>Ga0315901_10000309_pt1 | contig 73179 bp, 69 predicted proteins | sample LakEriMetagenome_10_FD_203761 | JGI IMG/M metagenome (GOLD analysis project Ga0315901, IMG submission 203761) | Freshwater fungal communities from buoy surface, Lake Erie, Ohio, United States - Buoy 2 MA116 | ecosystem: Environmental > Aquatic > Freshwater > Lake | place: USA: Lake Erie, Ohio... | reverse complement strand
AGCGCCCTCTTCATCGGCGCGATCGATCACGAGACCCGCTTCAACCAGCACCTCGTCGTCGTAATCTGTGAATACCTGTTTCAGGCTCTCCCAGCCATCGGGCGCATAACCAATCCAGAATTTTGCGGCAATCTCACCAGTGAGCCCGCGTCCCTTCAGGTAATCGATCGCATTGCGCGCGCCACGTAATTGATGACGATAGAAATCGCAGGACAAGGTCATTGCCTCGGATAACGCAAGGCTTTTTGCCTGCTGCTCGGCGCGCTGCGCAGGCGGCAAGCGATCCTCCTGCTCGGGTACGATCATACCCACGCTCTGCGCGAGATCTTTCACCGCCTCGACAAAACCCATGGCGGAGTATTCCATCAGGAAGCCAATAGCCGTGCCATGCGCGCCGCAGCCAAAGCAGTGATAAAACTGCTTGGTCGGGCTAACGGTAAAGCTGGGAGATTTCTCGTTATGGAAAGGGCACAGGCCGCTGAAATTCGCGCCGCCCTTTTTGAGCTGCACATAGCGACCCACCACATCGACGATGTCGATACGATTCAGCAGATCCTGAATAAAACTCTGCGGGATCATGCGGCCGGCTGCCGTAAATGATGTGTGATGAAGGGACTATTTACTTAGTGCGGCTTTCACCATCGCCGAGACGGCGGTCATGTCAGCGCGTCCTGCAAGCTTGGGTTTGAGAACGCCCATCACCTTGCCCATATCCTGAGGACCGGCAGCGCCCACCGCAGCGACGGCTGCCGTGACTTCAGCCTGTACCTCTACCTCGCTCATTTGCGCAGGCATGTAGGCATTGAGCACGACGAGCTCGGCTTTTTCAATATCGGCGAGATCCTGACGACCGCCAGCTTCAAACTGGCTGATCGAATCCTTGCGCTGCTTGATCATTTTTTCGATCACCGACAGCACCTGATCGTCGGTAAGCTCGATACGCTCATCGACCTCTTTTTGCTTGATGGCGGCATTAATCAGACGAATCGTCGCCAGACGCCCGCTGTCTTTTGCGCGCATCGCTGTCTTCATATCTTCGCTGATTTTTTCTTTAAGGCTCATGGGATCTCCTTGCGCAACCATGAAAGTTCACAGCCGCATAAAAACGCCAAAACCCGCTGCGGACTTCCCGGAGCGGGTTTGCGATGTTCGACGCCTCGCCAAGGCGAGGCGCGCAATCAGTAGAGCTTTTTTGGTAGCTGCTGGCTGCGGATGCGCTTGTAGTGGCGCTTCACGGCAGCAGCGAGTTTGCGCTTGCGCTCGGAAGTCGGTTTCTCGTAGAACTCGCGTGCGCGGAGTTCGGTCAGCAGGCCGGTTTTCTCGATGCTGCGCTTGAAGCGGCGCAAGGCGACTTCGAAGGGCTCGTTTTCTTTAACGCGAACAGTGGTCATGTGTTGATCAAAATACATTGGTTTTTGCAGAGCACGAGATTATAACAGCGCACCCGCCCGAGCGAAAGCCCGTTCTGAAAATCCTTTTCTGGATCGAAAACGATATCAAATAAGCAGCAAATGGCCGGTAAAACAATCAAACGGATAATCCAGCCGCGGCCCCTGAGGCCCAAGCCCACTGGAAATTGTAGCCTCCCAGCCAGCCGGTCACATCCACCGCCTCCCCCACAAAATGCAGACCCGGCAACGCTTTGACAGACATATCCTGCTGCGACAAAGCCCGGGTATCCACCCCGCCCAGTGTCACCTCGGCCTTGCGATAGCCTTCCGAGCCGTTCGGTCGTATCCGCCAGCCGTTCAGCGACTCTCCCAGCCGCCGCAGGATTTTGTCAGGCAAATCCGGCACCCGGGCATCAGGCTTCAGGTCGTGCGCAAACAGCCAGGCCTCACTGAGCCGCGACGGCAGATACTGCGATAGCCAGTTGCCAAGGGTGCGGCGAATCTCGCGTTTGCCCTCAATCAGCGCAGCTGCCACATCCAGGCCGGGCAGCAAGTTCAGAGACATATCTGCCCCTTCGCGCCAGTAGCTTGATATCTGCAGCACCGCAGGTCCGGACAAGCCGCGATGCGTGAACAGCAAATCCTCTCGGAACTGGCCACACGATTTTTTTTCACCCGCTTCGATATCGATTTCCAGCGAAATGCCGGCCATTGGCACAAACGGCGTCCACGTGGCCTCATCAAAGGTCAGCGGCACAAGACCTGGACGCGTTTCAATGACTGGCACATTGAACTGCTTTGCGATTCTGAATGCAAAATCCGTGGCACCGATCTTCGGTATTGACAAACCACCGGTTGCGATCACCAGCTTGCCGGCAGTGATTTCGCCCGTCGTGGTGCTCAGCCTGAATGACTCGCCGTCACGCGCGATGAATTTCACAGTGGTCGGCATGCGCCACTGCACCTGCCCTGCTCCACATTCAGCCTTGAGCATCTGAATGATGTCTTCCGCGGAGCGATCACAAAACAGCTGCCCCTTGTGTTTCTCGTGAAAAGGAATACGGTGGCGCTTGACCAGCGCAATGAAATCCTGCGATGTATAGCGCGACAATGCGCTGCGGCAGAAATGCGGGTTTTGCGACAGATAATTCTGAGGACCTGCATCGGCATTCGTGAAATTGCAACGCCCACCGCCCGAGATGCGGATTTTTTCTGCCAGCTTCTCGGCGTGATCAATCAGCACCACTCGCCGGCCACGCTGCCCCGCGACCGATGCGCACATCATGCCCGCTGCGCCCGCGCCAATCACCGCTACATCAAAGGAGTCGCTCATGCGCGCTCACCCAATTGGTGTGCCACCTGCACACACTGCCTGACCTGCTCGGTAATTGGCTCGGGTACGGGCTGTTGACCCTCCAGCGCTTGAAGGATCCATTCGGCGGTGGTCTTCGCATCGCTGGCTTCAGGCAAAGGCGGCGATTCATCGACTGGTGCCTGCTTCTCGATCAGCACGGTCGCCTGATTGTCATGGAACCAAGTAACCGCCTGCGCACGCTTGGCATTGGCCACGGTTTCGCCTTCGGTGCCTCGCATCAGGAACACATCACCCCGAGCAGCCAGTGCCGCTGTTGAAAAATATTCGGTAAGCATGGTCAGATATTCGGGATGCGTATACGACACCAGTCGCAGCGCTGACTGCGCGAAGGGCTGCATGATTTTTACCAGCGTGTGGGTCGAGTTGCGCAGTCCGAGCACTCGACGCAACTCCAACAAGCGATGCAGTCGCGGTGCGAGCTCGGCGATCGGCATGAACACCGGGCGCTGTTGCGCAAATTGTGCGGAGACCATCGTCGCATCATGCACAGGTGCGATGCTCATCTCGGCCAGTATCTCCGCCGTCGTCACGCGCCCGGGGTCAGTCAGTACGCCATGGATAAATACTGGAACACCTTCTCGCGCCAGCAGACAAGCCAGCAACGGAGTGAGATTAGGCATCTGGCGCGAGCCGTTGTAACTGGGGATGACGACCGGCGCACAGCCGGATGATGGCGCTTGCAGAGGGACGAAGGAGTCTTCAGCCGCATCGAGAAAACCACCGATCTCATTGACAGATTCGCCCTTGATGCGCATGCCGATCAGCAGAGCACCGAGTTCCAGGTCGGATACCCGGTCTTCCAGCATGGCAGCATAGAGCGCACGCGCATCGTCGCGGGAGAGATCGCGCGCGCCTTTCTTGCCGCGCCCTATCTCGCGGATGAAACGCGCGGCGTGGAATTTTTCAGAGATATCCTTGGTCATTCCAGAAGGGTACTACGAGCGGCGTGGCGAATGCATGAATGGCTGAATGATTCGGTGATTGCCATCGCCTGATCAGGGCGCTGGCGTAAAAAAATCATGTCAAGCCGGCAGAAGCTGATATCTTTCGGGCACTTCCGACGAGATACCCATCATGTCACTGCAAGTCTGCGCATTTTATTGCACCGATACCGGCAGGCGCCACCGTAATGAAGACGCTGTCGGCCTGATTTTGCCGAGTGAGCCCGAGTCATCCAACAAGGGGATGATCGCGGCCATTGCCGATGGCGTGTCTGGCAGCACCGATGGACGCGAAGCCGCCGAATACTCGGTACGCGCTTTGCTATCGGATGATGGAGTGAAGGTAGCAGAAGGCGCCGCGGTCATCCCAGCGCTTGACGAAGCTTTCCAGACCATCCATCGTGCGCTCAGGCAGCGCAACTCATTACACGCCGAATCGGTTGGCATGGCGACCACGCTGACTGCGCTGGTGGTGCGAGAAAATGCCTTTTATTTCTGCCATGTCGGCGATACGCGCCTTTACCGACTTCGCGGCGATAACCTTGAATTACTTACCACCGACCATGTGGCAGACAGCGGCTCGCATAAACACGTGCTGACGCGTGCGATCGGCCTTGACTCCGTAATCGCGATTGATCACGGCACCGGTGAACTCCACAGCGGCGACATCTTCTTGCTCGCAACCGACGGCGTATGGGCGTCGCTGCCTGAGCATGAACTCAGCTGGCATCTGTCTGAACTGGTGGACGACAAGCGAAGTGCCGAGGGTACGGCCAAGTTGCTTATCGATGCGGCATTGGCCGCCGGATCGACGGACAATCTGTCGGCGCTGGTCGTGCGCGTTGATCACTTTTAAAAGACCAAGGATTCACTGATACGCGTTGCCGGTACCAAGCCGAGAATCACTCCAGCTGGAGGTGTCCACGAGGTCGGACAGCTCGCTTGAGCTTTTCACTTACAATGGAGTGAGACGTGCAGTGTGCCACCCTCCTGAATACTCCCCATGATCGTACTCGGCGTCGAGTCCTCCTGCGATGAAACTGGTCTCGCGCTGTATGACACTGAGCGCGGATTGTTGTCGCATGCACTGCATTCACAAGTCGCGATGCATGAAGAGTACGGCGGCGTGGTGCCTGAGCTGGCGTCCCGCGACCATGTACGCCGTGCAATCCCTTTACTGGAGCAGGTGCTGGCGGACAGTGGCATTGATATCTCCTCAATCGATGCCGTGGCCTACACGCAAGGACCCGGTTTAGCCGGTGCATTGCTGGTCGGCGCATCAGTCGCGAATGGGCTGGCACTGGCCTTGGACAAACCCGTGTTGGGCGTTCATCATCTTGAAGGGCATCTGCTCTCGCCACTACTGTCAGCCAAACCGCCAGCATTCCCATTTATTGCGCTGCTGGTGTCAGGGGGCCATACCCAGTTGATGCGCGTCGACGATGTGGGCGCGTACACGCTGCTCGGCGAAACACTCGATGATGCCGCCGGTGAGGCATTTGACAAATCAGCCAAACTGCTCGGACTGGGTTACCCTGGCGGGCCTGCGATCTCGCGACTGGCCGAATTAGGTGATCCGGGCGTGTATCAACTCCCACGCCCGATGCTGCACTCGAAAAATCTCGATTTCAGTTTTTCAGGACTGAAAACTGCCGTGCTCACGCTGGTTAAGAATCATCAGACCCATCTGTGCGAGCAAGACAAGGCTCATATCGCACGTGCTTTTGTTGATGCCATCGTTGAGGTGCTGGTCGCGAAATGTCTCGCGGCATTGAAACAGACGGACTTGAAGCGACTGGTGATTGCCGGTGGTGTCGGCGCCAATGCACAGCTGCGCATGGCACTGAATGCCGCATCAGCAAAAAAAAGCTTCGAAGTGTTTTATCCGGAACTGGCTCTGTGCACTGACAATGGCGCAATGATTGCATTCGCAGGTGCAATGCGGCTGCAACGCGACCCGATCGCAGCACGTTATGAATATGGGTTCAATGTCCGGCCGCGCTGGCCTCTGGATGAGCTGCGCCCAGTCTAGGAGGCCGAGACGGGTGCTTGCTCAACGAGTCTCTTGATGCTCTTTTGCGGAAGGCTGCTCGTCAGCCGGCGCCTGCTCTTCACTGTCTTTCTTTTGCCCGATGCGAGTTTCTTTGCCCGCCAGCAGATTTGCGATATTGCCTCGATGACGGTAGATCAGTAGTAGGCTCATCACGATGATGGCGAATAACTCAGGATTCATCCCAAAGAACATCCAGTAGTACACCGGCGCAAAGATCGCTGAAATGATGGCAGACAGCGATGAATAACGGGTTGCCCGCGCCATGATCAGCCAGGTACACAAAGTCGCCACACCCACCACCGAGTGAATGCCGAACAGCACGCCGAGTGCCGTCGCCACGCCTTTGCCACCCTCGAAGCCGTGATACACAGGCCATAGATGCCCGGCAAATACAGCCAGCGCTACCAGCGCAATACCTGCCGTGCCCAGCCCCAGCTGCTCATTGAACATCACGGCCAGCCCAACCGCGATCCATCCTTTGGCGCAGTCACCAAGCAGTGTCAGCAGCGCAGCGATCACATGTCCCGAGCGCAGCACGTTGGTCGCCCCCGGATTGCCGGAACCATAGCTGCGCGGATCCTCCAGACGGAACAAACGGCTAAAGACAATGGCAAAAGAAATTGAGCCCAACAAATAGGCAGCGATAGCAGACAGAGCGATATTCATTGTTTCTCCAGCGCGCGCGAAGGCGCCATTATGCAACACCGCTTGAATCAGGCTGGGGAAACGAGGAATAGGCCTTGTTTTCCTTGTCATCCCCTCGGATGATGCTGCGCATGTATGTTCTTTAATCTCTCGCGCGCGACATGCGTATAGATTTGTGTCGTCGAGATATCTGCATGTCCAAGCAATAGCTGCACCACGCGAAGATCAGCGCCATGATTCAGAAGATGCGTGGCGAACGCATGTCTGAGCGTATGCGGCGACAGTGGCGCGCTGATACCCGCCTTGAGTGCGTATTTTTTTATCAGCGTCCAGAACATCTGCCGAGTCATTGGTCCGCCCAGCCCTGTCACGAATAAGGCATCATCGATCTTGCCATTCAAGATCACAGGACGTCCTTCTTTCAGGTAGCGCTCTATCCACACCCGCGCCTCTTCTCCGAACGGCACCAATCGAGTTTTACTGCCTTTGCCGGTCACGCGCAGCACGCCTTCGTTCATGCCAACTTCTATCGTCTTTAGCAGCACGAGTTCAGAGACACGCAAGCCACTGGCGTACATCAGCTCCAGCATCGTACGGTCGCGCAGACCGAGTGCCGTGCTGATCTCCGGTGCGGACAGCAGTGATTCGACATTCGCCTCCGACAAGGTCTTTGGAAACCGCGGCGGCTGTTTGGCAGAACGCAGCTTCAGACAAGGATCAACACTGATACGATGATTACGTAGCGCATACTGGTAAAAGCGCTTCAATACGGCCAGCCGGCGATTGGAAGAACTCGCCTTGCTGGTCGCATGTCTGAACGCGAAATACGCATTGAGGTCAATATCCGTGACGTCGTACAGTGTTTTATGGTGCTGCTGATGCAGCCACTCGGCAAACAGCAAAAGATCCCGCTTGTAAGCGTCGAGCGTATTCTTTGACAAGCCGTCTTCCAGCCACAGCGCATCGCAGAATTCATCGACGATGTCCTGTCCGGGACGCTCACGAGCTTCCGTAGCGACCGACATCAGAATCCCGGTACCTGCTCATGCTGCAGCAGCCAGCGCTTGACGCCCTGATGAAAACCGCCATCGTGTCGGGCAAAACCGCCGATACTACCGGTCGCGGTCACGCGGTGGCAGGGGATCACCAGGGGATACCAGTTCGCGCCGCACGCTTGTCCCACCGCGCGTGGCGCGGATCCAATGCGGCGCGCGACGTCGGCATAGGTCAGCACTTTTCCGCGCGGAATACTGTTGATTATTTTCCAGACCTTGCGCTGATGATCGGTGCCTACGGTAGGCAGATCAAGTTTGAATTCGTAGTCCGGGTCTTTCAGATACGCTGCCACCTGTTTATAGATTTTTTCGGTCAGTGTATCGGCTGCTGGCTTGGACTGGTACTCAGGCGGCAGATACACCAGCTCACGCAATTGTCCGTGATCGATACGGATGCCGATGCCGCCAAACGGCGCAGGTACGATGGCATTGAAAAAGTCTGCGCCAGCTTTATTCATCGGAGTTCCCATGCGAAGACATGCAAGATTTTTCTGGGCTGGCCGTCACCCGCCAAACAGCAGCCGTGGCAGCCACAGCGATACCTGCGGCACGTAAGTAATAACAATCAGAAAACCGACCATCGTCAGCAGCCAAGGCATCACCGCAATCGTCAGTTCAGTAATACCCATCTTGGTTATGCCTGAAGCCACATACAGGTTGAGCCCGACAGGCGGATGGCACATGCCGATCTCCATGTTGACCACCATGATGATGCCGAAGTGGACCGGATCAATGCCCAGCGCGGTCGCCACAGGAAACAGGATGGGCGCCATGATCAACACAATCGACGAAGGCTCCATGACATTACCCGCCAGCAGCAGCAAGAGATTCACGACGAGCAGGAAGCTCACCTGACCCAGCCCTTTGTCCATGATCCAGCCAGCCATCGCCTGAGGTATGCCTTCGCTGGTCATCAGAAAGGAAAACAGCACGGCGTTGGTGATGATGTAGAGCAGCATCGCGGACATCGCTGCTGAACTCAACAGCACCTTGCCCACTTGCGGCAATCGCAAGTCTCGGTAGACAAAGACTGCAATCAGGAATGCGTACACAGCGGACATTGCGGCAGCTTCGGTCGGCGTAAAGATGCCGGTATAGATACCGCCCATCACCACCACGATCAGCAGCAAACCCCAGACACTGTCGCGAAACGCGCGCCAGCGCCCTGCCCAGCTGACACGCTCCATCCTTGGATAGGCATGCTTTCTTGCCAGCACCCAGGTCGTCAGGCCTAACAGGAAAGCGAGCATCAGGCCCGGCACCACGCCGGCCATGAACAATTTTCCGACCGAGGTATTGGTTGATACCGAATACATCACCATGACAATCGATGGCGGTATCAGAATGCCCAGAGCGCCCGAGGTGGTGATCACGCCTGCACCAAAAGACTTCGGGTAGCCTTGCTTCACCATTGCGGGCAGCAGGATGGAACCAATCGCCACCACCGTCGCGGGCGAAGAACCCGACACCGCCGCAAACAACGCACATGCGAGTACCCCGGCCAATGCCAGACCGCCGTGCCAGTGACCGACCATCGATGTCGCGAAATGAATCATCCGCCGCGCGACTCCGCCATGCGTAAGGAAATTTCCCGCCAGGATGAAGAACGGGATCGCCATGATCTCGAACTTTTCGATGCCGGTGAAGAGCTTTAATGCGACGGCCTGTACCGGTACTTCGGTCATCGTGAACAGGAAAGTCAGTACCGTGAGTCCGAGCGCGATCGAGATCGGCATCCCGGTCAGCATCAGGGCGATCAGTAGTACAAAGATGAACATCGAGTTCATTGACGGCCCTCCGCTGCATCTTCCGTCAGTCCTTCGACATGCGCATGATCGTGCACCGGCAATTCACCACCGCGCGAAAAATTCCATGCCACTTGCAAGAAACGGAAACACATCAGTGCCGAGCCAAGGGGTATCGCAAGATAAACCATCCAGATCGGCAATTCCAATACCTCGGAGGTACTGGAGGTATCTGACAGTTCATAGACAAAATCAGCGCCCAGCAAGGCGATGATCCCAGTGAACATCGCACCGGCGAGTAGACCGAAAAAAATGAATTTTCTCTGGTGCGGCGTGGATAAGCGGTTGACCAGCACATCAACACCCACATGAATCCCGGTTCGTGCGCCGTAGGCGGCGCCAAACTTGGCCATCCAGACAAACATGTAGATGGTCAGCTCCTGCGCCCAGCTGGTGTTCACGCGCAGCAGCCAGTCCTGTATGACAGGTATGGGCAAGCCCGACGCATACCGATGGATAACCGCGATGAAAATCACCACAGTTGCTACACCCATCAGCAGCGCGATCAGCCATTCTTCGAGGTGGTCGAGTAGTTTCATTATCTGGACACGGGCGCCTGAAAGTGAATACCGGGCCTACTTGCCCGATGCCGCTCTGACTGCTGCAGCAATCAGGTCTTTGCCGATTCTGTCTTCCACCGTCTTGTGCACGGGCAGCAAGATCTTGCGCCACTCGGCTTTCTCAGCCTCGGTGGGCTGATAGACGGTGCTCTTGCCAGATTTTTTGATCGCCTCCAACGCAGCCTCGTTCTCTTGTTGAGCGATCTGGTTCGCGTACGCTGTTGCCTGCTTCATCGCACCTTCGAGCTGGGTGCGCACATCTGGGGGCAACTTGTCCCAGAATTTCTTGTTCACGATGACCGCGTAACCGATATAACCGTGATTGGTGACGGTCAGGTGCTTCTGCACCTCATGCATCTTCTGGGTGTACAGGTTCGAGGGCACGTTTTCGACACCATCGACCACACCAGTCTGCAGTGCCTGATAGACCTCCGAGAACGCCATCACCTGCGGGTTGGCGCCTAGCGCGCGCATCTGCTCGTCGAGTACCTTGGATGCCTGTATCCGCAGCTTCAGGCCTTTCATGTCGGCCGGCAGATGCATTGGCCGATTCGATGCCATCACCTTGAAACCATTGTCCCAGTATGCCAAACCAGTGAGTCCCTTGCCTTCGAGCTTTTTGAATAGATCGCTGCCGATCTGGCCATTGGTGACACGCTCAAGCGATGCGCGATCCGAGAAAAGATAGGGCAGATCGAACAGCTCGAACTCTTTGACACCCAGTGGCCCGAACTTGGCCATCGATGGCGCGAGCATCTGTACCGCGCCCAGTTGCAGCGCTTCCAATTCTTCTTTGTCTTTGTAGAGCGTGCTGTTCGGGTAAACCTCGATCTTCACCTTGCCCTTGGTCGCAGCCTCAGCGAGTTCCTTGAATTTGTCGGCCGCCTTGCCTTTGGGCGTGTCCTTGGCGACCACGTGGCTGAATTTGATGACGATGGGCGACTGAGCGGCAGCTTCAATCATTAATGCTGGCAGCAACATCAACGCGGCCAGAAGAGCGGAACGAATCATGCGGGTCTCCGGGGGATCAGGGAATATCGTTATTGTCGTCTCGTGGCGTATTGTCACCGCTCGGCGAGGGGTTGACAACCGGCCAGAGGCGCACGAATGACGTACTATCCGGGTCGCGCCATGAACATCCTTACCCTGCTTCTACCCGATTTCCTGCTGATTCTGATCGGCTATGGCCTCGTCCGTATTACGAACTGGGGGCAGAGCTTCTGGACAGGGCTGGAAAAACTGGTTTACTTCGTTCTGTTTCCCGCGCTACTGTTTGTCTCCACCTCGCGCACGACACTGGATTTTCAGGCCACAGGTCAGCTGCTGCAGTTGGCATTGATTGTGGTCGGCAGCGGCATTCTGCTGGGTTGGCTGGCCAAACCACTGTTCAGCCCGGGACCCATGATTTTTGAATCCGGCGTGCAGACGGCCTTTCGCTTCAATTCCTATGTTGGTCTGGCGCTTGCCTATCGTCTAGGTGGCGAAGCGGGGACTTCACTGATGGCACTCATCATCGGCTTTGCCGTACCGGTCGCGAACATGGCGGCCGTGCATGCGCTGGCTCATCGCAACAAGGCATCCTTGCTGACGGAAATGGCGAAGAACCCCCTGCTGCTGGCGACTGCGGGCGGCACGCTGTTCAACCTGCTGGGGGGCGTGCTACCCGAGGTGGCGGCCAGCACGCTCTCGCGCATGGGTGGTGCATCGGTCGCGCTCGGCTTACTGATGGTGGGTGCCGGACTAAAGCTGGAGGGCTTGCATGAGGCGCGCGGCATCAGCGCGTATTTCACCGGCATCAAGTTGCTGGTTCTGCCAGCACTCTCGCTCATGCTGACCAATCACTTCGCGCTGCCGCCACTGCAAAAGCAGATCGCGATCATGTTTGCCGCACTGCCAACGGCATCGAGCGCTTACGTGCTAGCGACCCGCATGGGAGGCCATGGGCCGCTGGTGGCTTTTCTGATCACGGCCAGCACGCTGCTGTCCATCGTCATGCTGCCGATCTGGCTGTTACTGGCTGGCTGAGGCCGCCGCATGTTTTTCCAGCGCCCAGCGCACATGCTCGCGTACCAGCGACGAGGGGTGATCGGCACGGGCGCGCAGTGCCATAACAATCGTCTCATCACCAGCGTAGTCGGCTGCGGCATTACCGAGTGCGACGGCAATGTTACGCAGCCATCGTTCATGACCGATGCGGCGTATCGCGCTGCCTTCCAGCCGCTGATGGAACTCTTCCTCGGTCCAGGCGAACAGCTGCACCAGGGTGGAGCGATCCAGCGCATTGCGCGAATCAAAGTCGGGCAGCACACTGCGCTGCGCGAATTTGTTCCACGGACAGACCAGCTGACAATCATCACATCCCAGAATGCGGTTACCCATCAGCGGGCGCAACTCAACAGGAATACTCTCTTTCAGCTCTATCGTAAGGTATGAGATACAGCGACGCGCATCCAGTCGGTAGGGTCCCACGATGGCGCCTGTTGGACACAGATCGATGCAGGCGCTGCACTCGCCGCAGTGCGCAGACAGAGGTTCGTCGGTGGGCAGTGGCAAGTCGGTGAAGATCTCACCAAGAAAGAACATCGATCCGGCATCGCGGTTCAGCAGCAGGGTGTGCTTGCCACGCCATCCAAGACCTGCTCGTTGCGCGATCTCGACTTCCATCACCGGCGCAGAATCCGTAAACACTCGATAGCCGAAGGGACCAATCTCTGCGGTGATTTTTTCGGCGAGCTGCTGCAGTCTCGAGCGCAGCACCTTGTGATAGTCTCGACCACGCGCATAGACCGACACCACGGCCTCGCGCGAATCGGTCTGCCGCTGAAATTCACGCTCGCGCCAGTGTTCTTGATCGTTATCGCGGGGTAGATAATCCATCCGGGCGCTGATCACGCGCAGCGTACCCGGCACCAATTCTGCGGGGCGCGCACGTTTGGCGCCATGCGCTGCCATATAATCCATTTGTCCGTGATAGCCCGCCTTTAACCATGCCTCCAGCCGATGCTCGGCATCACCCAGATCTGCATCGGCGATTCTGATCTCCGCAAAACCCAGCGCCGAAGCCCACCCGGCAATGGATGATCTGAGCGAAGCCAGCGATTGCGCATTGGTGTTGTGTGGAATATCGGACACGGCGAAAAAACGGACAGGACTGGCTAGCAAAAAGACGAATTCAGATGCAGCACTGGAGAGAATACCTGAAGGATGAAGAGGGCACGCAAGCGCTAGGGGCATCGCTGGCGCGTGTGCTGACGCCGGGACTGTCGCTCCATCTGCACGGTGACCTCGGCGCTGGCAAGACCAGCCTGACGCGCGCCATGCTGCATGCGGCTGGTCATCCGGGCCGGGTGAAGAGTCCGACCTACACATTGGCCGAGCCCTATTCGATCACGCTCAGTGGCCACACGGTGGAGTTCATTCATTTCGACCTGTACCGGATGGGCAGCCCGGAAGAATTCATCGACGCCGGCTTTCGCGAGCATTTCGGTGCGGGCAAGGTCTGCGTAGTCGAGTGGCCAGAGCAGGCCGAGGGATTGCTTCCCCCTGCGGATATTGATGTTTTCCTCTGTATCGAAGGCAACGGCCGTGGGGTAGAATTGCGCGCGAATACTGCTCTGGGCGCTTCATGTCTCGAAAAACTGCACTTCAGCCCGAATCTGTAAAACCTCTCGCGCGCCGTACCGTGCTCAAGGCCGGTGCTACTCTCCTGCTGTCTCTGATCGCCCCTGGCGCCGCGCGCGCGTCGCAAATTGTCGCTGTGCGCGTCTGGCCGGCGGCCGATTACACCCGTGTCACGCTCGAAAACGACAGCAAGCTCAAGGCCACGCATTTCATGGTCAAGGACCCGCACCGCCTAGTCGTCGAAATCGAGGGACTCGACCTGGACGCCAAGCTGAAAAGTCTGGTTGCCAAGATACAGTCCAATGATCCTTACATTGCCCAGGTGCGTGTGGGACAGAATCGCCCAGGCGTTGTCCGGTTGGTATTCGACCTGAAAGAAGAAGTACAGCCGCAGGTGTTCACGCTGGAGCCCGTCGGCGAATACAGGCACAGGCTGATCTTTGATCTCTATCCGCTCACAGCGCCTGATCCCATCGCAGAGTTGCTGAAAAGTGGCAAGCTCACATCCCTGCCCATGGAAAAATCACCGGACACGGCTACGGGACCATCCAGTGATGGCGATGAACAGGCGCAGAAATTCAATCGGCTGGTGACGATCGCGCTCGACCCCGGACATGGCGGCGAAGATCCCGGCGCGATCGGGCGCGGGGGCAGCCAGGAAAAAAACGTCGTGCTGTCCATCGCCAAGCGCCTGAAAGCCAAGCTCGAGCAGCAGCCGAATGTCCGTGTGATGCTGACCCGGGATGCCGATTACTTCGTGCCGCTGCAAATGCGCGTGCAGAAAGCGCGCCGCGTTCAAGCCGACCTGTTCGTATCCATTCATGCGGATGCCTTCGTCGAGCCGACTGCGCGCGGCTCATCCGTATTCGCGCTGTCGGAGAAAGGCGCCAGTTCGACAGCAGCGCGCTGGCTGGCGAACAAAGAAAACGAAGCCGATCTGATCGGTGGCATCAATATTCGCAGCAAAAATCAGCAACTCGCCAGCGTGCTGCTTGATCTGTCCACCACGGCACAGATCAATGACAGCCTGAAACTGGCAAAATCCGTACTGGGAGAAATCGGCACTATCAATCGGCTGCACAAGGCACAGGTAGAGCAGGCAGGATTTGCGGTGCTCAAGGCACCCGACATTCCCAGTATTCTGGTCGAGACGGCGTTCATCTCAAACCCGGAAGAAGAAGCCAAGCTCACTGACGAGAATTATCAGGAGCAGATGGCCGAGGCGCTGAAGCGAGGAATACGAAAATACATCACGAAGCATCCGAGCCTGAAACACCACAAGATGACTTGATTTTATTGTTCAAACCCAAGTCACTGGATCCCGACAAACGCTGGGATCCGTGTTTACTCCGGCACAGACCCACGCGTGCCCGAACTTCAGTGGTCCTCTGTTCGTCTGCCCATCTGCTTCACGAACCGTATACCTGCTGCCAGTACCACCGGCACTACCGCCGCTGCCAGTCCGATCAGCACAATCGTGTTCAAGTGATCGCGAATGATCGGAATGTTGCCGAAGAAGTAGCCTGCGGCGACCAGCACCAGCACCCACAGCAGCGCACCCGCCACGTTGTAAGCCTGAAAGCGTGCATGGCTCATGCCTGAGATGCCAGCAACGAAAGGAGCAAAGGTCCTCACCACCGGCAGCCAGCGTGCAAGCACAATGGTCTTGCCGCCATGCGTCTCGAAAAATGCATGCGTCTTTTCGAGTGCGTTGCGATCCAGCCAGCGATAATTACGCGTATAAGCCTTCTGCCCTATTGCACGCCCAACAAAATAATTAACGGTATTCCCAGTCACTGCGGCAACGATCAGCAGGAAGGACAGCAAGGGCGCATTCATGGCACCCGTCGCGCAAAACGCACCGCCCATGAACAGCAGCGTGTCACCCGGAAGGAAAGGAAAGATCACCAGACCCGTTTCAGCAAACACAATACCAAACAGCAGTGCATAGACCATCGGGCCGTAACTCACGAGCAAATCGCCTAGCGATTTGTCGATATGCAGTATCAGGTTCAATAGCTGGGAAAATTCCATCGCGGACCAGTGTGCAGTGCAAAAAGAGCGCCGATCATACACTGTCCACACACGGGGCTCACGACCCTGCCGGAAAATCCGGACACCACCCACCGGTATAATCGGGCAATGTCTGCTCACTTCCATTCCAAACCTGCGCAAGAGCGCGTCATTCGCCCGCTTCCCGATCAGCTGATATCGCAGATCGCCGCCGGCGAAGTGATCGAGCGTCCGTCAGCCGTGGTCAAGGAATTGCTGGAAAACGCGCTGGATGCCGGGGCGACCCAGCTGACTATCCGCCTCGAAGCCGGCGGCGTGAAACGTATTTCGATCAGCGACAATGGCTGCGGTATCCCGCCGGAACAATTGCCACTTGCGCTGGCCCGTCATGCCACCTCGAAGATCGCCAGCTTGTCTGATCTGGAAAATGTGATGACGCTGGGATTTCGTGGCGAGGCACTGGCGTCGATCGCTTCTGTTGCGCAGCTGACCATCACCTCACGCAGCGAAGGACAGCCGCATGCGTGGCAAGTCAGTGGGCATGCACCCTCGCAGACAACACCGGCATCTGGGGCGCAAGGTACCGTGGTCGATGTGCAGGACTTGTATTTCAATACACCCGCGCGACGCAAGTTCCTCAAATCCGAGCAGACCGAATTCGGGCATTGCGCCGACGTAGTAAGACGTATTGCGCTGGCGCGACCTGATGTGCAATTCACACTGACCCACAACGGCAAGACGATCGATCATTTGCAAGAGACGTCGCTCGAACAGCGCGGCGCTCAGATACTGGGCAATGAATTTGCGCAAGCCTCGTTGTCGCTGGACGAGACGGCTGGCCCTTTACGCTTGCATGGCCATGTCGGCCTGCCAACCGCCGCACGCGCTCGTGCAGATGCTCAGTATTTTTATGTGAACGGACGCTTTGTCCGTGACAAGCTGCTCACGCATGCCATGCGCTCTGCGTATCAGGATGTGTTGCACGGCGACCGCTTTCCATCGTACCTGATGATGCTCGATATCGACCCTGCACTGGTCGATGTGAACGTGCACCCCTCCAAGACCGAGGTACGCTTCCGCGACGGCCGTGCTGTGCATCAGTTCGTGTTTCATGCCGTCAGCCGCACGCTGGGCCGTGCCTCGGCGACCGCACAAGGTGCCGTGCCCGCTCCAGTGCCATCCGCATCCCACGCCCTGGCATGGATCAATGCTCGTCCGAGACAAGGCTCACTCGGTGTGTCACAAGACACCGCGCGCTATGGCGCATTATTCTCTGACGCGCTCGCGTCGAACCCTTCGGGGGGCTCGAGCTCACCGGCGATATCGTCTCGTGCCAGAGCGATTGAACCAGATGACAGCGAGGATGAGCACCCGCTGGGCTTCGCACTCGCGCAGCTGCATGGCATCTATGTGCTTGCACAAAACCAGCGCGGACTAGTACTCATCGATATGCATGCCGCGCACGAGCGCATCTTGTACGAACAATTCAAGCAATCGCTGGATGAAGATGCCGTACAAATACAGCCCCTGCTGATACCAGTGACCTTTGTCGCTGATCCGGTGGAAGTCGGCACCGTCGAAGAGCACCGCGACACGATTGCCGCACTGGGTTTTGATATCGCAGTGATGTCACCGACCACGCTGGCGGTGCGTGCGATTCCAGCCTTACTCAAGAACAGCGACGCGCAGTCGCTGGCGCGCGATGTGCTGCGCGATCTGCGCGAATTCGGCGGATCGCGCGTACTGATAGAACGCCGCAACGACTTGCTGGGTACGCTCGCCTGTCACACCGCCGTGAGGGCAAATCGACTGCTCACTCTTCCGGAGATGAATTCTCTGCTGCGACAAATGGAAGCCACTGAGCGGTCCGATCAGTGCAATCACGGCAGACCCACCTGGATTCAGCTTGCGATGTCCGATCTGGACAAACTATTCCTGCGCGGGCAATAGCCAGGCAGGCGGCCAAACGAATGAACCACCCCCCACTGCCGCAGTTTGCTCACGCGCCCATTCTGGTGCTGGTGACAGCGATGCTGATGATGCAGCCGCTGTCGACCGATTTGTATCTGGCTTCCCTGCCCAGTCTCGCCACGGTCTTCGAAGTCCCCGTATCGACAGTACAGCTGACACTCTCATTGTTTGTGATCGGCTTCGGTAGCGCGCAACTGATCGTGGGGCCGCTGTCAGACCGTTATGGTCGCCGTCCGGTGCTGCTGGCAGGCCTGGCGACGTATCTGATCGCCAGCCTGCTGTGTGGACTATCACCCTCGATCGACATGCTGATTGCGGCGCGATTTGTTCAGGCTCTCGGCTGCTGCACGGCAGTGATGATTGCTCGCGCAATCGTCCGCGATGCCTATCCCCCCGAATACAGCGCACGCGTGATTGCGCGCGCGAGTACCTGGATCTCCATGGCGCCTATCATCGGCCCGGTGCTGGGCTCGGTCTTGCAGGTGAGTTTGGGCTGGCGGGCGGCGTTTGCCGTACTGGGATTGTTTTCGGCAACGCTGCTGGTGGTCTGCGTCATGCGTCTGCCGGAGACTAATGAACACAAGAATCCGAATGCGATCCATCTGAGCGGATTGCTGGAAAACTACCGACAGGTGATGGGTTCGCACGATTTCTGGAGTCACGTGCTGCCCTCCGCACTTTCGTATGGCAGTATCTTCATGTTCATCTCGGGCTCTTCATTCATCCTGATCAAAGTGCTTGGCGTACCCACCCAATGGTTCGGCGTCTGCTTTGCCGTCGCTGTGTCCGGTTACATGACTGGCACGCTGATCTGCCGGCGACTGCTAATGACGATTACTGGCGCACAGGCACTGCACATCGGTACAGCCTGCGCGCTTGCGGGTGGCTGCTTTTTCCTGATTGCGACATGGCTTGGTCTTTGGCACTGGAGCATGGTCGTGCTGTCGATGTTCATCACTATGGCATCGCATGGCATCATTTTTCCGGTGACTCAGGCAGGCGCCGTTGCACCTTTTCCCAAACAGGCTGGTACGGCGGCTGGTCTGATGGGTTCGATCATGATGCTCTGCGCGTTCATTGTTGGCAGTCTGGTCGGCGCCACCCACAATGGCACGCTCTACCCGATGGCGGTGATCTCGTGCTGCATCGGTTCATTGAACTTCATTACTGTGCGGATCATGGCACGCCGTAGTGCGCTTGCAGCGACTGGCACATGAAAAAGAATGTCGCTGTCGCTATCATGGGACCCACAGCATCGGGCAAGACAGCAACGGCCCTGACCATTGCGCGCCAGATGCCCTGCGAAATCATCTCAGTTGATTCTGCTTTGATTTATTGCGGCATGGATATTGGCACTGCCAAGCCCACGAAAGAAGAACTCTCTGAAGTACCGCATCATCTGATTGATATTCTTGATCCGAAAGATTCGTATTCAGTGATGCAATTCCGGCAGGATGCGATACGTCTGGTTGGCGAGATCCAGTCGCGCGGCAAGCTGCCGCTGCTGGTCGGCGGCACCATGTTGTACTTCAAAGGCCTTCGCGATGGTCTCGATGATTTGCCGCAAGCCGATCTCGCGCTTCGCGCACAGCTCGACATGGAGATAGCGCGACATGGCACGCCCGCGCTGCATGCACGGTTGCGCGAGCTTGATCCCATCACGGCAGACCGACTCAACCCTGCGGACACGCAACGAGTGCAGCGCGCACTGGAGATCATCGCGCTGACCGGCAAGCCGATGTCGGAACTGCTCGCCAGAGGTTCAAAGGAAGTCCTTCCGTTCGAGTTGATCTCCTTTGCCCTTGAACCCTCGGACCGGAGCGCGCTGCACCAGCGCATCACTCACCGCTTCGATGGCATGCTGTCTTCGACGCCGGGCTTGCTTGAGGAGGTTGCCGCGCTTCGCGCGCGTGGCGATCTGCATCCTGGCCTACCCTCGATACGCTGCGTGGGCTACCGGCAGGCCTGGGAGTACCTCGATGGAAAAATCGACAAAACTGCGCTGCGCGAAAAAGGGATTGCCGCCACCCGGCAGCTAGCCAAGCGCCAGCTGACGTGGCTGCGTGGCATGGACAATCGCATCGTGATTGATTGCCTGTGTGATCAGCCGGCAGGGCAGATGCTCACCGTGCTGAGTTCCCGCCTCGGTTGACACAAAGGCGGTCGGGAGCGATAATCTTGGGTTTAGCGGTGATATAGCTCAGTTGGTTAGAGCACAGCACTCATAATGCTGGGGTCGGTGGTTCAAGTCCACCTATCACCACCAAGGTTTCCAAGTAAAAGCAAGCGCCTTACGGTAAGTGGGCGCTTTTTTTACGCCCAAAAGTAGTACAGTTTTTAGTGTACTACTTTTCGCTCGTTTTACACCCCTTACCCTTTCTCACATCCTTTGGTTTTTGCCCCGTTTTTGCCGTCTATGTTTGGTATAGAGAGCAGAAATGCGGGCTTTTTGACTAGCTAGGAATTCTTGCCCAAAGACAGTAAAGTTGGGCAATGGCAACAAAAACTATAAGCAAAACCTCAGCACAACGGGACAAGCACAAAACTGTGCCCATCCCCAGCAGCATCACGCCCGTGCCTGGCTATCCCAACAAGCTGGTTATATACAAAAGCGAGGCAAGCCCGTATTGGTGGGCACGGTACTACGCTGGCAAAACGGTACGCCGCAGCACCAAAACTGAAAACAAAGCTGAGGCTTTCAAATTTGCTAAAAAGCTCTACGACGAAATCAATCACCGCATCCAAACTGGATTGAGCGTTGGGCGAGCAGACAAGTTTGCGGAATGTGTGGAGGCAATCTACGCAGACCAAAAGGCACAGGTAAAAAGAGGTGCGTTAAATCCTGTTACCGCAAAACTCAGTGAATATCGTTTTGAAAAACACATCCTGCCTCACTTCAAACATGCCGAGCTAAGTCAAATCAACTACTTTGCTTTGCAGGGCTTTCTAAACTATCTCAGCAGTTTGCCTGAGAAGCTTAGCGTAAACACGATACGCATATACATGCATCTGGTACGCAAAGTGCTCACCTATGCACATCGTGCTGAATACATAAAGGCAATGCCACCGTTTCCTGTCGTTGGTGTTGTGGACAATCCTCGTGATTACTTCACCGTGCATCAGTACAGAGACTTGCGGAAACTGGCTAGACAGTTGCGAGGAAAAGTTTACGAAATAAGAAAAGTTATAGACGAGGAAAGCGGCGACGAAAAAACGGTATATGCTTTAGAGCGTACTGTATCGGTTGGGCGTGTAATTCATCGTGTCAAATTCGAGCACGAACTATATGACATGATTGTTTTTATGACAAACAGCTTTATTCGTCCGTCTGAACCGACAATGGTCTTGACCTGAAAGGCATGATGCAGGATGCGTCGGCAACCGGAGCAGGTATCGTGCTCACACTGCCCGCAGCAACCGAGCAACAACTAAAGCAGGCCGAGTGCTTCGAAATCCACGTCGAGGGCATGCAGCAAAAACTGTATGGATGTCTGCAGACAATGGAGATGCTGGCCTCAGGCGACATATCCTTGGGTCTGGTCTATCGTTTCAGCGGCATCGAACAGGCGCGCACGGCCGTCTCCATACCTTATGGTTCGAGCCAGCAGCTGCTCAATAATCTCGAACGTCGACACCGGCGTCGAGGGGTGATTGCCGCATTCCTCACATTACTCAAGAGAGCGATTGTCCGCGGTGGCTGGCATGTCATGGTTATCACCGCAACAATGATCAAACAGGGTGCAGGACATTGGCGGCCCGCGCTAAGCTTGACGGAAAGAGAATAATGTATCGCACCACACGAAATTTCCTGCCGCTTACCACCCGCCTCAGCGTAGTGATATGCCTGGGTGCTGTGTCTCCAACGGTACCGGCAGACAATGTGGTGTTCTCGGGTGCCGAGGGCTCGTCGAACAGCAGCTACGGCTACTTGGGCACTGTCATGCCGATGGAGGGCGAGACTCTCGGGCGAGGTTGGTACCGGAAGGTCGTGTTCAGCACGATTCGTTATCGGTTCTCATCGACTCAAAGGGGTCCGTCAGAAGATATCCATGGCACTGTGCATGGCATCGAGGGCGGCGTGGGCCACGCATGGCAATTCGGCCCCAGGTCACTGGACGTATCGGCAACGGTCGGCTACCGTAACATCCGGCTGAATCCTTTCGAGCCCAGAGATGAAAAAACAGGGAGCGTTGTCACGCTGAATCCACAGCTGATGGCCTACACGCCACTGGTCGGCGGTTTCGATGCCGACCTGATCGCTAACTATGCTCTTGGACTCGGTAGCAGCTTTGCGCGATTACGCGCCGGATTCCGGCCAGCAGAGCGCTGGCGCACCGGCATCGAGACCAAGCGCCTGAGCGGAGATAATTATGAGACACGCGCTGCGGGTGTTTTCATTGCGATCCCGCTGAGCAGCAAGTTCACCCTAGACTTCACCGCAGGAAAAGAAAAGCCGCGTGATGAACCCTCGGTTAGCTATGGCGGCATTGCCTTCTCGGCAGTTTTCTGAGACCAGTATCCCGGATCAGCCGGACTTGAGGCGGGCAACAACGCTGCACCGGGATTGAAACGGAAATGTCGCTCGAGATAGCCCAAACTAAGCAATGTAAGCGACTGATCGTAGTCCCGGCAGCAGCGGACCAGATCTCCAGGATGGTGCAGCAACTCTTTTGGGGCAGGCTACCTGAGGGACAAAAAAGATCTGAGGCGGCGGTAAGTCATTGACGCTCCTGCTATAATTTTGTGCATCACTCCTCGCGCCGACGATACTTTGGTCACCCGATCATTGGGTTTGCGTACACAGTCCGGCGCCACGCTCTCTGATTCATGCAAAAAAAATTATTCATCAAGACCTTTGGCTGCCAAATGAACGAGTATGACTCGGACAAAATGGCGGACGTGCTTCGCGAAGCCGAAGGTGTGATCAAAACCGACTCGCCCGAGGATGCCGACATCATTTTGTTCAATACCTGCTCCGTTCGCGAGAAAGCGCAAGAGAAAGTATTTTCCGATTTGGGTCGTGTTCGTGAACTGAAGCAAAAAAATCCCGCCCTGATCATCGGTGTCGGTGGATGCGTCGCATCACAAGAAGGTGAAACCATTGTGAAGCGCGCTCCGTATGTTGATCTCGTATTCGGCCCCCAGACCTTGCATCGGCTGCCCGACATGCTGCATGCGCGGCGCACCAAAGGTCGTGCGCAAATTGATATCAGTTTCCCAGAGATAGAAAAATTTGACCATTTGCCGCCGGCCCGTGTAGAGGGTGTGAGCGCCTTCGTTTCCATCATGGAAGGCTGCAGCAAATACTGCAGCTATTGTGTGGTTCCGTACACCCGTGGCGAAGAAGTCTCGCGCCGCTTCGATGATGTGCTCGGCGAAGTCGCCCAGCTAGTCTCGCAGGGTGTGAGGGAGATCACCCTGCTCGGCCAGAACGTGAATGCCTATCGCGGCATGATGTCGGATGGCCACACTGCAGATTTTGCGCTGCTGATTGAGTATCTCGCCGAATTCGATGGCATAGAGCGCATTCGGTATGTAACCAGCCATCCAAAAGAATTTACCCAGCGTCTGATTGATGTCTACGCTCGTGTGCCCAAGCTGGTGAACCATCTTTATCTGCCGGCACAGCACGGTTCGGACAAGATACTAGCCGCAATGAAACGTGGCTACACTGTTCTTGAATACAAATCCATCATTCGCCGTTTGCGCGAAGTGCGGCCAGATATCACGATATCTTCTGATTTCATCGTCGGATTTCCCGGCGAAACCGACGCGGATTTCGAGGCACTGATGAAGCTGGTCGATGATATCGGCTATGACAACAGCTTCTCTTTCATATTCAGCCCCCGTCCCGGCACGCCAGCGGCCAATCTGCCTGATGATACCGCTCAAGAAGTGAAGCTCGGCCGGCTTCAGCGACTGCAGAAAGTCATCGCCGACAACACTCGCCGTTACTCGGATGCGATGGTGGGCAGCGTGCAGCGCGTGCTGGTCGAAGGCCCCTCCAAGCGAAACCCGAATGAATTACAAGGTCGAACAGAGAACAATCGCGTGGTCAACTTTGACGGAGGACCCAACACGTCGCGGCTGGTCGGACAGTTCATTGACGTGCATATCAATGAGAGCCACCCCTTCTCGTTGCGCGGTGACGTGGTGGTGACAACATGAAATCGGCCAACAGTACGCCCCGGGGCAGCGCTAAAACTGCGCAGACCCCGCCACGCTATTTTTCTCCCGAGCCCGTCGACAACATCCGTCTGGCGAATCTGTGCGGTCCGGTCGATGAAAACCTGCGCCAAATTGCCGCGGCGCTGGACGTGACGCTGTTTCGGCGCGGTGAAAAATTCATCGCCGATGGTCTTCATGCCCAGAGTGCAGTCGAGATGCTCAAAAAATTCTATGAGGCCGCAGATCATCCGATATCCATCGAAGAGATTCAGCTTGCCTTGGTCGAGCACAAAGCGGCGACCCAAACGGACAAACCAGCGATTCTGGCCAAAGAAGCTGACGATCAGCCTGACAGCCCGGTATTGCGTACCCGCCGCAGCGATCTGCGCGGCCGCACGCCCCACCAGGGACAATATCTGAAAGCGATTCTCGAGCATGATGTGACTTTCGGCGTAGGCCCAGCTGGCACCGGTAAAACCTATCTGGCAGTAGCCTGCGCGGTCGATGCACTCGAGCGCGACGCGGTGCGCCGCATCGTGCTAACGCGACCGGCCGTCGAAGCCGGCGAGCGACTGGGTTTTCTGCCTGGCGATCTGGCACAAAAGGTTGATCCCTACCTGCGACCCCTGTATGACGCTTTGTACGATTTGCTTGGCTTCGATCGCACGCAAAAAATGTTCGAAAAACAAGCGATCGAGATTGCGCCACTGGCATACATGCGCGGACGGACGCTGAACCATGCGTTCATCATCCTCGATGAAGCACAAAACACCACCCCGGAACAAATGAAGATGTTCCTCACCCGAATAGGCTTTGGCAGCAAGGCCGTGGTGACTGGCGATGTCACACAGATCGACTTGCAGCGTGGCCAGAAAAGCGGGCTGGTCGATGCAATGAGTGTGCTCTCCTCCGTACGCGGTATTGCATTCACGCGCTTCACCAGCGCCGATGTGGTACGTCACCCTCTGGTGGGCCGTATTGTCGATGCTTATGATGCAGCTGGCGCTGCGGCGGCTGCCACTGCATTGCGTGATGCCGGCAAATAATCCGTTGTCCTTGTCTGTGCAGTTCGCCGACCGGCGACTTGCAGATAGGCTCACCCGCACAAAGATACGTCGCTGGGTACTCGCCGCGCAATTCGCTCCTGCTGAGTTGACGATACGATTTGTTGATGCAGATGAAGGCTGCGCACTCAATCGCGATTACCGCGGCAAGGATTACGCAACCAATGTATTGACCTTTTCGTACAGCGAGGAAGGCATTGATGACGGTATCGTGCGTGCCGATATCGTCCTCTGTGCTGATGTACTGTTAAAAGAAGCCGAAGAGCAAGGTCTGCCAGTGGAACAGCATGCAACGCATCTTGTCGTACATGGCGTGCTGCATGCGCAGGGCTATGATCATGAGAATGACGACGACGCTGCCGAGATGGAACGGCTCGAAACCCAGATACTCGCTCGGCTTGGCGTGCCAAATCCTTATCTTCAACGAAACTGATGCCAATGGCCTGATCTGCAGATCATGCAGCGTTTGCTGGTGGATTTTGGCGAGCAATGAATTTCAAATTAGCAAATCTGCATCCTGCTCTCTCGGATCGCTGATCTTTTTACGGTATGCTCTAACTTCCTGAACTCTGGCATTACGCCATATGCAAGACTATCCCCCTGGCGGTCGCCCCGCCGACCACTCCAAACCTCATCGCTCCTTGTTCGAGCGCCTGACCGCGCTGATTTCTCCCGAACCAGAAAACCGTAGCGAATTGCTCGAAGTGCTTCACGATGCGCACGAACGTAATTTGCTCGATGCAGACGCCTTGTCCATGATAGAAGGTGTGTTCCAGGTCTCTGATCTAGGTGCGCGCGACATCATGATCCCGCGCTCGCAGATGGATGTCGTCGATGTTGCCCGTCCGATCGAAGAATGGATGCCGATGGTATTGTCCACCGCGCATTCACGCTTTCCTGCCGTCGATGGTGACCGTGACAAAGTCATCGGGATCTTGCTCGCCAAGGACTTGCTGCGCTACTACGCGGAAGACGAATTCGATCTGCGCGACATGTTGCGGCCGGCAGTCTTTATCCCCGAATCCAAACGGCTGAATGTGCTGCTGCGCGATTTCCGAGCGAACCGCAATCATATCGCCATCGTGGTCGATGAGTACGGTGGCGTTGCCGGCCTGATCACGATTGAAGATGTGCTCGAGCAGATCGTTGGTGATATCGAAGACGAATATGATTTCGATGAAGAAGAAGACAACATCCTGCCGGTGAAAGATGGTGAGGTCGGTCTGCGCTGGCGTGTCAAGGCGCTGACCGAGATCGAGCAATTCAATGAAGCGCTCGGCACCGCGCTGTCGAACGAGGATGTCGATACAATCGGGGGCCTGGTCGCGAACCACCTGGGCCGAATGCCGCGTAAAGGCGAGCAATTCGAGATCGATGATCTTCGCTTTGAAGTGCTGCGTGCCGATGCTCGTCAGGTGCATGTGCTGCTGGTTGAAAAACTGCCGCAGCGCGCCCTCGGAGAAGCCAGCTGATGCGCCGCATGCGGCGCACCTTGACTGATGTTCATTCCTGCGTCTGATCCCGGAACCGGTCAAGCCGTTCCTGCCCTGCGACCACGGTCTCGCACCACGCTACTGCTATCGGCGTTGGCCGGTGCCGCGACCGTGTTTGCGTTTGCTCCTTTTCATGCATGGCCGTTGCAACTTGCGTGTCTGGCGCTGCTGTCTCATCTGTTCCTCTGTACCACTCGCGCACGCGATGGGTTTCTGCTCGGGTGGACCTTTGGTACTTCCGCCCTCCTGAGTGGCACGCACTGGCTTTATGTGAGCCTGCATATTTATGGCGAGATGCCAGCGCCAGTTGCAGCGCTGGCGGTCGTACTGCTGTCGGCCAGTCTGGGCCTGCTGTACGGATTGGCGATTTGGCTGGCTGCCTGGGCTGCGTTGCGCGCCAATAGCAAGGCATTCTCGGCCATTGCCATCCTGCCCGCCTGCTGGATGCTGGCTGACTGGACCCGCGGCTGGATATTCACGGGTTTCTCCTGGGTCGCTACAGGCTATGCGCACACAACGAGTCCGCTCGCAGCGTATGCACCGTTGATCGGCGTGTATGGCGTTGGCGGGCTGGCTGCGGTGGCCGCAGGATCGCTAGGTCTCATGCTGCATCAATGGCGACTGCACCTTGCCGCAATCAGCGTGCTGATAGCACTGGCAGCATGCAGTCTTGTACTGAACCGCATTGAATGGACCCAGCCTCTGGGCAAACCCATCCATGCGCGTCTACTACAAGGCAATGTGCCGCAGCAAATGAAATTCGACGCAAAGAATATTGAAGCCTCATTGTCGATGTACCGCCAGATGATCACGGAGGCACCGGCTGATTTGATTGCCACTCCTGAAACTGCGCTGCCGCTGCTGTCGACACAACTGCCACCCGGCTACATTGAGCAACTCGCCCATTTTGCATGGGATAGCAACAGCACACTGGTGGTGGGCGTGCCGTGGACTACCGAACCCGGCATCTATCTGAACAGCGTCATCGGCTTTTCTTTTGCTCAGTCCACACTGTATCGCTACGACAAGCATCATCTCGTTCCCTTTGGTGAATTCATACCGCCGGGCACGCGCTGGTTCGTGGATCTAATGAAAATGCCGCTAGGTGACTTCGGACGCGGCGCACGCTACCAGGCGCCGATTGATGTGCGTGAGCAGTGGGTATTGCCAAACATCTGCTACGAAGATTTGTTTGGCGAAGAAATCGCAGCGCAGATCGCGGCCGCCCTTGACCGAGGAACTCCGGTACCCAGCATCTTGCTGAATGTTTCCAACATTGCATGGTTTGGTGACACCATCGCTCTGCCCCAGCATCTGCAAATCTCCCAGATGCGCACGCTGGAGACGGGCCGGCCGATGCTGCGCGCGACCAATACCGGCGCTACCGCCGTCATTGACGGTCGAGGGCAGATCGTCGCCAGCTTGCCGGCCTTTACGCACGGCACGCTGGAGGCTTCGGTGCAGGGCATGCAAGGGGCTACGCCCTATATCTGGCTAGGTAATACACTTCCTGTCGGGCTGGCGCTGGCGCTGCTCGCTTTACCGGGTCTCAAGCGTCTTGGGCGTAGCAAAAACGGCTAAAATTCTGGGTTTGCCGGATGCCGGGCTATTCAGCGTAAAGATCCCTGACCCAATCCAGAAAGATGCTGGGCCCCGGCCTACGCCGGGGCGACGATTGAAAGGCTGTTGACTTGCAAAAATCGTCATCCCGGCGCAGGCCGGGATCCAGTGGCTCTCTGGCATTTGACTGGCTTGCATTCCGGTTCATCGAACGTCTGACCCCGTGGCGCCTACATGCTTCACCTGTACCGATACCGTTTCCCATGAACAAAAAACCGACCTTCCAACAAATCATCCTGAAACTACAGGAATACTGGGATGCGCAAGGATGCGCGCTGCTGCAACCGTATGACATGGAGGTCGGCGCCGGCACCTCGCACACCGCCACCTTCCTGCGCGCGATCGGCCCCGAGCCCTGGCGCGCCGCGTACGTGCAGCCATCGCGCCGCCCCAAAGATGGCCGCTACGGTGAAAACCCAAATCGCATGCAGCACTACTATCAGTATCAGGTGGTGCTAAAGCCTGCGCCGGAAAACATTCTTGATCTCTATCTCGGCTCACTCGCAGCGCTGGGACTGACGCTGACCGAAAACGACGTTCGCTTCGTTGAAGACGACTGGGAGAACCCGACACTGGGCGCATGGGGTCTGGGCTGGGAAGTCTGGCTAAATGGCATGGAAGTCACCCAGTTCACCTACTTCCAGCAAGTGGGTGGCATCGACTGCAAGCCCGTACTGGGCGAGATCACTTATGGCATCGAGCGTCTGGCGATGTACCTGCAGGGCGTTGAAAACGTATTCGATCTGGTATGGACTGAATGGGAAGAGCGCGGTGTTAGAAAGCATCTGACCTATGGCGATGTCTTCCATCAGAACGAAGTCGAGCAATCTGGCTACAACTTCGAGCACTCGAATGCTGAGTTTTTGTTCTCGCTATTCTCCAGCTACGAAGCCGAGGCACAACGGCTAATGGCCGTGCCACTGGCGCTGCCCGCGTATGAGATGGTGCTGAAGGCCGCGCATACCTTCAATCTGCTGGATGCGCGCGGCGCGATCTCGGTGACTGAGCGTGCTGCCTACATTGGGCGCATCCGACATCTGGCGCGCGCCGTTGCGCAAGCATATTACGCCTCGCGCGAGCAGCTTGGTTTCCCGATGCTGGGCGATGCGAGCAAGGCAGCCTGACCAGCACTGACGAACACAACGACTGAACACCATGAAGCACACACTGCTGGTCGAACTGCTGACCGAAGAACTCCCTCCGAAGGCATTAGGCAAACTGGGCGATGCTTTCGCCACTGCGATGTTCAATGGCCTGTCGTCACGTGCGCTGCTCGATGAAGGCGCCCGTTTCACTGCCTACGCCAGCCCGCGTCGTCTGGCGGTCTCCATACAAGGCGTGCGCGGCTCTTCGCCGGACAAGCAGATCCGCGAGAAAGTACTGCCCGTCTCTGTCGCACTGGACAAAGAAGGCCAGCCTGCGGCGCCACTGACCAAAAAGCTCGCTGCGCTGGCAGCGCAGGCCGGACGCGAGAGCATCGCGCTGTCCGAACTTGAGCGCGCCAGCGATGGCAAGGCCGAGAGCTTCTTCTTCACCTACACCGCACCCGGTCAACCGCTGGCCAGTGGCTTGCAAATCACGCTGGAAGAAAGCATTGCCAAGTTGCCGATTCCAAAGCTGATGAGCTACCAGCGCCCAAGTGGCGACACCGTTCATTTCGTGCGTCCTGTACACGGTCTGATTGCGCTCCTCGATGACAACGTCGTACCTCTATCTATTTTGGGGCTGCAATCGTCGCAGACAACGCTCGGCCACCGATTCTTGTCGCGCAAGCCCTCGCTGGTGATTGCCTCAGCCGAACGCTATGCTGAGATACTCGAGGAAGATGGCCGGGTCATCGCGAGCTACGACATACGCAAAGAAAAAATCCGTACTGCCCTGCAAACCAAAGCGGGTAACGATCATATTCTGATGCCCGAAGCGCTGCTGGATGAAGTGAGCGCCCTGGTGGAATGGCCGGTGGTCTATGAGTGCCATTTCGACGAGGCCTTCCTGTCTGTACCGCAGGAATGCCTGATCCTGACCATGCAGACCAATCAGAAGTATTTCGCGCTGACGGATACCAGCGGCCGGCTGCGCTCGCGCTTTTTGATCGTATCGAACCTGGAAACCACTGATCCGCAGCACATCATCGGTGGCAATGAGCGCGTGGTGCGCCCCCGCCTATCGGATGCCAAGTTCTTTTTCGAGCAAGACAAGAAGAAAAAACTCTTTGACCGCGTATCCGGACTCTCCAGCGTGGTTTATCACAACAAGCTCGGCTCGCAGGCGCAGCGCAATGAGCGCGTGGTGGCGATCGCGGCTTCCATTGCCGAATCACTGGGTGCAAATGTCGCGCTGGCCAAGCGTGCAGCGCAGCTGTCAAAAGCCGATCTGCTGACGGACATGGTGGGTGAGTTCCCCGAGCTTCAAGGCATCATGGGCACGTACTACGCGCGCCATGATGGCGAGCCGGATGAGGTCGCTGCGGCGATTGGCGAGCATTATCAGCCGCGCTTTGCCGGCGATGCGTTGCCTGCCACTCGCACTGGTACCGTGGTCGCGATGGCCGACAAACTAGAAACACTGGTGGGTATCTGGGGTATCGGCCTCGCCCCTACCGGCGATAAAGATCCCTTTGCGCTGCGCCGTCATGCACTGGGTATGCTGCGCATGCTGGTTGAGAAAAAGCTGCCGCTGTCACTGTCGCATCTGCTGCGCCAAGCGGCGTCTCAATTTACGGGTAACCCTCAGTTCACTGATCCGATAGCGGATGTTCAAGCCTTTGTTTATGACCGCCTGCGCGGTCTGCTGCGCGAGCGTGGTCATGCGCAGGATGCGGTGGAAGCTGTAGTTTCCCAGACGCCCGACCGGCTCGACGATATTCTCGAGCGCCTTGACGCCGTGAAAATTTTCGCTGCGCTGCCTGAGGCGTCCTCGCTGGCAGCTGCCAACAAGCGCATCACCAACATCCTGAAGAAAAACGAAGGCATCCATGGCGAAGTGCAACCCAAGCTGCTGGCTGAACCAGCCGAGCAGGCGCTCTATGGCGCCATGACCGAGACCCGACAGGCCGTAGATCACGCGTTTGCGAAAGCGGATTTCAGCGCGACCCTTCAAGCGCTCGCGGCGCTGCGCGACGACGTCGATACGTTCTTCAATGAGGTGATGGTGATGGCTGAGGATACGGCGCTGCGTACTAACCGCCTCGCACTCCTGCAGTCACTGCATGCGATGATGAATCGCGTCGCGGATATCTCACGGCTCGCGGCCTGACGAATCCGGAAACTTTGCGTGCCTGCCAGCGACCTGAACATGAAACTGATCGTCCTTGACCGCGATGGCGTGATCAACTTTGATTCGGATGCCTATATCAAGTCACCGCAGGAATGGATCGCGATTCCCGGTTCGCTGGAGGCGATCGCACGGCTGAATCAGCATGGCTATCGGGTGGCTGTAGCGACTAATCAGGCCGGCATCGCGCGCGGCTTGTTTGACATGAAGGCCTTGTGCGCGATACACCAGAAACTTCACCAGTCGGCACAGGCAGTCGGCGCGCGCATTGATGCGATCTTTTACTGTCCCCATGCGCCGGATGCGCACTGCGACTGCAGGAAGCCGAATCCCGGCATGCTGCTATCGATAGGACAGCGCTTTGAGGTCAGCTTGCACAACATGCCCGTGGTTGGTGATTCCTTGCGCGACTTGCAAGCAGCAGCGCAAGTTGGCGCCGCACCTTATCTCGTAAGGACGGGCAATGGAGAGCAAACGCTGGCAAAGAGTGACCTGCCGCCGGGCACCAAGATCTTCGATGATCTCTCCAACCTGGTCGATCGTCTTCTGCATGCAGAGCAGGCAGCGCCCGACACGGTAGACATGGCACGCGCAGCGTTGACCAAGAAAAAATAATTTTTAATCAGCGGTGCGCCTCGAGCCCGCGTTACACGGAAACTGAATGTATCGTCCTGTGCTGTTCATGCGATCTCTGCTGTTCGCGCTACTCATCTTGCTGATTACGGTCATCTGGGCGCTCGCATGCTTTGTCTTCATCTTGCTGCCCTACCGTCAGCGCTACTGGATGATCACGCGCTGGAACGTGTTCATCACGCTGGCTGCTTACTACGCTTGCGGCATACGCTGGCAAGTCAAAGGCATGGAAAATCTGCCGGATGCGCCGGTCGTCCTGCTATCCAAGCACCAGTCGGCCTGGGAGACGATTTTTTATTGCTGGCTGATGCCGCGCCCACTGATCTTCGTGTTCAAGAAATCTCTGCTCTACATTCCCTTTTTTGGTTGGGGGCTGGCGATGCTGCGCATGATCGCTATCGACCGCAGTAAAGGCCGGGACGCCATGGCGCAAGTGATCCGTGTCGGCAAACAGCGGCTGGACGATGGCCAGTGGGTGATCATGTTCCCCGAAGGCACCCGTACCCCAGTCGGCAAACAAGGCCACTACAAAGCAGGCGGCGCGATACTGGCGATCGGCACCAACACGCCGATCGTGCCGATTGCAATCAATTCTGGTGACTGCTGGCCACGTAATGCCTTCATCAAAACACCGGGACTGATCACGGTATCCATCGGCAAGCCGATTGCGCCGGAGGACCTCACCCCAGCCGAATTGATGGCCAAGGTCGAAAATTGGATAGAATCCGAAATGCGGGTAATTGCCCCTGCAGCTTATTCGGATCCGGCAGATGCCTGAGCGATGGTGCTTGCCACTGAACCAATCATGATTTTCAAAAAGATATCCGGCATGTCGATAAGGCAGTTTTTGCGCAAAAAATTTGTCGACCCCAACCAGCTTTCGCTGCTGGATACGTTTGCCGATGCCGGTTCGTCTGCAGCCCATCCATCTCCCCAAGCCTCGACCGTGCCAGAGACGCCGATACCAGCAAACCATCGCCGCATCTATCTCGACACCCACTATCTCGATTACCGTTTGCTGCGCTCCAAGCGACGCACTATCGGATTTCTGATCGATGATGACGGTCTGCGCGTGACTGCGCCAAGGTGGGTAACCGTGACAGAGATCGAGTCGGCAATCAAGGCAAAGCAGCCATGGATCTTCCGCAAGATCAACGAACAGCGCGAGCGCTCGGTGCGCCGACTGCAGCCACCGATGGAGTGGCGCGACGGCGCAAAGCTGCCCTATCTTGGCAGTGACATCACGCTTCGTATTGCCGACCGCGGCAGTCTGGGTGCACGTTTCGATGAAAGCACTGGCGAGCTACATATCCATCTGCCGTCCTCTTCAACGGAACAGCAGCTGAAAGACCGTGTGCAGGGCTGGCTACAAAGCGAGGCAAAGCGTCTTTTTGCCGAACGACTCGAGATCTACGCAGCGAAGCTCGGTGTCAGCTATCAGCGATTTTCGCTGTCTTCGGCTAGCACCCAATGGGGATCTTGCACTGCCGATGGCCGTATTCGTCTGAACTGGCGGCTGGTACATTTCGCACTACCAAATATTGATTATGTGGTCGCGCATGAGCTGTCGCATCTGCGCGAAATGAACCACGGCCCACAGTTCTGGGCGACCGTACAATCCGTTCTGCCCGAATTCGAATCGGCGCGCAAAGCGTTGCGCGAGCAGGAACGGGAAAATCTACCGAATTTCTGAATCCGAGGACCTTATGCGCATTCTTCACACCATGCTTCGCGTGGGAGACCTTCAGCGTTCAATCAATTTTTATACTCAGGTGATGGGCATGAGCCTGTTGCGCACCACAGATCGTCCTGACCAGAAATACTCGCTGGCGTTTCTTGGCTATGCGAGCAATCCCGATCAGGCCGAGATCGAGCTGACCTACAACTACGGTGTCGATGAATATGAGATGGGTACCGCGTATGGCCATATCGCGATCGGCGTCGAAGACGCTGCCGCAACCTGCGCTGCAGTGAAGGCATCGGGAGGGAATGTGACCCGCGAAGCAGGTCCGGTGAAAGGTGGAACGACAGTGATTGCGTTCGTGCAGGATCCGGATGGGTACAAGATCGAGCTGATTCAGCGGGATGCTTGAGAAGGCTGCCATCTCCTGAATCGTCATTCCGGCGAAAGCCAGAGTCCATGGCTGACCTGGTAGTCAATCAGCGCCAAGGGCATGACAACGAAAGACACAGGATCCTGACTTTCGTCAGGATGACGGTTCAGAGGCCGGTTGTCCTGTCCATCGTCATCCCGGCACGGGCCGGGATCCATGCATGACCCGGCAGGGATGCGGTATCGAGCGAAAAACTACAACGCTCTAGCCAATCTCACATATTCCTCCAGCCCCACCGTCTCTGGTCGCGACTGAGGATCAATACCCGCCTCGACCAGCTGCGCCTCGGTAAACATCCCGGACAGACTATTGCGTATCACCTTGCGGCGCTGCGAAAATGCCTTGGTCACGACCTGCTCCAGCTTGAGCCGCTCACATGCCAGTGGTGCAGTGACCGGGATCATGCGGACGATCGCTGAATCCACCTTGGGCGGCGGATCAAACGCCTGTGGCGGCACGATGAATAATAATTCCATCTGGTAGCGCCACTGCAGCATCACGGATAAGCGACCATAGTCCTTGCTGCCAGGTTCTGCGACCATGCGCTCGACCACTTCTTTTTGCAGCATGAAGTGCTGATCCTCCACCTGACCAACGTATTCCGCGAGATGGAACAACAAAGGACTGGAAATGTTGTAAGGCAGGTTACCAACGATGCGCAGCTTGCGGCCAGGTGGCACCAGCGACGCAAAGTCGAACTGTAAGGCATCGCCAGAGTGGATGATCAACCGATCAGCGGCGAATTTTTTTTGCAGCCATGTGACCAGATCACGATCCAGCTCAACGGCATGCAGCCGATCCAGCGTCTGTAGCAGCAGCGCAGTCATTGCCCCCTGACCGGGGCCGATCTCGACCATCAGATCCTCCGCCGCTGGCGCAATGGCGTTGAGGATGTCATGTAGGACGTTCTGATCCGTCAGAAAATTTTGGCCAAATCGCTTGCGGGCGATATGCTTCATGCGCTGACGCGACCCGAACTGTAGATCATCTCGGCAGCCATACGTATTGCTACCTGCATACTGGCGTGGTCGGCATGCCCACTGCCTCGTGCTGCGATATCCAATGCGGTGCCATGATCGACCGATGTACGAATAATGGGCAAACCAAGCGTGATATTCACGCCCTGACCAAAGGTTGCAAACTTCAACACCGGCAAACCCTGATCGTGATACATCGCAAGGATGCAATCAGCCTCCTTCAGGTATTTGGGTTGGAACAGCGTATCTGCCGGATACGGGCCAGACACTTGCCAGCCACGCGCAAGCGCGGCATCGATCACAGGTTTGATCACCTCGATCTCCTCGCGCCCGAGATAACCGTCTTCGCCCGCATGCGGGTTCAGACCAGCCACCTTGATACGAGGATCGGCAATACCGAACTGCTGCTTCAGATCCGCGTGGATGATGGACAGTGTACGCGAGAGACTCTCGCGCGTGATGGCCGCACTCACGTCCTTAAGCGGCAAATGCGTGGTCGCCAGGGCGACCCTCAGCATCGTGCCATGCGTCGGACCAGCCAGCATCATCACGACCTGCTGCACACCGGTTTTTTCGGCCAAGTACTCGGTATGTCCGGTGAAAGCGATGCCAGCATCATTGATCGTGCTCTTCTGTACGGGCGCAGTGACGATCGCATCCACCCACTGATTCATCGCCGCGTCAACAGCGATATCCAGCGTCTCCAGTACGGCCGGACCGTTGCGGGCATCCAGCTCACCAGACACTGGGCGCGCGACCAACGGACAATCGATCAGACTGAGTCTGCCTGGTTCGCGAGGCAGGGTCTGTAGTTCGGCAGGCGACCCCAGCGATGAGATGCGATGCTCCGAGGAGAACGCCAAGACCAGCGCTTGCAGCTGCTGGGCATCACCGATCAGCACGACGTCGAGGGTGCCGGCCTCCAGCGCGGCGCGCACGGAGATCTCAGGACCTATCCCTGCCGGCTCGCCGCAGGTGATGGCTATGCGCGGACAGGACATGGCAAAGAGGTCAAATGCGGTTATTGCGTGCGGGGACTGAATTCGTCTAGTCGATATTCGACGTAGGCACGGTCGCGCAACTGGCGCAGCCAGTCTTCGTAAGCTTCTTCGAGCTTCTGGTCGCGCAAGGCTTGCCGCGCCATCAATCGCTGTCGCTCGCGCGAGACTTCTTCAGTCTTGCGCTCCAGGACTTCAATCAGGTGATAGCCGAAGGGGGACTCGACAGGATCACTGACCTGACCGGGCCGCAGGGAATTCATCGCGCGCTCGAATTCGGGTACGGTATCACCAGGATAGATCCAGCCGAGATCACCACCCTTGCTCGCTGAACCATCATTCGAATACAGTCGCGCGAGGTCTTCGAATTTTGCAGCCTTGTTATCAAGCCGCTCTCTCAGCTCGGCAAGCTTGCGCTTAGCCTCGGACGAGGACACGATCTGGTTCACCTTGATCAGAATGTGGCGGGCACGCGTCTGCTGCACCATCGTGCCCACGCCAGACTTGGTGGCGCCGACGGCGCGACGTCCGTTCAGCTTAAGTACATGAAAGCCGTTCGCGCTGCGTACCAGTGGCGCGATCTCGCCATCGGCAATTTTTTCTACAGCATCAACGAACAGTTGCGGCAAACGTGACACGCTACGCCAGCCCAAATCTCCCCCGGATAGAGCATCACCTGCATCGGAAAAACTCGCCGCAACTTTTGCAAAATCCGCACCTGATTTCAGCTGTGCCACCGCCGTCTCAGCACGCTTGCGACGTTCGGCGATTTGCTGGGAAGAGGCATTCTCGGGCACACGCACCAAGATCTGGGCGATGCTCAGTTCCTGTTGGCTGGCTTCGGGCTTGCCGCCGGCGGCAGCGAGATAGTTATCCACCTCGGAATCGGCAATCTGCAATTTGTTATCGACTTCGCGCTCACGCAAGCGCTGCAGGGTGATTTCTTCGCGAATCTCTTCACGGAAGCGCGCGAAAGACAATCCGTCACGCTCAAGCTGGTCGCGGAAACTCTGTACCGACAGCTGATTCTGCTCGGCGATGCGAGCGACTGCACGATCCAGCATGATGTCGTCGATACGAATGCCACTCTCACGCGCCAATTGCATTTGGGCGCGCGTGATGATCATGCGCTCCAACAGTTGTTTCTGTAGCACGTTACGCGGCGGCATCTGCATATTCTGGCGCTTCATGCGCTGCTCAATCAGCGCCATCCGATCATTGAGCTCCTTGAGAGTAACGACTTCCGTGTTCACCACGGCGACGATCGCATCAATCAATACTGGCTGCCTGGCAGAGGCTTTGTCTTGCGCCCACACTGGAGCAAAACTCACTGTCGCGGCAACGGTGAGCATCGCAGCCATCGACAGGCTGTAGGACATCGCACGCGGAATGAAGCGGTTCACGGCAATCATCATGGCATTCTCAATCAGTAGGTTTCGTACGGATAATCGGTGGAGCCCAGCGGCTGGTAACCTGGCACGTTCGCGCGCAGCGCGCGCATCGGATTCGCGCCCAACATGGACAAGCCATTGAATTCCAGCTGCAGGAAGACTGTGGTGTTGGCTACGCTCTGGGCGGTCGGGACACGCTGGCCGACAATCCGGAAGATCCAGCAATCCGCCTTGTACTCAACACCGGCTAGCGACTGACCGAGCTGCCCTTCTTTCAGCAAATAGCTGACTCTGCCCACACCATACCAGCGGTCGCCGAGCGGCCACTGAGAGGAGATGTCGATCAGCTCGAAGTTGGAGTTCGGATCGTTCGGCAGATTCCGGACGTCACGTCGATACTGCACATTCAGCACTTTCATTGGTGCCGGCTGCCAGAAGGCGCCAATATTCATGCGGTTCAGTTCATTGCGGCTCTGACTGAACTGAAAGTTGGAATCGACGCGGAGTTGATCGGTCACCCGGCCTGAGCCCAGGAACAGCATGTCGGACCGCGTTTCGGTGGGCAGCCGCCTGGATTCATTGAGCGTCACGCGCTGATCAGAAAAGGAAAAACGCTGCGCAATCGCCAGTCGTACCCGTTCCATGCCATTTTGCTGCAGGTAGCGCGTCGTCAGAGCTGTCGTCACCTGATTGGCATCGCTGATACGGTCGTTACCTACAAAACGGTTCTCACGGAACACCGTCGCGAAATTGAAGTCGGCCTCGGTAGAATCGAAATTCGGGTAGAGGGTGGAATCCTGTCGCTTATACGGAGTGTGCGTATAAAACACGCGCGGCTCGAAGGTTTGTATCGCGGCATTGCCGAACAAGCTGGCATCGCGCTCATAGATCAGGCCTGAATCCAGCGAAAAAGTGGGCAGCGTTCGGTTGGGCGCGGTCATGCTTGGCGCCGCAGTCTGATCCAGACTGTACACCGTGCTGTGGAGTGAAGCACTCGGGCGCAGAAAAAAGCCCGGCGTCTGATAGTTGTAAGTCAGGCGTGGATTGACCACCATCCGGTCACCTTGGCGCGGCATGCCATCCGTCGGGATGAACGGCTGGTGAAAACGCGTGAACTCGGAACCCAGCGACCAGTTCAGCCCGGTGTTATTCTCGCCGTAATAGTTGTAGTTCAGTTGAGGCAGCCGGCTGTAGGGACGCTGAATGAGCGCGCTGCCACTGCGATCCTGGAGCACCTGGTACTCGGTCAGTCTGCCACTGGCGGTCCAGTCCTGGCTGCCGTATTCCAGCCGCACATCGCGCACCAGCAAACGGCGAGGAATGCCGGGCTGGTAGGCCCAGACCCGGCTGAATGGAAAATCGCGTGCGTAATCATCATCGGACGCAGCATTCAGATTGGTGTTCAGTGTCAGGCCCTGCCCAAGCGTGTGCTTGTGGCGCGAGGACGCAGCCCAGCGGCTGCTGCCGGTCTGGTTGTCTCGGTCGATCACCTCGAAGTTGGCCTGACCGCCGTATTCTTCACCCAGATAACGCGCGCTGCCGCCCAACATCAAACCGCGACGTGTGATGTAGTGCGGCGCGAGTATCAGATCGCGATTGGGTGCGATGTTCCAGTAATACGGCGTGACCACTTCCAATCCGCCAGAGGTTGATGTCGCAATGGTTGGCGCGAGAAAGCCGGAGACGCGCTCATCGCTGAGCGGGAAAGACAACTTGGGCGCGCCCACCAGCGGCACGCCTTTGAACACGACCACCGCATTTTCTGCAACACCAATCTCGCGGCCATTGTCCAGCGCTAGCGATCCGGAACGAAGATACCAGTCTGGATCAGGGCCTTCGCAGGTGGTATAGAAGCCACCAATGACAGTGGCTTTGTCCTGCGACTCAAATTCGATGCGGTCGGCCTTGCCGTGCGCATTCATGCGCATGAGCTTGTAGACAGGACTTTGCAGGACGCCCTCGCCGGTATCTAGCTTCAGGCGCAACTCGCTGCCGGAGAACTGGTTACCTTCGCGCTGAAGCCGCACATTGCCGATCGCATTCACTCGGTCTTCAACGATGTCGTATGTCATGCGATCGGCTTCGATCTGCGTCTTGCCACGCCTGATGCCGACCTGGCGTTCCATGCTGACCTCGTGATCGGGACGGCCGGTGATCTGCTCCGCTTCGAACGAAGTGGGCCCATTGTCATCGGCGGCACCCTCTATCCATGGGCGAGTTTGCGCTACTGACAGCGCAGGCAAAAAGGCCAGCGTGAGCGCCATGGCATTCAGGCGCAGTTCGGCAACGGGTTGTAGAAGAGGCAATCGCCGGATCATGAGCGGGTAAGAGGCTGTGTCAGCGCCGCGAATTTGAGGTTAATCCCTTATTATATGGGAACTCACTGCGCGCGCCGGCTCATGGCGGTGCTTTCAACTTGTCAATCTGCATCCCTTTTGATTTCCGATGTCCGAATCTCCCAAGACCGACCGACGCCTTGACGATATTTCTGCTTGGCTGACGCAGCTCGATTCTCCAAAAACTTTGCCTGGCACCTTGAGGGCTGCGTCTGCTGACGCAAGCTTCAGGCGCTACTTCCGAGTCGACACTGCCGATGGCGGTTCGCTGATCGTGATGGACGCGCCACCGCCGCAAGAAGATGTGAGGCCATTCCTGCAAGTGGCCGACTTGTTCGGCAAAACAGGCATGACCGTCCCACAAGTGCTAGCCAAAGATATCGCGCGCGGATTTTTGCTGCTATCTGATCTTGGGTCGACAACTTATCTGAAGCAGCTAAGTGCCGACACTGCGCACAAGCTGTATCTCGATGCCATCGATGCACTGATTTTATTGCAGGTGCAAAGCCGCCCCGGCCAGTTGCCAGAATATGATCGCGCAGCATTGCACCGCGAACTGATGCTGTTCCCGGATTGGTATGTCAGCAAACACCTGGGCGCTCGTCTGAACGACGCGCAGACTACGTCGCTGAATCAGGTATTCGACGCGCTGCTGGCGAACAATCTCGCGCAGCCACAGGTGTATGTACATCGTGACTATCACTCGCGCAATCTGATGGTTCTGGAACAGGGCAATCCAGGCATTCTGGATTTTCAGGATGCGCTGTATGGCCCGATCACGTATGACTTGGTATCGCTGCTGCGGGATGCTTATATTCAGTGGGATGAAGAGATGGTCCTTGACTGGGTGATACGTTACTGGGAACGTGCGCGTCGAGCAGGCCTGCCCGTCAATCATGATGTCGATGCGTTCTACAAGGATGTCGAATTCATGGGATTGCAGCGCCATCTGAAGGTACTAGGTATTTTCGCGCGACTGTATCACCGCGATGGCAAAGATGGCTACCTGAATGATATTCCTCTGGTGATGGACTATACCCGCAAGACAGCTTATCGCTACAAGGAATTCGCACCGCTGATCAAGCTGCTCGACACGCTGGACGAGAATACAACCAAGATCGGCTACACCTTCTGAACGCACAATCATGAAAGCCATGATTTTTGCTGCCGGACGCGGCGAGCGCATGCGACCCCTGACCGACACCTGCCCCAAGCCCTTGCTGCAGGTGCGCGGCCGGCCACTGATTGTCTGGCATATTCTGAATCTGGTGCGCGCGGGCATCAAAGAGATCGTGATCAACCATGCCCATTTAGGTCAGATGATCGAAGATGCGCTGGGCGATGGCAGCCAGTTTGGTGCACGCATCACTTACTCGCCCGAGGGTACCGCGCTAGAGACGGCGGGTGGCATCGCACAAGCCCGCCATTTGCTTGGCGATCAGCCCTTCCTTGCCATCGCCGGCGATGTCTACTGCCCTCACTTCGATTTTTCAGCGGCGAAGGAGGTCCTGGAAGAAAACGATGTCTGGGGCCAGCCGCATGGCAAGGAAACGCGCGACCTTGGCTGGCTGTATTTGGTGAAGAACCCTGCGCATCACCCGGAAGGTGATTTTGCGCTGGAGAGCTACGCGATATCCAATGAAGGCCTGCCGCGCTACACGTTTTCAGGCATCGGTGTCTACCGCCCGGAGATGTTCGATAGCGTAACGCGAGGCAGCAGCGCCAAGCTCGCACCCATTCTGCGCGAGTTTGCGAATCAGCGCAGAATAGGCGGCGAAGTCTACCGGGGCGACTGGACCGATGTCGGTACAGTCGAACGGCTAGAGCAACTCAACGCACCTCTCAATTACAAGAATTGATCATGAATCCCTACGTAAATCGTCGCGCCCGTGTGCTCGCGCAAATGCATGCGCAAGGCGGCGGCGTGGCCATCATTCCCACGGCCCCGGAAGTAATGCGCAATGCCGATGCCGATTATCCGTACCGGCATGACAGCTATTTTTATTACCTCACAGGCTTCACCGAGCCCGAGGCAACGCTGGTCCTGGTCGCTGGCGAAAAAGATCAAACTATCCTGTTCTGTCGCGAAAAAAACGAAGAGCGCGAAATCTGGGATGGCTATCGCTACGGACCCGAGGCGGCACGTGAGGCGTTTGGTCTCGATGCTGCCCACTCAATCGCCAGCATCGACACCGAGCTACCAAAACTGATGGCGAATGCACCCGCATTGTTTTATGCGCTGGGCAGCAGCAGTCGGCTCGATGACCAGATCAAGGGCTGGCTGAATGCCGTGCGCGCCCAAGTGCGTGCTGGGGTGACCGCTCCCAGTACGGCGTTCGATATTCGCGTGATCTTGAATGAAATGCGGCTCGTCAAAGATGCGTATGAGATTGGCATCATGCAGCGCGCCGCCGACATCACCGCCGAGGCGCATGCGCGCGCGATGCGCTGCTCACGCGCTGGCCTGCGCGAATATCATCTCGAGGCTGAACTACTGCACGAGTTCCGGCGCAATGGCTCGCAATTTCCAGCCTACGGATCGATCGTTGCCGCCGGACCGAATGCCTGCGTGCTGCATTACCGGGCAGGCGATGCCGAACTGCGCGATGGCGAACTGGTGCTGATCGATGCCGGCTGCGAACTGGACAGCTATGCGTCCGACATTACTCGCACCTTCCCGGTGAGTGGCAAGTTCAGTGGCCCGCAAAAGGCGCTGTACGAGATCGTGCTGGACGCGCAGTACGCCGCGATTGCCGCCACCCGCCCCGGCGCGCGCTTTACTGACGGACATGATGCCGCGCTGAGGGTACTCGCGCAGGGTATGCTCGACACCGGTCTCCTTGACAAGAACAAAGTCGGCTCGCTGGATGACGTAATTGCAAACGGCAACTATCGTCAGTTCTACATGCACCGCACCGGTCACTGGCTGGGCATGGATGTGCACGATGTCGGGGACTATCGAGACCCGGCGCCTGCCGGCGCTGAAAAACCCTGGCGCACGCTGGCGCCGGGGATGGTGCTCACCATCGAACCCGGCATCTACGTGCGTCCTGCCGAAGGTGTACCCGACGCTTTCTGGCACATCGGCATACGCATCGAGGATGATGCACTAGTAACCACAGACGGCTGCGAGATACTGACGCGCAAGGCGCCGAAGACGGTGGCAGAGATTGAAGCAGTAATGAAAGGCTGATGGCTACGCCATGACTGCTCAGGTCGATATCGCCATTGCAGGCGCTGGTCCGGTTGGCATGGCAACCGCGGCGATGCTGATCAAGCGCGGCGTGGCCGCCGAGCGTATCGCACTGATCGATGGCAAGTCCACACAAGCCGCACAGCAAGATCCACGGTCAATCGCGCTCTCGGAGGGTAGCCGGCAGCTGCTTGAACAGATTGGTGCCTGGAAGGCCTTCGGCACACCAATCACAGAAATTCATGTGTCGCGTCGAGGCAGTTTTGGCAGAACATTGATCGATGCCTCGGATTACGGACTGCCTGCGCTAGGGTATGTGTGCCGTTACGGGGCGGTGGTGGAAGCGCTGGATTTGGTTTTGCTTCACTCAGGAATCCATAGGCTGCGGCCGGCAACTGTCATCGGATTCGACGAAACCCAAGCCGAGACCCGGCTGCACCTTGACGATGGTGACACGCTGCATGCACAACTGCTGATACAGGCCGAAGGTGGCATCTACGGTCAACAGCAGCCGCGCGAACGTCAGCATGATTATCAGCAGACCGCCATCATCGCGCAGGTACAGACTGACGCTGCACCCCCGGGACGTGCGTTTGAGCGGTTCACGGCGGAGGGGCCGCTGGCACTGCTGCCGCAAGACGGTGCGTACTCGATGGTCTGGTGTATGCGCCCGAATACCGCAGAGCATTTGCAACAGCTGGACGATGAGCAATTCATGCAGTCCTTACAGGAAGTTTTCGGCCAGCGTGCGGGCCGATTTACACAAATCGGCGCTCGTCACGCCTATCGCCTAGGGCTCAATGCAGAACCCCGGTCGACACTGCGAACCCTTGCTATTGGCAACGCGGCGCAAACGCTGCACCCGGTTGCAGGTCAGGGCTTGAATCTTGGCCTGCGCGATGCCTCCGTGCTGGCGAGCCTGCTCGCCAAAGAGATCACGCCAGAATCACTATCGACGTTCTCGACCGCGCAACGCAATGACCGACGAATGACGACAAGCCTCACGGATCTGATGGCACGGGTGTTCGCCAGCTCGCCGGATCAATCAATCGTTCAAGGCCTATTGGGGTTGTCACTGGGGTTGATCGATATTGTGCCAGCCGCCAAGCGTCTGCTGGCTGAACAAATGATGTACGGCGTGCGCTAAGGTCGAGCCAAGGGCAAATCACGTGCAATAAAAAAGCGGACCGCGGTCCGCTTTTTTATTTGTGGGAGCAGCGAATCAATCGACTGCCTTGACCATGTCTTCAATGACTTTTTTCGCATCGCCGAAGACCATCATGGTCTTGTCCATGTAGAAGAGTTCATTGTCCAAACCTGCATAACCGGCCGCCATGGAGCGCTTGTTGACAATGATCGTCTTGGCTTTGTAGGCCTCAAGAATAGGCATACCGGCGATCGACGACTTCGGATCTTTCGCGGCCGGGTTCACGACATCATTTGCACCCAGCACCAAGACCACATCAGCCTGACCGAATTCGCTGTTGATATCTTCCATCTCGAAAACCTGATCGTAGGGGACCTCGGCTTCGGCGAGCAGAACGTTCATATGACCGGGCATACGGCCGGCAACCGGATGGATCGCATATTTGACCGTCACGCCTTTGTGCGCTAGTTTTTCGGAGAGCTCCATCAGCGCATGCTGCGCACGCGCGACCGCGAGTCCGTAGCCGGGAACGATGATCACCGTCTCTGCGTTACCCATCAGGAAGGCAGCATCATCGGCAGAGCCCGACTTGACATTACGCTGCTGCTGAGAGCCGGCATCGGCCGCGCTCGCGTCGCCACCAAAACCACCGAGGATCACGCTGAAGAAAGAGCGATTCATCGCCTTGCACATGATGTAAGACAGGATTGCGCCAGACGATCCCACCAGTGAACCAGCGATGATCAACATCGAGTTATTGAGCGAGAAGCCGATACCTGCCGCCGCCCAGCCGGAATAGCTGTTCAGCATCGATACCACCACTGGCATATCAGCGCCACCAATGGGAATGATGATCATGACACCCAGCACGAAAGCAATCGCGGTCATCACAATGAACGGTGTCCATGCCGCCTCGACGCCAGGCGCCACCACGAATACCAGTCCAGCACCGATCATCACGACCGCCAGTGCCAGATTCAGCAGATGCTGACCGGGGAAGACGACCGGCGCGCCCTGGAACAGGCGGAACTTGTATGTGCCAGCGAGCTTGCCAAACGCAATGACCGAGCCCGAGAACGTGATCGCACCGACGAAGGTACCGATGAAGAGTTCAAGGCGGTTACCCAGCGGGATGGGCTCATCACGCGAAGAGATGCCAAACGCCCAAGGCTCGGACACTGCGGCCACGGCGATGCAGACCGCCGCCAGACCAATCAGCGAGTGCATCGCAGCGACTAGCTCGGGCATCTTGGTCATCTCGACGCGCTTGGCCAGTACCGCACCGATGCTGCCACCGACGATGACGCCAAGCGCCAGCAAGCCATAGCCCATGCCTTGTGGCGCTTCTGCCTTGAGCTTCACGATCAGCGCAATGGTGGTGAACGCGGCAATCGCCATCCCGGTCATACCGAAAGCGTTGCCTTGGCGCGCAGTCGAGGGATGCGACAGACCCTTGAGCGCCTGAATGAAACAGATGGACGCCAGGAGGTACAGCAGAGTAACTAGATTCAAGCTCATCATTAAGCCTCTTCTTTTTTGGCCTGAGCCTTGGGCTCTTTTTTCTTGAACATTTCCAACATGCGCTGGGTAACGAGGAAGCCGCCGAACACATTGACGGCGGCCAGTGCAACCGCTAGCGTACCCATGACCTGGCCGACCGGACCCTCGGTCAACGCCGCTGCCAGCATCGCGCCGACAATGATGATGGCCGACACGGCATTGGTGACGGCCATCAGCGGCGTATGCAGTGCAGGTGTCACGGTCCAGACCACGTGGTAACCGACGTAGATCGCCAGCACGAAAATGATCAGGTTAATGATGGTATGACTGACTTCCATGGTGTCCTCTTGGCGACGGTTGAGGCTGCTTACGCAATCCTTGGTGATACTTATTTCTTCAGGCCGGTGATCCGGTTCTTTTCATCGACAAAGACGACTTTCGGTTTGTACGATGAGACTTCTTCTTCGTTCATTGGCGAATAGGTGCAGATGATCAGCAAATCGCCCAATTGCGCCAAACGGGCTGCCGCACCATTAAGCGATATCTCGCCCGAGCCACGCTTGCCCCGTATCGCGTAGGTGGAGAAGCGCTCGCCATTGTTGATGTTGTACAGCTCGATTTTTTCAAATTCGCGGATATCCGCCGCTTCCAGCAAATCTTCGTCAATGCCGCACGAGCCTTCGTAGTTCAGGTCACACTGCGTGACTGACGCACGATGAATCTTCGCGCGCAGCATGATACGTTGCATGAAGACTCCTACTTGCGCAGTACTTCGCCACCGCTGCACATCATTGTGGCGGCAACGATTTCGTCGCTGCGATCGATGTGCAGCGCGCCTTCCTGGTCGATGATTAGCTTCAAGAAGTCCAGCACATTACGCGCATACAGTGCCGATGCATCAGCAGCAACCAGCGCAGGGATGTTGGGCTCACCAATGATCGTCACGCCATGTTTGATAACCGTCTTGCCCAGTTCGGAGAGCGGGCAATTGCCGCCCTGTTCGACGGCCATGTCGACGATCACCGAGCCAGGCTTCATCGCTTTGACCGTCTCTTCACTGATCAGCACTGGTGCCTTGCGGCCCGGGATCAGTGCCGTGGTGATGATGATGTCAGCCTGTTTGGCGCGCTCATGCACAAGTGCCGCCTGGCGTTTCATCCATGCTTCGGGCATCGGGCGTGCATAACCACCAACGCCCTGCGCGATTTCGCGCTCTTCATCAGTTTCGTAGGGCACATCGATGAATTTCGCGCCCAACGATTCAACTTGTTCTTTGACGGGTGGACGAACGTCAGAGGCTTCGATCACTGCGCCCATGCGCTTGGCGGTCGCAATCGCCTGCAGACCCGCCACACCCACGCCCATGATCAGTACGCGTGCCGCTTTGACCGTACCGGCTGCGGTCATCAGCATAGGCATGAAGCGTGGATACGCATTGGCCGCCAGGAGCACCGCTTTATACCCAGCGATATTCGCTTGAGAGGAAAGCACGTCCAAGGATTGCGCGCGGGTGATACGTGGCGCTGCCTCCAATGCGAAAGCAGACAGGCCAGCCGCAGCCATCGCCTGATTGTTGTCGGCGTCAAATGGATTAAGCATGCCAATCAGCACGCCGCCGGATTTCATGGCGGCACGCTCGTCTGCCGACGGTGCTCTCACTTTGAGAACCATCTCCGCGCTGAATGCCTCGGCGGCCGAAACGATTTGAGCGCCGGCCGCGGAAAACGCCTCATCGGTAATGCTGGCGGCTACACCCGCACCTGACTGGACGACCACCTGATGCTTGGCGGCGACAAGTTTTTTCACTGTCTCAGGTGTCGCGGCGACCCGCGTTTCACCCTGCCGCGTCTCGGCTGGAATGCCGATTTTCATGGGGGTTCTCCAAAAAAAATGAAGGACGAATCTTACACGCAAATCAAAAAACAGAACAACCGTTCTTTTTCTGCGGCGTCAGTGCCTCGTCCATGCTGGGCATAATACGAGTTTGTTGCTGAATTTATTGCTGACGTCTAGGAAAGCTTGTCCATTTGAAACCATTTGAATTCGTTAACGAAGGGGTGAATTCTGCCTCTCAATGCAGGCGTTGGGGGAAGGTCATGCTTGATACGCCCCAAGCATGATGCACTCAGTGACACGACGGAGACGATGTGCGTGCAGGTAAAATACTGCGTCTTTTAAGGAACCCATGTCTACCCTCTGGAAACCCTCGGTCACTGTTGCGGCCATTATCGAACGCGAAGGCCGGTTTCTTCTGGTGGAAGAGGAAACCAGCGACGGTATACGCTTCAATCAACCTGCCGGGCATCTTGATCCCGGCGAGTCGCTGATCGACGCAGTTGCACGGGAGGCTCTGGAAGAAACAGCGTTCGATTTCACGCCTGAATCGCTCGTGGGCATCTACATGTCTCGTTACGTGTCCAGCCGCACCAGCGAGGAAGTGACTTATCTGCGGTTTGCCTTCGCCGGCACATTGGGCGGCCGGCATGATCGCCCCCTGGACGAGGGCATAATCCGAGTCATCTGGATGACCCGCGAGGAGTTACTCGCCTGCCAGGATAAACACCGCAGTCCTTTGGTGATTCAATGCGTGGATGACTATCTGCTGGGCCAGCGTAGTCCCTTGTCGCTGCTGTACACTCATCCAAGCGTGACCGGCCACAGCTATGCGTAAGAGGGTCGTGCTGGGCATGTCGGGCGGCGTGGATTCTTCCGTCGCCGCCTGGCTGCTCAAACAGCAGGGGTATGAAGTCATCGGCCTATTCATGAAGAACTGGGAAGATGATGATGATGACGAATACTGCTCGACTCGGCAGGACTGGATTGATGCCGTTAGCGTGGCTGATGTGGTGGGCGTCGATATCGAAGCCGTCAATTTTGCATCGGAGTACAAGGATCGTGTATTCGCCGAATTCCTGCGCGAATACGAGTCAGGCAGAACGCCCAATCCCGATGTACTGTGCAACGCCGAAATAAAATTCAAGGCCTTTCTCGATCACGCGATGAGCCTTGGCGCTGACCTGATCGCAACCGGGCACTACGCTCGTGTGCGCGAGGTCGATGGTCAGTTCGAACTCCTCAAGGCGATCGATGCAAGCAAAGACCAGAGTTATTTTTTGCACCGGCTGAATCAAGCGCAGCTATCCCGTACGCTGTTTCCTCTCGGGGATCTGCACAAGACCGAGATTCGCAAGATTGCAGACAAGCTCGAGCTGCCCAATGCACATAAAAAAGATTCGACTGGCATTTGCTTCATTGGCGAGCGCCCCTTCCGCGAATTCCTGAACCGCTACCTGTCGTTCCGGCCCGGGCCGATGATGACCCCCGAGGGACAAATCGTCGGCGAGCATGTCGGCTTGTCTTTCTACACCCTCGGTCAGCGAAAAGGCATCGGTCTGGGCGGCATGAAAAAATCCGCCAGCACTGATGGCTACCACAACGCCTGGTACGTGGCGCGCAAGGATGTGGCCAACAATATCCTTTATGTGGTGCAAGGACACGATCATCCATGGCTGCTGTCGCACTCGCTCGAGGCTGATCAGGTGAGTTGGGTCGCAGGCCACACTCCCCCCGAGGGACCTGTGTCCGCCAAGATGCGTTACCGACAGTCGGATACGCGCTGCTTTCACTATCCCTTGCCCGATGGCCAGTTCAGCCTGAGTTTTCATGATGCTCAGTGGGCGGTCACTCCGGGGCAAAGTGCCGTCTTGTATGACGGAGACGTTTGTCTTGGGGGAGGGGTCATTGCCGCCAGTGGAGCGTTACTTGCCTGAACAGGCCCCACAAGATGCCCGTGAATAGCTTGGCGCCGCGCTGACGCCCCCGACTCTGTGACAGCCCATTCCGGGCGAATCAAACGAAACCCCAAGAATCACTTGCCAAGCGGACGGGAATCGCCAATAATCTAAACAAGAATTGTTCGCATTTACAAAAAGGCAGCAATTCCACGCCAGCCCCCAACACCCTCGGATCGGTTCCAGCCATGATCGTTTGCATCTGTCACAACGTGTCGGACAAAGCCATACGGCACGCGATTGCCTCGGGCGCGGGATCGCTGCATGAAGTCCGTAGCCAACTGAGTCTTGGCAGCTGCTGCGGGAAATGCTTGCCCTGCGCGCGGACGATCGTTCGTGAGTCTCTTGAAGACACCTCTCGCAGGATCACCGAAGTTCGCCGCGAACCCGTTATCGCCTGAGCCTCCTCTGCGCCGCCGCGTTCTCGCGGCGGAATCGTTTTGAGCTGCCGCACCATCGCAGCCTTCTTCGCACCTTGTTAAACCCGCTGAATCATTCCCACTTTGCGAATGATTCGCAATCATTTCTTTTGGAAGTGGTGCTCAAACAAAGCTAGTAGCGCTTAACGCCGGCGGAATGTCACCCAACGCTTGATTTTGCTGAGCCTCGAGCACCAGCGCTTCGCTGGCTCGCCACAAAAAGGGGATTCAAGCAGCACCTAGCTGATTCGTCGCTCATATACATTTATTCGAATGGCGCGGTAAGATTCGGTCTGGGCTGGACAATCCTGATTCACGACATTCGACACAACGAGGTATTCATGAAGGGCGACCCGAACATCATCAAGCTGCTCAATGATCAGCTGACCAATGAACTGACTGCAATCAATCAGTACTTCCTGCATGCGCGGATGTACAAGCACTGGGGCCTGGAAAAACTGGGCAAGAAAGAATACGAAGAATCTATCGGCGAGATGAAGCATGCCGATGTCCTTATCGATCGTATCCTGATGCTGGAAGGACTTCCTAACCTTCAGGCGCTGCATAAGTTGATGATCGGTGAGAATACGCCAGAGATGCTCGACTGCGATCTGCAACTCGAAAAGATCTCACAGCAGACGCTGAAGGACGGCGTGGCGGCTTGCGAGGCCGCGCGCGACTATGTGTCGCGAGAGATCTTCCAGAAAATCCTTGACGACACTGAAGAGCACATCGACTGGATCGAGACCCAGAAGGATCTGATCGAGAAGATCGGACTGCAAAATTACTTGCAATCCCAGATGAATGACGATTGAACACCACTACCGTTCCAGACCAAAGCGCCGCCGCCCGCTCAGCAGACCCTGACTCGGGCAGCGGTGATCACGGAAATTTTCTGCAGAAGACGCAGATGAGTTCCCGAGATCAGACAGTCGGGAATGTGTCGCGGAATGATTGGCGGTCCGAGAGTTTCTCGAAAAGATGGGCAAGATTTGGATGATCGCCACGCCAGTCCATCTCCGGAAAACGGAATGAGATCCACCCTAGCGCGCATCCGACAGCGATATCGGCCAGCGAGATATGCGTGCCGACGCAGAACGCAGCCTCACCCAGACCGGACGCCATGGCCTTGATGCCAGCGCGTACTTTGCCATGCTGACGCTCGACCCAGTCGTTGCTGCGCTTTTCTTCAGGCCGCAGCAGGGTTTCAAGGCGAATAAGGATCCCGGCATCCAGCACTCCGTCAGCCAGCGCCTCCCAACACTTGACACTGGCACGCTCACGGCCCGTGCCAGGGATCAATTTGCCTACGGGAGACATCGTGTCCAGATACTCCACAATCACGCGCGAATCGAACATCGCGCCACCGTCCTCCATGATCAGACAAGGCACCTTGCCCAAAGGATTGGCCTCGGTGATTGTCGAATCAGGCGACCACACATCCTCGAGCACGAACTCGTACTCCAGTTTTTTCTCAGCCATGACAATTCGGACTTTGCGCACGTAGGGGCTAGCGAGAGATCCAAGTAGTTTCATAGTGATTCGACAATGATTCGAAGGACGCGGATTATAGCACTGGCAAATAACAGTGCATCTCTCCACTTGATGCATCGGCGGGGTACCGGTTTAACGGATGGTAAAATCAGACAGTTACCGATCAGTTGACCGCAGCACGCCTGCTCGTTTGCCATGCCGCTCCCCTCCCTTTCCACCCTTTCTGCACTCTCACCCCTCGACGGCCGCTATGCCGCCAAGACGGACACACTGCGCCCGATACTTTCCGAATCGGGATTCATGCACCACCGCGTGAAAGTAGAGATCGCTTGGCTGATCGCCTTGTCGGAAGCGGGTTTTGCCGAACTGAAGCCTTTCTCGCCTGCTGCACGTGCGATTCTGGACAAACTGGCAAACGATTTCAGCGAGGCTGATGCAGAACGCATCAAGGCTATTGAGGCGGTCACGAATCACGATGTGAAAGCTGTCGAGTACTGGATAAAGGAAAAAGTTCAACATCTGCCTGAGTTGCTGGCAGCCTCTGAGTTCATCCATTTTGCTTGCACGTCTGAAGATATCAATAACACCTCGCACGGGATGATGCTCAAGGCGGCACGTGATACGGTGCTGCTGCCGGCCATAGACAAGGTGATTGCCCGACTGGTCGAGATCGCCCATGCCAACGCCGGCGTGCCGATGATGTCGCGTACCCACGGCCAACCCGCAAGTCCGACGACGCTGGGTAAAGAAATGGCGAATGTCGTCGCGCGACTAAGACGTGCACGACAGCGTATCGCTGATGTAGAAATACTAGGAAAGATGAATGGTGCAGTAGGCAATTACAACGCACACCTTTCCGCTTACCCTGAGTTCGACTGGCCATCCTTTTCGCGCACGGTGGTTGAAGAGTGTCTGGGGCTGACATTCAACCCCTACACCATACAGATCGAGCCTCACGACTATATTGCCGAGCTGTTCGATGCAGTCGCGCGTGCAAACACCATTCTGCTTGATCTGAATCGCGACATCTGGGGCTATATCTCGCTGGGCTTTTTCAAGCAAAAAACCAAAGCAGGCGAGATTGGGTCTTCGACCATGCCGCACAAAGTCAATCCGATTGACTTTGAAAATTCCGAAGGTAACCTGGGTATGGCAAATGCTGTGCTCAAGCATATGGCTGAAAAACTTCCGGTTTCTCGCTGGCAGCGTGATCTGACTGACTCCACCGTGCTGCGCAACATCGGCGTTGGTTTCGGCTACACGCTACTGGCCTATGACAGCTGCCTGCGTGGGCTCAACAAGCTGGAAGTGAATCACGCCCGCATGGCCGACGATCTCGACAACAACTGGGAAGTGCTGGCCGAGCCAGTTCAAACTGTAATGCGGCGGTATGGCATAGAGAACCCGTATGAACAACTCAAGGAACTCACGCGCGGCAAGGGGATTTCTCGTGACGCTCTTCGCGAATTCATCAACGGGCTAGCCATCCCGCAGGAAGCCAAGGATCACTTGCTGGCGATGACGCCGGCTTCTTATCTGGGGTTGGCGGAAAATCTGGCCAAGGATATCTGAGTCTGGATTGGGCGCGATCAGTGCGAATCTGATGCGAACACTCCATCCAGCGAGCTTGCCGTCAAAACGGCATCAGTCCAACCATCGAGTTTGCTCTCGTCTGCTTGCGAGAGATGATCATGAACCCAATCCGGCAATTCACCAAAACGTCGCCACAGCTGTCTTTCCAGTAGCTGGACTTTACCCTTGAGAAGCCCCTGCTGCATGCCCGCCTGCATACCCTCTTCTTTCGCCAGTTGCTCTATCGATGTGATGTAAACCATCTTCGATTCCTCCTCCAGTGTGTTCAGATCCTGCCTTAACTGAGCCTGCAAATCCTTGGGCAGTCGCATCATCCAGTCAATCACTCGAAACAGATCCACCACCTGCTGCCGATCAAATCCCCGCCGGTACAAACCCTGCACCAGCTGCCACTTGGCCAGATGACGCGCTCGGGCATCCTCCTTGGTCTCTCGCGTGGCCAGGTGTGCAAGCGTCACCACCGCAAACGGATTACTGCTATCGACCAGCCTGTTCTGCTCACCTGACCAGTCCAGCAGCTTGGCCACCGGAAAACGCAGCGCCAGCTCGCAGCCACAGCTCTCATAACGGAAGACCTCCGGTCGCCAGTTTGCCCGCTCATCAGCTAAAACCGCCAGGCTGGCGATCGGCTGGCGGTAACGATCATAGAGCCGGTAGTGATAGACGAACATGCGTTCGGCAAACTCGTCTTGCGGGTCGCCCTGCACCTCGATATGGATGTAGACCCATTCGGCCTGGCCACTCAGGCAGGCTACCCGCACCAGTTTGTCGACGAAGCGTTTGCCGAGCTCTGCGTCATGCACCACTGCGCGTAACTCTTGATCAAGAAAGAGATAGGGCTGATGCCAGTCGATGCGCGCATGCGCGGCAGGAAAATAGAAATGCATGAAGTCGGGGAAATACCGCTCGATCGCTTCTTTCCATGGACTATCGTAGTCATCCGACATGGCGCACTCCACCTGTTGCAGATGCGCGAAGGATGACTGAATTGTGGACGATGGTTACGATCCAAGTGCGGACAAGAAGATTACTTCGATGTATTGAGCCTTATGCGTGCAAGGATGTCGCATCCATGTCAATCGATGACAAAGACTGATCGATCACTGAACACTACAGTTGGCAAATAAAAAGAGCCTGGTCAACGACTCAGACTCTTTTCAAACATCGCATCACTAACCAGCTAAGCAAAAAACTGCTGCCGAGGATAAAGGGAGGAGTTCTCTCTTGCTCAGACTACGGCCCCATCGGTCTCGTCCTTGGGCTTTACCGGTTTGATCAGGTCTTCACGCTTCACACCGAGCCACATCGCGACCGCTGCCGCAACAAATACCGACGAATAGATGCCGAATAGAATACCAATGGTCAGCGCCACAGCAAAGTAATGCAAGGTTGGACCGCCGAACAGCAACATGGACAACACCATCAACTGCGTGCATCCATGGGTGATGATGGTACGCGAGATAGTGCTGGTGATTGCATGATTCAATACATCAGGCGTCTCTAGCTTACCGAAACGACGATCGCGGAAGGTCTCGCGCACACGATCGAATACGACGACAGACTCATTGACTGAATACCCCAGCACCGCCAGCACCGCCGCCAGTACGGTCAGCGAAAATTCCCACTGAAAGAATGCAAAGAAGCCAAGGATAATCACTACATCATGCAAGTTCGCGATGATCGCTGCGACGGCGAATTTCCATTCGAAACGAAACGCCAGATAAATCATGATACCGATCACCACAAACGCCAGCGCAGTGAGTCCATCATGAGCAAGTTCTTCGCCGACCTGCGGGCCGACGAATTCCACACGCTTCAGATCCACTGGTGCATCTTGAGCCCTCAGTGCATCAATCACCTGCGTACTGATCTGCGCGCTGTTACTGCCTCTTTGGACCGGCAGACGGATCAGCACATCCTGTGCGGTACCAAAGCTTTGCACCTGGCTATCGGTATAGCCCAGGCGATTGACTACATTACGTATGCCTTCGAGGTCCGCTGGCTTGGTATATGCCACCTCCATCACCGTGCCGCCGGTGAATTCGATCGACAGGTGCAAGCCCTTGGCGAGCAGGAAAAAAACTGCCGCAACGAAGGTCAGCGCCGAGATGGTATTGAACACCAGCGCATGCCGCATGAAGGGAATATCTTTTTTGATGCGGAAAAATTCCATAATCTGCCTTTTGATGCTTGAACTAGCCTTCAGGCTTCCATACTTGCCCGATGGAGACGCTGTTGAGTTTCTTTCGGCGGCCGTACCAAAGATTGGTCAGCGCACGCGCCACTACCACCGCCGAGAACATCGACGTCAAGATGCCCAGGCAATGCACAACCGCAAAACCACGAATCGGACCGGAACCAAATATCAGCAGAGCCAAACCGGCAATCAGTGTCGTCACGTTAGAGTCAAGAATCGTCGCCCACGCGCGCTCAAAACCGGCGGCGATTGCCGCCTGCGGCGTATTCCCTAGACGAAGCTCCTCGCGGACTCGCTCATTGATCAGCACGTTGGCATCAATCGCCATACCCAGGGTCAGTGCGATCGCGGCTATACCCGGTAGCGTCAGCGTTGCCTGCAGCATTGAGAGGACAGCGATCAGCAGCATCACATTGACGGCCAATGCAATCACGCTGAATGCCCCGAACAGCAAATAGTAGATCACCATGAATGCAGCGATTGCAGCAAAACCATAGAGCGTCGAATTGAAACCTTTGGCGATATTCTCTGCACCCAGTTGCGGGCCTATCGTGCGCTCTTCAATGATCTCCATCGGAGCTGCCAAGGACCCAGCGCGCAGCAGCAGCGCCAGATCGGTGGCCGCAGTAGGCGATTCCATGCCCGTTATCTGAAAGCGCGAACCTAGCTCATCGCGGATGGTGGCAACGGTCAAGACTTCACCCTTGCCTTTTTCAAACAACACGATTGCCATCAGCTTGCCGATCTTGCTGCGGGTTGCTTCCCGCATCTTGCGCCCGCCATCGCCATTGAGGTCAATGCCGACCGCAGGCTGCTGGTTTTGGTCAAAGCTAGCGCCAGCATTCGAGATGTAGTCCCCTGTGATCACCGGATCTTTGTACAAGATGACTGGCGTACCCTTGCCCACTTTGAAGAGTTCGGAACCCAGCGGCACAGCGGCACTGTCCTCCGTGCCCCGGCGTACAGATTCATCGACCATGCGCACTTCCAACGTGGCTGTGCGTCCGATGATGTCTTTCGCTCGCGACACATCCTGTACGCCTGGCAATTGAACAACGATGCGGTCGGTACCTTGGCGTTGAATCACTGGTTCGGCCACACCGAGTTCGTTAACGCGCTTGGAAAGCGTTGAGATGTTCTGCTGCACCGCTTCTTCGAGCGTACGCTTCAATGCCGACGGGCTGAGTGTGGCGCGCAGTTTTAACCCCTCGGCATCCGCCCCATCGACCAGCGTTAGGTCAGGCATTTCGGAGAGCAAGGTTTTGCGCGCCGCCTCGCGAGTTTCCTGATCACGAAAACGGATATCGATGGCATCAGCATCACGTGAGATACCAGCAAAGCGTACGCGCTTTTCCACCAGCAGCGTACGCATACCCGTCTGTATACCCTGCATTCGCTTGGTAATGACGGCGCGGGTATCAACCTGCATCAGGAAATGGACGCCACCACGCAAATCAAGGCCCAGATACATCGGCAATGCGTGCAGGCTCTGCAGCCATGCCGGCGTATTCGGCAAAAGATTGAATGCCACCAGATAGCTGGGATCCGATGGATCGCGATTGAGCGCCTGCTCGAGCACGGTCTTGGCCTTGAATTGCAGGTCCGTGTTAGCGAAACGTGCGCGCACCGTGCCATTGTTACCCAAGTCCTCGTAGAAGACATTCTCGACTTGTACGCCGGCCTTGTTCAGAGCGTCAGTAGCCATTGCAACTGACTGCGGACCCAGCTTGACGGTCACCTTCGCGCTGCTGATCTGCACAGCTGGCGACTCGCCGAAGAAATTCGGTATGGTGTAGATCACGCCAAGCATCAGTACCAGCGCAATCATCACATATTTCCAGAGTGGGTAGCGATTCATCGCATCACGCCTCGAAAAAGAAATGTCCGGCACGAGCGGCCGGACAGGTTGGGCAGACAGGGCTCAGAGGTCCTTGACCGTACCCTTCGGAAGCAGCATGGTCACCGCAGCTTTCTGCATGATGATTTCGGTCCCATTGGCTACATCAAGATGAATGTAGGCATCACCCACCTTGTTCACCTTACCGACCAAGCCGCCGGCAGTCACTACCTCATCGCCTTTGGCCAGCGCATCAATCATCGCTTTCTGTTCCTTCTGCCGCTTCATCTGGGGCCGGATCATCAGAAAATACAAAACCACGAACATCAGAATGATGGGCAAGAAGCTCATCAGGCCGCCGCCCGCGCCTGCGGGTCCCGCTGCCTGCGCATAGGCGTTGGAAATGAACATTGAGTACTCCGGATCGGTTGCTTGGGGACGCGGCATTTTATCACTCAGTGCCACTTCAGGTGCCCTGGCAGCGCAGCCCCCCGGGAGGAGGGACACAACGATCAGTCGTCCGGCAGTCGGGCCGGATGCCAGCCCAGCCCCGGATCAGCTCCCCGCTGGATTTTGCCAGTCACGCCAGTGCGCCGGGAAGTTTCCCTACCGGGAGCGACAGCAAGTTGCTCTGGCTTGAGATGGCATCGTCGAGCGGTTCGATAAAGCGGCTGGCCGTCATGTCTGCCGCGCTCGATCGTCATGAAACCGAATTTTGAACGTAGAAAAAGATCTGGCTTCGATTGCAGTGCGCATCTCTTGCATCAATTGCAGATAATAATGAAGGTTGTGAATCGTATTCAGTTGCGCGCCCAGTATCTCGCCGCATCGATGCAAATGATGTAAGTAGGCGCGTGAAAAATTCTGGCAGGTGTAACAAGCGCAGCTTTCATCCAGCGGTGCATCTTCGGCTTTATGGCGCGCATTTTTAATTTTTATATCGCCAAAACGCGTGAACAACCAGCCATTACGAGCATTACGTGTTGGCATCACACAATCGAACATATCGATGCCACTCGCGACACCATCTACCAGATCTTCCGGCGTACCCACGCCCATCAGGTAGCGTGGCTTGTCAGCGGGCAGCCGCGGCGCCGTGTGTGCCAGGATACGCTGCATGTCCTCCTTGGGTTCGCCGACCGACAATCCACCGATGGCCATGCCATGAAAATTCAGTTCATTCAAACCAGCAAGCGACTCATCCCGCAAATCCTCGAACATGCCACCCTGCACGATGCCGAACAGCGCATTCGGATTCGATTCGCGATGGAACTCATCAATAGACCGTTTCGCCCAGCGCAGCGACATGCGCATCGAACGTTCAGCTTCCTCATGGGTCGCCGGACGATCATCAATCTCATATGGCGTACACTCATCGAATTGCATCACAATGTCGGCATTCAACACACGCTGAATCTGCATCGAAATCTCGGGCGACAGGAAAAGACGGTCGCCATTGATCGGTGATGCGAATGTCACGCCCTCTTCCGTTATCTTGCGCATCTCTCCCAGCGAGAACACTTGAAAGCCACCTGAATCAGTCAGTATCGGCCTGTCCCATCCAATAAAACGATGCAAACCGCCGAATTGGCGGACGATCTCCAACCCGGGACGCAGCCACAGATGGAACGTGTTGCCCAGAATGATCTGTGCTCCGATCTTTTCCAACTCCTGCGGCGACATCGCTTTGACTGAGCCGTACGTCCCAACCGGCATAAAGATCGGTGTCTGTATCGAACCGTGCGCAAGCTCGAGCTGACCGCGTCGCGCGAGCCCGTCGGTTTTCAGCAAGGAGTATTTCATCATTGCTCCATCCAGAGCGGATCGAGATTCAGCAGCATCGCATCACCATAACTGAAAAATCGGTAGCGCTGAGCGATCGCATGTGCATAGGCGGTCCGTATGCGTTCATAGCCGGCGAAGGCCGACACAAGCATCATCAATGTTGACTTGGGCAAGTGAAAATTCGTCACTAGTCGCGTTACGGTCTTGAATCGATAACCCGGCGTGATGAATATTTGCGTATTACCACTACCTTCCTGCAATTCGCCGGTCTGCGATGCAGATTCTAACGCTCGCATGCTCGTAGTACCGACGGCAACGACATTATGGCCGTTGCGCTGAGCTTCACGAACCAACGCTGCCGTCTCTGCCGGCACATGAAACCATTCGCTATGCATCTTGTGCTCGGCGATGTTTTCAGTGCGCACTGGCTGGAAAGTTCCAGCGCCGACATGCAGCGTCAACCACGCAAGACGAATTCCCTTGGCCTGTAGTTTGTCCAGCAAAGGCTGATCGAAATGCAGCCCAGCGGTTGGCGCAGCGACCGCGCCAGGCGAACGCGCGAACACCGTCTGATAACGGCGCTCATCCTGCTCGCCGGCTTCGTGCGCAATATAAGGCGGCAGTGGCAGCCTGCCATAAGTCTCAATCAGTGCGATGGCATCGCCGGGAAACTGCAGCGTAAAGAATTCACCTTCCCGCTCGCCCACGGTCACATCAAAGGCATCGGCTAGTCGAATCAGTGTTCCGTGCGGCGGTGATTTGGAGGCACGTACCTGGGCCAGTACCGTCGAGGTATCGATTACACGCTCGACCAGTACCTCGACCCTGCCACCGGAATCCTTCACACCGAAAAACCGTGCATTCAGCACCCGTGTGTCATTGAACACCATGACATCCCCAGGTTTGAGCAATTCCAGAAGGTCGGTGAATACACGGTCACGCAAGCCAGCGGAAGCAACTTCCAGCAACCGAGAAGCGCTGCGCTCCGGCAGCGGTGCCTGTGCGATCAGCTCGGACGGTAATTCAAAATCAAAATCGGAAAGTGAGTACATGAGTGGGCGGCAGGTTGGAGCATCGACTCCGTTGCGATCGCCTGCCCGCGCGAGTACGCTGGCGGGCCTGCGGCAAAAGCCGGTATTCTACGTCGCGCCAGCCATCTCAGCCCGCCATGCCCGCTTCCCGAAAAAAAACTTCACCCCAGAAAAGCCTGCGTACCAGCGACAAACTGGCGCGGCTGGGTCTGTCAACCGACATGGCGCTGGTGCTGCATCTGCCGATACGCTACGAGGATGAGACTCAACTGCTGACGATACAGGAAGCCTCAATGAAACCCGGGCTGGTCGTTCAGGTCGAGGGAATCGTCAGTGACTGTGATGTGCAATACCGTCCGCGCCGCCAGCTGGTGGTCAAGCTCAACGATGGCACCGGCCTGCTGACGATGCGCTTCCTGAATTTCTACGGCAGCCAGGCCACTCAAATGGCGACCGGCAAGCGACTGCGCGTACGCGGTGAGCTGCGCCATGGGTTCTTTGGCGATGAGATGGTGCACCCCGCCGTGAAAAGCATTGAAGCGGGCGCCCCATTACCGGATGCGCTCACCCCGGTCTACCCGAGCGGCGAAGGTCTGTCGCAGACATTACTACGCAAGGCAATCGGCAATGCCATGACCCGCATCGCCTGGGACGACAGCTTGCCGGATAGCGTGCGCGAATCGCTGAAGCTGATGCCTTTCGAACCCGCGGTCCGCCTGCTGCACAACCCGCCGCCGGATGTCGATGAATATGCGCTGGCAGAGCGTACCCATCCCGCATGGGTACGTGTGAAATTTGATGAACTGCTCGCACAACAATTATCGATGAAGCGAGCACAAGCCGCGCGCCGCCAGCAAGGCGCGCCCGTGCTGGCACAACCTGGGGTGCTCACTGCTGCATTGCTCGACGCCTTGCCTTTTTCACTCACTGGGGCACAGCGACGCGTGCTCGACGAAATACGCGCTGACCTGAAAGCCTCATTTCCCATGCAGCGTCTGCTGCAAGGCGATGTAGGCAGCGGAAAAACGATCGTTGCCGCGCTGGCGGCAGCACAAGCGATCGACTGCGGCTATCAGGCCGCGCTGATGGCGCCGACTGAAATCCTCGCCGAACAGCACTTTCGCAAGATCGCCGCGTGGATGGAGCCGCTGGGCGTGGCGGTTACGTGGCTTACCGGTAGCCTGAAAAAACGCGAGAAAGAAGGGGCACGCGCCCGCATCGAATCCGGCGAAGCCCGGCTGATCATCGGCACCCACGCGCTGATACAGCAGGACGTCGAATTCGCCGAGCTGGGACTGGTGATCGTTGACGAGCAGCACCGCTTCGGCGTCGCACAGCGCCTGACTTTACGCAATAAGGGCGTGGGCAGCGTGCCGCATCAGCTGATGATGTCGGCCACACCGATACCACGTACGCTGGCAATGACGTATTTCGCGGATCTGGAAGTGTCAGTGATCGATGAGCTGCCGCCAGGAAGAACGCCGGTCGTGACGCGGCTGGTCAGTCAGGATCGACGCGATGAGGTCATAGAGCGCGTGCACGCGGCCGCACTCGAAGGGCGTCAGGTCTATTGGGTATGCCCGCTGATTGAAGAATCCGAGGCTTTGCAATTGCAGACAGCGACGGAAACCTTCGAGTTACTCTCGGCAGCGCTGCCCGACCTGAGAGTCGGTTTGGTGCATGGACGACTGAAGTCTGCGGACAAGCAGCAGGTGATGGATGCCTTCGTGCGTGGCGAACTTCAGCTGCTGGTCGCAACCACAGTCATCGAGGTCGGCGTTGATGTGCCGAATGCGTCACTGATGGTGATCGAGCATGCCGAGCGCTTCGGTCTGTCGCAGCTGCATCAGCTGCGCGGCCGCGTCGGGCGCGGATCGGCGGCCAGTGCCTGTCTGCTGATGTACCAAGGACCGCTCGGTCCCGTGGCCAAGGAGCGGCTGGGTATCATGCGTGAGACCGCCGATGGCTTCGAGATCGCCCGGCGTGATCTGGAGATACGCGGCCCCGGCGAATTCCTCGGTGCTCGCCAGTCCGGGCAGGCAATGCTGCGATTTGCCGATCTTGAAAGAGATCAGTGGCTCGTCGAGAAGGCGCGCGACCTTTCGCAACAGCTGCTGAGCGAGACTCCGGACATCGCCGATACGCACCTGGCGCGGTGGCTGGGCGTGAAGGAAGACTATTTACGCGTTTGATCGTTGCCAGACGATTCACCCGGGTCCGCCATCTGTGCGACACTGAGCGACATGACCTTGACAGAACTGAAATACATTGTGGCAGTGGCACGCGAAAAGCATTTCGGGCGCGCAGCCGAAGCTTGCTTCGTCGCGCAACCCACGCTGTCAGTCGCAATCAAAAAACTTGAAGATGAGTTGGGCGTCGCCATATTCGAGCGCGGTGGTTCGGAAATTTCAGTCACGCCGATCGGCGCGCAGATCATCGCGCAGGCCGAACACGTGCTCGAGCAAACAGCCTTTATCAAGAACATCGCCACACAAAACAAAGATCCGCTAGTCGGCCCGCTGCGTGTTGGCGTGATCTACACGATTGCGCCCTATCTGCTGCCCCAGCTGGTGCCCACGATAATCGAGCGCGTGCCGCAAATGCCCTTGGTGCTGCAAGAGAATTTCACGGTCAGGCTAATCGAAATGCTGCGCGCTGGCGAACTAGACGCAGCGATCATGGCACTACCGTTCAATGAACAAGGGTTGATGGTGCGGCCTCTGTATGATGAGCCCTTCATGGTCGCGCTACCGCGTCATCATCAGTGGGCAGATCGCAAAAAAATCAGTGCCGAAGAACTCAAGAGCGAGACCATGCTGCTGCTGGGTGCTGGCCACTGCTTCCGTGATCAGGTACTGGAAGTCTGCCCGGAGATGTCGCGGTTCTCGACGAGCGGCGGTGGCATCGCACGCACCTTCGAGGGTTCTTCGCTGGAGACCATACGTCACATGGTTGCCTCCGGCATTGGTATCACTGTGCTTCCTCAGGCTTCCGTGCCATCCGCGTCGGCTTCAGACAGTATGCTGCGCTATCTGCCTTTCGATGATCCACAGCCTTCGCGCCGGGTCGTGATCGCATGGCGAAAAAGCTTCACACGTGGTGGAGCGCTCGAGGCCGTTCGTCAGGCGGTGCTATCTTGTAAGTTGAACGGGGTGAGTATGCTTCCAGACGCGATAACTGCCGAGGGCTGATCAACTGACGTCCTCGGATCAGTAACCTGATTCCCCCTGTCTGCAACTACAATGCGGCATCGGTCCCTCCTATTTTCTTGTCTTGATTGCGCATGGATACCCCTGCCGACACCTCACCTCACCGATTGATTCTGTATGCCCGCTTGGTAAGGCTCGACAAACCGATTGGCAGCCTGCTGCTGCTTTGGCCGACGCTGTCCGCGCTGTGGCTGGCATCTAACGGCATGCCCGATCCTGTGCTGGTGCTGATCTTCACGCTAGGTACGGTGCTGATGCGATCTGCCGGCTGCGCGATGAATGATTTTGCCGACAGGGATTTCGATCGCCATGTCAAACGTACTGCTGACCGCCCACTGACCTCGGGTCAAATTCACGCATGGGAAGCGGTGGCAGTAGCTGTCGTGCTGGCATTGCTCTCATTCTTGCTGATACTGCCGCTGAACCTGCTGACCAAGCAGCTTTCCGTTCTGGCAGTATTGGTCGCAGTAAGCTATCCCTACTTCAAGCGCTTCTTCGCGCTGCCTCAGGCTTATCTCGGCATTGCATTTGGCTTTGGCATTCCGATGGCCTACGCAGCTGTGCTGAATCAGGTACCTGCTGAAGCCTGGATGCTGCTACTGGCGAATGTTTTTTGGGCGCTGGCCTATGACACTGAATATGCGATGGTTGACCGTGATGACGATCTGAAAATTGGCCTACGCACATCGGCCATTACTTTTGGTCGGCATGATGTACTGGCAGTGATGCTCTGCTACGCCATCAGCCTGGCGCTCATTACCGCTGTCGGTTTGCACCACGGCTTGAGCCATGGCTTTCTACCGGGAATGCTGGTGGCTACCGGTATCGCCGTCTATCACTGGTTCCTGATCCGCGATCGCGATCGCATGCGATGTTTTGCGGCATTCAGGCAGAACAACTGGCTGGGAGCCGCAGTGTTCACCGGCATCGCTCTCGGTTAATCTACTTGGCCTGAGACCTCTTTTCCCGTCAGCTCGCCGCATATAAACAACAACGGCAAGCAATTCTTTTTTTCCTGCTTGTTATCCGTTTACTTCGCTGCAGATAATCGCGTCGCGCACTTTTCTGTGTGGCCGTTTATTTCTCTGCACCGTCTATGGATATCACTGAGCTTCTGGCTTTCTCTGTACAAAACAAGGCTTCTGATCTGCATTTGTCTGCCGGGCTACCACCGATGATTCGCGTTCATGGTGATGTTCGTCGCATCAATCTGCCACCGATGTCGCATAAAGAAGTTCACGCGATGATCTACGAAGTGATGAACGATGGCCTACGTAAGCGCTATGAAGAGTCATTGGAGGTGGATTTTTCCTTCGAATTACCGGGCGTTGCCCGATTTCGCGTGAATGCCTTTCATCAGGACCGGGGTGCCGCTGCAGTGATGCGAACCATCCCCTCGACCATTCTGTCGCTGGAAGCACTGGGCGTACCCGGGATCTTCGCCGAACTGTCGCTCAAGCCGCGTGGACTGGTGCTCGTGACTGGTCCGACTGGCTCGGGCAAGTCGACCACGCTGGCAGCGATGATCAATCATGTGAATGAAAATGAGTATGCGCATATCCTGACCATCGAAGATCCGATCGAATTTGTGCATGAATCAAAAAAAGGGCTGATCAACCAACGCGAAGTCGGCCCACACACACATTCTTTTGCCGCTGCGCTGCGCTCGGCGCTGCGGGAAGATCCCGATGTGGTACTGGTTGGCGAGTTGCGCGATCTTGAAACCATACGGTTGGCGCTCACTGCCGCCGAAACAGGCCATCTGGTATTCGGTACACTGCACACCGTGTCTGCCGCAAAAACGGTGGACCGCATTATCGATGTCTTCCCCGGCGAAGAGAAAGGCATGGTACGCGCGATGCTATCCGAATCCTTACAAGCGGTAATCTCGCAGACCCTGATCAAGAATCGCGAGGGAAATGGTCGCGTCGCTGCGCACGAGATCATGCTCGGCACACCGGCAATACGCAACCTGATCCGTGAAGGCAAGGTAGCGCAAATGTATTCTGCGATCCAGACGAGTGGAGCGATCGGCATGCAAACGCTGGACGCCTGTCTGACCGATCTGGTGCGCCGCCAGCGCATCACGCCGGTAGCGGCACGCGCCGCTGCAAAAATGCCAGAAAACTTTGCGGGTTGAGGTCATGGAGATTAGCCACCCCGGCCAACTGATGCATCATTTGCTGTTGCTGATGAAAAAACAGGGTGGATCGGATTTATTCATCACCGCCGGCTTCGGGCCAGCGATCAAGGTGAATGGCGCAATGACACCCGTCACCAGAACACCGCTCTCTGCCGAGGAGAGTCTGGCACTGGTCCAATCGATGATGAATGACCGACAGCGGGATGAGTTCGTCGCGATGCGAGAGTGCAATTTTGCGATCAGTATTGAAGCAATAGGCCGCTTCCGTGTCTCGGCTTTCATTCAGCAGGCAAAAGCCGGCATGGTAATACGAACCATCAACACTGATATTCCTGACATCGACAAACTAGACGTGCCTTTGCAACTGAAAGAGATCGTGATGAACAAGCGCGGGCTGATCATCATGGTCGGCGCCACCGGCTCGGGCAAATCAACGACACTGGCTGCCATGATAGGACATCGCAATGCAAATAGCCATGGTCACATCATCACGATAGAAGATCCGGTCGAATTCGTTCATCCTCATATGAACTGTATTGTCACCCAGCGCGAGGTAGGTACCGATACTGCAGACTGGCAGGTCGCGCTGAAGAATACATTGCGACAAGCGCCAGACGTCATACTGATTGGCGAAATACGCGACAGCGAGATCATGGATCACGCACTTGCCTTCGCCGAGACGGGTCATTTGTGTCTGGCTACGCTGCATGCGAACAATGCGAATCAGGCACTCGACCGAATTGTGAATTTCTTCCCTGAGGAAAAACGCGCACAGGTGTTAATGGACTTGTCACTGAATCTCAAGGCACTGATCTCTCAACGACTGGTACCACACAAGTCAGGATCAGGACGCTGCGCTGCCGTTGAGATCCTGCTGAACTCGCCCCTTGTCTCTGATCTGATTTTTAAAGGTGATGTACATCAGATCAAGGAAGTGATGAAAAAATCACGCGAATTGGGCATGCAGACCTTTGATCAGGCGCTGTTCGATCTGGTCGAGGACAACAAGATCTCTCATGAGGAAGCATTACGCCACGCAGATTCAGTGAATGATCTGCGACTCGCGTTGAAACTGAATGGACATGCCGCACAGACCCAGGATTTCCGCACCAAGACCGCTGGTCTGGATATCCTCTGAGTTCTCAGGCTCAATCCGCGCCGAACTCGTTCCCAAGTTCTGCGCCACGTGCCGCCGCTGCGTGCAGCGCCTTTACAATCGATTGCTTCACATCGGCAGTCTCCATACTCGTCAGCGCAGCATAGGTCGTGCCGCCCTTGGAGGTCACGCGATCGCGCAGCACGGACAGCGGCTCATCCGATTGTGATGCCAGTGCGGATGCGCCGAGAAACGTCGCCTCAGCCAGCACCCGGCCCTGCTCTGCCGATAATCCGAGCTCAATAGCTGCCTGTTCCATCGCCTCCAGAAAATAAAACACATAGGCGGGGCCACTGCCGGAGATTGCCGTTACCGCATCGATTTGCTGCTCCTGGTCTAGCCATACTGTTTCGCCTACGGCACGCAGGATGGCGTCGGCAGTTTCCTTCTGCCGCGACGACACGCCCGACAGTGCCACCATGCCCGCAATGCCCTTGCCCAACAGTGCGGGGGTGTTCGGCATGGTACGAACGATCGCCATGTGCCCGCCCAACCAGCGCGACAAGTCGGCCGCACGTATGCCAGCGGCAATCGACAGCACCAGCTGACCTTTGATTTGAGAGGCGATGCCGCGAACCACCTCGCGCATTTGCTGCGGCTTTACTGCCAGCACCACGACATCCGCGGTTTCAACAACATGATCTGTACTGGCTGATGCTTTTACGCCAAATCGTTGCGACAGTAGTTCAAGCGCTTGCGGGTTGACGTCGACCACATGAATATCCGAGGCCGCGGTCAATTTGTCCGCCAGACCGCCGATCAGCGCCTGCGCCATATTACCGCCGCCAATAAAACAGATCTTGAGCTTATTTTCCATAATCTCGCTGTCCAAAAATCGCAGTGCCAATACGCACGATCGTCGCTCCCTCGGCGATCGCTGCGGCCATGTCGGACGACATGCCCATGGAGAGCGTATCAGTGAGAATACCGGCGGCACTCAGCTGCTGCTGCAGATCTCGAAGCAGAGCGAATGGCCGACGCTGCAAGACGGGATCAGCTTCTGGCTCAGGAATCGCCATCAATCCACGCAGACGGAGGCGTGGCAGGCTCAGCAAAGCTGCTGCGAGCGTCTGTAATTCTCCGGGTGCTACACCGCTTTTGCTTGCCTCGCCACTGACATTCACTTGCAGACAAATGTTCAGCGGCGGTAGGTTTGAGGGACGCTGGTCGGAAAGCCGCTGCGCTATCTTTATGCGGTCGACTGAATGCACCCAGTCAACTTGTTCCGCCACCAAGCGGGTCTTGTTGCTCTGGAGAGGCCCGATGAAATGCCAGATCAGATCGAGATCTGCTCGCCGAGCCTTTACCTCCGCGATCTTGTCTAACGCTTCCTGAACATAGTTTTCGCCGAAATCGCGCTGACCGGCATCCGCCGCTTCGATCACGGCTTCCGGGCCAAACGTTTTGGACACCGCAAGCAGACAGACCGAATCCGGCTCGCGTCCCGCCGCACGCGCAGCTAAAGCGATGCCTTCTCTGACTTGGGCAAGATGTGCAGAAATCGTCATGATCCGGCATTATCGCCTATCGTCAGATCTAGCTGACTGACCGGCCGAAGACTGGCCCTACCCATGACCCCCAAGGAGAACCCATGAGCAGCCTGTACGACATTCCGGTCACCACCCTAGCCGGCGAAACCACGGACCTGTCCGCTTACCGAGGAAAAGTACTACTAATCGTAAATACTGCCAGCCAGTGCGGCTTCACACCACAATATGCGGGGCTGGAGGCTTTGTATCGCCAATACAAGGACAAAGGCTTTGCCGTGCTCGGCTTTCCCTGCAACCAATTCGGTGGCCAAGAGCCTGGGAGCGAGGCCGACATCGCCAGCTTCTGCGAGAAAAATTATGGCGTGAGTTTTCCGCTGTTTGCGAAGGTCGATGTCAATGGACCCAACGCGCACCCACTATTCGTGAAGCTCAAGGCTGAGGCGCCGGGCATTCTGGGGACCGAGGCGATCAAGTGGAATTTCACGAAGTTCCTCTTAGACAAAGAAGGTAAGATTCATTCTCGACATGCGCCAACCGCCACCCCTGAAAGTTTGGATCCCACCATAGCGATCCTCACGGCGCCTTCCTGACAAAATTTTCAGCTCAAACACCCTGCAAGCACCCGCAAATGAATTTGCGGGTTTTTTATTTCCAAAATTTGGATGGATCATCGTCAAAAACCATCAATGAAAATTTTTTACCTCGCAACATTTTTAGTCTGAATAATTTAGTCACTCCGATTGCAAGTAAATTGATATCGATCATCTGACACTATTTGAACCGCAGTCCGACCAATCACTTATTGAACCCTAATAAAGTCTTCGTTACACAAACTCCACGACTTACCCGACAAATTACTCGTCAACTCGCTGCCGCACAGCCCACGACATCTGCTGATAAACAATGCGGAGACACCCGATGGATCAGGAAACATATTGTGAATTATGCCGAAATACCTGTATTGCCCTTGGAATTGGGGACATAGATTCGCTGGCAAATGAAGGGTATTTATCTATTGAAGGAATAAATATCCAGTTTATTTTTGACGAGATGTTTTTCAATGATCGAATTCTTTGCGTGTGTGAGATAGGAATCATTAAAGAAGAACTAAAAGAAAAAATCCTCGAATCACTCCTCATGCTTAATTTTCTTACTGGCAGCAAAACAACCGGAGTATTTGCTGTAGATCCGATAACACAATGCGCATCTTTCGTAGTCACCTTGATTAATCCGGAAAATTTGAGCGCAGACCAATTGGCCGATTTATTACGATGCTATATCAGCCGCAATCTATTTCTTCAGAAAACGTTATTCATGAGTGGTGAATTATCTCTTCCGATCGATTGCGATAACTCCGAGTTCGATAATCTCAGTAAAAATTGGCAACTAGCATAGGAGCCTCGCATGAGTACCAGTGAATCTACAGGCTATTCAAAAACAGTACCACGGAGAAGCTATACCGTGCGAGGTGCGAATGACGACAGCAGCAGCATCCTCATCTCTGCCTCGAGCAGCAGCTCGGGCAGTAGCAATGATTCATTTAGGGATCAATCGAAAGCCGGGTCAGGCGCGAGAAAAGATACATATGGTACAGAAGTAAGCCATAAAAAAACCAACACAAGAGAAAAAATCCAAGATAAAGATACGCCAAAGCTTGGCACTTCACTGCTATCTGATAATGAAAAAAAAGTCGCCGAATTTGTTGATTCACTGCTTCAAGACAAAGGCTCAAAGAAAAGCAAACGAGAACGCCTTGAAGATTTTATCAGGACGAATGCGAGCGACGCCCTCATGAGACAAATGACGAAAATTGCTGACGATGAGATACAGCAACTGAAAGGAGAGAAGTTTAAAAAGTGGGTAGCTGTTGCCTTCAGTGGTGCGGTCAACCAGATCTTGTCATTTGGATTAGCATCGGAACTGGCTCTCTGGCAAAAAAAGGCCTGGCTTTTTGCAGTTCTCGCACCTATTTTCAGCGAAGCGTTCGCTGAAAAATTCGCCGCCCAAATCCGAAGAACGACTTACATGACAGATGATACGAAAAATTTGCATCGAAAGCAGCGCCTTATTTCGCGGGCTTTTGGAGACTTGATCCGCCAAGCCGGAGGGCTTCAGCCCAAGGCCAAATACAGCACCAATAATCCAGACTTCAAAGGAAAAAAATTTACTGCTTGGGAGGCATTATCAAAAGACACCGATCATTTTCTTGCGATCTCGGCCCACAACATGATCAATCGAGGCGTTCCTTTTCTGTGTTTCACGGCCACATATCTGGGCAGAGATTATTTTCTAAGAGATGCACTAAAAGGTGCTCCAGGCTGGCAACTCCTTCTATTGCGATTGGGAGCCGGCGCAGTCGCCGGAAGCCTGACCGCACTGGCAAACCAATTCATCACCTCTCAGAACAAAGATGCAAAAGAAATTCCAGGTCACAGTACCAGCTTTTGGCATGCTAAACAAACCTATTTGAAAAGCGTACGCCAAGACATCCGTGAGCGATTAAACGAAGCGGGGAAAATGACCGACAAAATACTCAAGGAAAAAATAGAAAATTCACTTCTTGATTTGGACAAGAAGATTGAACGAGAACAAGGAATTGCAAAACTAAAGAGATCCGCGCCCACAGCTGTCCTCGGGGAGCTGAAGGCATCTATGCATCGCTCCCGGCCAGAAGATAGCCTTGATCCTGAAGCGCCAGGAACCATGGCACAAACGATACACACCGCCTTGGGAAAAATGATATCTCTGATCTGTTTTACGTACATGCTTGATCAGTCCTGGAGAAATGAAAATGGAACAGAATCTTTCTCAAATATTCCCACTATTAATTTTCTATTCCTGCCTTTTACTCTCATCCTTATGGGCTACATGTGGAAAGACGATTTAGCAATTATTAGTCCATTCTTAGGAGCCTCAGGGAAATCAGTGCGAGATATTACCTGGGGCCGCGAAACTTATAAGAAGAAAAATGCGCCTATATTAAATGATGTATTTACACAAATTGATCCGCGAGCCCTTGACCAGCCAAATGATGATGGGCATCTCGACAGAAATGCGAATGTCAATAACGTCAGCAATAATGCTGATAATTTTTCCAAATACGAATCAGAGAAAAAAGATTCAACAAATCTCTCTTCAATAAAAATCGACGATGACGATGACGATGACGATGAAGAAGATGAGAGCAACGGGGAATATTCAGAAAATCCGTATATTACAAATAAATTATTTGATAATGAAAGATCAGGCATCGAAAGTTCTGATGACGAAAACTCTGATGCTAACGCTAGCAACGGCACAAATAGCAGCAGCTCTGGTATGACGGACAAAAACAGATCTTCCACAATTCCTTCAAGCAGCACCAACAAAAAAAATGACGGAAGTTCGTTCTCGAGCAGCTCGGAAACATCCAGCTCAGCCAGCAGCACCGGCGACAAGATCGAGGGAAGCTCATCTTCCGAGAGTTCGGGAAAATCTAGCTCATCAAACTCGAGTTCAGAAACCCGGTCTTACGATGTAAAGAACAAGGAGAGCAAAAAGAAGGTCTCTTGATGCGATGATGGTCAGAACTGACACTTATTTAGTGTCAAACCCAATTCAAATACCGATGGCAGGTACATTTACCGACACAACGCGCCATCAATCAGCTCCACCCAGTGACTCACCCTCGTATCGGTGCCTGACTGCAAATGCGTCAGGCACCCGATATTCGCAGACACGATCTCTTCCGCGCCAGTAGCCTTCAGGTTACTCAGCTTGTTATCTCTGAGCTTGTACGACAGCTCGGGTTGCAATACCGAATAGGTGCCTGCCGAGCCGCAACACAAATGACTATCAGCGCATAGCGTTACATCGACTCCGACTGCCAGCAACACGTCTTCCACCTTGCCGCGAATCTGCTGACCGTGCTGCAAAGTACAGGGCGGGTGATACGCCACGCGTTTTTTCACACGGGCTTTCTCTGCCAATTGCTGCGTGAATTCAGGAAGAATTTCAGACAGATCCTTGGTTAGCGCAGAAATTTTCGCGGCGCGCTCTGCATAAGCTGGATCATGCGCAAGCAAATGGCCGTATTCCTTGACCGTCACGCCACAGCCCGAGGCCGTCATCACGATCGCCTCGACACCTGCTTCGACATGAGGCCACCAGGCATCGATATTGTTTCGCATGTCATCAAGCCCGCCGTCCTGGTCATTCAGATGGTAGCGGATGGCGCCACAGCAACCGGCTTTGGGGGCAACGATCAGCTGCACACCAAGTGCATCCAGCACACGTGCAGTAGCCGCGTTGATATTGGGCGACATGGCTGGCTGTACGCAACCATCCAGCAGCAGCATCTTGCGCGCATGAACACGCTCCGGCCAGCGCCCAGGGTTCCTTGCTTGCGGTACTTTGTTCTGTAGGGCCTTGGGCAGCAAGGGACGCACCGCCTGGCCGAGTTTCATCGCTGGCTCGAATACCTGCTTGCGTGGCAGAGTTTCTCTTAATGCGGTGCGAATCAGTTGCTGCGCAAATGGTCGCTTGACCTGCTTCTCGACAATACCTCGCCCAATATCGACCAGACGGCCGTAGTTGACGCCTGAGGGGCAAGTGCTTTCGCAATTGCGGCAGGTCAGGCAGCGATCCAGATGCAGCTGAGTCTTCTCGGTAGCGGGCTTGCCTTCGAGGACCTGCTTGATCAGATAGATGCGACCGCGGGGACCATCCAGCTCGTCACCCAGCAATTGATACGTGGGGCAGGTGGCAGTGCAGAAGCCGCAATGCACGCACTTGCGCAGGATGGCGTCGGCCTCCTGACCTTCCTGCGTGTCGCGGATGAAATCGGCGAGATTGGTTTGCATCGTCAGAAGTCCGGGTACATGCGGCCGCGATTGAAAATACCGGCCGGATCGAAAGTATTTTTGAGATTACGATGAATGCGCGCGACGGCCGCTTCCAGCGGATGGAACACGCCCACCGATTTGTCGCCGCCTTTGAACAAGGTCGCATGACCGCCAGCCTTTGCCGCGGCAGTGCGGATGACGCTGGCCTCGGCGGTCGTCTTCAACCAGCGCTGGGCGCCGCCCCATTCAATCAGTGTTTCACCGGGCACTTGCAAGGGCTCGGCGACGGTTGGTACGGACACGCGCCACACGCCGTTGGGAAGATCGCTGAAAAATTCATGGCTTTGCTCCCGCAAACCATCCCAAAAGACCTCAGCGTCATTCGCTTTGTGGCCACCCATTTTTTGAACTGCGGCATCCACGGCGGCACGCGCGCCCGACAGGCGCACTGTCAGCTGCTCCTGATGCCAGCACGAAGCAGAAATCGGCAATGGCTGACCACCCCAGAGATTCAGCTGCTTCAGGGCTTCGGGCTGCGACATCTCGAATTGCAGCGTAGTTTGCGCTACGGGCCGCGGCAAGACTTTGACGGATACTTCAAGGATCAGACCCAGTGTTCCCAGCGAGCCGGCCAGCAGGCGAGAGACATCATAGCCCGCAACATTCTTCATCACCTGTCCACCAAAATGCAGCACCTCACCCTTGCCATCCATCAGTACCGCGCCGAGCACGAAGTCGCGCACGGAGCCGACTGCCTGACGGCGCGGGCCGGCGAGACCAGACGCCACAATACCGCCTATGGTTGCCAGCCCATCGAAACGCGGCGGCTCAAAAGCCAGCATCTGATTTTTTTCGGATAGCGCCTTGCCGATCT
>Ga0315901_10000303_pt1 | contig 74085 bp, 101 predicted proteins | sample LakEriMetagenome_10_FD_203761 | JGI IMG/M metagenome (GOLD analysis project Ga0315901, IMG submission 203761) | Freshwater fungal communities from buoy surface, Lake Erie, Ohio, United States - Buoy 2 MA116 | ecosystem: Environmental > Aquatic > Freshwater > Lake | place: USA: Lake Erie, Ohio... | reverse complement strand
CTGTATTGTAGAGCAAGATAAAGGTGATGGTATGCTGTTTCTCGCATCAGAGAACCAGAAATACTTCTTCTGGGTCAATGTAAGCAACGATTGTCATTGGGAATGTGATTGGGAGGTATTATGATTAAACCGATTGACAAAACACACTGGGAAGATCTTTATGCTCGTCTGCATGATGCTTATGTGGAGTGTATGAAGCATGATAATCCCACATATGAACAGAAACTCGCACAGGTTCTGGATCATATGATTGTAAACAAACAACATCTTTACATCCGATGACTTACGAAGTTTTAGTAACAGAAACACAAACTTGTCTTTTGACATTTGATACAGAAGAGGAAGCACTTGCAGTAAGTGAACGAATTAATGGAGTTCTTGAACTGGAAGATTCTGAATATGATGAACATATGGAATGGTTTTATAGTATTATACCAGGATGGGATGTTGAAACTGTTGCTGAGGTGCTATGAACTACTTGTGTTTGGTTGATGGTGTGGTAGAATATGGGAGCACAAGTCTCTCTGACTTCGCACACTATCAGTTGATGTATGCCGAAGAGCACAAGAACGCTAATGTTCAGTATCTTACTCTGACTGATGAAGAGTATGATGAAATGTTCCCTTATGAGGAAGATGAATGACTGAACCTATTCTTCTTTGTAAGGATTGTAAGCATTATCGTAAGGATTGGATTTCTCATATTCTCTCTGGAACTTATCATTATGATACTTGTGCCTCTCCAAATACAACACAAAATCCTGTAACTGGTAATGAAAATAGGTTTTGTGATATGTTGAGATCAGAACGATGGAAAGAACTTGATTATTCTTGTAGACCTGATGGTAGATTTTGGGAGGCACGGAAATGACTGACGAACAAATTGAAATGCTCCGCCGTCTTATTCAAGATGAGATTGAAGTTGCTGGTGTTGATGGTATGGAACACGGTGTCTGGGGTTGGATGGACAGTCAATTAGACAAACGCTGGAAAGAGTTTCAGGAGAGTTTTAATGAGTGAAGATATGCCGTGGGTGATTGGATTGACTGATGAGGAAGTTCAAGAACTTCGTAAGAACAAACAAGAACTCACACAATACGGAAAGGAGAAAATCCGAGAACTTATGAATGATAATAAGTTGAGATTTTATGATAAAGGAAAAGAAACTTTCGCAGTTGATGGTAGTTCTTGGGGAAAAATCCAAACTCCAGAAATGAAATTAGAGCTTAAAGAGATGACTCACGAAGAAATGCTTGAAGTTGCCGCAAAACGAGAAGCAGAAAACAAAGCAGCATTAGAATCACTTGGAATTGATTATGAAAATTTTGGACAGAAACCTTGGGATGAATCTATGTTGGAAGAAGTAGAATTAACAGAAAAAGAGAATCAAGTTCTAGAAATCGCAAAGAACTTTATTGGAGAACACTCAGATGCAATGAAACAACTTGCAAGAATTGAACATCAAGAACTCGCTGCAGAACTTGCACTTGAACTTCGTTCTTGGGCTCAAAATGAAGAAATGGTTGACCAATACTTCACTAAACATGGTATAATCTGTAATCAAGCCGCAGACCTTCTTGAACTTCTTGTAAAATGACTTACAATCTCAACCCAGAAGCAAAAGCATTCTCATACACTCGTGAAGAGTTGTTTGAGTGTATCACAAAGATTGTCGCACATCCTCATAAAACTATCACAGAACATGACCAATCCCGTGCTCTTGCGATTATGATGGTGTTTGATGATTACTTCACCAATTACACCGAAAGTGATAACAATGGTGGACATTATGTTTATGAACAAGATGCAATTGACTTTATTTCTTTTGTAAGATTTAAACTTGGTATTGCTGGATTACCTGATGGTATTGATGTTGATGAGGTATTGAAATGAAAATCGCATTTAATGGACATTCTCCCACTGAAAGAGAAACTGAACTGACTCAAGAAGAACTCGCACTTATCTTTGAGGTGATGAAACAAAAGTTTCTGGATCATATTGAGTATGGTAAGTTTAATTACAGTTATCAAACTCACGATCAACTTGCTGTTACAAAACTCTGCGACGATCATCAGGTTGATGTAGATTATGAAAAAGACAGAGTTGCTTTCTTTATGGCAATCGTAGATCAAATGGAGAACCCTTATAAATGAGTAGATTCACCGAAAACCCTGATGAGATTGTGCTGAAAGATGTTGAGATGTTTCATCTTGAAAGTATGACGGAAAATGCTTTATGGATTGGGTGCTATACACAAGATAATAAAATTTATCATCTCAATATTGTAGCAAAAGATAATGAATTAAAATATTTTTGGAGTGATGAAACCTGTGACTGACGAACAAAAACTTACATTTCTACTTAAAGAACTCAAAATTCTAGCAAGAGAAACTCACTGCTATGATGGTAAAGGTGGTGGAGATTATTATGAATATCCACCACATGATTATGAGGTATTTGCTGATGGGGAAAAGTATTCTTTGGTTTCTTTTGCTCGCAGTATTTTAGAGAGTATGGGTGAGAGTTATGATGATGACTGGGATGCTCCTATTCCTCCTGGTGTTGATCCTTGGAACCTTCGGGGAAGAAGTTAAATGAGCAGTAAAACTTATCTCCAATATGTTGCGATTCCAGCACTTGCGTTTTTCATTTCTGCGATTGTGTCCTATAATCTAACACCAGAGAGGACACCTCAACATACTTCTACTGTGTCTGGGTCTTCTGGTGATTTAGTATGTACTTCGTCTTGTAAGGTAAAAGACCAATGACTAATGACGATAAACAATTTTTGAAAGAATTCCTGCGTGGTGCTGGTTCTATTGGTATTATTGTAGGTATTATTATTCTTGGTCTTGCCTTTCTTCTACGCAATGGCACAGAACTAAAACCATCTGCTGAAGTTGTTGACACCTACAAAGGATGTGATATAGTAAGATGGACTGCTTCCAATCTTGCTGAATACAAGTATTTTCTTTACTGTAATAACACTCGTCCCGTTTACGAAAAATGACTGAAACATTCAAACAAACATCAGACGAACCATACGATAGGCACAACTATAAGTTGGTTTATAGTAATGGGCAGGAAGTTTTCTTTGAGGACTATATGGATGTTCAGGCAGCGTGGTTTCAGACTCCATCAAACTTTGTAAGTCATATTGAAGTTCTTGATAAAAAGAAGAGTAAGGGGTTCAAATGATTTCACTATTTGATATGTTCCATGATGAGCGTAGATATGGTTGGATAGTGGATAGTCGCTATCAGTGGATTAATATGCTTACTAAAATGAAAAAGAATAATCCACGCCGTTTTAAGGAGTTTAAGTATTCTGAAGCAACCATTTATCATCACATAGATAGAATACAACAAGAGCAAAACTTGTACGACTAATGAGCGAAGTAACCTTTAAGAAGCATAGAGTATTCCGTGAAACAGAAGCGGTTGTATTCTATGATATTTCCGTAGAGAACTCTAACGCACAAGACCTTGTGTGTCATACTGGTCCTGCTATTTCACCACCAGATGATATTGTAGGTGCGAAGCAGTTTTATATTCATTATCACCAGATAGACCACAACCGTGTTTTATCTGGTATTCGCACATTTGAGTTGGTGAATCCAGAGTGGCGTTATCCTTATCATATTGTTCACCTGAATCGTAGTTCTGGTGCTTTGGTGATTCCCAAAATGACCTTCCATCGTTCATACTCTGGTGAAGATGGTTCGATTGTGATTAACCAGGCAATCCGTGACGATGAGTTTGATCCAGAGACAGAGTTTGTTCCCGTATCTGCAGCAAAGAACACAGAACTCTATCATATTCTGGCACACGAAAAACCAGTGATTCATACACTAGGAGAATAGTATGGAATTCAGACAAGACCAATGGAAACTTATTCACACAGCAGTTCGTCGTTATCAAATAGAGAGGTGTATTAATGACAGTCCAGAGTATTGGGAATGTAGCGCGATTCTTGATGAGCTTTTCGATGAAGTCTACACCCAAAACAGAGAGCAACCAACCTGAACCAATGCCAGAATCACAATTTACCAACGAAGAATTGGAACTGATGATTGATGCTATTTGGCGTCGTCAAAGGTGTTTTATCGCAGGGGATAGACGATTTAAGGAATATGGTGCTATACTGGAGAAGTTGAGGGGGATGCTCCCTTATCGTTTTGTAATTGATGAGTTTAGGTGATGGACTACACCGAAGAGTTTCCGTTTGATCAGTTTCCTTGGAAGTTGGTTTATCAAGATGGAAAAGAAAAACGCAAATGTTATTTCCAAACGGAAGAGCATCGTAAGAAGCACATTGATCGCTACAATCTAAAAAAGAAAGACATTAAATTGAGTTACAAGTATGACGATTAGAACCTTTACCGACAAAAATGGAAATGAGTGGAATTGGGAAGAAACGCCCGAAGTCGTAAAAGCACTTAAAAACCTCCATGCTGGCGATTATCAAGGACCACTTTATGCACCTCACCCTGATTTGAAACGACCCAATGAATACAAAACCACTGACAATTGAAGAAGTAACCGAAGCAGCAGACATCTTCTTTCCCATCTACGAATGTATCAAAAGTCGGATGTCTAATGATGCAAAAGTAGAGGATATTCTTAAAGTTGCCGAAAATGTCTGCACCTTGGCACAGAAACTTCGTCTAGAAAAAGAAGCAGAAAACCAACCTTTTGGATTTAACAAGAAAAATGAAGAATCCGTTTGATAGTCCAGATAAAAAACTGATTGACGATTGTTTTTATGTTGTAGAAGGACGATTTCTCTGGCACACTTATGACAAAGAAGGAAATGGATTGGTCTCGGCTCTCACTGAAGAGTCATGTATATCAGGTGCCCGTTTTCTACTTAAAGGACGGCAGGAAGGTTTCCCTGAAACCAAATCTTATTCGGGTGAAGTAGGTGGAAAACTCTGACTATCCATATCATGTATTAGATCCTACTACTCCTTGGTATGAGTGGTTATGCTATTGTGAGATCTGTCATCAACTAAATGTCCCAAACCAACCAAAATGGCAGAGGTATGCTGCCTATCGTAACTATTTGAAAGAAGTTGGAGTATTATGAAACAAGATCCTTATTGGTTTTTTAAGAAGTGGGGATTTCCAGATTCACTTCCTGCTGATGACATTTATGATAGACTCACTCAACTTGAAGATCGTGTAAAAGTGTTAGAAGAAGAAAACATTGGACTCACTAATGCTCTCTATGAAATGGAAAATGCACTTGAAGCACGCATAGATATTTTGACATGTGAGTTATGGATAAAAAAGGATGTATGAAGATCTAAACAATTTTGAAAAGGCATTAGCACATTTTGGAACCAGAGCAGACATCATTATTGCGTTGGAGATGGGAGGTAAAATAGATGTGGAGACTGCTTACCAAAATATTAAAATGGAACTCAAAGAACTCAAAAAGATTAGAAAGCAGGCAAAAAGAGACCCGAGTTTGTAGTAAGTGTGAAATTGAGAAACCACTTGATGAAAACCACTATCAGGTGGTAAAATACTTTAAAGAAAAGTTTAGTTTTTACTGTAATGAGTGCAACAAACCCAAACCAAGAGATTGATACTCTTAAAATATCACAAAATGAAGATGGATCCTTCACAATGGACTGGAATCCAGAAGACCCAAAATGGTCTTGGTTGAATGGGTTGACATCCAAAGAAGTATCCGTTATTATGGAGCAAGCAATCAAGGACTACCTAGATGACTGTTGATTATGACAAAGTTTGGCGGAGAATGAATGATCTTGAGATGGTAACAACCAAGATCTGTTCTGCTCGTGAGATTATTGATGCTGCGATTGATAGAATCCAAGAACATCAAAATGATAAAGCAGAAATCATGATGACTGCTGCTTATGAGTTTCTTGAGTATTATCTGATTGAGTTTGATGAGAAGTTTAAACTTGCTTGGAAGGCAACTGTAGGTGACCTGCGTGATGGTGATGTAAAAGTTTCTCTTTCTTGTGATAAGGATGATCCCTAACCAGAATGTAAGAAGTCTTGGGTTGACTTTTGGGAACAGACTTACTATCCAGAAGAACATAAACAATACACTGAAGAAGAAATGAATGCGATGTGTGATGCTGCGGCAGAACAAGAAGAAAGAGATAAGTGCCGTGAGTATAATCTGCGTGAGGCAGAATACTACAACAAGCGTGCCTTACTTGATGCCGAATATGAGAAAATCAAAGCAGCGGGTGGTTATGAATGGACTCCTGAAACATAATGTATACTCTTCAGTTTCTTGCCCCATTTGTTGCTGGTCTGTGTTTTGAAAACTTTATGCTAAAACAAGGAGAACTTTGTAATGTTAGAGATTATCCCCCAAATGTGGTAAAATATGATAAACCAAATCCAGAATATGCCTGTTATCGTGACGGCATCTTCTACCCCCGTTGTAAAGACTTGGAGAACCCCGAAGTATGGCACTATCACAATCTGTTGAAGAATCGTTGAGAGAAGCAGAAGCAGCATTAAGAAACGCATTATCCTATGCTGCTCGCCAAGAAAAACCATTTGTTGCTAAACATATTGCCGATATGATTATGCAAATTGACACCCTTATTAGCACAGATGCTCTCCTTGACAAGTTAGAAAATCGTAAACCAGGAGACTCTGGTATGTTTGGTTCCTTCTTCGGAGATTAAGAACTGTTACATGATCCCAAAGAAAACATTAAGTTTCTAGATAGTAGTGTATTGGAATGCTAACATTGGGACACATCGCAAGGAACTCATGACTCTCGCAAAAACTGGCACTGAAGTTCTTACAAAAGAAGAATGGGATGAACTTATTGCTCTTAAAGACGCAATAACCTATGCTCCACAGACAGTTTCTGCTGAAAAGATGGAAAAATTTGCCGAATTGATGGTACGAAGTCTTGAAGGCAAAGAAGATAATACTCCACGATAAAATAAATATTGTCAACACGATACAAAACAATGGAAAACATAGACCAACATATTCAGAAGGATGAGGATCTTCTGAATGACCCCATGATTTCTCCACAGTCACGGAGACACACTGAAGAAGAACTGGAAGCACTCAAATCATATAAAGAACATCATCCTGGAGACTCACACGATCCTACACCATTAGAGTTGTATTGTGATGCTCATCCTGATGCTCTGGAATGTAGAGTTTACGATGACTGAAGAACAAGAGGGTTGACAACCCTCTTTTTTTATGGTATTCTTTTTGTGTTAAACGATAAAACTCATAACGAGCAAAAGTTTAATCATTCTTATCTAATATAGAGGAATACTAATGAAACCTAAAAAAGACCTAACGACTCAATATAGAGTCGTAGAAATGTCTTATGACAAATTTAAATCTTTACCGAACTGTCCCGTTCAAAGAAATCACAAAAAAAGAGCAAAGGATAAAAAAACAAGAGAAAAACTATCCATATTACAACCTCAACATTGTATTATTGCTAGTGCAACTCTGACTGAAAAATCATATGATCCAAGCAACGGAGTTACATATCTTGCTGGTTCTGAATTTCTAGTTGATGCTCACACACGCAGAGAATTCTGGGGTGAAAATCTCTCTGATGCTATTCCAGAGAAATTAACATCTTTACATTTTGATGTTAAAAGTATCACTGAACTCCGTGATCTTTATTACACTTTTGATAACTCTGCCAACACTGAAAAGTCTGCTGATCTTGCTTATGGTGCCTGTAGGTATCTTAACACAAATTTAAATAATCACAAGTTGTATCAAGTTACTGGATTGACCTGGGCAGCACACTTTTATGATAAACAAACATTTCCAAAAACAAGTGGATATGATGGAAATGGTTTGATTGTTTTGTATAGTGAGTTTAATTCTGAAATTAAGTTTTTAGATTCCTTCCAATGGGATGGAAAAATTGATATCCCCCACCCACTAAAGACTGCTTCTCTTCTTTTCTTGAAAAAATACAATAATTCTGAATCCAAGGAAATTGTCAAGAGAGTCTTTACTGATGACTTTCAAGGTAAAGATAACGAGGGTAGGTTAGATGGTGTAACCAATTTACTTTGTTGGATTAAGAACAAAGACAGTGACTTTGCTGCTAATTTCAATACAATTCCAGATCTTTCAGGAAAGTTTCTTTACTGGTTGAATCAAGCATATCTTGAAAAAACTCAAAAGAAAGATCGTGTTTACAAGAAAGGTGACCACAGTGGTATGCTAGAATTGTATCGGAAGTTCGCTCCCCAAGAGGAAGAAACCCCACTCACTCAAGTTATTTCTTCAGCAACATAATGTTTTCTATTCTGACTGGTGATTGTCAATCGGTTCTCTCCTCTTATGGAGAGAACTTTTTTCATTCTTGTATAACTGATCCTCCTTATGGTATGGGTATGGATCACTGGGATCATTCTGTACCTAGTGTAGACATCTGGCGTGAGGTGTTTCGTACACTTCGCCCAGGTGCCTTTTGTCTTGCCTTCTGCTCCCCAGAATTGTATCATCGTCTGGCATGTAATGTAGAGGATGCTGGGTTTACAATCAAAGATCAGATCATGTGGATGACTACCACAAAAATGCCCAAACACAATCGTCTGAAACCAGCACATGAACCAATTGTGGTGGCACAGAAACCATATAAAGGTTCACTCCAAAGTAATTTTGAAGAGTGGGGATGTGGTCTGATTGATACAGAGAATACTCGGGTGCCTTGGGAGAAAGAACCACCCAAAGGTTGGGTTGCTCAAGGTGCCAAACGCCGTACATTTGGGCGTGATGGTAACACTACAGGTAGTGGCAGTGAGTATGGAACTGTGGACGCAAACCCTGCTGGCAGGTATCCTTCTAACATCATTGGTGAGGTTCAGTCAGAGCATCAGAAGTATTTTTATGCTCCTCGTGCCACACGCAAAGAGAAAGGAACTGATAATGATCATCCAACAGTCAAACCAGTGGATTTGATGGCATATCTTATTAAGATCTATTCTCCTGTCAATTCTACGGTGCTAGACCCGTTCTGTGGTAGTGGGAGCACTGGAGTCGCTGCCATTCGGGAAAATAGAAACTTTGTAGGTATGGATCTTATCTCACACTATACAGAAATAGCAACCAGTCGGTGTGCAGTTGAGGAACTGGCACAGCAGGAACAGAATCCACTGCTGGATGCCCTACAATAACTGGGTAATCAAGGGAACACTTCATGGGAACTCGTGCTCGCATCGGTCTGGAACTGAAAGATGGTTCTGTGCTTTCTGTGTATCATCATTGGGATGGGATGCCCTCTTGGTTGGGTCGTATGCTGAAGACTCACTACAATAGCAAAGAACTTGCCACCGAACTGATTGATGGTGGTGATATGTCTTCCTGCTGGACTGATGAGCGTTGGGATGATACTGGTATGAAAGGTGTTTATGGTCCTCAATACTACTCCCAGCGTGGTGAAGATTGTCCTCCTCGTATGAATAAGAACTTGAGTGAGTATCTTACTCAAGATGCCGAAGAGTTTGCCTATGTTTATACTCGATCTGAAGGATGGTTGTGCTACGACACTTGTGAATGGCACGATTCTTACATGGAAGGTGTAGAGATTCCTTCTGGAGCACTGGCGGTTTAGTCTGCCTTGTGCTACAATAACCAAACAACTTGAGGATCTTTCATGGACTTGTCTGAACTGATTGATGAACTTCGGGAGATCAAAATGTATGAAACTGATCCACAAGACTGGATGGGATACCTTGAAGAGGACGACTACTGGGATCCAGTTCGGGAACTGGCATACTGACCCTCCAGAGGCGTCTAGGATGCCCTATAATACCTTCATACGCAACCAAGCAATGACCACCACCTTCGCTGACTACGCTGCCCAGAAGGACGCACAGAACACCATCTACCTTAACATTGTTAAGTATGGTCTGATGTTGTGTGATGCTCTCCAGCAAGATGCTCCTGATGGTTATCACTATTCTCTGGACTCTTCTGGTCGTAAGTATCACAAAGTCTTCATGCACATTTATAATCGTCGTGACAGTATTCATGCGTTCATTGACAAGAAGACTGGTTCTGTCTACAAACCTGCTAGCATCAAAGCACCTGCCAAAGGAGAGCGTTACAATGTGCTGATTATCAACTCCCGTGAGCAGATGTTTGAAAACGCAAACTGGCACGGTCAATACTTATATGCTCGTTGATTTGACAATGGGTAGGCAAATATTGTATAATATAAATACAATAAAGACCTGCCCATTATGTCATCAGCATACATGAAGAGAATGAATAAACTCCGTGAAGCATTTGGAAACGAATGTGCTATGTGTGGAGCAACAGAAGATTTGCACTTTGACCATATTGACCCTAACACAAAAACCGCCTCTGTTGGCACACTAGCAACATCTAACGGATTTGATATATGCTACCAGGAGGCACTAAAATGTCAGTTGTTGTGTAAGTCTTGCCACCATAAGAAAACTCTCATAAATGGAGAGCACATTTCCACAGCAAAGCGTCATCGTCTAACATTTAAATCTGGCGAAGTTATTGAGGTATATTCCCTTGATACTTGGTGCCGAGAGAATAACTACCATGAAGGACACATCCGCGCTATAAGAAGAGGAGACCGCAAATCGCACAAAGGTATTATCAAAGTTGAAACACTATGATTTACTTCCTTATCATTGCCGCTAGTGTTGCCTGGGCAGCACTAGCATTATTCTCTCCACGATTTAATCATCTCAACAAGGAAAATGAATCCTACAAAAGAAAAACTGATTGAGGCACTTGTCAATGAGTATGAGTTTCTTTGTCATGATGATTTTGACCCTGATGTGGATCCTACTCCTGAAGAGTATCTGGTGATGCTACAAAGAATGAGTATTGATGAGTTGATTGAAGAAACTAGCACTGATGATAATTATTCTCTGACAGAGTATTTGGAGCATTGGGCATGATAACTTTTGTTCTTTGGTGGTTGATTGGTTCTGTGATTGGAGCAGGAATTGGTTATGTTCTTATGAGGGATAGTGATAATGACGACGACTGATAAACTTGTCTTCATTGGTTCTTTCTTTATTTTGATGAATTGGGGTGTTAGATTATGTCAGTTATTACTCACAGCGGATACGGTTATCGCAAACTCCTCTGTGAGGATGTTACCTGTTGGTTTCTGAATCGTTTCTTTCCACGCCATAAGATCACGGTGGATATTGTACATCGTGGGTTGAAGCGTGAGCAGGCATATGGATATTGTGACACAGTTGGTGAATCTTATCGTCCACGGCACTTTCTGATTGAACTGGATACCTACATGGACGAAGAGTTGTATACAAAAACTCTTTTACATGAACTGACGCACCTGAAGCAGTGGGTAGTCGGTTCGCTGCGATCCCGTTATGGAAAAATGTATTATGGTAAAGAATGTGTGGAAGATATTGAGTATTGGTATAAACCACACGAAATTGAAGCAAGAGAACAGGAAGAAACCCTATACCTTGAGTACCTGTTTGAGAAGAACGGGTGGACGGTTTCACAAGTGGCACAGTTCTTCCCCAACCGCCTGATGGGGGAAGTATAATTACAAGGTAATCAAGGGAAGAACCCCATGCGACTGGTTTCTAAAGACGGCAACATGGTCTGTGACTTCTATCCTGCCGCTGGACTGACTGACAAGTTTGTTCAGGTGACTTCTTTTCAGGGTGAGGAAATGAGCGAGCGTCTGATCTCCAAGCGTGACATGGAGAACGGTGCTAATTCCCGTATCAAGACCTATGGTTATGAAGTGACCAAGTTTCACACTTCTCCTCGTATCAAAATGATGGTGTGCTGCTGACTCATGAAAACTTCCTACATCTTTCTTGCTTTCATCGGTATTCTGATGTATAATGTGTTTCTGATTCAGAGGGATCAGAAAATGTTTGAGGCATATGATGCCACTACTGAACAAATTTTTCAACCTAAATGATTGAAACTGTAATTGCTGGTCTTACTTGTGGTATTGCCACTTTCTATGGAATCGGTGACGGATTTCATGGTAATCGTACTGCTAACGGTGAAGTATTCAATGCTTATAGATGGACTGCTGCCCATCCGCATCTTCCAATGGGTAGTAAGATTCGCGTCACCAATCAAGATAATGGAAAGCAAGTGATTGTAAGAGTCAATGATCGTGGTCCGTATTCTCATGCCGACCTGGATCTATCTTATGCCGCATTTGCTCATATTGAATCCACCCGTAAGGGTAATGCCACTATTTGTTATCGTGTAGTCGGATGAAGAAACTGTTTGCACTTCTGCTTGTTCTTTCTGGTGCTCCTGCACTTGCAACGCCAGAACAAAATGCCTTTTATCGTCCGTTTCGTTATGAAACTCCTTGTATGTTGGAAAAAGGTATTCAAACCTATCCTGATACCTGTGTGGTGATTGAAACTCGTGAGAAAGGTGGTGCTCTTCGCACTCGCAATATCTTCTCTAACAAACATGGTCTTACGATCAAAGGTCGTTTTGATAAGGAACAGGGTTATATGACATGGGACTCTCATAATAAGTTTGAGTATAAGTGGGAGTATAAGGTTGGCGGGCACAATGATCTGGGTGCCTGGACTTATGTGATGCCTGGATTTTTGGTACAAAATGTATCTTGGGATTGAAACAAATGACAGAAACAAATGTAAATCTAAATGTTCATGAGATTGGTGTGATGTTGTCCGCACTTCAATTGCTTACAAATAGTGATGAGAATCGCATTGCCAGAGAATATGGAAGTGCCCAGGCACTGTATGACAAATTGTATTCTCTCTGGGAGCAGATGGACACTTCGCAAACTGGTCTACGCAACGATGTGGTGCCGTCTTTCTGACCTATAATAAGAGCATCAACAGAGAGACACCTCATGAAAACCTACCGAGTGCGTGTTGAGACCAATGATGGTTGCGTCACTATTTGGTATGAGAAGAGTCGTGCCAATCGTGCCTGTGATCTGATTAACAACCGAGTCTACAATCAATTGTGTGGACTCAACATCAAAGAAATTCAAGTTACTCCTTCTGTCTGATGATGACTCAAGAAAATCATGAGTTTGTTAATTTTCTGTTTGACAAACTGTTCTCTCATACTGATAGTGACATGATTGATCTTCATGATTCTGATAGTTGTGATGATCACCTGCAATTTGCCCAACTGGAATTGTTCTGATGGAAACTCTTGAATTTTCACAAAAAGAAATCCGTGCTCTTCTTCAGGTTTTGAATCGTCTGGATCTTTCCAAAACCGAATTGAGTATTCTTGAACTGTCTGAATTGTATTCTAAAATTGCCAGTGCCAAAACCTATTAGTATGAACGAAGAAGATATTTCACAGTTCATAAATGCCTTTGAAGATTTTATGAAACATGCCGAAGAAAATATTCATTCTCATCATCAATGGATAGAGGCAGAATGCTATACCAAGAAGTTTTATGAAAAGAAGGCAGCAGATCTCAATGTGACGGTTGATTATTATTTGGAAGAGTTTGTGTAATGGATCAAAGAACAAAACTTCATTTGGCACTAATTCAGATTCATAATCTCACTGAACTTCTTAAGGATAATGAGTACAAGGTGATGATGTATGCTCATCTGATTTCAATTAGAGTCGAACTTCAGAGACAACTTTCTCACTTGACAAATACATCAGTTTCAACTACAATTCAGGAGTAATTTACACATACCAATGAAAAGTCTTTACATTGTTGATTACTGGGTTCCATTTCCTTCTAGTGAATATGGTGGAGTCATCAATCTCATTGCCGAAGATGATACAGAGGCATTTGAACTTCTTTCACAGGAGGAAGGATTTGATGAACAGTATCAGAGTCTGATCATGCCGAATGTTGTCAAGGCACAGAAGTTCACACTGGTGGATGATTATGAATCTGGTATTATTGATGCTTTTACGACCTGATTATGACTGAACAGCAATTGTATAAGATCTGGCAACACTTTACTTCTGGATGGGAGGTTGTTCATCGGAAACTGACAAAAGAACAGTGTGATGCGATTCTGAATGAATATGTTCTCAACGGTGACAATCCAAACGATTTGAAAGCAACACCAGACCATGATGATTGAGTTTCCTCACAAGGCACCAAAGGGAATGTATTATGAGCAAACAAACCACAAACGCAATGTTGTTGCTGTCTGGATTCATTATGACCGTAGGTTTGATTACAATCTTGGTGATCCCGTCCGTTGTATCTGGGGATTCTATAATACCAAGACAAGAGAATACCATGCCCCTATCAACTCCAGTACAGTCGGATCCATTGTTGATATAGACAAAACGACTCCTTATAGTGCGATGCAACTTAATCTCAATCCATTAGAATTGGCATTTCTATGAGCACATACATCCCCCAGGTAAATGATTATGTACTGTGGGAAAAGGGTAAGTTCAGTGTAGAAGGATGGGTGTATTTTAAGGATAATGATTATCTTACTATTGAGACGAAGGTTTATCCAAAACATCCAGAAGATCTACCTCATGGAACTTATCATCGGAATGAAAGAACACTGGTGATTTGCTATCCAGAGTCCTGGAAACAATTGAAGTATGTCAAAACCCGAAATGACATCTATGAATCTAAATAGGTTCATAATGACATAAGACACAAGAATGTCGGCAACAGTCACCAAAGCAGGACCATATTATAGTTCTGGAAGTATTTCTTTCTCATCATTAAGATCTAACTTCCGTGCCCAACAATCCGATGGTAGTTTCTCATCTGATACATTACCAATTAAGGCATCTGAATTAAGAAGAAATACGAGTTCATCAAATACGAATCCGACTGTACCTGATGCGACCGAAAATGCAAGTATTTCATCATCATCAAATTTAAAGTTATCACAGTTCCGTAATTCAATCAAGTATTATTTTATTACCCAGACAGGAACCGATGATAATAGTTCCTCATTATCATCTCCTGGATTCAATATTGGATCACAGTCCTGGAACTCTAATCTTAACAAGAATGTACGCAAGTACATGTATCTGAACGGTACGATTGGATCTTCTAATGTATCCCAATATGCTGCCTATCTTCTTGCCGAGGTTTATAATTTAGAAGTGAATGTCTCTGGTGGAATCTATGGTGCTGGTGGAGCAAACGGCACATCAGATTCTATCAGTGGAGGAAATGGTGGACCTGCTCTTTATGTTCAGTCCACTGGTTCTGAAGTGACTGTTAATGTTCAGTCCCCAGCAAACATCTATGGTGGCGGTGGAGGTGGAGAGAAAGGAAAGACTGGTGATACTGGATCTTCTGGTACATGTACTAGCACCAGTTTTTATACGACTGGTACAAACTGTGGAGGTTGCCCTGGATGTAGTCCTGGTTATGCCGTAGGTTATAATCAGGCAGGTGGTAATAATTGTAACTGTGGTGGAAAGGGTGGATGTAGAAATAAGACGTGTTCAACCAATTGTAGAGTAGATACAAACTATGGTGTACCTGGAGCTCCTGGTGGTGTTGGTGGTAATGGTGGATTAGGACAGGGATACAATCAAACCAGAACTGATGGAGCAACAGGAACAGTAGGAACCACTGGTGGATGCCCAAGTTATGGTGGTACTGGACAGACAGGAGAGACTGGTGGTAATGGAGGAAACTGGGGAGCATCTGGTGGAAATACAAATAATACAGGAGCAGGTGGATCATCAGGAAGAGCAATTACAGGAAGCAATTATAGCGTGACAGGAACGATAAACTCTGCTACAATTAAGGGATTATATCAACCATAAAGTAACCAATGAATGAATATCCATCATTACCAGAACAAGGTAAGAATCTTGCCAAGTTCACATTTGAAGTTGTCAAGCAGGCATTCTCATCTAATGCTTTGTTTGTATCACCAGAGGTTAAGCAACAACGATTAGACATTTGTTCTACCTGTGAGTATTATGATCCAGAACAGATTAGATGTACACACTGTGGTTGCTTCCTGGATCAAAAGGCAAGTTTCGCATTAGATTCATGTCCGATTGATAAGTGGAAAGTGTCTGATAGTGATTGGATCAATGGTGAGTTTGAGAAGGTAATGGATAGAGTAGAAGGTAAAACAACGGAGAATGATGGACCAAAGTTTCCTATCAATCCAGAGGTAGGACAGGTATATGGATGGAGGGATAGTAGATGGAGTTGGAATGGTGAAATGTGGGATTTTATTGCCGAATAGAGTAAAAATAGGTTAAATTTAATTAAAAAAAGGTATTTTAAATATATTATTGTGAATTATATGATTCTCAATAAGATGATAATTATTGAGAATCAATTGAGAATATAATTGAGAATAAGTCTTCTAATTCTCTTATAATCCTCTTCTAATTCTCTTATAATTCTCTTATAATTCTCTTATAATCCTCTTATAATCCTTATAGAAACCACCGTGTCTGATGCAACCTTTGCCAGCGTATCATAAGACGCGCAGTTTGTCAAGTCCGCCGCCCGCAAAAATCTAGACGAGACCCATAAAATATTACGAGAACCACACAAAACTCGACGAGATCTCATATATAATCTTATGAGAATCTCGTCTAGATCTTATAGTCTACTTGACATTTAGACGAGATATCTGCTATAATAACAAAGCATCATACAAATCTCGACGAGCTTATGTACGACGACTACGATCTCGACTACACATATGCAACAGATTACACATACGATCTAGACGAGTATTATGCACAAGATCTAGATCTAGATGAAGATTACGCACGAGATGGGCAAGATTATGAATCGCTTGCGTATCGTCACTATGCATAATACAATCTAGTAAACATCGCACGAGAATCACATGCCTGCCGCACATACGAAGCGTATGGTACGCATTACACTAGATCTCATGTGTTATGATGATCTAGACCTAGAAGATCTCAATTGGAGAGATCTTTTGGATCTAGAATGTGATGAAGATGTACATGTTAGCATCAAAGACTACACTGATCTCTTCTAGTGTGCCAGTTTGGAGATTGGATCTTATTCTCAATTAGAAGATCTTATTGATTCTCAATAGTAGTACTCTTATTGAGAATGGCAATATTACTGTGCCAATTGCGGAAGTGTCACAAGACCCCTTGATTAATGCCACCAGGTGGGTTATGTTTACCTTGTCGATCGGAATTCTTGTTCATGTGTGGTCCTGCTTTTGAGTATACCAGAGAAGATTTCCTGAATGATGCTTCCCCCGAAGAATGGGCAGCATGGGAGAAGAATGCTGCCGAACTTGAAGTGCCTCTGGATTACTACATCGAAGAGTTTGTATAAGAAACTCTTGTGCCAGTTGGGAAAGTGGCACACACCCCCTTGTGTTGACCCCCCATCCCGTGTATTGTACTTCTGTCGTTCGGAACTGAACCATGTTTGATGAACTTTGGAGTGAGATTCAGGACATGCCTGGAGAGATCTTTGACATGGACATTCCTGAACTCAAAGATGAAAAGTTCGATGTGAATGAGTATCTGAACGGAAACATTGATTACTGAATCTATCATGAATGACGCTGTTGGTAAGCACGCAGTCAAAGAGTTCTTTACTGCATCTGAATGGGATTTGATCTTCAATCTTGTTTCTAACAATGTTCAATTCTGTGAAGATGAAGAACAGGATCCTGTAGAGGATTACTACTCTATCGCAGACAAGATCACCGCACTTTTTAATATGTGACACTTGGCAGAGTGTCCACCAGGACCCCCAAACCGTCCGACCCTGTGCCTATAATGACTGCATGACTTACGAAATCCTCTGCCCCTCTGCCCCTGAGCAGAATGAGACCACGACCGACCTGGATCGTGCCATGCTGATCTGCCTGGACCTCTCTGAAGAGTTCGGGTACGCTGAGATCCGTGACTGCTTCGGCAACATCGTCGGAGACTACGGGGATCCTTCCACCTTCCTGTGACAGTTGAGAGGGTGTCCACTCCCTCTTGACTTTCCCCCCGATCCGTCCCATACTACCTTTGTTCGCACCTCACAGACTCATGCGTAAGATCGAACGCGAAATGAACGTTGCCATTCTTAACAACCAGGACTGGCAGAAAGACAACACCAAAGTTACCTTTGACCCTGAAACTAACGAGTCTAAAGTGTATCTGTACGGCAACCACATCGCTACCATTGGTGATGACTTCGTTCAGATCTTCGACGGTGGGTATCAGTCTAACACCACCAAGTCCCGTCTGAATGCTATTCTTCGTGAGCACGGAATTGCAGGCGAATGTGTATTCCAAAAGAACTTCAATTGGTTCGTTCACAAGTTCATCGGGCAGGCAGGATCTTCTCCTGTGTTTAACTGCTACGATTTCCAAGATGGTTTCATGTTCGCATAAAGAATCGGGGGGCGATTGCCTCCCTTTTTTTATACTTTTTTATTATTATTTTTTGGCAGGTTCGGTGGCGATGGTTTTCGTCATCAGTGCTACCCCGCACCTCCTTCGCTTGTGCCCTTATTATAAGACCACATGGGGAGCGAAGCGGCTGCCTGTGTGCCACTTCGTGAGGTGTCCACCAAACCGCCACAGGACCCCCAGGCACCCTATACTACCTACATGAAGAACACCCACCTCGAACACGCCGAAGATACCATCCTGACGGGGGACCTCTCCGTGCTGGATTGGTTCGTGACCCCTGGCACCCTGTCGGTGAAGATGGACGGTGCCCCCGCAATTGTATGGGGAACTGATCCTGCCACTGATACATTCTTCGTTGGCACTAAAGCAGTATTCAACAAAAAGAAGATTCGTATTGCCCACAGTCATGAGGAGATTGATCAATTCTATGATGGCAATGTTGCAGAGATCCTTCATGCTTGCTTTGATTATCTGCCTCGCTTGAGCACCATCTATCAGGCAGACTTCATCGGTTTCGGTGGACTTTCTGAGTACAAATCCAACCTGCTGACTTATCAGTTCCCTGAGATTGTCACGCAAAGTATCATCATCGCCCCTCACACTTGCTATTACGCTGAGAGCGATCTTCGTGATGCCGTAGCGTATCCTGACCGTGCAACCTGGGATGATACGGATCACATCAAGTTTGTGAAACCTGATGCATACATTGCTCATGGTCAATCGTCTTTTGCCGATGTAGAGGAAGTCTGTCAGTTTGCCCGTCAGATGGCAACCACTGCCACCTTTGTAACTGTTAAGGAAGCAGAGAAGATTAAGCAACAGATCAATGCCTGCATTCGTGCTGGTGAAGAAGTCAACCCCGACGACTTTGATTGTGATGCTAACCTGCTGCGTTTGTGGGCACTGGTGAAGTCTATCAAAGACGACTGCCTCTACCTGTGCCGCAATGATGGTCCCGCAGCATACCTCTACGGCAACAGAATCGATGCCGAAGGTTATGTGTTGACCAATGAGTTTGGTATGTTCAAACTGGTCAATCGTGAGGTCTTTTCTAACGCTAACTTCAACCACGGACGCTTTCAGTGTGCCAGTTGAGAAGGTGGCACACACCCTGTTGATTTGACCCGCAGGGGGTGCCATACTATGTTCATCGGGGGGAGGAAACGAACCCCACACACTTACAACGGGCAATCAAGTCCGAGGAGTACAAATGTCTACACTGAATCAATTCTTCATTGAGTGCCTGGATCTCAAGTATGCCAGCAATTCTCAAGACAATTCGCATCATGAGAACCAGGTTGAAGAACTTCTGAAAAAGTATAACCTGGAGTATGAAGCACAACCTAACGGAATTCAGAACTCTCCTGACTTTCGGGTACACTACAACGGCAAAACTTACGACATTGAGTGTAAGTCTTCTAAACAGGCATATCCTACCTACAATGGCGGATTGCCGAAGGAAGGTGTAGTTTATGTGTTCAGCAGTAAGAAGTACAATGAGACGACAGTTTTCTTCGCTGATGATGTAGTCAAAAAAAGCAAGCGTGAATTGTTTGCCTGCCTGATTGAGGAACTGAATGAAGTTCTGAAAAAGTATCAGGCAATGCCCGAATGGAATGATGATGAGCGGGGGTTTAACTTTTACATTCGCAACATGTTTACTCAGAGCGGAGGATGGACTCGGACTAATTACTTCAAGCACAAAGATCGCGGATTCTGTGAAGATCGTGTGGTGAACTTCAATTTCTGATGACAAAGAACTGGGTTCTGATTGTGGTTGCTTTGATGATCCTCTGGCAACCCCTCCAACCGATCCGCCATATGACAGCTGACGCACTGTCCCTTGCCGCCACATGGATCCGCGACTGACCCTGTAGAATACACTCACAACGCAACCCACCCCATGCGAATCGAAGTCCGTTACCAGACCCCCTACAACGCTTGCGAGTGGCGCTCCCAGTGGTTCCCCACCCTGGCAGAGGCAGAGCGTATGGTGGACTTCTACCGCTCCTGTGGATCCCCCGCCCATGTGGCACCTAGCAGTCTGGCACAGTTCGAACGCTGATCCCCTCCTGACCCCTTATACTGATTTCAGTTCAGACAACCACCGATGAATCACTACCTTGCTGCCGCTCTCCTGATGATCGTCGCCATCGGTTTCCCCATGATGTGTGCCGCCTTGGGCATGAAGGTCAACACCCGCAACGGATGGTGGGACTGACCCCCTGACCTGCTACAATACACTCACACGCAACCACCCATGAACGCTCTCACCTCCATGATCCCCGAAACCGAAACCTACAACGGATGGGCAAACTGGGCAACCTGGAATGTCGCCCTGTGGTTGGGCAACGATGAGACCCTTTACAAGGTCGCCCGTCAGTATGACTCCTACGATCGCCTGATCCCCCGCCTGGAATCTCAGTTCGGGCAGATGACCCCTGACGGCGCTCGCTGGATGGACCCTACCATTGACACCGACGCCCTGGATGAAATGCTGGCCGATTTCTGAACTGGCACAGGGGGGACAGAACCCCCCACCTGACCCCTTATACTGATTCAGTCAACACACAACACCATGACCCACGACCTCGCTACCGCCCTCCTGAATCGTGCCGACACCGGTGCTCAACTCCTGGAGATCCTGGAGAGCATCGCCACCGATGAACAGGAAGGCACCGCCACCGACTTTGACGGAACCCCCATCATCTGGTAGGATACCGCCATGGCATCCCCGATCAAAGTTCGTGACGCCCGCCGCTTGATTCAAAAGGCAGGCGGCGTCATTCGGTCGGGTGGCAGTCACGACAAAGTGACCCACCCGAACCTACCCCAGACCTTCCACCTTCCCACCCATGGCAGCAAAGGACGACCCACTCTCTCCCCTGGCATGTCCCATGAATTTCTAAAATTTCATGCCGCCATGCTCGCCGCCAAAGCGTCCTGATCTGCTACAATACTCTCATCCGCAACGGACCCCCATGATCCTCTCCCAGTCTTCCGACCTCCGTACCCGTCAGATCGTTTGGACTGCCCGTGGCAATGATGACTCCGCCATGGGGTCGCGCCTTCAGCCCCAGTTGGGCATCTCTGCCTATGCCATCGCTGGTCAGTTCGCTGATGTCTGGCGTGATGAGGCACAGGAGGCACTGCCTACCTGGTGACCCCTGTTCGTTCGTGACCCAGCAGTGCCCCCGTTCTTATGCGGTTCGGGGGTCGCCCCCGTATATAAAACCACTGGGTCCCTGTAACCTACAAAGTGTTACGGACGCGAGAGAACTATAAAGTCATATATAAAACAAAAAACATAATTCATAGTCTCAAAATGAAAAAAAATCCCGGAGAAAATTTTACGACTGTAGAGGTTGATCCAATAACTGGTGAATATTATGTAACGATCCCAGAATGGATTCTAAATGATTTTGGATGGTACGAAGGCACCACAGTAAACATGGAAGTAGATGGAGACTGTATTGTAATCACAGAGGTAAAAGAGGACACTTGACGAAGGACTACATAGTGATGTATGATGTTGATGTAAACGCATTCTATTATGGCTAAAGGATTCACTGTAAAAGCAAACGCACCTACTGTACAGGAACAAGAATGGGACTATAGTCTAGCCCGCGAAATGGTAAAAGGAAAGACCATTGTATTCTGTTTGCCTGGTAGAGGAGTTTCATATACTTATCTAAAGAATTTTGTACAACTTTGCTTTGACTTGGTACAAGCTGGCGCAAGTATCCAAATCTCGCAAGATTATTCTTCAATGGTTAATTTTGCCCGTTGTAAGTGTCTTGGAGCAAATGTACTTCGTGGACCAGATCAGATTCCCTGGGACGGAAAACTGAAGTATGACTGGCAACTTTGGATTGATAGTGATATTGTATTCAATACTGAAAAGTTCTGGCAATTGGTTCTGATGGAAAAGGATATTGCCGCTGGTTGGTATTGTACAGAAGATGGTAGAACAACTTCTGTTGCTCATTGGTTAGAAGAAGATGACTTCCGTAATAATGGTGGAGTCATGAACCATGAAACCATTGATAGTATTCAAAAGCGTCGTAAACCATTCACTGTTGATTACACTGGATTTGGATGGCTTCTGATTAAAAACGGAGTCTTTGAGAATAAGGACATGAAGTATCCTTGGTTTGCTCCAAAGATGCAAGTTTTTGAGTCTGGTGAAGTTCAGGACATGTGTGGAGAAGATGTATCATTCTGTTTGGACGCAAAGGAAGCAGGCTTTGAAATTTGGTGTGACCCTCGTATCAGAGTCGGTCACGAAAAAACAAGAGTTATTTGATGTCTAACCAACACTATAATATTCTCTGTAAGGGGAGAAGAATCTATTCAAGTCTTACAGAGGAAGAATATTTCAATGTCATGGAGGATCTGTCAATAGAGTACTATCAGACAGGTTCTCCACGACCTGAAGATCTTGAAACTGAAATTTTATTGGAGAAAAATGTATGGCAGCAAAAGCAAAAGGTGGTCTGAACAAGAACAGTTCTTATATTCCTGGACCTCCTAAAAAGTCTCGTCAAGGAGATGGTATGGGAACCAAATATGCCGCTTCGTCTCGTAACTCGGCTCGTAAAAAATATAGAGGTCAGGGGAAAGGTTAATCAATGGCATACTTAAACCATAGTCTACCAGATTGGTCTTGTTACATTCGTAATGAGTTTTTGTTTAATCACCAAAAAGGACATGGTGAAGTGACCAAATGTGATGTACATTCGGTGGCAAGTATTGAAAAAAGAGTTCCTCTGTTTGAGGCATTTCTTGAAAATGGCGTGAATTGGACTCGGCGTCCTCTTCACGCTTTTTGCTGGAAACCAGATGCTCCCATTGAACCATTAGAAGATATTATTTACTGGGACTGCTTTTCTCCTTATATTGATGTACAAAAGCGTGCTCGTCTTGCTGGTTTACAGGCAGAACTTATTCGTCCAGATGGAAAAAAGGTAATTGGGAGTTATATGTTCACTCTTGACTGGTCCTGGGAAAATAAAGGAATACCAGATCTTAATTTTTCAGAGACTCCAGAACATAAATGTGCCCATTTGTTTAAGGTAGAAACTGGAAATTACTATGCCTATCCAAATAATCGCATTATTTGGTATGATAATGCCTGGACTTTTAACAGAATTAGTAAAAATCCAGGTTATGAGATTGACATGACGGTCTACTCTGTAGAAAATAAGCGAAAAATTGAAACTTCAGAGCACTACATGTACGAAATTACTGATCTAGAACAAAAATAAATACATTTTTTGCTAAAAATTGACTTGGAACAGTTTTCAATGGGCAAACACCTGCTCCTAGAGGTGTACGATGTGGATTTTGACCTGATTAATGACGTAGAATCGCTACAAAACGTCATGATTAGAGGTATTCAACGTGCTAAAATGACAATTTTGAACACATTTGCCCATTGTTTTATTCCACAAGGGTGTACAGTTGTCATTGCACTCTCTGAAAGTCATGTTTCATGTCATACTTGGCCAGAAAACGGTTGTTTGGCAGTGGATGTATACACTTGTGGAGAAGGAAATCCTCGCCTTATTGCCCTAGAAATCTTAAAATACCTCAATTCCGACTCATATTCTCTGCGTGAGGTTGATCGTTAAATAGAAGTAAGGAGATAGCAACCTCCTTTATAAAAGTTCTGTTTTATTCATTTAAAACAGGAGCTAAAATGTCTAATTTGCCAGTAGATAGAGATCAAAATTACATGAGAGAAATGTGGGGAACCGCAAGACTCATCACGGATTATGACTCAACACCACCTCAAAGAATTATTCAAGAGGTTATGCACGATTCTGCACCAAAACACGATTTGAAAAAACAGACAGAACTTCATGAAAAAATTCGTAATGATGAGGATTACGATGATTGGGGTTATGGTACTGAACCAACATATGGTTCACCTTGGAAATAGGATATAAATAAAGCAAGAAACTTTTGTCCGATGGCAATACAAAGGATATCTAGATCATTTAAAGATATTAGTTTATCCTTTGAACCTCATCCGGTTACAAAGGATTTACCCATATTGAGAAACGAAAACGCAATAAAGAGATCTGTCAGGAACATCGTAGAGACTATTCCTACAGAAAAATTTTTCAATCCAATTTTTGGATCTGATGTGCGTAGTAGTCTCTTTGAATTTGTTGATTATGGTACTGCGTCAATTATTCAAAATCAAATTGAATTAGCAATACAAAACTTTGAAAGCAGAGTTGAAAATGTGGTTGTTGAAGTAAATCCTAGACCTGATACTAATGAGTTTGAGGCAACAATATTTTTTGATATTATTGGACAAGAATTCCCAACACAAGAATTTACATTTATCCTAGAGGCAACAAGATAAAATGCCTTTTACACAGTTTACCAATCTAGATTTTGATCAGATCAAAACCTCAATAAAGGATTATCTTCGTGCGAATTCAAACTTTACTGATTTTGATTTTGAAGGATCAAACTTTTCAGTTTTAATTGACACTCTAGCGTATAACACATATATTACGGCATTTAATTCCAATATGGTCGTAAATGAGTCTTTTCTAGACTCTGCGACTTTACGAGAAAATGTTGTTTCTCTAGCAAGAAATATCGGTTATGTACCCCGCTCCAGATCGGCGTCAAAGGCGGTTGTATCGTTTAATGTACCAACTACCACAACAAGTCCAACACTAACCTTACAGGCGGGTCTAGTGTGTGTTGGTGGAGTTGAAGACACGACATATACTTTCTCAATTCCAGAAACTATTACAACATCAGTCACTAATGGAGTAGCATCCTTTAGTGGTATTAACATCTATCAAGGAACTCTTCTTCGTAATCAATTTGTTGTTGATGGATCTTTAGACCAAAGATTTATTCTTGACAACTCTTTCATTGATACATCAACAATTGTCGTTTATGTAAAGGGTATTTCTGATACTGGTTTGGGTAGAGAATATACATTAGTAGACAACATCCTGAATTTAAATGGTACTTCAGAAACATTTTTGATTCAAGAAATTAAAGATGAAAAATATGAGTTACTATTTGGAGACGGAATATTCGGTAAAAAACTAGAAAATGGAACCGTCATCACAGTAACCTATATTGTCACTGATGGTAAAGATGGCAATGGAGCATCATTATTTTCCTTCTCGGGATCATTAAGAGGTTCTTCTGATGAAATTGTAACTCCATCATCAACCGTATCAGTTCTTACAATACAATCATCATCAAATGGCGGTGATATTGAAACTATTGATTCAATCAAATATTTTGCACCAAGACTTTATTCTTCACAGTATAGAGCAGTCACTGGAAGAGATTATGAGTCCATTATTCAACAAATATATCCAAATACAGAATCAGTATCAGTAGTTGGTGGCGAGGAACTAGATCCACCACAATTTGGTACAGTTCTTATCAGTATTAAACCAAAAAATGGTGATTATGTTTCTGACTTTGATAAGCAACAAATTTTAAGCAAGTTAAAAAATTACTCATTAACAGGAATCAATCAATCAATCGTAGATCTAAAAGTTTTGTATGTGGAAGTAGATTCTGCGGTGTATTATGACTCACCTAAAGTTTCAAATGTTAATGATCTAAAAACAAGAGTAACAAATGCTCTTACAACTTATGCTTCTTCAACAGATGTTAATAAATTTGGTGGTAGATTCAAATATAGTAAATTAGTTAGGATCATTGATGATGTGGATACGGCAATCACATCTAACATCACCAGAGTCATTATTAGAAGAAATCTAAAGGCAGCGGTAAATCAATTTGCACAGTATGAATTGTGCTTTGGAAATCAATTCCATATCAATCCAAAGGGGTTCAATATTAAGAGTACTGGATTTAGAATTTCTGGAGAAGTGGATACGGTTTATTTGACAGATGTTCCAAATAAAGATTCAAACGGAAATCTTGATGGAAGTGGCATGGGTACAATGTCTATTGTAAAACAAAACCCAAATGGAGTTGATAATATCGTTGTAATTAAGTCTGCTGGAACTATTGATTATACAAAGGGTGAGATTATATTAACCACGATCAATATCACATCAACTGTTTTAGATAACAATATTGTTCAGATTCAGGCATATCCAGAATCAAACGATATTATAGGATTAAAGGACTTATATTTGAGTTTTAGTGTTGCCAATAGTACCATAAATATGGTTAAAGATACTATATCTTCTGGTGAACAAATATCTGGTATCGGGTTTAAAGTAACATCAAATTATCTAAACGGAGAACTAAAGAGGATATAAGATGATAGCAACCGGGTTTGAATCAAAAGTACAAATTCAACAAATTGTTGAGAATCAACTTCCAGAATTTATTTTATCAGAGAGTCCAAAGGCAGCAGAATTTTTAAAACAGTATTACATATCACAAGAGTTTACTGGTGGAACTGTTGATATTGTAGATAATTTAGATCAATATCTAAAGTTAGATAATCTTACTCCAGAAGTAATTACTGGCGAAACATCTTTATCCGCAAATGTAACCAGTACAGATTCAACGATTCAAGTAACAAGTACTAAAGGATTTCCAAACCAATATGGTTTGTTTAAAATTAATGATGAAATAATCACATATACTGGAATTACCACAAACACATTCACGGGTTGTATTCGTGGGTTTAGTGGTATAACTTCATATCATGCTGACAATTCTCCCGGCGAATTAGTTTTTTCAACTTCATTATCGGCATCACATACCTCTGGTGCTCCTGTATCTAATTTAAGTGCTCTCTTTTTGAAGGAGTTTTATAAGAAAATTAAGTATAGTCTTACTCCTGGATTAGAAAACGCAGATTTTGTTTCTAATTTAGATGTAAGTAATTTCATCAAAGAATCAAAAGTATTTTATCAGTCTAAAGGAACTGAAGAATCTTTCAGAATTCTTTTTAATGTTCTATATGGTGTTACACCAAAGGTAATTGATCTTGAAGAATACCTATTAAAACCTTCGGCAGCAGAATTTATTAGAAGAGAAATTGTAATTGCAGAAAGAATTTCTGGAGATCCAAATAAATTAGTTGGACAAACAATTAAAAATTCTTCAGATGAAGAGAGTCAAGCTTCAGTATCTGAAGTTGAAATAATTACAAGAAAAGGTAAGACTTACTATAAACTCGGATTATTCGTTGGATTTAATGAACAAGATCTTATTGAAGGGTCTTTTACTATTCCCGGAAAAACGAAAGTAATCGGAGATGTCTCAATAGAATCATCGGTAATTACTGTTGATTCTACAGTAGGGTTTAGTACTTCTGGAACCTTTATTTGTGGAGACAATACAGTTACTTACAATGATAAAACAGTTAATCAGTTTTTGAACTGTACTGGAATTATTTCTGCTATTGATTCAACAACAGACTTAAGATCAAATGAAGTTATATACGGATATGAAAATGGTGATATTACTAAAAAAGTTGAATTAAGAATTACTGGAGTATTATCAAATTTTGTACCAATTTCAGATATTAAACTGACTTCGGAAGGTGAAAAAATATTTGTCAAAAATCTTGGAGAAAATATTGTTAATCCAGAACTAGAAAAAACTAGAAAACAAATTTTTTCAAATTCTTGGATCTACAACACATCATCAAGATATCAAGTAAATAATATCTCTGGATCAACTTTTGTACTTTATTCAAATATTGATAAATCAAGTCTAAAAGAAGGAGATACTGTAGACATTTTAGCTAGAGGAACTCAAAATGTCAGTGTAAGTGGTGCGACCGTACAAAATATAAACACAAACACTAAAGAAATTATTTTAGACAATTTATCTGGATTTACTCCAGTTGTAGGACTCTCATATGATATTAGAAGGTCTTTAAACAAGGCACATAGTGTTGGGGCTGAAATAGAATTTGGAAATAATGTAATAACATCAGACATACAAAATGTTTATAATGATTCTGATGAATATCTTTATGTTGCATCAAATTCACTACCATCATATGAAATAACAAAGAATGTTTCATCAGCAACTTTAACCGAAGCTACTGGTAGTAGTATTCAGGGATATAGCACTACAACTCTTAAATATTCAATTTTATCATTTGCTTCAGATGTTCCTTTTATAACTGGAGATGCAGTTTACTATTCTCCACAAACAGCATCAATTACTGGATTGAATGAAGGAATTTATTATGTAAAGGTACTGACAAATAAAAATCAAATAAGACTTTATGTTTCTAGGTCATTTATACCTATTGATGATTATGTTGAATTTGAACCACTTCAGTCCGGAACTGGATCACATACATTTACCCTTCTCAAAGATTTTGGTAAGAAATTAGGTCCACAAAAGTTACTTAAAAAGTTTCCATTATTGCCAAATATTAAATCTGGTAATAATGTAGAAACTAATCCTGGAACTGTAGGCATTTTAATCAATGGTGTTGAGATTAGCAATTATAAATCTGATGATAAAATTTTCTATGGTCCAATAGAAACAGCAAAAGTTTTAAATGGTGGAACAAACTATGATGTTATAAATCCACCAACCATCCAAGTATCCACCTCTGGTTCTGGAACAACTTGCTTTATTCAACCAGTTGTTAGTGGAGTTGTAACTGCCGTTTATGTTGATCCGCAAGATTTTGATATAGAAAAAATAGTTTCTGTTACTGTAACTGGTGGAAATGGTAGTGGGGTAGTATTAGAGCCAATTATCTCAAACAGATACAGAGAATTGACATTTGATGCTAGACTAATTACAGAATCTGGTGGTATTGATGTTAATAATGAAACATTAACATTTTTAAATAATCATAACTTATCTAATGGTCAGGCAATTGTTTATAATAAAAATGGAAATAATCCTGTAAGCATAGGAACTTTTGGTGGATTAAATACTGATCAAAATTTAACATTACAGAGTGGTTCAGTATATTATTCACAAATTGTTAATCCAACTACGATTAAACTATATCAAACTGCCTATGATTATAGTGCTGGAATAAACACTGTAGGATTTACTACAGCAAGTAATATTGGCGTACATAAGTTTAGAGTTTATGATACAAAGAATACATTAAGTTCAATTAAAGTTTTAAATCCTGGAAGTGGTTATCAGAACAGAAAACTAATTGTAAAACCAGCAGGAATATCCACATATACATCATCTGTCAATTTTGTAAATCATAACTTTAGTGATGGTGAACTACTAAAATACTCTTCCACTGGATCTACTATCAGTGGTTTAACAACAACTAGACAATACTATGTTATTAAAGTTGATAACAATTCATTTAGACTTGCTGATGCTGGCATAGGTGGAACTATAACTTCAAATTATATTAGAAAAAATTATGTTCACTTCAGTTCTGTTGGATCTGGATATCATAATTTTGAGTACCCACAGATACAAGTAAACATCAATGTAGAATATTCGGGAACAACAGGAGTTATTACAGCAACACCTATCGTTCGTGGATCAATAATAGATGCTTATGTATATGAAGGTGGTAGTGGGTATGGGTCTGATATATTAAATCTTGAAAAAACACCAACACTTACCATAAAAAATGGTAAAAATGCTCAATTAAAACCCATTATCGTCAATGGTAGAATATCATCTGTAGAGATACAGAGTAAAGGTTCTGAATATAATGCTGCTCCAGATTTAAAAGTAAATGGTGATGGTGTTGGAGCAAAATTAAGAGCAATCGTGTCAAATGGGTATATTTCCGAAGTTATAGTATTAAATTCTGGTGTAAACTACACTACTGATAAAACAACTATTCAAATTACACCTCCAGGATCTGGAGCAATTATTGAACCAAAAATCAGAGGATTATCAATAAACAATTTTGAAAGATATGGATCAGATCTTTTTGTAGATACTGAAAATAATTTAGAATATTCTGTTGTTGGATACTCAACTAACATAGGTAAAAATTATTTTGGTGACAGTGGTTTAAATCACTCTCCAATAATTGGATGGGCATATGACGGTAATCCAATATATGGACCATATGGATATAGTAATCCATCTGACGAAAATTCTGGAATTACTTTACTACAAACTGGATATACTTCTAGTTCATCAAATATAGAGAATAGACCTTCTGGATTTAGTATAGGATTTTTTGTAGACGACTATAAATTTACAAATTCTGGGGACTTGGATGAAAATAACGGTAGATATTGTAAAACTCCAGATTATCCAGAGGGAACATATGCATACTTTGTCGGTGTAAATACAAACCCATCTTCTGGAAAGTTAGATCCAAAATATCCATATTTTATTGGAAATACCTACAGATCAAATCCAATTCAAGAAAATTTTGAAATAAACCAATCCTCTTTTGACTTTAATAATTCAAACTTAATTAGAAATACTTTTCCATATAAAGTAGCAGACTTGTATGCTGATAATGATTTTATTATTGAGTCAAATGAATATGTTGATCAGACAGCCGTTGTTGATTCAGTAACCAAAGGATCTGTTGATTCGTTCCAAATTGTAGAACCAGGAAGTGATTACAAAATCGGAGATTCTGTTGAATTTGACAATGATGGAACTAGTGGTGGTGGATTAAGTGCTTATGTTAAAACCATCACTGGAAAATCTATAACAAATCTTCAAACATCAATTAAAGAATACAATGGTGTAGTTTTTGTTTGGGACAACTCAAAGCAGATTTCAGCCTATATTTCAACATCACATACTTTTAATAACGCAGATAGTGTTGTTGTATCTGGATTATCGACAGAGATAAGAGCATTAACTGGATCTCATGTTGTTGGGGTTAACACTGTAAGAACTGTTGTCTATAAAGAAATATCTGCGAATGCAACCGCTGGAGTTGTAACTGACATTTATGTTTCATCTATTCCAAATTCTATTTCAATTGGAAGTAGTATTGGTATTGGAACTGAAAGACTTTTGGTTTTAAACAGATTTAGTGATAGAAGTATTTTAAGAGTAAAGAGGGGTGTAACTGGATCGGCACACACAGCATCAACTTTTGTTGATTTAATTCCAAGTTACATAACACTACCAGTAGAATCAGACTATTTTGATTCTAAAGTTAATGATAAGTTTTACTTTAATCCAAATGAATCTGTTGGTGTTGGCACAGTTGTTGGTGTAGGAACTTCAGTTAATTACACTAAAGGTGAAATTTTAGAGGTAATTTCAATACCTTCTCAAAGCATATATCTACCAAACCACCCATTCAAAACGAATCAGGCAATAACTTTTACAAAACCAGCAGCTGGAGTAGCTCTAACAGTATCTAATTCTTCTGGAGGTTCTACTTTTAATTTACCAGATACTGGAAATTCTCAAACAGTTTATGTAATTAATAAATCAAAAGATTATATTGGCATTGTAACTCAAGTTGGATTGACAACATCATCTAACGGTCTGTTTTTTGTCAATAACGGATCAGATTTATTTGATTATTTGTTTGAATCTAATTTCACACAGGTAACTGGAACAGCACAAAAAATTACTACTACAGTATCTGTTTCAACCGCTCACTCTTTGGTAAATGGTGATGAAATAAATCTCCAAGTAAATCCAGACCAATCAGTTGGAATTGGAACTTCTGGTTCCGTAAAAGTAGTATATAATCAATTAAGAAATCAAATTTTAATAGATCCTGTAGGGTTTTCATCTTCATCTGTAGATTTAACGAACAATGAAATTACAATAAATGCACACAGGTTAAAAACTGGCGATAAAGTCTTTTATGACTCTAATTTAGTTTCTAGTGGATTAAGTACGGGTGAGTATTTTGTTTATAGAATAGACTCTAATAATATTAAACTGACAGAAACTTATTCGGATGCAGTTAAGTATCCACCAACTATTGTCAGTCTTGGATCAACTGGTGGATCTAACCACCAACTATCATTGATAAATCCAGAAATATCAGTTGTAAGAAACAATAATCTTGTTTTTGATCTTTCAGATTCTTCTCTGTCTGGATATAAATTCAAATTATTCTATGACTCAAAATTCAATAATGAATTTGTATCTACAGGATCTACAGAAACATTCCTAGTTTCTGGAGTAGGAACAGTAGGAGTTTCAACGAATGCGACATTAACATTAAATTATTCTTCAAATAATCCAACAAATCTATTCTACACTTTAGAAAAGGCGGGTTATATTAGTACATCTGATACTGATGTGGTTAATCACTCTCAAATATCATATATTGATAGTGTTTATAAAAACAAATATAATGTTTTTGGAGTTGGAACAACAACATTTAATATATCTCTAAAAGAGATTCCAGAATCTTTAGAATATAATACATCAAATACTGAAGTTCTAAAATATTCTACAAATTCCTTAACTGCTAGAGGTGGTGTTGATTCTCTTCAAATAACTTTTGGCGGTTTTGGATATAAAAAATTACCAACTTTTGTAAGTATAGCATCTACTCAGGGTATTAATGCTAAAATTTTACCAAAATCAGCAAATATTAATAGAATTGATGATGTTAGAATAATTGATCCTGGATTTGAATATTCTTCTGATAAGACCTTGAGACCAGAAGCATTTATTTCTCCAGTTGTTTCTCTTGTAGATTCTAATGAGATTGTTAATATTGAAGTATTATCTGGAGGTAGAAACTACACAACAGCACCAGATTTGATTATTGTCAATCCACAAACTGGTCAACAAGTTATTACTGGAATAGTTAATTCCAATCTAAATGGAACTTCAATATCATCGGTTGACATAGTACAATCGCCAAAGGGATTAACTTCTGTAGAGCAGTCAATTATTGCTATCAATAATAGCAATGGTACAACAATTAACACTGTACAATCATCATCTACTGGTATTGTCACATGTGTGCTTGTAACTCCAATTTCCGGATTTAGCACATCAGTATTTTCTGTTGGTGAAAAAATATTTGTTGAGGGTATTCAGAAATATGGATCTACTGGAGAAGGATTTAATTCACCAGATCACGAATACCAATTCTTCACCGTTTCTGCCTATAGAAATACCAATCCAGCAGAAGTTGAGTTTAACTTATCTGGAATTACAACCAATGCTGGAATAGCCAAAACGTCTCAAAACTCATATGCTTCCATTGTAAAATATGATGATTATCCAAGGTTTAAAACAATACAAAGATCTTCACTGTTCCAAGTTGGTGAACAACTTCTTTCTTTAACAAATGGTCAGTATGTAGTTATTGATTTGTTTATTACGGAAAGTAGTGATGATTATATCAAGATTAGTGGTAATTATCAATTAACTTTAAATGAAATTATAAAGGGATCCATCAGTGGATCGACAGCAACTATTAATGATGTTGTAGATAATTTCGGAAGATTTAATGTAAATTATTCTGTAAGACAAGACTATGGATGGTCAGATAATACTGGAAAACTAGATGAGGATTATCAACTTTTACCAGACAATGATTATTACCAATCATTATCGTACACAATAAAAAGTCCTATTGAGTTTGAAACTCTTATTAATCCAGTCAATCGTTTGCTTCACACAAGTGGATTAAAGAATTTTGCCGACACTGAAGTTACTTCATCGTCTACTGTTTCTATAGCATCTTCAACTATTGATAGTATCAGTATTTTTGATATTTTTGAAGAAAAAAGAGTTGATACAATTAATGATTATGATTTGACCATTGATGTTGACACTATAACAAATAGTTCAACCAAATCCAAGTTTTTGAAGTTAAAGAATAAAAAGTTATCTGATTATATTCAGTGTAAAACAAATAGAGTTCTAAAAATAGATGATATAAGTTCACAGTTTTCAAATTCACTATCATCACTAAATGAGTATTCTGACTTGTTCATTGATGAGCAATACTCTAGATTTATTGTTCAAATAAAAAATCCAAATAATAATGACTTACAAGTTTCTGAACTAGTTCTTCTTAAAGATTCTAATAATGCATTTACTTTTGAAAAATCTAAATTATACAATACATCACAACAATTAGTTGAAGTCGCATCAAATATTGATGAATTTGGCAATACCTCATTGAGATTTAGTCCAGCAGATCCATATGAAGATGATTATGACATAAAAGTATTCAAAAATACTTTTAATACAGATCTTGCCGGAATTTCTACACAAAGCATTGGATTTGTAGATCTAACTGGTGTTAATAGAGTTGTAAGTTCTGGTCAAACTTCTGAATTGATATCAGATAATATTTCAAATACTGATTCATATTTTGCTTCTGTTGAAGTTGTCAATAATTCTACTTTAGAAAAGAATTTTGTTGAATTGTATATTTCTCATGATGGGACAAATTCATACTTCTCTGATTATTATATTGATACTGAATCAGAGTCTGGATATTCTTCAAACTTTATAGGAACTTTTACATCTTTAATTAATAGTGGAATTTTGTATTTAAATTATGAAAATAATACATCTGATGAAATTTTATTAAGATCAAAAATTGTTGGTTTTGGGACAACTGCATCTGGAATTGGAACATACAGATTTAAAGAGGCATCACAAATTGATGGCACAGAAAGATCTTTGAAATTAGAGTCAAATTATGTAAATGTTTCCTCTGCTTCAACCATAGTTGGATTTAGTACATCCGAAGTTACCTCTGTCAAAAACTTGATAAGAGTATCATATGGGGCAACAAGTGCTATACATCAAGTCTTGATGATGCATAATGGTGAAAACACATATAGCACACAATATCCATTTGTATCAATCGGAAGCACTTCTGGGATTGGAACTTTCTCTACCGAATATAATGGATCAAACTTTAACTTATTGTTCCATCCAGATGCTTCAATCACTGATACTTTACAAATTCAAACTTTTAGTGAAGTAATTTACACAGAAAGTGATTTAGTAAATCCAGCACCAGATCTATTGTATGGTTCTGTAACAGAATCTCTATCTTTTGTACAATATAACGCAATTAATGGAAATAGATCTAATAAAACAGTTTTTGAACTTAAGCATGGTGGAGTTCCTATCTTTGAAAAGAAATTCAACCCATCAAATACTTCTGTTTTAGATCCATCAACTGGAATATTTACGATTAAGGATCATTTCTTTAATACTGGAGAAAGACTAATTTATACCGCAAATTCAACCTTTGTCGGTGTTGCCGCTTCTTCTGTTGGTATTGGATCAACACAAAATTCTGTGGGAATTGTTACCAATATTTTACCAGAAGATGTTTATGCAATAAGAATTAACAAAGATAAATTTAGACTTTCTACTAGGAGTGATTTTGCTTCCGCAGGAATTTATGTAACATTTACCACTTTAGGGTCTGGAAATTCTCATGAACTTGAGATGTACAAAAAACTTGAAAAGAGTTTAATTGACATTGACGGTATTATCCAATCACCACTATCATACACACCAATAAACACAACTTTGAATAATAATGGTGGACAAATAACAGCATCTTCTACTATCTTTGGTGTTTCTGGAATATCTTCAATCACTCCAACTGATATCTTAAAAGTAGATGATGAATATATGAAGGTTGTATCTGTTGGTGTAGGAACAACCTCCGTTGGACCTATAACTGGATCTGGATCTGTACCACTATTAGAAGTATCTAGAGGATTTGTCGGATCATCTTCAACAACTCATACCGATGGAACCGAAGTAAGAATTTACTCTGGATCTTTTAATATTGTTGGTAGCAACATTTACTTTACAGATGCTCCTAAAGGAACAAATACATCATTAAAAGATTCTTCCAATCTAGACTTTATTAGATCAAGCTTTGATGGAAGAGTCTATTTAAGAAATGACTATACCAATAATAGAATTTTTGATGACATATCCGACAGATTTACTGGAATTGGCCAAACATATACAGTTACTGTTCAGGGTATCAATACAACTGGAATACAAACTGGAAGTGGAATTCTAGTATTGAATGGAATATTCCAAAAACCATCATCATCAAATAATACAGGAAATAACTATTCATTCATTGAAAATATTGGTATTTCTAGTGTTGTTTTCACTGGCATTACTTCATCCAATGGATCACTTGTTAAGAGCACTTCTGATATTAATCAAAACCAACTTCCAAGAGGTGGTGTAATTGTTTCTCTGGGATCTACTGGTGGACTAGGTATCGCTCCTCTTGTAGGTGCTGCTGTGACTGCTGTAGTGGGTGCTGGTGGTTCTATTGTGTCTGTTGGTCTAGGAACTACTGATATAATTGGATCTGGATACAATGGACTTGTATCAATAGGCGTTTCTGTTCATGAAAGTGGTCATATTGGTGATGTTGCCTCTATAACAGCAATTGTTGGTGCTGGTGGAACACTAGCATTTACTGTTGGATCTGCTGGAACTGGATATACAAATCCAAGTATATTTGTTTCTGCACCATCATACCAAAATCTTGAGGTAACTGGTGTGTCAAGACTTGGTATTGGATCTACTACTGAAACAGGATCTGGTCTACTACTTTCTGTTGATGTTGGATCCAGCACTACAACAGGAATAGGATCAACTTTGTTTGAAGTAACATCATTTAGTATTAATAGACCTGGATATCAATTTAAGGTTGGAGATGTATTTACACCTGTTGGACTTGTTACCGATAGAAATTTAGCATCTCCATTAAGTAATTTTGAATTAACAGTACTAGATGTATTTACTGATAAGTTGACATCATGGGAATTTGGAGAATTTGATTTTATAGATCCAATTACAGACTTACAAAATGGCATTAGAACTAGATTCCCATTAAGTTATAATGGTCAGTTATTGAGTTTTGAGACAGATCCAAACAATCCAGATTCTTCTCTAATAGATCTTAATTCTCTATTATTGATATTTGTAAATGGAGTTCTTCAAACACCTGGAGAGTCTTATCAGTTTGAAGGTGGTACATCATTTACATTTGCCGTAGCACCAGAACCAGAGGATAATATCTCTGTATTTTTCTATAAAGGAACATCTGGAACTGATAGTTTGACAGTATCAGTAAATGAGACTATTAAAACTGGTGATTTGGTTCAGGTTCTTAAAAATAACAATTATTCTGGAACAATAGATCAAAATGTTAGAACAATTTATAATATTACAACATCAGATAAAGTAGAAACAAATTTATATATTGATCAAGGCATTGATGAAGTAAACTTCAAACCATTAAGTTGGACAAAACAAAAAATTGATAAAGTAATTAATGGGGAACTTGTCTATAAGTCTAGAGATTCAATTGAGTCTTTAGTTTATCCAACTAGTAGAATAATTAAAAATCTATCAACATCAGATACTCAATTATTTGTAGATGATGCCCAATTCTTTAATTATGAAGAGAATAATTCTGCCTTGGTTATTTCTAGCGTTGGTGGACTAATAGTTTCTGGATCATCTCCAGTTGCTGCTGGATTTACCGCAGTGGTTTCTTCCGCTGGAACAATTCAATCCTTAAGTATTACAAACTCGGGTAGTGGATATTCTGGATCATCAATAACCATTTCAATATCTTCTCCACAGTCTATTGGTGTTGGTGTTGGAACAACTGCTACTGCAACAGCTACGTTGACAAATGGTCAGGTTACTTCAACCACAATCGTAAATCCTGGATTTGGATATACTCAAAGTGCCCCACCACAAGTTCTTGCTCCACTACCATCTCCAATTAAAGAAGATATAAATTCAATCACATCTGTTGAAGGTTTCTCTGGTATCGTTACTGGAATTACAACTACAACCGGTACTTTAGGTAATCCTCTAGCACTCAAATTCTATTTAAATTCATCTTCTTTTGTTGGATTAGAGACTGGATATCCACTGTACATTTTTGACACTTCTGTCGGAACTGGAGTTACTTCTATTGATAGTAGCAATTCAGACACCGTTGGAATCGGAACAACATTCCTGGATAATGTGTACTATATTCACTCAATTACATCAAGTGGATCTAATTCTGAAATTGTAACTAATGTAAATTCTGGATCAAATATTATTGGCATCAATACTTCTGGAAGCACTTCTCAACCAATTGGTAAGTTTTCTTGGGGAAGATTATCTGGATTTACAAGATCAACTTCACCAATTTCTATTGGTGTTACAGGGTTTACAATTGACTCTGGTTTATCTACCTTTCCATCAATACAAAGAAGGGATTATGGTTTGAGAGACAGTGGTGCTTTGAGAAAGGATCTTGGGTAGTATAAATATAGGAAAAAGCTAATAATATGTCTGCCATTGTAACAGATCAGTTTAGAATACTTAATGCGAATAATTTTGTAGAGAATATAGAAAGCTCTTCAAATTCATATTATGTATTTTTAGGTCTTTCAAACCCTACTCAAGTTGGATTTGGTAGAACTGCTGATTGGAACACAAACACCCCAAGTCCTGTAGACAATTTTAATAATATTAGTCATGTTTCTGACACTATGATCTTTGGAAAAAGGGTCACTAGCGTCAATGTTAGGAGATTGGTAAGAAGAATTGATTGGGCTCAAGGAACTAGATATGAGATGTATCGCCACGATTATAGTGTTACATCCCCATCACCAATCACACAGTCTTCCAGACTTTATGACGCAAATTACTATGTAATGAATAGTAATTATAATGTTTATATCTGTATTGATAATGGTTCATCTGGAATTAGCACTACTGGAAACGCTTCCCAAGATGAACCAACATTTACAGATTTAGAACCATCTAGAGCTGGAGAAAGTGGTGATGGGTATATCTGGAAATACTTATTCACCGTGTCTCCAAGCGATATAATTAAATTTGATTCAACAGAGTATATTTCTGTTCCAAATAATTGGTCAACATCAACCGATTCTCAAATTCAGTCTGTTAGAGAAAATGGGGATTCAACGGTAAATAATAACCAAATTAAAAAAGTTTATATTGAAAATAGAGGAAGTGGTTATTCTGGAGGTCTTGGGCAGGAAGTAAGTATATTGGGTGATGGTACTGGTGGAAAGGTATCTTTGGATGTTGTAAGTGGAAAGATTACTAATGCCGTTGTTTCTTCTGGTGGAAAAAATTACACCTATGGAATAGTTGATCTTGGATCAATAAACGCAAACGCCACTAGTGATTTTGCCAAATTAATCCCAATTATCCCACCTTCAAAAGGTCATGGATATGATTTATATAAAGAATTGGGAACGGACAAAATTTTAATTTATGCGAGATTTGATGATTCTACCAAAGATTTTCCAACTGATACAAAATTCTCTCAAATTGGTATTCTAAAAAATCCAACTTCAATTGGATCAACTTCTGTATTTACAGAAAACCAGTTTTCTTCGCTATATTCAATCAAGTTTTCTTCAGTTTCTGGAACAGTTAGTATTGGTGATAAGATCAGTCAGTCTGTAACTGGAGGATCTGCTCACGGATATGTCGCATCATATGATTCGGAGACTAAAGTACTTAAATATTATAGAGATAGATCTTTATACTTTAATCAGACAACATTAGATCAAAAAGATTATGTTGGAGTCTCAACAAGTTCAAAAGTTCTAGATTTTGCTTCTTCTGCAAATCCAGTCACTACTTCAGGTGGTTTCTCTGGTTCAATTGATACTGGATTTACTGGAATTACAACAAATCCAACAGGAAATAAAATTATAAATCTTGGCAGTCAATTTACAAATGGATTGTCAAGTCCCGAGATAAATAAAGGGTCAGGTGAAATTATTTACCTAGATAATAGACCACTGATTACGAGAAATTCTAGACAAAAAGAAGACGTTAAAATTATCCTGGAATTCTAAAAAATGCCACAGAAAACTAATTTAAATATAAATCCTTATTACGACGATTTTGATAAGGATAATAATTTTTATAAGGTTTTATTTAAACCAGGATATCCAGTACAGGCTAGAGAATTAACGACTTTACAGTCAATATTACAGAATCAAATAGAGTCGTTCGGAAGTCATATATTCAAAGAGGGATCTATGGTGATCCCTGGAAATATTAATTATGATTCCGAATATTATTCTATCAGATTAAATAGTGATCATTTAGGAATTCCAGTATCACTGTATGTTGAAAATTTAGTAGGGAAGAGACTTACAGGACAAGATTCTGGAATTACTGTAGTTGTTGATAATTACGCTCTTGCTGCTGAATCAACAGAAATTACTGACTTGACTCTCTTTATTAAGTATTTAAATTCTGGATCTGATAATGTTGTAAAAACCCTAAATGATGGTGAAATATTAATAACTGAAGATTCTTTTGTATATGGCAATACATCTATTAATGCTGGAGATACTGTAGCAACTCTAGTATCACTGAACGCATCTGCGATTGGATGTGCAGTTGGAATATCACAAGGTGTTTATTTTATTAGAGGAACTTTTGTAGATGTAGCAACTGATAAAATTGTACTTGATCCATATTCAAATACTCCATCATATAGAGTTGGATTGAATATTTTAGAAGAAATCGTTACGGCAAAAGATGATTCAAGTCTATATGACAACGCAAGAGGATTTTCAAACTTTGCTGCTCCTGGAGCAGATAGACTAAAAATCTCAACAGTTTTATCAAAAAAACCATTAACAGATTTTAATGATAAAAGTTTTGTTGAACTAATTCGTCTTGATGGTGGAGAAATTAAGAAATTACAAAATAAATCAGAGTATTCAATTATCAAAGATTATTTTGCTAAAAGAACTTATGAAGAATCTGGTGATTATGCTGTAGATAAATTTAATATTCAAGTAGCAAATTCATTAAATGATGGTATTTCAAATGAAGGAATTTATTTGTCAAATCAAACGACAGATTCTGGAAATACTCCAAGTGACAATTTAATGTCTGTTAAAGTTTCCCCAGGTAGAGCGTATGTTAGGGGATTTGACATTGAAAAACAAGCAACCACCATTTTGGATGTTGAGAAACCAAGAGATAAAGCATCTGTTGAAACATCTTTGGTTCCATTTGAAATGGGTAATTTGTTAAGAGTAAATAATGTTACTGGCACCCCATTTGTTGGCATTAATACAAATAATAATACAGTATCATTCTATAACCAAAGAAAGGCATCAGAAGCTTCTGGAACTGGCACTGAAATTGGTCAAGCAAGAGTATATTCATTCAGTTTAAGTGATGCTCCATATTCAAATGATGGTACAGAATGGGAATTATATCTTTTTGATGTACAAACATACACTAAATTAACTTTAAATCAGAGTTTAAATTCTAGTCAGTGCCCAGCATCTTCATTTATTAGAGGTGTTAGTAGCGGAGCTTCTGGATATGTTGTTACTGATGCTTCTGGAACTGAACTTACTCTAACTCAAACTTCTGGTTCTTTCATTGCTGGAGAACAAATTCTTATTAATGAGACTTCAGAATATACTAGAAGTATTAATTCTGTAAAAGTTTATGGAACACAAGATGTTAAGTCGATCTTCCAAAACTCAACTTCTGTATCATCAGGAATTAAGACATCTTTTGTAGCGGATGCTGTTTTACAAAGATCAGTTCCATATGGTTTTAATATTACTGACAGATTAACTATTACTGGAGGAACAGGTGCTGGTACAGTTACCTGCCCAGGAAAGAACTTTTTAGGAATTAGAAGTGACAGCATTATCAGATATCAAGTATCTGGTTTAACAACCGAAACATATAATAGAGTTGTTTCCGTTTCTAGTGATGGATTGACAATGACAGTTGCTGGTGTTTCCAGTGTTTTTGGTGTATGTAATGGTGGGTTACCATCCACCAACCAATCTGTTACATTTTCAATAGGTGTACCAAATATTAGTGATAATGAAAGTTCTGGACTTTATGCTCCATTAGATGCGTCAAATATTTCTGATGTAAGTTTAGCAAATTCAAATCTATTAGTTACAAGTCAACTTCGTGAGTTATCAACGGATTCTATCGGGTCATTGAGTCTGGATATAACTTCTACTGGAATTTCAAGTGCTTTCTTTGAAACTTTTGATGCAGAAAGATATTCTGTACACTATTCCAATGGTGATATTGAAGATTTAACCAGTGATCAATTTGTTCTAAATTCAAATGGATCTCAAGTTGTTCTTTCTGGATTAAGAACTAGTCAATCTTCAAATGTTACTGTCAACACGACAGTAAGAAAAAATCTTATTAGAAATAAGCAAAAAGATTTTATCAGAAGTCAAAAAGTTATTATTGATAAGAGTGTTTCTGGCATTTCAACTGCTTTAAGTGGATTAAGCACAAGTCAATTCTATGGATTAAGAGTTCAAGATAAAGAAATATCTTTAAATGTTCCTGATGTAGTCAATGTTGTTGGGATCTTTGAATCTCTAGATACTTCAAACCCAACACTAGACAAACTAACCTTTGTTTCTGGTCTTTCATTAGACACTAACTCAATATTGGGTGAAAGAATTGTAGGATCTACAAGCGGTGCTATAGCACAACTTGCAACAAGATCATCATCTACTGAAGTTGAAATTTGCTACTTAACCCCACAGACATTTTCCGTAGGTGAAACAGTTACTTTTGAAGAATCAAATATTGTATCAAATATCCAATCAATAACTGTAGGAAATTATTTAAATATAACCAATAGATTTGAGTTAGATAAAGGACAAAAAGAACAATATTATGATTATTCAAAGATTGTCAGAAAAATCAATTTCCCAGAACCAACTAGAAAATTATTAGTAGTATATAATTACTATACTGTTCCTGCGAACGATTTGGGTGACTTATATACAGTAGAGTCATATGATCAGGAAAGATTCACTAAAGATATACCTATCTTAAGAAATAATTTGAGATCTTCCGATACTCTAGATTTTAGACCAAGAGTTTCAGCATTTACATCTACAACTTCATCACCATTTGCATTTTCAAGTAGAACATTTGGTACTTCTGGAAATAATCCATCTCTAGTTGTAACCCCAAATGAAAGTTCTCTTGTTGGATATAGTTATTACTTGCCAAGAATTGATAAGATTGTTTTAGACACTCTAGGCAATTTCTCTCTAATCAAAGGTGTTTCTTCTTTAGATCCTAAAGAACCAACAAATGTTGAAAGTGCGATGGACATTGCTACCATCAGACTTCCAGCATATCTTTACAACCCAGATGATGCGGTCATAACTCTCGTTGATAATAGAAGATATACAATGAGAGATATTGGAAAACTAGATGATAGAATTACGAATCTTGAAGTTGTAACTTCATTAAGTTTACTTGAACTTGATACAAAAACACTACAAATTCAAGATGCTGATGGTTTATCTAGATTTAAATCTGGATTCTTTGTAGATGATTTCAAAAATAATAATCTTCTTGATATTTTAAATCCAGACTGTAAGTGTGATGTTGATGTAAATAATCAAGAACTTAACACACCTCTTGATTTTTATTCTCTAAAACCAGAACTTTCTCTTCTACCATCAATTAATACAGAAACTGCTGATTTTTCTGCTAATTTAGAATTACTAGATTCTAATGTTAGAAAAACTGGTGACCTTGTTACATTAGACTATGAAGAAACTGGATGGATTGAACAACCTCTAGCATCTAGAGTAGAAAATGTTAACCCATTCAATATGATTGAATTTATTGGTCGCGTGGAACTTTCACCAGCATCTGATAATTGGGTTAGAAATATATTTGTAAGCGGTGGTGAAAGAACAATTACTGGAGACTTTGACGGTTCATATGTAGAGACTATCAAGATCAGTAGTGAACCAGATACACACATTCGTTCTAGAAATGTTGCGTTTGGTGCTGGTGGATTAAAACCAATTACAAGATACTATCCATTCTTTGATAGCACCAGTGGAATTGATATTATTCCAAAGTTGTTAGAAGTTTCAATGACATCTGGTATTTTCCAGAATGGTGAAACTGTAGATGGATTCATTGGTGGAACTAGAGTAATAACATTTAGAACTTGCCAACCAAATCATAAAACTGGTGATATCAACAATCCAGCAACTACATTTAATGCTAATCCATATAATACATCAATTAGTTTACCGACATCATATTCTGCGTCTTCAACAGTATTGAATGTTGATGTATCTTCATTGTCAGAAGAAGCACAAGGAAGATTTAGTGGTTATTTGACGATTGGTACAGTTTTAGTTGGAAGAACAAGTGGCGCTCAAGCATCAGTTTCAAACATTCGTTTAGTTTCTGATACTTTTGGTGATCTTGGTGGAGCATTCTTCTTTAGAGATCCTTTGGCATCGCCTCCACCAACATTAAGATTTAGAACTGGAACAAAGACATTTAAATTAACTTCAAGCTCAACTAACGCAACTCCATTACCTGGAAGTCTGCTTATTAGTAGCGGTGAGACTTCATATTCAACTAGTGGAATAGTTGACACATTTAGACAAACAACAGTTATTGTTAGAAGACCACCCCCACCACCACCAACACCACCACAAAATCGCGGAGGAGGAAAGGATCCATTAGCACAAACATTTACCGTTGATGAAACTGGTGCTTTCTTAACTTCTCTTGATCTGTTCTTTGCAAGTAAAGACGAAAATGAAAAGGTAACTGTTGAGTTAAGAACTGTAGAACTTGGTACTCCTACAGATCAGTTAGTTCAAGATTTTGCAAGAGTTACACTTGAACCAAATCAAGTTAATACTTCAACTGACGGATCAGTGGCAACAAGAGTCACTTTCCCGTCTCCAGTTTATCTACAACCTGGAGAAGAGTACGCAATTGTGATACTTTCACCATCCTCAAATAATTATGAAACTTGGATTGCTAGAATGGGTGAAAGAACTGTAAACACACAGAATCTACCAGATGCAGAAAGTGTAGTTGTTACAAAACAATATCTTGGAGGAAGTCTATTCAAATCCCAAAATGGAACTATCTGGACTCCTAGCCAGTTTGAGGATCTTAAGTTTAAACTGTACAAAGCACAGTTTACCCAAAATCTTGGAACTGTTTATTTCTACAATCCAAAACTTGGGACAAGAAATAGTCAGACTCCAAGACTCCTACCAAACCCAATTAAAACCCTTCCAAGAAAACTAAAAGTTGGTATTACTACAACTACAACACTTGGATCTATTCTAAATCCAGGAAGAAAAGTTGGAGAGGGAAGTTCTTCAGGTCCTTATGGTTATATTGAGAAGACTGGAAGTAAAATTTCTGCTTTATCACTGTCAAATACTGGAGTTGGTTATTCTAACGGAACATTTACTGGAGTTCCATTCTATAGCATAACTGGTAATGGAACTGGTGCTGTAGGTGTAGTAACGATTTCTTCAAATATTATTTCTTCAGTCTCCATAACAACTCCTGGAAATGGATATTCTATTGGTGATGTTCTTGGAATTACCACAAGTAGTGTTGTTAAAGGAACGAGTGGAAAAATAACGGTCTCTAACACAGATGGTATTGATACTCTTTATTTGACTAATGTTCAGGGTGAAGAGTTTACTGATGGTCAAGACTTGATTTACTATGAGGGTACTACTGCCGTCTCTTTGGCAAATACTGATATCAGAGGATCTTCTTCTATAATCAGTAATCTATATGATGGAAGAGTCATTGAAGTTGATCACTACAATCATGGAATGACTGCCGATAATAATAAAGTTACTTTAGCAGACATTGAACCAAGTGGAGCACCTATTCTTCTTACAGCAGATCTTGCTCTTGATGCTTCAATCATTTCTGTTGCCAGCACAACACCATTCGGTACATTTGAAGGAATTTCTACCTCATCAGGATACCTGAAAGTCAATAATGAAATTATTTACTATAATAGCATTGGATCTGGCACTCTTGGGATTGGAACAAGAGGAATTGATGGTTCTTCTATAAGAACACATGGTGTGAATGATCTTTGCTACAAATATGAACTTAATGGTGTATCACTTACAAAGATTAATACAACACACGATATGCCTACAGACTCTGCTCTCAAGGCAGCAAAAAATATTGATAAGTATTATCTACAAATTGACAGATCTAACAGACCATCTGGAGATAGTCAATTAAGTTTCACTGATGAAAGATCTTTGGGGGGAATGGATGTATTTGCTTCTCAAAACTTCCAATATAATGCCGTAATTCCACAATTCAATGTAATTACTCCAGGAGAGACAACATCAGTATCTGCTCAATTAAGATCAGTATCTGGAACAAGTGCTGGAGGATCAGAACTTTCATTCATTGATCAAGGATACGAACCAGTAGAATTGAATCAAATCAATCGTCTTTCTTCTACAAGACTTGTATGTTCAGAAATTAATGAAACCACAAGATTGACGGATCTTCCAAAAAATAGATCTACAACTCTAGCGGTACAATTTAGTTCTCAAGATCCTAATCTTTCCCCAGTTTTAGACACTCAAAATGGAGTTCTAATTCTTGAGAGAAACAGATTAAACTCACCAGTTTCAAATTATTCTACTGATTCAAGAGTTAACTTAATATCAGGTGATCCACACTCTGCCATTTACATTTCAAATAGAGTTGATTTAAAACAACCAGCAACATCATTGAAAGTTCTCGTTTCTGCTTACAGACACTCTTCTGCTGACTTTAGAGTTCTTTATAGACTCTTTAGACCAGATTCAAGTGAAGTTGAACAAACCTATGAACTATTCCCTGGTTATGACAATCTTAAGGATTTGGATGGTGATGGATTTGGAGAAACTGTAATTGATTCTACCAAAAATAGTGGTAGAGCAGATGCATTTGTAGTATCAAGTAGAGATGATCAGTTCTTGGAATATCAATTTAGTGTTGATAATCTAGATAAATTTACTGGATTTGTGATTAAGATTGTTTATTCTGGAACAAATGAAGCATATGCTCCAAGATTTAAAGATTTAAGAGCAATCGCATTAGCATGATTCCAGTTGAAGGGCATAAAAATCTTTACCGAGATGAAAAATCTGGTGCTATTGTAAATTATGATACTCATGGATATACTCAGTATATTAAAATGAAATCTGAAAAACAGCACCAGAAAGAAGAACTAGATAAAATAAAAAATGATATTGATGAAATTAAGTCTTTACTAAAGGAGATTCTCAATGGATCCAAATCAAATTAAACTTGAAGATATTAATAAACTTTTTGAATATGAAATGCAGTCTAGAGAAATTGATGACTGTACTGATATTGAAAAACTTAAAGATATGTTAAAGACCTCAATTAAATTATACATGAAGCAACAGGAAGTTATTCAAGATCTTGGATTTGGTCCAGTATAAATATATTTTAGATCCTGAAAAATTTTATAAATGGCAGCCGTTTATGTAAGTAATCTAGTCGTCAACACTGGTACTACATTTACTCAAACATTTTCATTAGAGAATAGTGATTCTAGTTCTATTTTAAATTTGAGTGGATACACAGTTTCCGCTCAAATGAGAAAACATGCTGGTAGTTCGTCATATACAACTTTTAGTTCCGCTGTTTTAAATAGCACTGCTGGAACAATTAGAGTTGGATTGGGAACTACAACAACCGCCTCATTAAAACCAGGTCGTTATGTATATGATGTTCTTATAACAGATAATGCTGGAGTGATTACTAGAGTTGTTGAAGGATCTGTTCTCGTTAGAGAAGGAGTAACTCGCTAATGGCAGACATCAGAGTTAGAGTCGGTGCACAAAATGCTGTCAAAGTCGTCTCGTCATTGGCAGGAACTAAAGATATTTCTTTAGGTGATCTAACAGACGTTAATTTACCACCAGCTCTTTTAAACGGAATGGTTCTTGTGTATAACTCAACAACATCAAAGTGGGACGCAACATTAGAATTAACCCCAGGAACATCACAGAATTTAGACATCAACGGAGGTAGCTTTTAATGGCAAGTATTATCAGGATTAAAAGATCCTCTGGTACTAGTTTACCTGGAAGTCTACAATGGGGTGAATTAGCAATTGTAACTGGTATTGGTAGTGCCACAGGTAATAACCAGAACCGAGATAGAGTTTATATCGGTGATGATGGTACTAATGTTTTAAGTGTTGGTGGACGTTATTATACGTCCATGATGGACCATGTTCCTGGAACAGTTGCTGGTGTAACTAATACTAGAAATAGTGATGGTGGTATAGTTGTTATTCTTGACAACAATAGAAAAGTAGACCAATGGAATGTTGATAATCTAAGATTAGACGGAAATACATTTTCATCCCAAAATACAGATGGTGATATTGTCCTAGATCCAAATGGAACTGGTGAAATCAATATTGTTGATGATACTTATCTCAGTTTTGGTGATGATAAGGATGTAAAATTAAGATACGACGAAGCAACAGATAATAGATTTGAGATTGAGGGTGCTGACTGGGCATTTGCTGATGGTGTTGCCATCAACATTGGTGATGTAACCGATTCAACATCAAAAGACAACGGTGCTTTAGTTGTTGAAGGTGGAGTTGGTATTGAGAAAAACTTAAATGTAGGTGGAAATGCCACCATTGCTGGTGTTTCAACTTTCACTGGAAGTGTAACAATTGGTGATATAAAAGTTGAGCAAAATATTATATCAACTGTTCCTGGATCAAGTGGAGTTCTTTATATTGATCCATATCCAGATGGATTGAGCAATGAAGGCACTGTCGTTATTAAAGGAGACTTACAAGTTGATGGTACAACCACATCTGTAAACTCTACAGTTGTATCAATCAACGACCCAATTATTGTTCTTGGTGATGTAACAAGCAAGAGAACTGTAATGGCACCAGTTCTTACTGGTGTTTCAACCATTACTCTTGACTCAGTAGCGGGTATTAATACTGGCGACCTTATTCAAGGAAGTGCTTCATTACCCAATAGTGGTCTGACTACTATTACTGCGTATAATACTACAACAAAAATTGTTACAATTGAGGGTACTACTTCTGCAGGTATTACCACAACTACACAGTTAACAATCACCCATGCCTTTGACACCAACACAGATAGAGGTGTTGCCTTTGATTATAATACTGGCGTAGGAACCGCTAATAGTAAAACTGGATTTTTTGGTTACATTGATGGCAATAATGTTGGCAGTGCTGCTACTGCAAGATCTTGGACATACATTCCTGATGCCATAATTACATCTCCAGGCATTGTAACTGGAACAAGAGGATATCTTGATGTTAAAGGTATTTACTACCAGACAGGTGATTTTAACACGCATGGTGTTGTGTATTTTGATGTTGATGGACTTCAAACTTCAACAAACAATCCATCATCACCAACTATTACATCAAAGCAGATATTAACTGCTATCACTGAGGTTAACTTAACTGTTGGTAGTTCAGCATCAGTTACTGCCGGTGATTTGATTCGTCAAGAAACATCAAATGCTTATGGTGTTGTAAAAACAACAACTAGCGGAACTACAATCACTCTTGTTGGTGTTGAGGGAACTTTTGACACATCTAATAATTTACTACAAAATGGAACTACGATGGCTCTAATCCCAACCACGGTTACCGTAATATATACAAATAAACCAACTTGGACTTCAACTCTGGATGGAGGAACATTCTAATTTATGACTACTCAAAATAATGAAGTTGATGTGAATGTTTTGATTAAATTATATAATCAAAGACTATCAACACTAACAAACCAAAATGTTTTATTAGAAGCAAAAGTACAAACTCTATCTCAAGATTATTTGGAACTGCAGGAAAAATATAATGAACTATTGCTTTCTAACCAATCAGAGGAACAGTAAAAAATGGCGAAACCAGCATCTAGACAACAACTCATTGATTACTGTTTAAGGAGGCTAGGTGCTCCTGTATTGGAAATTAATGTTGATGATGACCAAATAGATGATTTGGTGGATGATGCCCTACAGTACTTCCAGGAGCGTCATTTTGATGGTGTTGAAAGGATGTACCTAAAATATAAACTAACTCAAGCAGATTTAGATAGAGGAAGAGCAAAAAATACAAACGGTGTGGGAATAGTAACGACAACCGCAACTTCTACTAATATTAGTGGTTATGGAACTGTTACTTCAAATTTTTATGAAACTTCCAATTTTATTCAAGTTCCAGACTCTGTGATAGGAATAGAGAAAGTATTTAAGTTTGATACTAGTTCAATATCTGGTGGAATGTTTAGTATCAAATATCAGTTGTTTTTGAATGACCTGTACTATTTTAATTCTGTTGAGTTGTTACAGTATGCTATGGTAAAGTCTTATCTAGAAGATATTGACTTTTTACTAACAACAGACAAACAAATTAGGTATAACAAAAGACAAGACAGGTTGTATCTTGATATTGATTGGGGAGCACAATCTTTAGATACATATCTTGTTATTGATTGTTATAGGATATTAGATCCAGATTCTTACACAAATGTTTATAATGACAGTTTTATTAAAAAATACTTAACTGCTTTGATTAAGAGGCAATGGGGACAAAATTTAATTAAGTTTAGGGGAGTTAAACTTCCTGGAGGAATTGAACTTAATGGTAGAGAAATTTACGAAGATGCTGAAAGAGAATTAGAAAGCATCAAACAGACGATGGCACTTGAATACGAACTACCACCTTACGACTTTATTGGATAATGGCACTTAATCCCTTCTTTCTACAAGGATCACCAAGCGAGCAGAGACTCGTACAAGATTTAATCAACGAACAGTTGACAATCTACGGTGTTGAAGTCACTTATATACCAAGAAAATTTGTAAGAAAACAAACAATTATTGAAGAAATTCAATCTTCAGCATTTGATGATAATTTCTTAATTGAGGCATATGTTAACACCTATGAGGGGCATACGGGAGCTGGAGACATTCTAACAAAATTTGGAATGAGTTTAAGAGATGAGTTAACTATAACAATATCAAAGGAGAGATTTGAGGATTTTATCGCATCTTTTTTAGCAGCACTTCCAGAAAGTGAAATAGAATTATCAACCAGACCTCGTGAAGGAGATCTTGTCTATTTCCCACTTGGTCAAAGATTATTTGAGGTTAAGTTCGTTGAACATGAGCAACCATTTTATCAATTAGGTAAAAATTATGTTTATGAACTGAAATGTGAACTCTTTGAATATGAAGATGAAGTTCTTGATACTTCTATTGATGAGATTGATACGACTATTAAAGACACTGGATTTATCACAACACTTAATCTTATTGGGGTTGGTAGAACAGCGGTGGCTACTGCTAATAAAGGCGATGGGTATATCAAACAAATATTCTTAAATAATGACGGTAGTGGATATACTGGAACACCTATTGTTTCTATATCAACAGCACCTTTTGGAGGAACAAATGCTACTGCTGTTGCTATAACTACAAATAAAGCTGGTGTGTATTCCATAGACAGTATTCTTCTAACAAATGCTGGTACCGGATACTTATCACCTCCAACCATTACAATTAGTGGTGGGGGCGGAACAGGTGCAGCAGCAACATGCTCCATACAAACTACTGACTTTGGTGTTATTTCTATTACACCATCTGATAATGGAGTTGGGTATTCAACAATTCCTTTCGTTACTGTTTCTGGTCCAATAGGAGGAGGAACAACAGCAACAGCAGTAGCTGTAATCAACTCCGACACTCAAGTCTCTTCAATAAGACTAGTAAATCCTGGAACTGGATATACATCTGGTGATACTCCAACAGTTACTATTGCTTCACCACCACTAATAACTGGAGTTGGTACATATATCTTTAATGAAGTTGTAAGAGGCCAAACTTCTGGAACAGAAGGAAGGGTCAAGTCTTGGGATTCTGATACTAAAGTTCTTAAAGTTTCTCTTGTTGGTATAGGAACAACTGTTAGTGGATTTATTCCCGGTGAAGTTATTGTTGGTACATCATCAACCGTTTCTGCCGCTACAACATCAAATGGGTATGCCGTATATACAGTTAAATCATATGATGGTAGAGACATTTATGATAAATATGATCAAAATGACGAAATTGAAGAAGAAGCGGATACCTTCCTAGATTTCTCACAATCTAATCCATTTGGAAATTACTAATGCTAGGAACTTATTTTTATCACGAAATCTTAAGGAGAACTGTTGTTTCCTTTGGTACTTTGTTTAATGATATTCACATTAGACATAGAAATTCTAGTGATGGTGAAATAAGTGATATTAGGGTTCCTCTTGCTTATGGTCCAATTCAAAAGTTTTTAGCTAGAATTGAGCAACAACCAAACTTGAACAAGGCAACTCAAATCACATTACCAAGAATGTCATTTGAGATGAATTCAATTCAGTACGATCCAACAAGAAAAGCGGGAGTAACTCAAACTTTTAAGGCATCTGACGGCACAAACTTAAAGAAAGTTTTTATGCCTGTTCCTTATAACATTGGATTTGAACTGAATATTCTTTGTAAGTTAAATGATGATGCCTTACAGATTGTTGAACAAATCTTACCATTCTTTCAACCAGCATTTAATTTGACTGTTGATCTTATAGACTCTATTGGTGAAAAAAGAGATATCAGTGTTGTACTTGATAATATTTCATTTCAAGACGATTATGAGGGTGATTTCTCAACTAGAAGAGCACTAATTTATACACTACAATTTACTGCGAAAACTTACATGTTTGGACCAATCGCAGATACCACCGATGGTCTGATTCGTAAGGTTCAGGTTGATTACTATGCTGATACAAATAGAGAAACAGCAAAGCGTGAATTAAGATATACAGTTACACCAAAAGCACTCAAAGATTATAATAGTGATAATACAGCGGTCTTAAGAGAGCCTCTTACAAAAACTGAAACAAGAATATCTGTCAGCACATCTTCTGGTCTTGCTGCTGATAATAGGATTATCATCAATGATGAGATTATGAAGATTGTTGAGATTGTGGATGGAATTACGATTACTGTTAAGAGAGGTTATGACGGAACCACGCCAGTAACTCATCTAGAGAACACTTCTATTGATCTTCTAACTGCTGCTGATGATACTTTAGTTGATGCTGACGATGATTTTGGATTCAATGGTAATCTGTACTCATTTACGGATGCTAGAGACTATAGCCCATCTAGAAGTATAGATATTTAACGGATGAATTAAAATCATGTCAAATAAGTTTGATAAAATTGATCAGGCACTCAATATTGAAAGTAATATTGTTGAGGTTGAATCTAATTATAGTTCTGAACTGGATATCATAAAACAAACCAGTACAGATATTAAAAAAGATTATGAATATACCCGTGCCAATTTATATTCATTAATTGAAAAGGGACAAGAAGCAATTAATGGAATTATGGAACTTGCCGGAGAAGGAGGGTCTCCAAGAGCATATGAAGTTGCTGGTCAGTTAATCAAATCCGTTGGAGATGTAACAGATAAACTTATAGATTTACAAAAGAAGTTGAAAGATGTTGAAGAAGATACTGGAAACAAAGGACCAAATAGTGTTACAAATAACGCAGTGTTTGTGGGATCAACATCAGAATTACAGAAACTACTCAAACAAGGTTTTCTAAATAATAAAGAATAAACACACAGTTCAATGAGTTGGTCTGGTAAATATAAAAGATCAATCGATTGTGATAATCCACAAGGGTTTTCACAAAAGGCTCATTGTGCTGCCCGTAAAAAAAGACAAAAAGGCGAAGTGACTAAATCAAAATCTCCCTTTTCAGAAGCAAAGGAACAAATAACCTTTTCAAAATTTACCCATAAAACAAAGCATTTACCAAAGTCTCAACATCAACTTGATCCGAATCTTGATTTGAAACAGTTGGTACATCATGCTGTAAAGCAGTATGTTGATAGAGATGTTGATGGTGATATTGATGTTTATGATAATCCTGGTAGAAAAACTCCAGATGAAAATCCATTAAGTGCTCCTAATCAAGCTAGTGTTGCTTCAAAACAATTAATTGCAAAACAAAAAGGTGAGTTAAAGCATACTAGAAGAGGTATGGCATATGAAGAGACAAAATCTGGAGATGAAGGTCTTCGTGATTGGTTTGGAAAATCAAAATCTTCTGATGGAAAATCTGGTTGGGTTCAACTGGGTGGTAAATGGGCAGGTAAACCATGTGCCCGTCAACCAGGACAAACTTCTACACCAAAATGTGGAAGTTCTAAAATGGCAGCAAACATGTCAGATGAAGAGGAAGAGAAGGCAAGAAGAAGAAAAAATCGTCAAGATCCAAATCAACCAGAAAAAACTGGTGGTGCCTCACCAACAAATGTTAAAACTGAAGAAGTCAACTTACAAGAAGTAAAGGATAAACCAGGAAAGGGTAGTGGCAAAAAAGACGCCTGCTATCACAAGGTCAAGTCTCGTTATTCTGTTTGGCCAAGTGCTTATGCTTCTGGAGCACTTGTTAAGTGTCGTAAAGTAGGTGCCGACAATTGGGGAACCAAATCAGAGCAAGTAAGTATGGAAAGATATTGTCCAAAATGTAATAAAAATGAATTAAGAGATGAGTGTAAGTATGGTCCAAAATATTGGGATACATATTCACTACCAATTAATTTGTCATCAGTAGCAATGTCAAATCCACATTATCATGCTAATAGTCCACATCCAGCAAACGAACAGAAGGATCATGAATATTCAATGGCTCGCTCTGAAATTTCTACAATCATTTCCGCAGCGAAAAGATTAAAGAAAAAAATGGGTAAAGGTGAAGGTAGTCTTGAAGCTTGGGTTCAATCAAAAATTACAAAAGCGGCAGATTATCTGGACTCTGCGGCGGACTACATTGAAAGTGGAGAACATGATATTGAAGAGGCAAAAAAATGTTGGCCAGGATATGAGAAAAAAGGAACACAAAAACTATTTGGAAAACCTTATAATCGTTGTGTAAAAAAGGAGCAGTTTTCTAACTGGAGAGAAGAACTTTCTGAAGATTGGCAATCGGTTAATCGCAAAGACAAAACAGATGGATTAAGTCAAAAGGCAGTTAATGCATATCGTCGTGAGAATCCAGGTTCAAAACTGCAGACTGCTGTAACTGAAAAGAATCCAAGTGGCAAAAGAGCAAAGCGTCGTAAAAACTTTTGTAGTCGTATGTCTGGAATGAAAGCAAAACTCACTTCTGCTAAAACAGCAAGAGACCCAGATTCAAGAATCAACAAAGCCCTCCGTCGTTGGAACTGTAACTAAAATGAAATCATTTAAAGACTTTTTATCAGAGAGTATCAATATTGCCGGAGATTTCAATGGAAATCTCTATATGAACAGTGGATCTCAACCAGAGCAAGCAACAGAATCTTTCCTTGCTGATGTAGTTTGGGAAGGAAAACTATATCGTATTGAAGTAGAGGGTTCTATGATGGATAAGAATGCTCTCGCAGAACAACTTCAGGGTGAATATCCTGGAGCAATTGTTCATAACATTTACCCATCACAATCACAAAGTTCTTTAAGAATCAAAAATACGCAAAGATACCAACCAGAAAGACTAACTTGGACTGATTAATTATGGCACAATTTAATAAAAATACTCAAGACTTTCTGAATCAAGAAAGGACACTTTTTGAGGTGAATATGATCGCCAATAAAAATGGCGAAGTAGTAACTTTAGATAATCCATTTCCAGTCACAGGTACTATTGGAATACAAACAGGTACTGGGTTAGTAATTAATCCAGATAATAATTCGTATGATGCTTTTGGTAGAGCAAGAGTTTCTGAACCATTTACTCTTGGTGATTACAAGCACTTGTATGCTATTGATACCAACTTTCTTGATGGATTATCAGGAGCTGGTTCAACAGTTTCATATCTAGTAAACCAGGCGGCAGCAAGACTTCAAACTGGTATTGGAAGCACAGCATTTTGTATTCACCAAACAAAGTTTTATCACCATTATCAACCAGGAAAATCGCAACTAATTTTTAGTTCTTTTAATTTCTATGCACCTCAACAGAATGCAACAAAAAGAACTGGATACTTTGATGACAGGGACGGGATCTACTTAGAGCAAGTTGGATTAAGTACTTCTGATGGAGTTAATGCTGGAATAGGAACTTATAACTGGGTCATTAGAACTTTTATATCAGGAAGTGCAACAGAAACAAGAATTCCAAGATCACAATGGAATAAGGATAAATGTGATGGAACTGGTGCTTCTGGTTTTAATATTGATTTTACAAAAACTCAATTAGCATTTATTGACTTTCAGTGGTTGGGTGTTGGTAGAGTTCGTTGTGGTTTTGCCCACGATGGAAAGTTAATTACTGCACACGAGTTCTACCATTCAAACAATCTTCCTACAGTTTATATTGCAAATCCAAACCTACCAGTTCGTTGTGAGTTAAGAAACACTGGTGTTGGTATTGGAGCATCATTTGATCAAATTTGTTCTACTGTTGCAAGTGAAGGTGGTTATGTAGAAAGTGGTGTTGACTTTGCATACACAATGCAAACTACAAGATCAGTTCCAACTCCAGGTGGAACAGAACTTCCATTAGTTGCTATTCGTCTCAAAAATACTTTCCAAGGATATCCAAACAGAATATCAGTTAGATTAAATAATATTTCTCTTTATGCAGAGACAAATAGTATTGTTTATAAAATTGCAAAACTTCCAAGTTCTGCGTATTTGAGTAATGCTGGAACTTTAACTTGGACTTCTACTTCTGATAATAGTGGTGTTGAATATTGTATCGATGCTACAACATATAGTGATGGTGATGTATTTGCTTCTGGTTATGTTCCATCAGGATCATCTCAAAACTCACTATCCCCAGTTGCTTCCGGAGAACTCACAACAGCAAAGAAAAATATCATTGTTCAAAACTTAGACTCAACAAATTCAGAAATTTATGTAATTGTTGTGAGAACAATATCAACTAGTGTTGGTGCTGGTGCTCAAGTTGCTGCATCACTTCAGTGGAGAGAAATTTATTAAGGTGAAATTATGAGTGAAGTATACCTGGGAAATCCAAACCTTAAGAAGGCAAATACGCAGATTGAATTCACAGAAGAACAAATCATTGAGTTCTTAAAGTGTAAAGAGGATCCTGTATATTTTGCTAGAAATTATATTAAGATCGTGTCTCTTGATCACGGTCTTGTTCCTTTTGAGATGTATCCATTTCAAGAGAAGTTGATTGAAAACTTTCACAAGAACAGATTTAATATTTGCAAGATGCCTCGTCAGACAGGTAAATCTACAACTTGTGTTTCATATTTGTTACATTATGCCGTATTCAACGACAATGTTAATATAGCTATTCTAGCGAACAAAGCATCCACAGCAAGAGACCTTCTTGGAAGACTACAACTTGCTTATGAGAATCTACCTAAATGGATGCAGCAAGGTATTATATCGTGGAACAAAGGATCTTTAGAACTGGAAAATGGCTCCAAAATTTCATCTAACTCTACTTCGTCATCTGCTGTCCGAGGCGGATCCTATAATGTCATCTTTCTTGACGAGTTCGCTTTCATCCCGAATCACATTGCTGATGACTTCTTTGCCTCTGTTTATCCTACTATTTCTTCTGGACAGAGCACAAAGGTCATCATAGTCTCAACGCCACGCGGTATGAATCACTTCTATCGCATGTGGCATGATGCTGAAAGAAGTAAAAACGAATATGTTCCTACTGATGTTCATTGGTCAGAAGTTCCTGGTAGGGATGAAGCATGGAAAGAACAAACTATTGCTAACACTTCAGAAGCACAATTCAAGGTTGAGTTTGAATGTGAATTTTTAGGATCTGTTAATACTCTTATCAATCCATCAAAGTTAAGAAATCTTGTTTATGAAGATCCTATCAAAAGAAATGCCGGTCTTGACATATATCAGCAACCAAAAGAAGAAAATAATTATTTGATTACGGTTGATGTTGCTCGTGGACTTGGCAATGATTATTCTGCCTTTATTGTTTTTGACATTACAGAGTTTCCGTATAGAGTTGTTGCCAAATATAGAAATAATGAAATCAAACCAATGCTGTTTCCAAGTGTCATTCACGAAGTTGCTAAAGCATACAATGACTCTTGGTTATTGATAGAAGTTAATGATATTGGAGATCAAGTCGCAAATATTTTACACTTTGATCTTGAGTATGATAATGTTTTAATGTGCTCAATGCGTGGTCGTGCTGGACAGATTGTAGGATCTGGATTCAGTGGTAAGAAATCACAATTGGGTGTCAGAATGACATCTGCGGTTAAAAAATTAGGATGCTCTAATCTAAAGACCTTACTAGAAGATGATAAGTTACTGACAGTTGACTACGACATTATATCCGAACTTACAACATTTGCCCAGCGTCATAACTCCTTTGAAGCAGAAGAGGGGTGTAATGATGACCTGGCAATGTGTCTCGTCATTTTCTCTTGGTTAGTTGCTCAAGATTATTTCAAAGAGATGACGGACAACGATGTTCGTAAAAGAATCTATGAAGAGCAAAAAAATCAAATTGAACAAGACATGTCACCATTTGGATTTATTCAAACTGGACTAGAAGACGCAGAAAGTTTTGTTGATACTGATGGGGATAGATGGCACTTGGATGAGTATGGTGATCGCTCATACATGTGGGATTATCTTTAATGGATTTAGATGATCAATTAGAACTGGAGCATATATTATTTTTTGATAGAAAATGTAGAATATGTGGAAAGGTCAAAAATTTAATGGATGACTTCTATTTGACCAGAAAAGACAGAAAAGTCTTTTCATCTGCTTATTCTTATGAATGTAAAGATTGTACAAAAAATAGAGTCATAAGAAATAGAAAGGACAAAAAGAATACCAAATCATCTCTAGAGTGGGAATATCCTGACTGGTGACTTGTTCACGCATCATTTCCCCATTTAAAATAACCTTTTTAATAAATATTTCTAGAATAATTTTGGACTTGTAGGAGAACAAAGATGCCGCTAAATTTAGCATCTCCTGGCATTGTAGTAAGAGAAGTTGATTTAACCGTAGGTAGAATTGATCCAACTTCCGATGCCGTTGGAGCAATTGTAGCACCTTTCGCAAAAGGTCCTGTAGATGTACCTATTTTAGTAGAGAATGAGTCCGACTTACTCCAAAACTTTGGAGAGCCATACCCAACTGATAAGCACTACGAACATTGGATGGTTGCCTCATCATATCTGGCATATGGTGGTGCGTTACAGGTTGTAAGATCTGATGATTCTGATCTTAAGAACGGTTTTGCTGGAGCAGCATCTAGCATCAAGATCAAGAGTCTTGACGACTATAACAATCTTGGTTACGACGAAAGCACGATTACTGATGTAACCGTAGCAGCAAGAAATCCAGGTTCTTGGTCCAACGGTATTAAAGTTGCCCTGGTTGATGCCAAGGCAGACCAAATTCTTGTTGGCGTTTCAACCAGTGCCAGCCTTCCAAATATTCAGGTTGGATATGGTGTAACCCAGGCAATTTCCTCAACTCTTCCAGGAGCAGGAACCACTTCAACTCTGGATGGATACCTGAAGGGTGTCATCACTGAAATCAGTGGAACCAATGCCTATGTAAAGGTCATATCTCATGTTTCGGCAGCAGGAACCGAAACTGCAGTAGATTACCAACCATCTGGCGTTTATGCGTTCTCTGGATCTGGTAGTGTTGCGATTCACACCAGTGGTCAAGCAACTGCCGCTGGTTCAACTTCATACACCTCACAGTTAGATTGGTTTGATCAGCAGACGATCTCACTTTCCAATAATACTACAATTTCTTGGAACAACATCGCTGATCGTCCTTCAACATCATCTTTCGCAGCAGCAAGAAATTCAAGATTTGATGAAATTCATGTTGTTGTTATTGACGACAAAGGTGTTGTAACTGGTAATGCTGGAACCATTCTTGAAAAGCACTTAAGCCTTTCAAAGGCAAAGGATGCCGAATTCTCCGCTGGTTCACCATCATACTGGAGAAAGTATCTTGCTTCTAACTCACAGTATATCTTTGGTGGTTCACAACCAGCAGGCATTGTAACCACTGGATTTAGTTCTGGATTTACTCTTGCCACAGATACTGGATGGGATCAAGACACAAGTTCCATCATTTTCGCTGCCACTGGAGCAAATACTCTAACTCTTGCTGGTGGTCTAAACTATAACGGCGGATCAGACATAACCGCCTCTGGTTCACTCACATCAACAATTGGTAGCCTTTCGTCTGGATATGATCTCTTTGCTAACAGTGAAGAGTATGAGGTTGATTTCCTTCTGATGGGTTCTGCGAATTACGCAAAAGAAAGTGCCCAAGCACTTGCTAACAAACTGATTTCAGTTGCCGAAGAAAGAAAGGATGCAGTAGCATTCATCTCACCATACAGACTAGCATTCTTAAATGATTCTGCTGTTGGATCAGTAACAGTTAACTCTGCTGCTGACATAACAAACAACATAATCAGTTTCTATGCTCCAGTAACATCATCTTCATACTCCGTATTTGATAGTGGATACAAGTACATGTATGATAAGTTTGCGGATACTTTCAGATATGTTCCACTGAATGGTGACATTGCTGGTACATGTGCCAGAACTGACATCAATAACTTCCCATGGTTCTCACCAGCAGGAACAAATAGAGGAGCTATCCTAAACGCCGTCAAACTTGCTTACAACCCAAGTAAGACTCAAAGAGATAGACTCTATTCGAATAGAATTAACTCTGTAATCTTTACTCCTGGTTCTGGAATTGTTCTCTTTGGAGACAAGACTGGTCTTGCCAAGTCTTCCGCATTTGACAGAATTAATGTTCGCAGATTGTTCATCTATCTTGAGAACGCAATCTCCGCTGCTGCTAAAGATCAACTGTTTGAATTCAACGATGAAACTACAAGATCAAACTTTGTAAACATCGTTGATCCTTTCCTCCGCGATGTTCAGGCAAAGAGAGGTATTCAAGATTTCAGAGTCATCTGTGATGAGACCAACAATACAGCAGCAGTCATAGATAATAATGAATTTGTTGCTGACATCTTCATCAAACCTGCTAGATCTATTAACTTCATTGGATTGACTTTCGTTGCCACCAGATCTGGTGTCTCGTTTGAAGAAATCATCGGAACCGTTTAATTTTAGAGGTATCTAACAATGGCATTAAGAACAATTTCGGATTTTAAAGCTAGACTAAAAGGCGGCGGTGCTAGACCCAATCTATTTGAAGTTGAACTCAACTTTCCAACAGGTCAAGGCATTGCTTTATCTGGAGCAAATAATGATCTAGATCGCTTCCTCGTAAAAACAGCAGCACTTCCTGCTTCTAATGTTACACCTATTGATGTGGCATTTAGGGGAAGAGTTTTAAAAGTTGCTGGAGACAGAACATTTGACACCTGGACAGTAACCGTAATTAACGATACTGACTTCGCTATTCGCCATGCTTTTGAAGACTGGATGAATAAAATTAATAATGTTGAAACCGCACAAGGTTTGACTGATCCAACATCATACATTGCTGATGCTTATGTCCATCAACTTGATCGTGATGGAGAAAAGTTGAGATCATATAAATTCCATGATGTTTTTCCAACCAATGTTTCTCAAATTGATCTTTCATACGATACTACTGACACCATTGAAGAGTTCACTGTAGAACTTCAGGTCCAGTGGTGGGAAGCAATTAGAGGAACCGCTCCAGGAGCGGGTGGTGACAACATTAGATAAATAGATAAAACGGTTTTAAATTTATAAAATGGCAAAGCTTTTTGGATTTTCTATTGATGATGCCTCCAAAAAACCGGATTCCGTAGTATCCCCCGTCCCCCAAACAAATGAGGACGGGGTTGATTATTATATTCAATCTGGTTTTTATGGTCAATATGTAGATATTGAAGGTGTCTATAGAACAGAATTTGATTTAATTAGAAGATATCGTGAAATGGCATTACATCCAGAATGTGATGCTGCTGTAGAAGATATTGTGAATGAAGCAATTGTCAGTGATCTTTATGATTCTCCTGTTGAAATTGAACTCACAAATGTAAACGCAAGCGATAAGTTAAAATCAAAAATTAGAGAAGAATTTAGACATATTAAAGAAATGATGGACTTTGATAAAAAGTCCCATGAAATTTTTAGAAACTGGTATGTTGATGGAAGACTTTATTATCTTAAAGTTATTGATATCAAAAAACCTCAAGATGGGATTCAAGAGATCAGATATATTGATCCCATGAAAATTAAATTTGTAAGGCAGGAAAAGAAGTCCAATAAAAATAATCTTGTAGCTTTACAAAGTCCAACTGATGTAAGAAAAGAAATTTATCCAGAGATTGAAGAGTATTATGTCTATACTCCAAAACCAAATTATCCAACTGGAACTTTTTCATCTGCTGGAAATACTAAAGGATCAATCAAGATTGCCAAAGATTCAGTCACCTATGTAACTTCTGGTCTTTTTGATAGAAACAAGGGAACTTGCCTTTCGTATCTTCACAAAGCAATTAAGTCTCTCAATCAACTCCGCATGATTGAGGATTCACTTGTTATTTACAGACTTTCAAGAGCCCCAGAAAGAAGAATTTTTTATATTGATGTGGGCAATCTTCCCAAAGTAAAGGCTGAACAATACCTCAAAGAGGTTATGTCTCGTTATAGAAATAAACTTGTTTATGATGCGAACACTGGTGAAGTTCGTGATGATCGCAAGTATATGAGTATGCTTGAAGATTTCTGGCTTCCAAGAAGAGAAGGTGGTAGAGGAACTGAAATTACCACACTTCCAGGTGGGCAAAATCTTGGAGAATTGAGTGATGTTGAGTACTTCCAAAAGAAACTCTATAGATCTCTAAATGTTCCAGAATCCAGAATTGCGAATGATGGTGGTTTTAATCTTGGGAGATCATCAGAGATTTTAAGAGATGAACTTAAATTCGCAAAATTTGTCGGTCGTTTAAGAAAGCGTTTTGCCAACATGTTCAGTGACATGTTGAAAACTCAACTGATTCTTAAAAATGTTATTACACCAGAAGACTGGGATCAAATTAACGACCACATTCAGTATGACTTCTTATACGACAATCAATTTGCCGAATTAAAAGAATCTGAATTAATGAACGAAAGACTTGGATTGGTTGCCACAATGGAACCATATATTGGAAAGTATTTCTCCGTAGAATATGTCCGTAAAAGAGTTCTTCGTCAGACAGATCAGGAAATTATTGACATTGATGGACAGATTGAAAAAGAAATTAAAGATGGAATTATTCCAGATCCAAATGCTGTAGATCCAATAACGGGAGAACCTTTGCCCACAGGTGGTGAGATGGGTCCAATGGGAGAAGTTCCCCAAGAACCAGATCTTGAAAACCAATCTGCTGATGTTGATGCCCAACTTCAAAAAGACACTAAAAAGGCAGAGATATAAATAAGTATACATCATATATTAAAGTTTTCATGGAAGATATTGTCGATTTGATTGCAACGGACTCTGCTCCTTCAGATATTTCTGGAAGAATTAAAGAAGTTTTGTTTGCTAAAGCGAGTGAGAGAGTGGATGCTCTTCGCCCAGTTGCGGCAGCATCAATGTTTGGAGAAAATAGTCCAGAGGAAGAATGATGATTACAAAGATTGTCACAACACAAGTTAATACTGCAACAACTGCCGGTGCTGCCAGCAGTATCAGTGATGCAACTTGTGTTCGGTTATATAACAACACTGCTGGAATTGTGACTGTCGGAATTAACACTTTAGTTGGAGCAGCATCAACTAATTTCTTTGAACTTCCAGGTGGAACTGTTGAGTTTTTAACAAAAGCACCATCTGATGTTATTTGGTCAACGACTGCAATTAGAGCAAATAAAGTAGCATTCACAAACTAAAATGAAACTCATCACAGAAGAAATTCAAAAAGTAGAATTCATCGTAGAAGGAAAAGGATCTACGAAAAAAATGTACATTGAGGGAGTGTTCCTTCAAGGTAACATTTGTAATCGTAATGGCAGAATGTATCCTATGGAAACTCTTTCCCGTGAGGTAAAGAGATATGATGAAAGTTTTATTCAAAAAGGTCGTGCTCTTGGCGAACTTGGACACCCAGATGGTCCAACAGTAAACCTTGATCGTGTTTCTCACAAGATTGTTTCTCTTACTGCCGAAGGAAATAATTTTAGAGGTAAGGCACAACTTCTAGAAACTCCAATGGGTAAGATTGCCAAATCTCTTATTGGTGAAGGAGTTACTCTAGGTGTTTCTTCTCGTGGTGTTGGTTCACTTAAGATGACCAATGAAGGTCATAAGATTGTCGGTGAAGATTTTATGTTGGCAACCGCTGCTGATATTGTTGCCGATCCTTCTGCTCCTGATGCTTTTGTTCAGGGAATTATGGAAGGTAAAGAGTGGGTTTGGGAAGGTGGTATTCTTCGTGAAAAACTTGCCGAGCAAACTCAAAGAAGAATTAATACACTTGTTGATCAAAAAAGACTTGAAGAGCATAAGTTGAATCTTTTCAACGATTTTCTCTCAAATCTATAATTTATAAATAAATATAGATTATATCAAAGATCTAAAACAAATGTCCGTTGGTAGCAATTTACAAGAAATGGAAAACGTAGTAACCAAAGGAGCAAAATCCGCCGATCCAATGCCAAAGTTGAGTCTGGATACTCCAGGTCAAACTGGCAATTGGGAAGATCTCGGTGGTCCTACTCCAGAAAATTATAAGTCGGATGACGACTCCGCCAAACTCAAGGAGCCTGCTGCAACACTTTCACAAGTTAAAGATGTTGTAAACAAGGGTGCCAAGTCTGCTGATCCTATGAAAAAAATGTCAGAGGAAGCAGATGACGAGGAAGAGGAAGCAACCGAAGAAGATCTAGAGTCTGAAGAGGCTCTGGAAGTTGAAGAGGAAGAAGTTGTAGAAGAAGCAACTGAAGAGTATGACATTGAAGAAGATGTCAATGCTCTCCTCGCTGGTGAAGAGCTTTCTGAAGAGTTCCAAGAAAAGGCACGTACCATTTTTGAAACTGCTATCAAAGCAAAAGTTGCCGAAGTAAAAGAGCAACTTCAATCACAATATGAAGAGTCTTTAATTGAGCAAGTATCCTCAATCAAAGAAGAGTTGACCGATAGAGTTGACTCTTACCTTGAGTATGTTGCTGACGAGTGGATCCAAGAAAATGCACTCGCAGTTGAGCACGGTCTTAAGACTGAAATGACCGAATCATTCCTTGCCGGAATGAAGAGTCTTTTTGAAGATCATTATGTAACAATCCCTGAAGATAGATATGATGTCATCGAGAGCATGGTAGATAAACTTGATGAAATGGAAGCAAAACTCAACGAGCAAATCGAAAGAAATGTTGCTCTTAATAGGAGATTAGCCGAGTCAGTTGCTGATGTAATCTTTGCTGAAGTCGCTGAAGGTCTTGCACTTTCACAGAAGGACAAACTCGCTTCTCTTGCTGAAAATGTTGAGTTTGAAAGTGAAGAAGACTATCGTGAGAAGCTAGTAACGTTGAGGGAATCATATTTCCCAACCAACGCTGGTACTCAAAGAGATGCTTCAGAAAATCTTTCTGAAGAAAGCACAAACTCCGATTATCAACCAGTTTCTGGTTTAATGGAATCCTATCTTCAGAGCCTGAAGAGAGTCTCTAAAAAGTGATTTTTAGATTATAGTTCAAACTAATTTTTTCAAAAGAGGTAAAATCAAATGCAAATGTTCAACCAAGAACATCTGCAGGAGAAGTGGGCACCACTCCTTGACTACGAAGGTCTTGATCCAATCAAAGATTCACATCGTAGAATGGTAACTGCCGTTCTCCTGGAGAACCAAGAAAAAGCACTCCGCGAAGAGCGTGAGTTCCTTTACGAAACCCCAACTGTCAACACCAACACCGGTGCCAACGCAGGTTTCTCTGCTGGTGCTTCATCGCCTGTTGCTGGTTTTGACCCTGTTCTGATCTCCCTGATCAGACGCTCAATGCCTAACCTGGTCGCTTATGACCTCGCTGGCGTTCAACCAATGAACGGTCCTACTGGACTCATCTTCGCAATGCGTTCACGCTACACCAACCAGTCTGGTTCGGAAGCATTCTACGGTGAAGTAGATTCCGCATTCTCTGGTCAAGGTTCAACCTTCGCTGAAACCGATGGTTGGGTTGATGGTAGCGTTGGTCTTGGTACTACCGCACAGTCAGGCACCAACCCAGGTGCTCTGAACCCAATCGGTTCCGCAACCGCAACTACCTACAACGTAGGTCAAGGTATGCGTACCGATGAAGCAGAAGCTCTTAACAGCTCACCTGCTTTCAACGAAATGGCATTCTCGATTGAGAAAGTCACCGTTACCGCTCGCTCAAGAGCACTGAAGGCTGAGTACAGCTTGGAACTCGCACAAGACCTTAAGGCAATTCATGGTCTTAATGCCGAGGCTGAGTTGGCAAACATTCTGTCAACTGAAATCCTCGCTGAAATCAACCGCGAAGTTATCCGTACCATCTATAATGTTGCTGAAACTGGCGCAACCCAGAACGTAGCAACCGCTGGTACTTTTGACCTCGACGTTGACTCCAACGGTCGTTGGTCTGTTGAGAAGTTCAAAGGTCTGATCTTCCAGATCGAGCGTGATGCCAACCAGATCGCTCAAAGAACTCGTAGAGGAAAGGGCAACATGATCCTCTGCTCTGCTGACGTTGCTTCGGCACTCACCATGGCAGGTGTTCTTGATTACACCCCAGCACTCAACGCAAACCTTAATGTTGATGACACTGGCAACACCTTCGCAGGTGTTCTTGCTGGTAAGTATCGCGTATACATTGACCCATACGCTGCTAACAACTCATCAACCCAGTACTATGTTGCTGGTTATAAGGGTTCTTCCCCTTATGATGCTGGTCTGTTCTATTGCCCTTATGTACCTCTTCAGATGGTACGTGCCGTTGGCGAGAACTCCTTCCAGCCAAAGATTGGCTTCAAGACCCGTTATGGAATTGTTGCCAACCCATTCGCAAAGGGTGCTACCCTCACCGATCCTGGCGTTCTCTCAAGAAACTCCAACGTTTACTACAGAAGAGTCAAGGTCGCAAACCTTATGTGATCCATCAGGTTCACAATTCCATTCAAGAGACCCGAAAGGGTCTCTTTTTTTATCTAAATAAAAATAAAACGCGATGGCGTCAGCATTTAGTAATCAAATACAGAATAGAAACTTTTTATCCCCAGTCGGATTTAAATTTACACTGGCAAAGTATCCAAAAGTTTCATTCTTTTGTAATTCATCAAGAATACCAGAATTAAGTTTAGGTACAGCAATTCAACCATCATATCTCAAAGATCTTGATGTACCTGGTGAGAAAATAACCTATGGTGATTTAAGCGTTAGATTTTTAGTTGATGAAAATCTTGAAAACTATATGTCAATTCATAATTGGATTACTGGTTTAGGATTTCCAGAAACTACACAACAATTTAAAAATCAAACAACTAACTCTGATGGAATCCGTGATTTAAAGGAGCAGTATAGTGACGGATCATTAAGTATTTTAAATTCAAACTATAGAACCGTAGGAGATGTAAAATTTAAAGACTTATTTCCAATTTCATTGACATCTTTGGATTTTGATTCTACAGTAACTGATATTCAATACTTTACAGCAGAGGCAACCTTCAAGTATACTGTCTATAATATCGTTGATACAAGCGGCAATCTTCTATGAATCTTGATGAGATTCAGGAAATGTGGCAGAGAGATTCTGTCATTGATCCTGACAATTTACATGATGAATCTTTAAAAATTCCTCAACTTCATTCCAAATATTATACCATCTATAATACAATTACTCTATTACGCGAGAAAGCAAGAGAAACTTACAACAGAGTCAAACTTGAGCGTTACAACTACTACACAGGAAAGGCACCTATAGAGGTCTACGAAGAAGAACCATTCCCATACAAAGTTCGGGACAAAGAGGCACTACAGAGGCATATGGACGGGGATGAGAAACTCTCCAAAGTAGAACTTAAAATCAGATACTATGACATTATGCTTAAGTTTCTTGAGGAAGTTATTAAGTGTATATCAAATAGGACTTTTCAAATTAAAAATGCTCTAGAGTGGCATAAGTTTCAATCGGGGTTCAATTGACCCCTTTTTTTATGTCAATAAATATTTTTGTATTGATATGAACTTATGTCACACTTGATTATATCTAAAAAGAATGAGGTATATCTTCAGGTAAAAGCAGAACCACATGTCTATTATGAACTGGCAGATCAGTTCACATTTGATGTACCAGGTGCCAAATTTATGCCCCAGTTTCGCAACAGGCACTGGGATGGAAAAATTCGTCTATTTAATACGCAGACTGGTGAAATTTATGTAGGTCTGTTAGATAAAATTACAAGATTTTGTGAGACTCATGATTACAGTTATGAATTTGTAAATAATAAGTTCTATGGTTTACCATTTGAAGTCAATGATATGATTTCAAAGGAAGGAGTCAAGGATTATATGACTTCTATTTGCAAGTACTCTCCCCGCGAATATCAAGTAGAGGGAGTATACGACGCCTTAAAACATAATAGAAAGCTGCTGATATCTCCAACTGCTTCAGGAAAGTCCCTGATGATATATGCGATTGTGAGATATTACGTTGAGAAAGGACAAAATACTCTGATAGTCGTTCCGACGACTTCCCTAGTAGAACAGATGTATAAAGACTTTGCAGACTACGGTTGGGATGTAGGTTCATTTTGCCACAAAATTTATGCGGGGAAAGAAAGGGAGACTGATTCACAGGTGATTATCACTACCTGGCAGTCTATCTACAAACTTCCCCGTCAATACTTTTCAAGATTTAATGTGGTTGTTGGAGATGAGGCACACCAGTTTAAATCAAAGTCTCTAATATCTATAATGACAAAACTTTCTGATGCTAAATTTCGTTACGGTTTTACAGGAACTTTAGACGGAACACAAACACACAAGTGGGTTCTAGAAGGTTTATTTGGTCCTTCTTATAAGATTATCAGAACAGAAGAACTGATGCAGAAGGGTCATGTTGCCAAACTGGATATCAATATACTTCTATTGAAACACCCACCAAATAAGTTTGAAACTTTTGAGGATGAAGTTCAATATATCATCAATCATGAAAAGAGAAACAAGTTTATTAAGAACCTTGCCCTTGATCTTAAAGGGAATACTTTGATTCTATTTTCACGAGTAGAAGGTCATGGTCAACCTCTATACGATCTCATAAATAAGAATATCACTGATAATCGCCATGTATTTTTTGTACATGGTGGAGTGGATACGGAAGACCGAGAAAAAGTTAGAGAAATTACTGAAAAAGAAAACAACGCAATTATCGTTGCTTCTTACGGAACTTTTTCTACGGGTATTAATATTAAAAATTTACATAATGTTATTTTTGCTTCACCATCCAAATCAAGGATCAGAAATCTTCAATCTATCGGTAGAGTCTTAAGAAAAGGCGATAATAAGACTAAAGCAACTCTATATGACATTGCCGATGATATCAGTTATAAATCAAGAAAAAATTATACTCTTAACCATCTAATAGAAAGAATCAAAGTTTATAACGAAGAAAACTTTAATTATGATATTGTAAATATTCCACTCAAGAACTAATGGAAGAAGAGTTTTACGCAATTATAAAACTAATATCTGGAGAAGAAATTATTGCTCTTATTTCTATTGATGAGAACGATGGAGATCCTGTAATTATTCTTCAAAATCCTCTTACTATGAAAATGATTCATTCACCAACTGGATCTTATATCAAAGTAAAGCCTTGGATGGAATTATCAGAAGATGATATCTTTATCATAAAACTTGATAGAGTAATTACTATGACTGAAACAAAAGATAGTAAAGTCATTGATGTGTATAACTCTTATATTAACGATGAAGATGATGATATAGAATTATACAGATCTAGTGGAGAAGTTAAAGTCTCAAATAAGATGGGTTACATATCTTCAGTAGAGGATGCTAGAGAAAAACTTGAAAAGATCTTTAAAGGTCTTAAAGAAAGCTAAACCCCATCTTCAACCGGGACAAAGGTAGTCTACACACAATTTAAGATGTTGTCAAGCCCTTAAAGTATGGTATAATATACATAACATTTTTTAATTGAATAACAATGTCATGCCAAAAAAGAAATCAGAACATTATGTCAACAACAAAGAGCTTCTAGAAGCACTGATCGTTTATAAATCAAAAGTTGAAAAAGATTTTTATCAACGAAACGATAGGAAAGCTACTAAAGAAGACAGGGCAAAGCACTGGGAAGGTAAACCCCAAATTCCAAACTATCTGGGAGAATGTTTTCTAAAGATTGCCACACACCTTTCATACAAACCAAACTTTGTCAACTACATGTTTCGGGATGATATGATTTCTGATGGCATTGAAAACTGTGTTCAATATATTCATAATTTTGACCCAGAAAAGTCAAAGAATCCTTTTGCCTACTTTACTCAAATTATTCACTATGCATTTTTGAGAAGAATTCAAAAAGAGAAAAAGCAGTTAGATATTAAATCAAAAATCATTGAACGCACAGGGTTTGATGAGGTTATGATGGTTGACGATAGCTTGCTTTCTGGGCATAGTTCGGACTATAATAGTATTAAGGATGCTATTCAGTATAAGTCTAGATAGAGCACCATAGTGTATAAATAACTATAACATTACGGAGCATTATGCCCAATCAATATAGTGGAGTTGGAAGACAAAATAGATTGCAAGCAATAGAAGAAGGTAAGAAAACTTATATTGGTTCTACTGCTTGTAAGCACTGTGGTAGTTATGAAAAGTATGTGTCCACTTCTGGTTGTTCTCCTTGTGCTATATCCAGAGGTTTAGAAAAACTTAACAACGAAGAATTGATGAAACCTTATAGGACTAAAGAGAAAGTCAAAAAAAGATTGGATATATGGAGAGAAGAAAATTCTGAAAAATATCAAAACCAATATAAGAATGATATTGCCAGACAAAAATGTAAAGAATACTATCATAACAATAAGGAAAATGTAAAAGATACTTATCTACAAACAAATTATGGTATCACTTTAGAAGATTATAATTTTTTATTAGAAGACCAAAATAAAAAATGTAAAATATGTAATAGTGAATGCTCTACTGGAAAAAGTTTAGCAGTAGACCATAACCACGAAACTGGCAAAGTTAGAGGATTGTTGTGTAAAAATTGTAATATTGGTTTGGGAATGTTTTTTGATAACATTGACTTTCTTGAATCTGCCGTGCTATATTTGAAATCTAGTTAAGACTTATTATGCGTATCGGCTTAATCACGGACACCCATTATGGTGCCAAAAAAGGATCAAAGTATCTTCATGATTATTTTGAACTTTTTTACAAGAATGTATTTTTCCCTGCCCTTGAAGAACATGGGGTAGAAGCAGTCATTCACATGGGTGATGCTTTTGATAGTCGTAAGTCTATTGATTATCAAAGTCTTGAGTGGTCAAAGCGAGTTGTATTTAATAATCTTAAAAAATATGATGTTCATATGATTGTGGGCAACCACGACACCTATTACAAGAACACCAATGAAGTGAATTCACCAGAATTACTTCTTCAAACTTATACCAATATTAGAACTTATAGTAAACCAACCGAAGTAAATGTTGGTGGATTAGATATTTTATTTTTGCCCTGGATTAATCAAGAAAATGAAGAACTATCTCTCAAAACTATCAAAAAGACTTCTTGCAAGGTTGCGATGGGGCACCTTGAGCTCCAAGGATTTAGAGTTAATCGACAACTCATCATGGAGCATGGTCTGCAAAGCGAACTATTTGAAGAGTTCACCCATGTCTTCTCGGGACACTATCACACTAGATCGTCTGATGGAAAAGTCTTCTATCTAGGCAATCCTTATGAGATGTATTGGACAGATGTGAATGATACTCGTGGATTTCACATTTTTGATACTGAAACTCTAGAGTTGACCCCAATTAATAATCCTTATAAATTATTCTATAACATTTATTATGAGGATACTCCACATCAAATGTTTGATGCTACGGAGTATGAAAACAAAATTGTCAAGGTCATTGTTCGTAAAAAATCTAAACCAAAAGATTTTGAAAAGTTCATTGACAAATTGTATAATGTTGGAGTACAGGATCTCAAAATTGTAGAAAACTTTGTTATTCAGGAAAATGAAGATTTTGAAGTTGATGAAGAAGAAAATACAATGTCAATTTTGAATCGTTATATTGAAGAATCTGAATTTGAATTTGACAAAAATATTATTAAAGGTATTTTCCAAGATCTCTATAGGCAAGCTTGCGAGGTGGAGTAAATGTTTCTCCTTACACTCAAAGATAGAAAAGACGACGGAGCATACGCAGTCCAAGACCAATACGGTCACAAAGTTTTATTTCTATTTGAGGATGAGGATGACGCCACCCGTTATGCTTTGATGCTTGAAGATCAAGAAGAAACTGAAATGGATGTAGTAGAGGTTGATGCCGAACTTGCCATAAAGACTTGTAAGTTTTATAATTACAAGTATGCCGTGATCACCCCTGACGATATTGTAATCCCCCCAAAAAATGTTAGTATTTCACAAGATTAGGTATAAAAATTTTCTTTCCTCTGGAAATCAATTTACTGAAATTGACTTTGAAAAGAATCATACCAATTTGATTATTGGAACAAATGGGGCTGGTAAATCCACCATCCTGGATGCTTTAACATTTGTTCTTTTTAATAAACCATTTCGTAAGATTAATAAACCACAGTTAGCCAATACAACCAATGAAAAAGATTGTTTGGTTGAGATTGAGTTTTCTGTAAATAATAGGGATTATCTTGTTCGTCGTGGCATCAAACCAAATGTTTTTGATATTGAGGTAAATGGTAATCCTCTTCATAAAGAAGCGGATGATCGTGCCAACCAAAAAATTCTAGAGGAAAATATTCTTAAGGTAAACTATAAGTCTTTTACTCAAATTGTTATTTTGGGTAGTAGTACTTTTGTTCCTTTTATGCAGTTGACAACAGCAAATCGTCGTGAAGTGATTGAAGATCTTCTGGACATTCGTATTTTTTCTGCGATGAATAATTTGATTAAAGACAAAATTCGTACCCAAAAAGATCAGGTTAAATCCCTTGAGTTAAAGAAAGAAAATCTCAAGGATAAAATGAAGATGCAGCAAAACTTCATTGAGGAACTTGAAAATCGTGGTAATGCCAATATTAATGCCAATAAGGAAAAGATTGCCAAGTTAGACGATGAAGTTGGTGTTTACATCAGTGAGAATGCCAAAACTGAAGAGAAGATTTATAAGTTTACCAAAGAGCAAGAAGAAGTCATTGGTGCTGGAGATAAGTTAGTAAAGCTTAACAACCTTAAGGGGAAAATCTCACAAAAAGTATCTGTGATCACTAAAGAGCACAAATTTTTTACAGAAAATACGGTCTGCCCTACTTGTACACAGACTATTGAAGAAGAGTTTCGGTTAAATAGAATTACAGACGCTCAAAATAAAGCAAAGGAACTAAAGGAAGGTTACGAAGAACTCGAAAACACCATCAAGTTCGAACAGGAACGAGAGCGTCAATTCAACGCACTTTCCAAGGAGATTACGAAACTCAACCATGAGATTTCTCAAAACAATACTCGGGTATCGCTTAACCAACGACAAATCCGAGATCTTGAAAATGAAATTCAAACTATTACCGAACAACTTGAAAACCGAAATACTGAACATGAGAAGCTAGAAGAATTTCAAACCAATCTCCAAAAAACATTCGAAGACCTCTCAAAGAAAAAAGAAGAAATCGTTTATTACGATTTTGCCTACTCCTTACTCAAGGACGATGGTGTAAAAACGA
>Ga0315901_10000300_pt1 | contig 74748 bp, 87 predicted proteins | sample LakEriMetagenome_10_FD_203761 | JGI IMG/M metagenome (GOLD analysis project Ga0315901, IMG submission 203761) | Freshwater fungal communities from buoy surface, Lake Erie, Ohio, United States - Buoy 2 MA116 | ecosystem: Environmental > Aquatic > Freshwater > Lake | place: USA: Lake Erie, Ohio... | reverse complement strand
GCGCTGTACGAGCTGCCACCGGTGTAGCCGCCGAAGCCGCCACCCGCTGAACCACCCTCGCGCTGCGCCTTGCGGGCATTGCGGCATGGTGTGCAGCGCTTTGGCTCCGTGAAGCCGCGCTCAGCGTAGAACTCCTGGTCCCGCGCTGTGAATACGAATTCCTGGCTGCAATCCATGCAGACCAAGTTCTTGTCTGTGTACATTCCGTTCACTCCTAGTGCTGGCTCGCCTCGTGGTCCGATGCTGGTCTCGCGAGCCCTGGATGGGAACGGTTGACTGATCTCGGTCGCGTGCGTGCGTGCTTATGTCCACCGAAGCCCGGGGGACCTCCGTAGCATACGGCATCACGCTCATCTCTCATAGGGGCTGCCCTACAATCAGCCCCAACGGGGTGCCGCTGGCCCCCCGAAAGTCTCTTGGAGGTCCCTACTCATGCCCAGTCGAACCCTCGTTGCCGCCCTCGTTGCTGAGGCCATCGGTACCTTCCTCTTCTTCGTGATCGGCGCAGGAGCAGTGATCATGAATGCCCAGACTGGGGGAGAGGTCGGCCTGATCGGCGTCGCGCTTGCCCACGGCCTCACCCTCGCCGCCCTCGGTACCGCGTTTGCCGCGGTAAGTGGCGGGCAGTTCAACCCCGTAGTGACCGTCGCCCTCTGGCTGGTCGGCAAGGTGCGCACCATCGAAGGAATTCGCTACGTGGTGGCCCAACTCGTAGGGGCTGCAGCCGCGGGGTTCGCCCTCAAGCTCGCCTTCGGTGGGTTCGACGGCGGTGATTCCGCCTGGTCAATCGCTGGTGGTGGTGCACCTGCCGTTGCAACGGGCCTCACTCAGCTCACCGCGATCGCCGTTGAGGCCGTGCTCACCGCACTCTTGGTGTACGCCGTGCTCCTCACCGCTGTCGATAAGCGCGCCCCGCAGATGGGTGCACTCTTCATTGGTGGCGTGATCATCGCCGATATCATGGTGGGCGGACCGCTGACTGGTGCCGCCATGAATCCAGCCCGCTGGTTCGGCCCCGCGTTGGCGTTTGGTGACCTCTCCGCTGCAGCGGTCTACATCGTAGGTCCACTCATTGGAGCGGTGGTAGCGGCACTCTCCGTTCGCTACCTCTTCGCCGAGCGCTAAGTGCCAGGCGACGATTGGGCGGCGCAGCGCCCTTCGTGGTTGAAGGGGGCGCAGCGCTGGTTCGGTCGACTCATTGGGCTCGTTGCGCCACTGCATGCGCGACTGGCGCTTGCAACCAACGGTTGGGTGTCACCCAATCTTGGTGGGCGACCGGGAATCATCCTGGAAACGATCGGTCGGCGGAGCGGTACACCGCGTCGCGTCGTCCTCACCTATCTCCCTGACGGTGAGCGCATTGTGGTGATCGCCAGCAACTATGGACGCGAGGGTCACCCCGCCTGGTATCGCAACATTGAGGCCGAACAGAACGTCACTATCATCTACAAGCGCGTCCGAAAGCCGTATCGCGCGCGGATTGCCGTTGGTGAGGAGCGGCTGAACTACCTGCGTGCAACGGATGATGCGACGTACGGTGTCTATGCGGCGTACGCACGAAAGACGTCGCGTGAGATTCCCGTGGTGATCCTAGAGCCCGCCGCCTAATGAGCGGAGCTGACACCGCACTCAGCACCGCGCGACGACGCCTCGTTGTCGACTCACTCGGCATCTGGGTCATTGCCATCGTTGTTGGTGGCATCTTTGGCTTTACGGCGCGACAGGGCGGCCTCTCACTCGTTGAGGCGATTGCACTCAGTTCAATTCTCTTTGCTGGCGCGTCACAGTTTGCCGCTGTTGGTCTACTTGTCGTCAACACGCCGTGGCCGTCGATTGTGTTGCTGATGTGGCTACTCAATGCACGACACCTCCTCTACTCCGCGTCGGTTGCGCCGTACACCACGAAGCTCTCGCTAAAACTACGAGCGGGGCTCGCCTATCTGCTAACGGATGAGGCGTTTGCCCTCACCACAGCACACATTGCACGCCTCGGGCGCATTGATGTGCGAGGTGCCTGGTATGCGGGGTTCACGATCTTCATCCCATGGAACCTCTCAACGATCGCCGGATGGCTCGCTGGTGCAGCACTTCCTGATCCGGCAACCATCGGTCTCGATGTGGTCTTCCCGGCTGCGATGGCTGGCCTTGCGATCGGGCTTGTTAAAGATCGCGCGGCACTCGTTGCACTGCTCGTTGGTTGCAGCAGCGCCGTTGCTACGGCACTCGTCATTGATCCAAGTGCGGCGATCATGATCGGCGGTCTTCTTGGGCCACTCGCCGGGCTCGCACTCTTTCGGAGGCGCGCGTGAACAACGATCTCTTAAGCACTGACCTGGTGCCGCTCGCAATCCTTGGCGGGCTTGGCACCTATGCGGCGCGCGCACTGCCGATGTTGGTGCCTGGGATTGATCGCTTGCCGCCCGCCGTTCTTGAGTACCTGCGACTGATTGGCCCAGCGGTGTTGGGTGCGATTGCTGCGGCATCGGTGTTTGTTCAGGGCGGTGCGTTCACCGTTGGCCCCGAGGCGGTCGCCGTGTTCGCCGGTGCCGCCGTGGGGCGCTGGCGCGGCAACCTACTGTTGGGCATGGTGGTGTCGGTGCTCGTGGTGCTGACGCTGCGCGCTACCCTTGGCGCATGATTGACCTGAACGGGATCCAGCTGCGGAATCGTTTAGTCACCAGCTCCAGTCTGCTTGGATACGGCGCGCCGAAGGGCCGGTTCGCAATCACCGGCCTCTCGCCACTCGCCAACTTCGTTGATCTGCGCCGCTTCGGCGCCGTCACTGTGCGCACCGTCACGGAGCAGCCGCGCGAAGGGCACTTCACTCTGCGCGAGTCGTGGGGCGTTACGGAGCTACCGGAGTTCTTCCGCCTGTATCGCGGTGCACTACAGGAGGCCGACGGCGGTTGGCTGAATGCGTTCGGCTGGTCGAACATTGGGATTGAGCGCTACTTCGACGAGTACTTTCCGCGCACCAGCGAGCAGAACCGCATCCTCTCGCTTGGCGGCTTTAGTGCGGATGAGTTCTCGTCGCTCGTTGAGACCGTGAACCGCCGCGCGAAGCCAGGCGAACTCGCCGCCGTGGAGTTCAATGTGTCGTGCCACAACGTGAACTTCGACTTCAGCGCGATCATTGAGGAGGTGCTGCGTCGCGCGGTGCCCGCCTCACGCTTCCCGGTGATCCTGAAGCTCTCCCCCGACTTCGACTACCTCGAACACGCGCGCCTCGCCGAGGCGACGGGGGTCGCTGCAATCTCGGCGATCAACACGGTGAAGGGGCTGCGACTTGACCCAGCGACCGGGGTCCCACTGCTGAAGAACCGCTACGGCGGGCTCTCGGGCCGGGCGATCAAGCCGATTGGGCTGCGCGTAGTGAGCGAGCTGCGCGAGGCCGGGATCAAGCTCCCGATCATTGCGGGCGGCGGCGTGCGCACCTTCAACGACGTGCGCGAGTACGGCTGGGCGGGAGCCGACGCCTGCTCACTCGGTTCAGAGGCGTGGTTGAAGCGCGCTTGGTCACTCCCATTTGCTCCGCTGCATGCACTGCACATTCGCCGACTGATCGGCCAAGTAGAAGGGTGGAGTCCACGATGAGAATCACCGAAGCAGATCTCACACCAATCGAAGCGAAGCTAGTTGCGGCGGCGCGTGCCATTCGTCCGCGCGCGTATGCGCCGTATTCTGGCTACACAGTTGGCGCTGCCGCAGCCGACGAGAACGGCGGCATCCACGTTGGGGCGAACATGGAGGGTGTTGACTACACCCTGACCGTGCACGCTGAGCAACACACAATGAATGCGATGCGCCTGGCGACCGACGCCCGGTGTGTTGCACTGGCATTTGCCGTGCAGTCGCCAGCCGAGGCACCAGCTCCGTGCGGGATCTGCCGTCAGCGCATTCGCGAGTTCGCAGCGTCACTGTCAATCCCCATCGTCGCCGTGAACCTTGACGAGCGGCTGGAGATCCTGCGCATCAATCGCTATCCGTTTGAACTGCTGCTTCCAAACTCATTCGGCCCAGAGAACATCGGCAAATAAAAAACGCCCCGTCGCGGCATGAGCCGCAACGAGGCGCTTTTGCCTGATCGTCAGCGTTAGCTGCGAAGATCCAAGTACGCCGCCCAGAGAACTGGGAGGCTCACCAAGAAACCAAGCACGAAGACGATCGGATCGTTCACTTGCCCTTCTTGGCGAGTAGGTTGCCTAGCGAAAGAATCGCTGGGACCCACAGGCCGATGTAGATCGCGGTCTCCGTGCTCTGGGCAAACCCAGCACCGAAGTAGTGCGCGAGTGAAAGTCCGAGGCTGGCTACGGCAGCCACGATGTACAGGTTCTTCGAGTCCATGTTTCCTCCCTAACGTTTGGGCTGAACTTCAACCCTGGTAAAAACGGTAGCCGATCCGTCGCAATAACTCAATCTTTCAGGGCTGGGGCTGAAGCCTCATCACCCGCAGTGAGTTCCACACGCTCAATCTTCTCGCCACGGTCAAGCACCTTCTTGGCTGAGGTCTTGATCTGCTCAATGTCCTTGCTCGCCTGCCCAAAGTGGCCCTCGAGGCTCTCGACCCGCTCGCCGAGCCGGCCCACGTCGTCAAGGATGAGGCGCACCTCGCGCTGAATGAGAGTGGCCTGCGCGGCAATCTTCGTGTCGATATAGACCGAGCGCAGGTTGGTCAGCCAGCCGTGGATGGTGTTTGGACTGGTGAGATAGACGCGCTTCTTACTTGAATATTCGACGAGGTCGGAGAAGTGCTGCAGCAGCTCGCTGTAGATGGACTCCGCCGGAATGAACATAAGGGCGAGATCGCGCGTTTCGCCCTTGATGAGGTACTTCGACGAGATGTCGTCGATGTGCTTCTTGACATCAACCTTGAACTGGCGCTCGGCCACGATGCGCATCGCGTCATCGCCGGCGGCCAGCATGCTGCGATACGACTCAAGTGGAAACTTTGAGTCGACGGCGAGATCGCCGCCGCGCTCGCTGAAGCGAATCAAACAGTCAACACGGGCACGATTAGAGAGCGTGGCCTGGAATTCGTACAGCTCGGCGGGAAGCACATCCTCAACGATCTGCTCGAGGCGCACCTCACCAAAGGCACCACGCGCCTGATTGCTGCCGAGAATGCCGACAAGGTCAACAACCTGACCCTTCAGCTCTTCAATCTGCTGCTGTGCGCGATCAATGATGCCGAGGCGCTCCCCAACCTGTTGAAGCTGCTCGGTGGTGCCCTTTGCGCCAGCGGCGAGCGCCTGCTGCACGCTCTCGCGGTCGCGGTTGGATTGTTCGACAAGCCCTTGCACCATGGCCGCAAGTTGTGCAGCCTGCATCGCGGTGCTCTGGTCGGGTGGGGTTGGGCGCCCAGCGCGCAGCGCTGCGGCGATAGCTGCAACGGCGGCAATACCGGTGAAGAGTACGGCGAGTGCTACGAGAAGATCGTTCATGCCCGCAATCTTGCCTGATCACCGTGCCGACTGTTTGACACAGTCGCGCCGCAACGCGGAGAGGCTATGCGCCAGGGACCGGTGCTGCGCGCTCGAGGAATTCTGGGATGCGGGTGAGATCAACGTTGCCACCACTCAAGATCACGACGACGCGATCGCCAGGGATCACGGGAATGTGCCCAAAGAGGAGGGCGGCGAGAGCGGCGGCGCCGGCGGGCTCCACCACCTGCTTGAGGCGCTCCATCGCGAACCGCAACCCGCCGAGGATCTCTTCGTCGGAGAGGGTGACGAGGCCATCAAGGAGTGAGGATGCGAGTGGGAGTGTCCAGGAGCCGGCATACGGCGCACCGAGGCCGTCGGCCACGGTGACCGGGGTGACGGGCACGACACCGCCAGCGTCGACCGCCTGCTTCACCGCAGAGGAGCCGTCGGGCTCAACGCCGTAGAGGCGAATCTCGGGCTTCAGTGCGCGGAGCGCAACAGATGCTCCGCAGAGCATGCCGCCGCCACCGAGTCCACCAATCACAACATCAGCTTCGGGAATCTGCTCAAGGATCTCGATACCCATGCTGCCGTGACCGGCAATCACAAACGGATCATCAAACGGGTGGGCATCGATGAGGCCACGCTCTGCCACCAGTTTGTTCTTCAGCTCTCCTGCGGTGCCCATGTGCCCTTCCACAAGGTGCACGGTTGCCCCGTAGGCCTTGCAGGCGGCGATCTTTGCGGGCACGGCCTTCGCTGGCATGACTACTTCAACGGGGATGCCGTAGGCGCGGCCCGCCCAGGCATATGCGGCGGCGGCGTTGCCTGCGCTAAAGGTGATGATGCCGCGGCGCTTCACATCTTCAATCCCGAAGAACTCCACAAGTCGTGCAACGCGATTCAACATGCCGCGAACCTTGTACGAGCCGCTGCGCTGCAGGTGCTCGGACTTAAATCGCACGCGGCCATCGCCAAGGGCTGGCCCGCCGCTCCGACGGAGCGCATCGGCAGCGCCGACCGAGGAGAGGATCGGCGTGATGTGCAGCTTCCCCGCGGTGCGCTGAACGGCATCCTTCACCGCCTTCAGATCCATGCTGAACGGCTCGCCCGTTAGGGGATCAGTGGTCGGCAGTGGCGGATAGGCCGGGCGCTGTTCACGAGACGGTAGGTCGGGCATGGCGAGAACGGTAGTACATGCGCGGGGGGAGCAGGTAGCCTGTACGCATGCTCGAGATTCGACCCGCAACCTTTGAGGAGATCCTGAACCTGCGCCACGAAGTGCTGCGGGCAGGTCGGCCGCTGGAAAGCGCCTACTACCCCGGTGATGAGGCTGGTGCGGGTGCGCACTGGGGCGCCTGGAGCGACGGTGAGCTCGCCGCCTGTGTCTCGCTCTATACGGTTGAAGGGCCAAGCACCCAACTCCGGGGCGCGGCGACCGCCCCACACTGGCGTAACCAGGGGATCGGTGAGGCGCTGATTCGCGCCGCCATCGCCGCCTGGTGGTCTGACACGAGCGCCCCGCGCGATCTCTGGTGCAACGCCCGTGTGGCGGCCATCACCCTCTATGAGCGCCTCGGCTTTGTTGCCGAGGGGGAGCTCTTTGAGTTCCCCCAGGTTGGCCCACATCAGCGCATGCGCTGGGTGGCTCCATGATCGGCGCACTGTTCGGTGTGTTCGCCGCCTTCTCGTGGGGTGGTGGCGACTTCTTGGGCGGACTCGCTAGTCGACGCCTGCCGACTTTCCTCGTCGTCGCCACGAGCCAGGCGGCGGCGCTGGCGCTACTGATTCCCGTCGCCCTGCTCGCTGGTGGTGTTCCGCCAAGCGGTTCTGCGCTACTCACCACCGCGCTCGCCGGCGTTGTTGGTGGCACCGGTGTGCTCTCGCTTTATCACGGGTTTGCCCACGGGCGCATCTCGATTGTCGCCAGCGTCGCGGGCACACTCGCGGCACTGATCCCCGTTGGTGTGAGCATTGCGCAGGGTGAAGTTCCGTCATTGCTCCGACTTATCGGATTCATGCTGGCGATCGTTTCGATCATCATCGTCTCAACGAGCTCTGTTGAACATGCAGTTGCTGGCGAGGCTGGCGCGCACGCCGATGCGTCAAGCGGTGCAGCGGCGGGCGGCGGTGCCATATACGGCATCACCGCCGGAATCTGCTTTGCGGGATTCAGCCTTATCTTCGCCGGCGTTCAAGCACAACTTGAAGAGACCGCAGCGATTGGACTACCGACGATTGCGTGGCTCCTCACCATCCTTCGTATCGCCAGTGTCTCGGCGCTCACCCTCGTCTTCATCACCGCTCGACTCATTGGCCGACGGCCGCCCGGAGATGAACCGATTCGCCCGGGTGCAATCCCAACAGGTCTACTGCCGAGACTACGGCTACTCGTGCTCCTTGCTGCGGCCGGCACCGGTGACACGATGGGGAATCTCTTCTTCTTCCTCTCCTCTGGAGAGAGCGGCGTGGCAGTAGCGGCGGTCTTTACGTCGATCGCACCAATCACCACGGTGATCTTTGCGGCGCTCCTGTTAGGCGAACGGGTAAGTGCACGACAGGGATTGGGGATTGCTCTTGCAGCGGTGGCAACCCTGGCCATTGCACTGGGCGGAGTGGCGTAGACGAACTGTTACAGACCCGCTACTATCGCTCTCCCATGACTGATGCATCGCCTGTTGAGCCGACGCCCATCGCGATTGACCGCGCGAGCGGCGCCCTGCGCCTCGCAGACCGAACGATCACGCTGACTGGCACCGAACTCCGGCTCCTCTCGCTCCTCATTGAGCGACTCGGCGATGCCGTCTCGCACCAAGAGATTCGGGATTACGTGTGGGGCGAGAATTGGGCCGGCGGTGATGAGGCGCTACGCGTTGCCGTCAACCGCCTGCGGAAGAAGTTCGAGAGCAATCAGCGTCGACCACAGATCTTGGTGAGCGTTCGCGGTATTGGCTACCGACTGATTGGCACGCGTCAGGCGTAGCGCCCCGCCACCGCTACGAGAAGAGCGGTTTCAGGAACTGGCTCTCAATCACCAGGGCGATGTACGCCACGGGGAAGCTCGCGAAGAGACCGAGCACTGCTGACCACCCCGAACGCTCTGTGCCTTTGCCGTCTGCGCGCGGTTGCGGCACGATCAGATAGGTGATGAGGCTGCCAAAGATCACCGTACCCAATACGAGCAGTGCCGCAGCCTCGGTGCGCAGATCTCTTCCGCCAAACACACCGCTGAGGTCACCGCCACTGCGGAGCGCGCGATCTACCTGTAGGTCGTAGACGAGATAGATAAGGGTGAGTAGCGTCGCGATGGAAACGTTGGAGAAGACGGCGCGAAAGACCGGCTTTGGTGCATGCAGTAGCTGGTAGACGCGGCGACCGATGAAGCCGCGTGGGCGACGCTGTTTAGCCATGGAGAATCTCAATCGTTGGGCGCTTCGGCAGCGTCTCTGGCGTGTGTGCAGCGAAAAGGGTGATCAGCTCGGCGATGCGCGCGACCTCGGCCTCGGTGTTCCAGAAACCCCACGAGGTGCGGAGTGCGGCGGCGGAGCCAGGTCGGCCCTCAAGAGGTGGGAGGCTCGGCACGCGGCGGGTGATGGCAAAGGCGCGGCGCGTGAGCTCCTCCACGAGCTGCTCGGGCTTCCAGCCGGCCACGCGGAGAGAGACGATCGTGGCATGCCCCCCGGCAGGTGCGAGCATCTGCACCCCGGGAACGTCACGCACTGCGGCGTGGAACTCGGCGGCGAGGCGCTGAGCACGCTCGGTCGCCCACGGCAGCCCCACCTGCATCGAGAACCAGCCCGCCGCTCTGGCAGCCCCCGCTAGGGCTGGACGGCTGAAGCCCGAGACCTGGAAGCGACGCGCGTCGGAACGGAACGTTCCCACTCCGTTGAGTGGCTGACCGTCGAACGCCATGTAGCCGCCAATGATCGGGCGGAAGGTGTCGGCGGCTAGCGCCTCGCGCGAGACACGAATGCCGGCGAGCCCCTCCACGCCGAGGAGCCACTTCTGGGATGGGAAGGCGAGCAGATCGGGGTTGAGCGCATCGATGTCGTCGCGCAGTGCACCAACACCCTGCGCTCCGTCGAGCACCGTGGTGACACCCGCCGCGCGCGCAGCAGCAAGAAGTGGTGCAACTGGAAGGGTGCGGCCGCTGATCCATGAGACGCGTGAGAGAAGCAAGAGCTTCGTTGGTGCAGCAAGCAGCGGCAGCACATTCGACACGATCTCATCATCACTGAGCGGTTCGCCGGCTGCGCTACAGAGCGAGAGCGTTTGAATCACGACGCCAGTGCGTGCGGCAAGTGCAGCAAGACTGCCGCGAATTGCTGGGTACTCTTCGTCAAAGGTAATGATGCGATCACCCGCGCGCCACTCCATGCCAAGAATCGGCCGAAGGATTTCCTCCGTCGTGCTGTGCCCAATCGCTACGAGTTCAAGATCGGTGGCCAGCACGCCGGCGAAGACGCCGCGCAACTCATTCGCGCGCTCCTCCACATCGTCCATAGCGTGTTCGGTGGCGCGCCCAGTCTGCAACTCTTGGTCGTGCACGGCGCGCATTGCGGCATCAACTTCGGCAGGCACTGGCCCGTTGCTTCCCGCATTGAGGTAGATGCTCGCCTCAGTTGAGGGCATCAACGTTCGAAGTTCGGTGACCTTCTCGTGATCGCTCACTCTGTCTCCCCCGCCAATCCAGTAGAGGCGCGACAGCGCGCCTCAATCGCCGAGAGTGACGCTACCTGATCAGGGCCAAGGTCGGTGCGGAAGCGCACGACGCGAGCACCACGAAGGCTGTAGCCAGACCCGCTGCGCTCACTGCGGCGCAGTTCGTCGAATGAAACCTCCACCACGATGCGTGGCTCCACGCTGCGATAGTTGCCGAGTTGGGCAACGGTGTGCGCCTCAAACCAGCGTCCCATCTCGCTCATCTCGCGTTCACCTAGTTGTGCGGAGGCACGACCGAGCGTTGTGAGCCGGCCAGAGAGATCGTCGCGCACGGCAAAGGTCAGCTCCGACAAGAGTGTGCGACGGCGCCCAACGCCGTACTCCACACCAACGACCACGCAGTCGACGCAATCAATCGGATGCTTCAACTTGAGCCACGCCGATCCGCGACGGCCTGGAGCATACGCTGCGGTAGTCGACTTCAACACAATCCCTTCCGAGCCGCGCATGCGCGCAGCAATGAACTCCGCCTCAATCTCTTCAATACCGTCGACAACGCGCTGCGGCGCTACTTGAATGACGCCATCGCACCGTTCTGTAATACCGATGGCGGAGAGCGCGGCGTATCGCTCTTGCAGCGGCGCGCCGATCAGTAGCTGATCGCCATGGGCAATGAGGTCAAATGCAATGAACTGCACCGCGGTGCGCTCACGTTCGTACAGGGTGGTTTCTGCGCCACTCAACCGCGATTGCACCGCACTAACGGGGAGTGGATGCCCCTCATCAAACGCAATGATCTCGCCATCAAGCACGAGCGACTCAGAGAGTTGCGCTGCTGCTGCCGCAATCTCAGGGAAGGCAACGGTGATGTCATTTGCATCGCGGCCCAAGAGTGCGACCTGACCTTCATGCAGGTGTAGTTGCACGCGAATGCCGTCGTACTTATCTTCCACCGCAATCGCGCCCGCGGCGATCTCGCTCAGTCGCTCCATCGCGTCGGCGGCACTAGCGGCTGGTGCGGCGAGCATGGCGGGGATCGGGTGGAAGTAGCGGAGCTTCGCCTCAGCAAGGGCGCCGCGCTTCGCCAGTAGGGCCACGCGGCCGGCATCCCCTTCTAGGGTCATCGCCCAGCGCACAGCGCTCACCTCTGCACCGAACGCTGCGGCGATGGCACTCTCCAGGAGACCGTCGCGGAGGCCGATCTGGACGTCACCGGAGAGCATGCGCACGATGTACTTGGCTGCGATGGGCGAGGTGCCGTAGAAGAGTTGCATCAGCAGGTCGTGGCGTCGTTGGCCGCTGGCACCACGGATGGCGGCGAAGCTCTCAGGGAGTGAGCGCAGGGCCGGCGCTGAATCTGCACCGGCCACCGGTACGACCCCCGTGGCGCTGGCGATGGCGCTGCTCCGCACTTGCGCGTGGCGCTCCTCGTTGGCAGCAGCCTCACCGGCAATGGGTCGTTCGCTCTCCAGGAGCTCCTCTACGGCGAGGCCGATATCACCTGTCTCATCGAGGATCTTCGCGAGTGAGCCCGATGGCGCGCCCGCTACCTCTTCGACCGCCTTGGCAAGTGCGGGCCACGAGACAGCGCCCGCCTGCGCGGTGCCACGACTGCCGAGAAGGCGGCAGATCACCTCGAGGTCAACCTCGTCGGCGGCACGGAGCGCATCGGCGAAGAGGCGCGCCTTCTCAGAGGTGCGCGAGGCGCCCTCAATCTTGCGTGCCAATTGCATCCAGCTAAGCATTGAGGCGATCGTATACCGTGATCGCGTGATCGGATCGCAGCGCCAAGGTGCAATCGGCGGACATGAGGCGGTCCTCGTGGGCGAGCGCGTCGCGTTGCGGCCGCACACCGTCGAGACCCTCCCGGCACTCAAGCGCTGGTATGCCGACCCTGAGCTCGTGCGACTCGCCCGTCACCGCAACGAGCCGCTGAGTGGCGACGAGGTGGAGCGCCTCGTTCGCGACCGCTTCACTACCGCCCAAATGCTCGCCTTCGCCCTCTACGAACGAATCGGCACGGAGGAACACCTCATCGGCAGTTGCACGCTGGCGAACCTTGACATTGAGAATGGTGCTGCAAGCTTCCACTTAATGATCGGCGAACCTGCCGCCCGCGGCCGCGGCCTTGGCAGCGAGGCGACACGCCTCGTTGCTCGCTTCGCCTTTGAGGCGCTTGGCCTTCATCGCATCAGCCTCACCCTCTTCGCCTTCAACGAGGCGGCGCTGCGCTGCTACACAAAGGCGGGCTTTACGGAAGAGGGCCGCATGCGCGATGCGATCACCCGCGATGGGCGACGCTGGGATGAGATTCAGATGGGGCTGCTCGCGACCGACGCGCAGTAGCGAGAGCGCTTAGGCGCTAAACGCCTTTCGAGTCATGTCAATGAATCGCTCGCGATCCACGCGATAGACTACACGGCAGTTTGGCTCGCGCTTCGTGTTGCCCAGGTGATCAACGATGGTCTGTCCGCGCTCATGTCCGAGGCCGAGCGATACCTCAACTCGGAGATGCGCTTCGCTGGTCGCGATGTCGGGCTCGAGTGCGACGGCCATGGCGATCGGATCTGGCCAGTCAAAGCCCTTCAGCTTCGATGACTCTTCGCAAAACTTTCGTAGCACGCGCTGAATGTCAATGCTGTACTGACCGAGTGGTCCGAGCGCGCGCAACTCCGCAGCAAGTGCGTCATCAATCACTGCATCAGCCACGGAGACATCCCAGCCAACCATCTCCACGTTCATGCCGGATTCCAAGACGATGTGCACCGCCTCTGGGTCAACCCACCAGTTGAATTCAGCAAGTGGCGTGATGTTGCCTGGAAGCACGCCGGTGCCGCCCATGATCACGCAGCGCTTCACCCAGCGCGCGAACTGCGGCTCAATGCGAATGGCGAGGGCAAGGTTGGTGAGCGGCCCAAGGGCAACGAGTTCGAGCTCTCCTGGCTCCTTGCGGAAGGCTTCGATCATCTCGTGCACCGCGTTGTTGCTGGTCGCCTTGCGACCCTTCAGCGGCAGCCCGATGTCGCCCATGCCGTCGGCGCCATGCACATGCTGCGCGGTGGCGAAGGGTCGAACGAGCGGCATCTCTGCACCTGCGTGCACAGGAATGGTCTTGCCGCACAGCTCATTGGTGTACATGGCGTTCTGCACCCCGAGCTCTACCGGCACGTTGCCAATAACAATTGACATGCCAACAACTTCGGTGTTCGGGTGCTTGAGCGCCATGACAATGGCGACGACGTCGTCCGATGCTGTGTCGGTGTCGATCCACATGCGGCGGGTTGGGCTCATGCGCGCATCGTATCTGCTACGGATGGGAATTAGTTGCGGCGTTCTGAAAGTGCGGCGGGATCTGCCTGCCACGGGCGGATCCCCTCGGCAAGGAGCAGATTCTCGCGATCGAGATGCGCGGCAAGCAGGGTGAGGCGCGCTAGCGCGTCGGGGGCTTCGAGGAGTGCCTGGCGCTGTTCGATAGTGAGCTGCACCACGCCGCCAACCACGTGCGAGAGGCCAACTGGGTCGTCACTCCCCGAGAGACGATCGATGGCCGTTGCCAGCAACTCGCCATCAGGGTCGCCCTCGTCGTCTGGAGACTCATCGTCGCCAGCGTTGTATTCGGTGATCTTGGCCGGCCCAGCGGCGGTGTTTGACGCCACAAGAAGACGTTCGATCTCGGAGACGACCTCTTGGCTGAGCGCCGCACCCTGCTCTTCTTCGAGTGCTTCGTCAATGGCTTCGGGGGTCACCTCATCGTCTTCGATGTAGTCGCCCTCCTCCTCATCGTCGTGGTCGTGGTCGTGCTCCCCCTCATCGACGCCGCGCAGCAGCTCGAGATAGTCGATGAATAAGTCCGAGACACGCTCTGCGGTGGCGCGCACGCGCTCGGCTGGTTCGCCCACCGCCTCGTTGAGAAGTTCGACCTCGGCCTGAAGGTACTGCGAGCTGCGATCAAAGTTGGTGATGCGGAAGCGCTGCGTACCAAGCGCCACGATGTCCCAGCGCCCATCGATGTAGCGCGTCGCCTCGCGAATTTCGGCGAGAGTACCGATCTCGGAGAGGCCGTCGCTGCCAGAGCGGACCACCCCGAACGGTTGATTGAGCTCAAGGCAGCGCTTCACCATCAGGCGATAGCGCGGTTCAAAGATGTGCAGCGGTAGGGCAACGCCTGGGAAGAGAACGAGTTGCAGCGGGAAGAGCGGGATCAGCTTCGGCGCGTCGCCGTTCTGCTCCAGGTCAGTGGCTGCAGGCCGAGGCCTGTCCCGCCGAATCCGCCGTGCGGAAGCTGGAGCCGCAGCCGCAGCCGCCAACCGAGTTCGGATTCTCGACGGTGAAGCCAGCACCCATCATCGCGTCCACGTAATCAACGGTTGAGCCCTTGATGAGTGGCACAGCCTTCTCATCAACGTAGACGCGCACGCCGTTCGCCATGAAGACGCTGTCGCCCGGGTTCTCGACATCGTCGAGCATCATGCCGTAGCGATAGCCGCTGCAGCCGCCCGAAACGATATAGACGCGCAAGCCGATTAGTGGGTTCGTCTCGCCCTTGGCGAGCTCAATCACTTTGGCGGCGGCGGCATCGGTGAGGGCGAGAACGGGTGCTCCGGCTGGCGCCTCGTTGGCGACCTGTGGCTCCTGGTTCAACATCGCTCCTCCTTCGGCAACTGCCGCTACTGTGACTGAGATTCTAGCGCGGCTACGCCTCGATGCGCTCTACCAGCATGGCGATCCCCTGGCCCACGCCCACGCACATGGCGGCGATCCCGTAGCGGCCTCCGCTGCGGCGTAGTTCACGCACAAGTGTGGACGCCATACGGGCACCAGAGGCACCAAGCGGGTGGCCAAGCGCAATGGCGCCGCCGTGCACATTCGTCTTCGCTGGGTCGAGCCCAAGCTCGGTGATGCAGGCGACGGCCTGGCTCGCGAACGCCTCGTTCAGCTCCACACGATCGATGTCGGCGACGGTGAGCCCAGTGCGCTCCAGCAGTTTGCGAATCGCTGGGATCGGCCCAGCGCCCATTACCGACGGATCAACGCCAGCAACCGCCGTTGCAACGATGCGCGCATACGGCTTCAAACCGAGTGCTCGCGCGCGCTCCGACTCCACAACAAGGAGTGCAGCGGCGCCGTCGTTAATGCCCGATGCGTTGCCAGCAGTGACCGTGCCGTCGGCGGCGAAGGCGGGCTTTAACTTTGCAAGTGCGCCGGCGCTCGTATCAGGTCGCGGATGCTCGTCGCGATCAACAACGATCGGCGCGCCTGAGCGCTGTGGAATGGAGACCGGCACGATCTCTTCCGCGTGGATGCCGCTTGCTCCAGCAGCTGTGGCGCGCTGCTGTGAGGCGAGAGCGAGTTCGTCTTGCGCTTCGCGCGAAACGTGCCACTGGTCGGCAACGCGCTCCGCCGTCTCGCCGAGCGAGATCGCTGGGTACTTCGCATGGAGCCGCGGATTCACAAAGCGCCAACCGATGGTGGTGTCGACCAGCTCGCGATTACCGCGCTCGAGACCGCTCTCTGGCTTCAAGGTGACGAGTGGCGCGCGGCTCATACTCTCAACGCCACCAGCAACGACCACTTCGGCATCACCAACGGCAATCGCGTTGGCGGCGGCGGCGAGCGCCTGTAGGCCCGAGCCGCAGAGTCGATTCACGGTTTGACCAGGCACCTCAACGGGGTAGCCAGCAACAAGGAGCGCCATGCGTGCAACGTTGCGGTTGTCTTCGCCGGCCTGGTTGGCGCAGCCCAGGATCACGTCGTCGATGTCGGCGGCGCTGATGCCGCTCCGGGCGACGACCGCTTCGAGCACCGTGGCGGCAAGGTCGTCGGGGCGCACGCCCGAGAGCGCGCCGCCGTAGCGACCGAAGGGGGTGCGCAGCGCCTCAACGATCCAGGCCTCTTTCAGGGGGCGGCCCGGGGTGCTGCTCTGGGAGAGAGGTGCGCTACTGCTCATGTGCCCAGTCTACGCCCGCCCCTCGGCTAGGATGGAGCCATGAGCGAGACCCTCGTACCGATCGCCTCCGACCTCCCTCCGATCGCGACCAGCCTTACCCCTGGGCTCCCCACAGCGGCTGCCCTTTTTGACTTCGCCGCAGGCGCCGAGCGCCGCTTCCGCACCTTGCGCCTTCGCATTGAGGAGCGCGCCGTCACGGCCGCAGGCGAGAGCCTCGGATCCGTCGAGCTGCTGATGGACCGACCCCACGCCCGCGTCACCACGGTGCATCCACAGGGTGGCTACGAGGTCTGGATAACCGACGGCGCCGATGTGCGCGGCTACAACGCGGTGACCAACACCACGACGCGCCGACCGCACCGCGCGGCACCCACGGGACTTGATGACCGTGGTCTTCCGCAGACTTCGCGCGTGCCGACCGACATGGGTCCGCTTCCGGGTAAGGGCTGGGCAACCACATTCGTGCGCCCAGGATCGTTCTGCAGCAGCGTCCTCGCCGGTGCCGTTCTCGGTGCCGTACACGAGACAAACGTTGCCGGCCGCATTGCGCTCACCATTGAGGCTGCAGCGCCACGTGCCGTTGCCCTTGATGGCGACCGCGCCGACTTCCGCTTCCGCGTCACCTTCGATCGACTCACCGGCGTCTTGCTTGGTGTTGAAGAGTTCCGTGGTGCACAACTTGTACGTAGCGCGCTTTGCACCGCGTTTGAGGTTGATGCATCAATTCCCGCCAGCGCCTTTGATCTTGAGCTCCCTCCCGACGTTGTGACGCTCTATTGAACGGCCGATGAGCGAGATTGTTGGCCAAGCACTGCTCGATAAGTCAGTTGCGCAACTCGTTGCGGCAAGCGACAGCCCTGAGCACATTGCGAAACTAATTCCTGGATGCGATGGCCTACATCGCATTGACGCAGAGCACATGGAGGGCCGACTCGCGACGCAGGTTGCTGGCATTCCTATTGAGGCTGCGATCTCGATTCGTCGCACCGTTGAGGTGCTCGATGGTGGCGTGACTCGACTGCATCTACGACTAAAGGTGCGCCCAGACATTGGCGGTCATGCGATTGTTGTTGCCCTCGTCGACTTGACCGAGGCGAGTGCGAGTAGCAGCAACGCTTCGTGGCGAACCTCAACAGAGCTCGATCCAATGCTCGCCGTGATGGCGGGGCAGCGGGTGGAAGAGTACCTGCGCACGTCGATTGATCACCTGATCGCGGGGCTTGCGAGCTAGGCGTTCAGCGCCACCCAAATAGCGGCGAGCACGATCGACGCTAAGGCCGCAATCATCAGCACCCATCCTGCACGGAAGAGTGCACGTCCGCGGCTGATCGGCCACCAGGCAACTACGGAGCGCGCAATGCGCAGCGCCGCTTCAGCCATCGCAATAAAGAGTGGAATGGAGCCAATGAGCAGCGGAAGTTTCACGATGCCGTCACTCCACTTCGCGCCAAGGTTCAGCGCGCTGATCACGATCGTTCCGCAGATGAGTGCGACGACGCTCAGGTAGATGTAGCCGCCGCGCAGTGGCGTTGGATCAGACTCCGGAACAAATGCGGGGAGTCCGTCGTCGGCAATTGGCACAGGCTGGCGATCGAGCTTGATCATTCCTGGCTCGTAGCGCTCGTCAACGAGCACGCCACGCATCAGATCGCCCGCGTCTGGCGCCTCCTCTTCGGCGCCTGGGAGTGCGTGCGGCAGCGCCTCGGCGCCGTCAATCTGATCCGGCCGAACGATGCGTTGGCGCTCGTTGCTCATCGTCGAGCGAGCAGGAATCCGACCACAGCGAGCACGATGCCGGCGACCCGCGTGGCAGTGACCGGAATAGCCGGTGCGCCGAGAAGGCCGAACCCGTCAATAGCGAGAGCGGCACCGAGTGAGCCAAGGATGTAGATGAGGGTTGCCTCCGTTACGCCGAGCACTGGCACGGTGGTGGCGAATCCGGTCACGATCAGTGCGCCAAACAAACCGCCGGTGAGCAGGAGTGGTGGCACCTTTGTGGCCTCTACGAGCTGCAGCTTGCCGCTGAGTAGCGCGACCACGAGCAGCACCGCTAGGCCCCCAATGAACGAGACGACGGCTGCGCTCACCGGATCGGTGCGCCGCCCAAGTTCGGCATTCAAGATGGACTGCACCGACGAGCCAACGCCAGCGGCGAAGATGAAGAGTGCCAAGGCAATGAACTGCATAAGTCCCCCTCTATTGGATTGACCCGAGTTACGAGCAGTCACTGACTACTCGCCCTGGGCGCGGGTGAATCCCTCTTCGCTACCCCAGACGCGGAGCTTCTCCAGGTGCACCCATGGCGCCACACCCGCCACGCGGGCGGCAAGCGCCAGCAGTGTCTCGTCGGGCAAATCAGAGTCATCGGCGCGGGCCAGGAATCGTGCGCGGAAGAGGCCAGTTGGATCGAAAGCCGGTGCGGCGTTCGGCCACACGACCGTCCCCTTGCTCTCGATCATCTTGAGGGTTAGCTCCTGCCCCGCGAGCGCCGAGAGCTTGGCGCCGAGTTCGGCGGGGGCCATCAGCGACTGCAAGAAGAGATCAAGACCGACAACGCGCGCTGCGCCGACTTCACGTTCGCGCGCCTCGCCGCTCGTCCAACGCGCATGCGGCTTCACATCAACCGGTCGTGGGCGGCTTGCAGCGGCTGGCACCGTTGTTGGGCGTGAGCCGAGGCTCTCGATAACGGCATCAGCAAATCCACTGGTGCTTGTTGCCGCTTCAACATCGCCACCCTGCTGCCGAACCACATCTTGCGGCAGAGCCTTGCCAGCCTCAAGTGTTGCAAGCACTGCGTCCTCAACAACGTCGGCAAGATCGGTCTCGCCCAGGTGGCGCAACATCATCGTTGACGAAAGGATCAGCGCGGTTGGATTGATCACGTTCTTGCCGGCATACTTTGGCGCAGAGCCGTGTACCGCCTCAAAGATCGCCACGCCATCGCCGTAGTTTGCGCTCGACGCAAAGCCGAGGCCACCAACAAGGCCTGATGCGAGATCGCTAATGATGTCGCCGTGCAGGTTGGTGGCAACAACGACATCAAACTGCGCCGGGTCTTTCACCATCTGGTGTGCAACGTTGTCAATGATGAGGTGATTCGCTTGTAGTGACGAATACTCCATGCCGAGATCTTCGCCAACCTGCTTGAAGAGTCCTTCGGTGAACTTCAGAATGTTCGCCTTGCTCGCCGTGGTGACCTTGTGGCGACCCTCGCGCAGTGCAAGCTCGTAGGCGAAGCGAATGATCTTCTCGGAGCCGGTGCGGCTAATGAGCTTTACGGCTTGTGCGACATCGTGTGTCTGCAGATGCTCAATGCCGGCGTAGAGGTCTTCGACGTTCTCGCGAACGATGACCATGTCAATCCCTTCGCCCTTGTAACGGGTTGGCACGCCTGGGAGCTCGCGCGCAGGTCGAACGTTCGCGTAGGTTTCAAAGAGTTTGCGCAGTGTGACGTTCGCGCTCTTCTCGCCGAAACCGACGGGCGTCTCAAGTGGGCCCTTCAAAGCAACGCGGGTGCGCTCGATACTGTCGCGAGTCTCCTTTGGCACACCTGAGGTGTCGCCCTTCTTAAAGACCTCGGCGCCAGCCTCCGCCTCCTCCCAGTCGAAGGCAACGCCCGCCGTTGCGGCAGCGGCGTCAAGGACGCGCTTCGTCGCGAGGGCAACCTCGGGGCCGACCCCGTCGCCAGGGATCAGGGTGATGGCGTGGCGTCGTGGGGTGGTCATGCGCTCAGGATAGCGGGGTTAGCGTGAGGCGCTGGGGGCGGCGATCGGCAGGTTCACATACCCACGGAACTGGAAGCCAGGGCGGCGCACCGCGCCTGGGAGCAGGGTGATCTCGGGGAGCACCTCCGCCAACGCGCCAAAGAGAAGTTCGAGTTCGAGCCGTGCCAGCGGCGCACCGATGCAGAAGTGAATGCCGCCGCCGAACGAGAGGTGTGACGTCTCGCCACGCGCGATGCTGAAGGCGTCGGGGTTCTCGTACTTCTCGGGGTCACGGTTTGAGGAGCCGATCATGAGGCCCACCTTTGATCCGCGTGGAATCGGCACGCCGCGCACCTCAAAGCCGTCATCAAGGACCCAGCGCTGAAAGAACTGCAGCGGCGGGTCCCAGCGCAGGATCTCTTCAATCGCGCTCTTCATCGGCACTGCTCCAGTGCGCAGCAGCTGCCATTGATCCGGGTGCGCAGCAAAGGCCGCCACCCCATTCGATGCGGCATTCACCGACGCCTCATGGCCGGCCATCAGGAGCACCATCACCGTGGAGATCACCTGCTCGTCGCTCAGATGTTCGCCATCCACAGTGGCATCAATGAGACCGGTGAGTAGATCGTCGGCTGGCTGGCGACGACGGGCGGCGATCAGGTCCGCAGTGAAGGCGGCAAACTCGCGCACCGCAAGGTTGGCGCGATCCTTTACCGCGTCCGACGGTGATGGCTCATACATCGAGACCACGTCGTGGGAGAGGGCCAAAATGCGCATGCGGTCTGGCTCAGGGACACCGATCAGCTCACAGATGATCGTGAGGGAGAGTGGCTCGGCGAGATCCTGCACCAGGTCGAGGCTGCCGCGCTCACGTGCGGCGGCGATCCGCTCGCTAATGAGGCGGCTCGCCGGTCCGCGCTGCGCCTCAACGGAGCGTGGGGTGAAGGCGGTCGTCACCAGACGTCGCAACTTGGTGTGATCGGGCGGCTCCAGGGCGATCATGTCCCACCGCTCAAACGCCTTAAAGTCGGCGTAGCGATCGTCGCGCCACGGCTGCAGATCGGCGGGGTCGCGAATGAACTCTTCGGCGGTATAACGCTGCGAGAAGTCAGATCCGAGGCGCTTATCGCGCCAGGCGGCGTGCACGTCGGCATGGCGAGTAATGAAGTGAATGCCGCTCTGCGGCGAGTGCCAGACGGGACCGTGTTCTCGCAGCCGGGCGTAGGCGGGGAACGGGTCGAGCGCGGTAGCTGGGTCGGTTGGGTCGAAGAGGAGGGCTGAGTCCGCCACGCGGTTACGCCCCAGCGGCGCGGTCTCGGGCGATCAGCAGGCGCAAGCCGTGCACAGCGGTGTCGATCACTGGATCAATGGAGAAGTTCTTCATCGATGCCTCTGACTCCTCATGTGTCATGGAGGGGCTCCCGACGCAGACCATGATGCCACCTGCACGTGCACGTAGCGTTGCCGCCACGATAAAGAGGGTTGCCGATTCCATCTCAGAGCTGATTGCACCGCCGGCAATCCAGGCCTTCCAGCGGCGAGCCAAATCATCGGCTACCGGCATGCGCCCCGGCTCCACCTCGCCGTAGAACGAATCCTTTGACTGCGCGACGCCCACGCGGTGGCGCACGTTGCGCTCGCGCGCCGCATCGCGCATCGCGAGCACCACATCAAGATCGGCCACGGCGGGGAACTCCATCGGCAGATAGTGGCTGCTCGTCCCCTCGTCGCGAATCGCGCCACTGATGACGGCCAGGTCACCCGTCTGCATGCCAGGTTGCATGCCGCCCGACGTTCCGACACGAATAAAGGTGTCGGCGCCAATCGCGTGCAACTCCTCAGCGGCAATCGCCGTCGAGGGGCAGCCAATCCCGGTTGAGGTGCAGGCGACAGGAACGCCATCGAGTTCGCCGACCCAGGTGGTGTACTCACGCTTCTGTGCCACAAATCGTGGGTTGTCAAAGCGTCGAGCGATTACCTCGACGCGCCCCGGGTCACCAGGCAACAGTACATAGCGCCCAACGGCACCCTTCTTGAGGCCGAGATGGTGAACCGTGCCGTCTGGCTCGAAGATTGCCATTAGCGTCTATGAACTGATCAGCGCGCGAATCGCGACGACAATCACACCAACGAATACCAAGATGCCAAACCCAAACATCAGCATGGCAACGATCGGAGCGAACACCAACGGTGTCGAGCCGCTCTGCCCCCAATTCTGCAGACCGTAGATTGTGAGCCCAATCATCACGACGATTCCTAACAGACCAACGAACAGGTCAAATGGGCCGCTTGGAACTCGACGGTACGATGTTTTGACCCCCTTTGATCCGAAGGCGCGTGACTCCAAACTGATCGCCAGCTGCTGAACGCGCTCTACCGCGCCAGCAGCGACAGGAACGAACGAAGGAACGATGGAGCCGAAGCCAGTCCCCTTCATGCCGCGGGACCGCTGTGCGGCGAGCACAAGTTGTACCTCACGCTGGAGTACTGGCACAAGCTGCAGTGTCATAGAGATCATGAAGTTGATTAGGTATGGCACGCGCATCCGCGCTAGCGACGCGAAGAGATCCGATGGGTGTGTTGAGAGAATCAACCCAAATGCAAGGATTTGGAACGATGCGACGCGGAGCATCAGTGAGATCGCATGCGAGAGACCTTCGCCATAGATTTTCATTGGGCCAAAGAAAATCTCTTGCTCGCACGATGAGCCGCAAAGGACTGGCGAAAGTCCTTGGATCACGATGATGGAAGCGGTGATGGGCGTGAAGAGGATCAAAACTCGAAGGAGTGGCTTGATGATCTTCGCACTCACCGCAACCGCCAAACCGAAGAGCAGCAGCCCAAATAGCGGGAGTGGCTGGTAGGTGGTAAAGCAGAAGATGCCGGCAGGAATCAGCCAGGCAAACTTTGCGACCGGATCGAGTCGGTGCATCCATGAGGTGCCTCGAACATGTGTGACCGAGACGCTTGGTCCGTACATCAGGCAACTCCCTTCGCGCCAAGTTCTTTGGCGAGCTCGTCCACGCTGAGCGCTGCGGGTTTGCCCTTACGCGCCTTCAGTTGCAGCGAGATCTGCGTGATCTGTGGCGGAACGATGTGTGTGCGTGTCATCACTTCGGTGTTGCCAAAAACCTCGCGCGCGGTGCCGTCAGCAATGATCTTCGCGTTCCACATAACAATCATGCGCTCGCTCACATCGGCAAGGAGTGGCATATCGTGTGAAACACAGATCACTGTCGAGCCCTGCTTCGTCAGGCGATGGATCAGGTCATTAATCACTTTCGTTGTCTGGTGGTCTTGGCCAGTGGTTGGCTCATCGAGCACAAAGACCTTTGGGCCCATGGTGAATACAGAGGCGATGCCGACAAGCTTGCGCAGCGGAAAGCTGAGGCGGTACGGATGCATCTCGCCGTACTGCTTGATGTCAAAGAAGGCGAGTGCCTCCTCAACGCGACGCTCCACCTCATCTGGTGGGAGGCCGAGGTTCGTTGGCCCGAAGGCAAGCTCGGCACGGACGTTTGTAGCGAAGAGCTGGTGGTTCGGGTTCTGGAAGACGTAGCCCACAGTCGCCGCCATCTGCTGAACCGTGTGATTCGCCGTGTCCTTTCCATCGACCACTATGCTCCCCGATGTGGGCTTCAGCAACCCGTTGAGCAGCTTCGTCAAGGTTGTTTTGCCGGAGCCGTTCTGGCCAACGATTCCGACCGACTCCCCTTCAGGGATCTCAAGGCTGACGCCATCGAGCGCAAGTACGGCACCATTCGCGTAGACGTAGCGGGCATCGGTGACCCTGACCATGGAGTTGCTCATGCGCGTGCCTCCAGCCACTCAATCGCCTCGGCTGTCGTGACCGGCAGATTCTTCGTCCCTGATTTCGACAGGGCAATCGCAAGGTCGGTAGCCTGTGGAACGCGAATACCGATCTTGGCGAGTTCTTCGCCACGCGAGAATACTTCAGTTGGTGTGCCGATCATAACGATCTTCCCTTCATGCAGCACAACGATGCGATCTGCATACGCAGCGAGCACCTCGGATTCGTGTTCTGCAACGATGACGGTGAGCCCCTCTTCGCGGTTGAGCTTGCGCGCCAACTCAAAAACCTCCTCTTTGCCAATCGGATCAAGGTTTGATGTTGGCTCATCCATAAAGAGGATTTTTGGCTGCATTGCAAGTACTGATGCGATAGCGAGTCGTTGCTGCTGACCGCCGGAGAGCCCCATCGGTGAGCGCTCTTCAAAACCAGCAAGGCCCACGGTGGCGAGCGCCTCACTTACGCGCGGTGGCATCTCTTTGTTGGGCACACCAAGATTCTCAAGGCCGAGCGCAACCTCTTCTGCCGCGCTGACTTGGCTCATTTGAAATTCTGGGTTGTCGAAGACGATGCCGACCGTTCGTGCCATCTCGCGCACTGGCGTCGTGGAGGTATCAAGGCCCTCAACAGTTACCTGACCCTCGTAGATTCCCATGGTGCTTTGAGGGACGATTCCGTTAATGGAAAGGCCGAGGGTCGTCTTACCCGCGCCATTGAGTCCCATGATGCCGAGGTACTCGCCGCGCCTAATCTCAAGATTGATGTTGCTCAGCGCGGGGCGTTCGCCACTGGAGTAGGTGAAGCTCAGATTCTCAATCTTGATGACGACGTCTCCAGGCAATGCATCCTCCTCCGCTGTGTAGTTCATCGTAACTGGGCTTAGCGGTAAGCGAACCGCCCGACCGCACCCTGCGGCGCGATCGGGCGGCTGTCGCGCAGCGATGCGCGACGGTGCGTTAACTCAGTCTTTTGCGCGAATGACTGCTACGCCCGCGCCGAGCGTAAATAGGCCAGCCAACACATTCATTGCTGCAAGCGTTGGGAAAGCCTGGTCAGGGGCGTCGATTTTGATGCTACTAACCGCGAACGGTAGGACAAGCATGAACACGCCCATTGCCAAGACGCCAACCGCTGCGGCCTCTCGGGGCCCGACGGTTGCTGGACCAGAATTCTTTGCCATGATGATCCTCCTTAAGCGGCAGCGCTTGCCTGCTGAATTGCGATCAGCAGGAAGGCGATACCAACGGCAAGACCAATGAAGACGTACTTGAGTACGCCGTTCTGGTCAGTCTTCGGGAGACCAACGCCAGACGTGAGGCCTGACGGCAGTGCCTGAAGAATTGCCAAGCCAACGAACGTTGCGATGAGCTTGTCAGCGAACGAGCCTGGAAGGCCGCCGATGAACGAAGCCTGAAGGGTGCCCAAGCCGGCAGCGCTGATCGCTGCGACGAGCGCGTCCGACGAGTGCCCAGTGGCACCACCGAAGACGAACGTAATGATCGGTGCAGCCATCGCCTGAACAGCAACACCGCAGAGCGCTCCTACGACGATTAGTCCTGGGAGCGACTTGCCGAGTCCGAAGCTTCTGATGCCGTAGCCCCAGACAAGGGCACCTACGACGTTACAGAGTGCAAACGGAATGCCGACAGGGCCGTTAATCAACGAGCCAGCCGTATTCGTGATGATTCCTGTGAGGGCGCCCCACCATGGGCCGAGCGCGACCGCCACGACCATGGTTCCGATCATGTCGAGGAAGATCGGCACCTTCACGATGCTAATGATGAATCCGCCGACGATGTTGAGGGCCGCCATTACTGGCACAAGGACCGCAACATACGAGAGCGGGATTCGCTGCGCGGCGCGTGCCGCTGCTGCTCCTGACATCTCAGTTCCTCCCTTTCGCCGGTCTCCAGCCTGGAGGCCGACCTGTTTCGCCTTGGGTGACAACGCCACCCTTGGGCTTACAACCAAACGGCAACCCGCCGCTGCCGAGAGGTTAGGCTCCCTTAACCTTTTGTCAAGACCCTGATGCGTCAGATGAACCGACACAGGGGGTTGACGTAAGAGGGCTACGGGGTAAGGTCTGCCCCTTGGAGATCGCGGGCCGGTCGGTCCGTAGAAGGAGGTATCCGTGCGTGGGAAGTGGTGGTCGAACCCGATTCTGAGCTCCCTGGCCCCAGTAGTTGAGGGGTCTGAGTTTGTTACAACGAACGAGGGGGAGGTCCAACGGGTGGCCAGGTGGATGGCAGCCGAAGAGTTCCCCGACTTCCGCGCCCCAGCTCCAGCCGTAAAGGGCCCCTTCGACATCGGCCCTGACCCCGACAAGAACATTGACCTCACAATGCTCATCACCATCCTGAACTTCGCCTTCACCGACTTCGCCACCTCCAAGAAGTTTGAGGTCACCTACAACGGGGTGCGCTATTCCGACAGCGAGGCGATGTTCGCCTGCCTGCACAAGGCGATCCTGGCGGGGCAGCCGATCCTCACCGGACAGTGGGCCGCAGGGGTTACCCGACGCGACCTTGAGGAGCTCTTCCGCGGCAACATTGAGATCCCGATGCTCGATGAACGAGTTGCGGCGCTCAACACGGTCGGCACCGCGCTCACCGAGAAGTACGACGGCAAGTGGCACCGCTGGGTTGCTTCTTGTGCGCCCGCCCTCTATTCAGGTGGCGATGGGCTTCTGGAACGGCTCGTTACCGAGTTCCCGCGCTTTGACGATGTGAGTGATTGGAAGGGGCACAAGATCCAAATTCAGAAGCTCTCGCAGCTCGGGCTCTGGGGGCTTCATCGCGGTCTCGCTCCGCTCGGTCGCACCGTGTTGAAGGATCCCGAGATGTGCACAGCGTTTGCCGATTACATTGTCCCAGTCGCACTGCGCACCATGGGCATCTTTGAATACGAAGCATCACTGGAGAAGCGCATCATGGCGGGCGAGATGATCCCGCGCGATTCACTCGAAGAGATTGAGATTCGCGCACACAGCATCTACGCAACAGCGCTCCTCACCGACGAGGTGAACGCGCGACGCCCAGCAGACAAGCAGCTGCTAATTCCAGAGGTTGACTACCGACTCTGGAAGACGTATCACGCGACGCACTATCCGCACCACCTCACGCGCACGATCATGTATTAGCCGTGACTCGGCCACGCGCAAAGAGGGCAAGTCGAACGTTGCCGTTTGCCGATGTGCTGTCGCGACCTGGAGCCATCGTGACCACGATTGGTGGACTCATCGCTCGCTCGCCAATCTCTATGGTGCCCATTGGCCTGATCGCTATTGGCAGTGGGCCGCTGGGATCGTATGCAGTTGGTGGCGCAGCTGCAGGCGCATTCTCCATCGCAAATGCAATAGGTGCAACGTTGATCGGTCGCGCTGCTGACGAGCACGGACATCGGCCGATGCTCTTGCGCACCTCCGTTGTTATGGTGGCCGGCGCAGTGCTGATCTCAGTAGTCGCGATCTCTTCTCCAAACGCGCTACTTCTCATCGCCGCATCGGCGCTCTTTGGTGCAGCTACTCCAGGGATGGGCTCCATCATTCGCGCTCGGTGGACCTCTGTTGTGCATACTGCACCGCTTCGCATTCGCGCCATGGCACTGGAGTCGGTGAATGATGAGGCAAACTTCTTAATCGGGCCGCCTCTTGCCTCACTTCTCATTGTGCAAGGAGTTGTTTGGGGACCTGTTGCAGCAGCGGCGCTTTTTTTCGTGATCGGGGCGGTTATGGTGATCTCTCAGCGATCATGGGAGCCAGCGCTACATGAGCGTGATGCGGCAGGAATGCGCGGTGAGATTCGCGCTAACGGGCTGCTGATGCTGAGTGCGGCGGCAATTGGTGCAATTCTCGGCGCCAGCCAAGTGCTCCTCCTCGCATACTGCACGGCGGTCGGTGCCGCTGCTGGCATCGCTCTTGCGCTCGGTCTCAACTCTGGGGCGAGTCTGGTGGGCGCGATCCTAATCGGCTCTAAAGCTGATTGGCGCTGGTCGGCGGAGCGACGCTTTGCTGTTGCGGCGATTGTTTTTGGGCTCGCCACTATTCCAACTGCTCTTGTGAGCGGTTATCTTCCGTATTTGATCGCCACCACGATTGCTGGGTTCGGAATCGCCCCGATGTTTATTCAGCAGAACGCAGTGATCGCGGAGCGTGCTGGCGGGGCGGCACGAAGCGGCGCTTTTGCTCTCATTGGTGGAGGTGTGGTCTTTGGAATTTCAGCCGGCTCTGCTTTGGGCGGTGTTGCAATCGATGCCTTTGGAGCTTCCGAGGCGCGCCTCATCTTGATCCCGCTGTCGCTTGTTATGGTGCTCCCGATCCTGCTCGGGGTTCAGCGCGCCGAGAAGCGTCCGACCCGCTCCGCAAAGCGCTGAAGGAAGGCCTCGCCGTCGCCGGCAATGGCGACACGGCTGTTCGCCGGGGTGTTCGTTCGCCCCCGGACATCGACAAGTAGATCGCCCTGGGTGATCCCCTCGCGCGTCTCAACGGCGCTCGGTGCACTGACGATGGTTGCGAGTGCTGCATCGAGCGCCACCGCGACGGTGAAGGCGTCATGGATGTGTGACCCATCAATCTTGTCGTACTGCAGATGGAACTCGTCGTAGAAACGGAGCGCTTCGTCAATCAGCCGTAGGACTGGGTTCAGCGTGGCATCACCGCGCTGTGCGCCAGCACGGCCCGCTGCAGCAACGAGCGCCGCCCAGTGCGGTGGCCGAATGAGTGCCGACTCAGTGGCATCAAGCGGCAAGATTAGTGCTGGTCGGCCCGCGGCAGCGCAGGCACGAATCACCTCATCAAGCGCTTCTGGGTCACACCAGGCGTTCCACTCACTGCGCGCGCCTGTGTTCCCTGGCGTCGATATCGCACCTGTCATCAGCACCACGTCGTACAGGAGTGCCGGAAGTTCAGCATCAAGTCGGAAGGCGGCGGCAATGTTTGTTGCGGGGGCACAGCCGATGATCGTTACCGCTCCAGGGTTGCGCCGCACCTCGGCAACAATGCGCGCGGCGGCGGCGTTGGTGCCATCAGTTGCTGGTGTGCTGAGCGCGCGTGATGGTTCAGGTAGAACGGCGTAGCCGAGGCCTGTTGGTCCGTGCGTCTCTGGTGTTGTGACGAGCGCCTTGACCAGTGGGGTACGGGCGCCAGCAATCACGTCTATGTGAGATGCACCGGCAACGTCAAGCACGCCGCGCGTGTTGCGCACTACAGCCTCGAGGTTGACGTTCCCTGGTGCACACGTTGCAACGAGCAGCTCGGCATCGGGCGAAGCGAGTGTGTAGAGGAGCGCCATGGCATCGTCAATGCCTGTGTCGACATCGAGGATGAGTTTGCGCTGTGGCATGCGCGCGAGCGCTACTTGATACGGCCGGCGGCGCGATCCGCTGCGATGAGCTTCCGCAGACCCGAGATCGACGTGTCAATGACACGATCAATTGATGAGTCGGCGAGCTCTGCCTCTGTCATTGGCCGCTGGTCTGGGTTGCCGAGGATCAACATAGCGCCACCGGCGCGCACGCGTAGCGTTGACGCCACGATGAAGAGCGTTGCCGCCTCCATTTCAGAGCAGATCGCACCGCCCGCCATCCACGCTTTCCAACGGCGTTGCAAATCATCGGCAATTGGCATGCGCTCTGGGTTGTGCTGGCCGTAGAACGAATCTTTCGACTGCGCGATGCCAACGTACCAAGGGAAGCCGCTCTCCTTGGCAGCCTCGCGCAACGCGAGTGTCACATCAAGGTCTGCGACGGATGGGAACTCCATCGGCAGGTAGTGACGGCTGGTCCCCTCGTCGCGAATGGCGCCGCTAATCACGCCGACCGAACCTGGCTTGATGTGATGTTGCATGGAGCCTGAGGTACCGACGCGAATGAATGTGTCGACGCCAATGTCGGCGAGCTCTTCGACAGCAATTGCCGTGGAGGGGCAGCCGATACCGGTGGAGGTGCAGGCAACGGGCACACCGTCGAGTTCGCCCGTCCAGGTGGTGTACTCACGGCGGCGCATGAGGAATTTTGGTTTGTCAAAGCGGCTGGCGATGATCTCAACGCGATCAGGGTCACCGGGGAGCAACACGTAGCGGCCGACCTCGCCGTTGCGAATGCCGATGTGGTGCTTGCGACCGTCGCTTTCGGTTGCTGCCATCAGTGTGCTCCTCCTGCTAGATACGGCGCGGCGAGCTTCGCCGCCTCTTCCTTCGATAGGTAGCTGCTCTGTGTGCCTGGTTTCTGCACGCTCTCTGAGGCGCAGGCTACGGCAAGTTCTGCCGCTCGCACAGGGGTGAGGCCACTGGCGAGACCGAACGAGAAGGCGCCGAGGAACGAGTCGCCTGCACCAGTCGTGTCGACGACGGTCACCTTCGGCGCACTTACACGCTGAAGGGGCTGGCCACGCTGGGCGATGGCGGCGCCGTGGCCGCCGAGGGTCACCAGCAGGTTGACGCCGCTCTTCGCTGCGGCGGCAAGGATGCGCTCGTCGGCACCGTCGCCAATCGCCGAGCCACCGAAGAGGGTGGTGAACTCCATCTCGTTCGGGGCGAGCCAGTCAGAGACGGCAAGGAGCTCAGGATCAATGGGCGCCGCTGGGGCCGGATTGAGCAGGGTGGTGATCCCCGCAGCACGTGCCGCGCGGAAGGCGGCAAGGGTGGTCTCCTGGGGAATCTCAAATTGGCCCACAACGATTGTTGGCTTGAACTCTCGCACCGCTGCCTCGGCGACGGCGGGGTCCGTATCGTTGTTGGCACCGGGAACAATGATGATGCGGTTGATCCCGTTCGCGTCGACCCAGATCGGCGCGACGCCGCTGGAGCCTGGAACGGTGCGCATCCAACGCGTGTCGATCCCCTCTTTGACGAAGTTCGCCAAATGCGAAGCCCCATACGCATCGTCACCGACAGCGTTGACCATGGCGACGGGGGCGCCGAAGCGTGCCGCCTGCACCGCCTGGTTCGCACCCTTCCCGCCGAAGCCCATCTGGAAGCGATCGCCCACCAGGGTCTCACCCGCATTAGGGATCACCTTGGCGTACGAGATCAAGTCCATCATGGTGCTGCCGACAACAAGAATCCGTGCTGTGCTCACGTTCGACACATCTCCTCTATGTCGGGCGGTAATGCCCGGTCCAACCCACCGATCGGCGAGAGAAGGATGATGCCCCTAATTGCCTCCGAGCGCACGGCGTGACCCGCGTGACGCACCGAGCAGGCGCGCCACTCGGGGTCTAGCGCATGCGGATCTTCTGCTTCGCGATCTTAGTGGTCCCGGCCGGCAGTCGTCGGTTCTCAAACCAGACCACGATGCCGTAGAGCTTGCACGCCACGCAGATGCCAGTGATGGCAAGGAATGACTGCAGGGCAGCCACAATGGTGACGAGCGCAACTGAAATGAGGCCGGCGTCAAAGAGTTGGTGCACGATTACGCCACCGAGAATCATGGTGCCGCCCATCACCTGCGCAAGGCGTAGGCCGGGGACAGGCTGAAGGTCGGCTGGCTTTGGTGCAGAGATCACGCCGCGATCACGCAAGATACGGAACGGGAGTGCAAGCAGGCTAACGCGGAGACCAGTGGCGGCGCTCAGCAGCATTGCAAGTGAGATCAGCACGATGAGTGCAACGCCAAACTGCTGCGTTGTTGGCTGCAACCAGAGCGCGGTTGCGCCAAGAAGCAAGACGACGCTCAGTGCTGCGCCGGAACGAAATCCTCGTGAGTCGGTCATCTGTGACATGTGTGACACCTCAGGCTGCATTGATGTGGCGGCGCGTGATGCGCCGATGGAGCCTGATCGACCGGAGCAGGCAGTTAGCGCGCGAGCGGTCGCAGGCGGGGAACATTCGAGCGTCGACAGATCGACGGCTCACCTGCGACCGATGCGATTAGCTCTGCTGCACTCATGGCTGCCATCGTAGCGTGGTCGTTCCCGACTTACTTACTGCTCATACTTGCAATAGCCTTCTGCGCGGTCTCAAGGCCGAGCAGCGCGCAATGAATGCGCGTGGGGCCAACCTCAACGCCAAGGAGCTCCATCACGAAGGGGCTGGTGAGTGCCAGGATCTCGGCCGCACTCTTGCCGCGCAACTCGTCGGTAATGAGCGAGGTTCCAGCCTGTGAGATGGCGCATCCGCGGCCCATGAAGGCAACGTCGGTAATGATGCCCGCCTCATCAAGTTGCAACTGCAGATTGATGACGTCACCGCAGTTTGGGTTGCGCCCCTCAAGGCTGACGCTCGGCGCGGTGAGGGTGCCCTGGTTATGCGGACGACGATGATGCTCGAGGATCTGCTCGCGGTAGAGGTCGTCCATGCCACCCATCGCTTAGCCCTCAAACACCGTGCGGGCCTCGCGGAGGCCGACAAAGAGTGCGTCGAGATCGTCATGCGTGGTGTACGGGGCCACGCTCACGCGCGCCGACGAGCTGAGCTCGAGCTGTTCGTGGAGCGGCTGCGCGCAGTGGAAGCCAGCGCGAATAGCCACGCCGCGGCGGTCAAGGATCTCGGCCAGGTCGTGCGCGTGAATAAGTTCGCTCGAGAAGGCAACCACGCCAGCGCGCTGCTTCAAATCGCGTGGGCCAAGGATTCGAGCGTCGGGGAGCACCTCAGGGAGCTCGCGAATCACCCGCTCGATCATGAGCGCCTCGTGGGCGTGAATCTGCTCTCGGCCGAACTCGTCGAGCAGATCACAGGCTGCCGCGAGGGCCACGGCGCCCGAAGCGTCGGGGGTGCCGGCCTCAAAGCGCTGGGTTCCGGTCGTGAAGTCGGCGTCGCGAAGGCGCACGCTGTGAATCATGTCACCGCCCGTCTCAATCGGCGCCATGGCGTCGAGCAGATCGGCACGCGCCCAGAGCCCACCACCCGCGTAGAGGCCGCCCATCTTGTGCGCACTGAAGGCATAGAAGTCGGCACCAGTTTCGGGAATGGAGACGGGCATGTTGGCGACCGCCTGGCAGCCGTCCACGGTAACGAGTGCTCCAACGGCGTGGGCGGCGGCGGCGATCTCTTTCAACGGCGCAATGGAGCCGAGCACGTTGGAGACGTGCGCGATCGCGACCATCTTCGGCTTCAGCTTCATGAGGGTATCGAGTCGATCCCAGAGAATCTCACCGGTGACGTCGTCTACCGGAATGAACTCAAGATCGGCATCCATCTCGCGCGTGATCTGCTGCCACGGAATCAAGTTGGCGTGATGCTCCGCCTCAGTGACGAGCACCACATCGCCGCGTCGAAGGTTCGCCTTCCCCCAAGATCGCGCCACCAGGTTCAGCGCTTCGGTGGCGCTGCCGAGCATGACGAGTTCGGTTGCAGGAACGTTGAGGTACGTAGCGATGCGTGCGCGCGCCGCCTCATAACCATCGGTGGCCATCTGCGCCAGTGTGTACGCGCCGCGGTGTGGGTTCGCATTCGCAGTGAAGAGGAACTTCGACACCGCATCCACTACGCGCTGTGGGCGCTGTGCCGTAGCGGCGCTATCAAGGTAGTGCAGCGGCCGACCACCCGGTTGCGTCTTGAAAATTGGATATTCGGCGCGAACCTTTACGGGATCGAGTGTGCCGTCAGCGTTATGCCACGCGCCCATCTCTTGAACCAATCTCTCCGCGCTATGCCGACGGGGCTGGTGCAGCGGTTGGCGTTGCCGCCTCGTCTGCGGTTGGGTTGATGCCGTTCTCCGCAAGAATTGGCGCGTACCCTTCGCGCTCCAAGCGATGAGCAAGGTCTGGCCCACCCGACGCCACGATGCGACCGCGCGCGAGCACGTGCACGAACTGTGGCTTCAAGTAATCAAGGAGCCGCTGATAGTGCGTGATCACCAGCACGCCAAGCTCTGGCGAGAGCATCGTGTTTACACCTTCAGCAACGATTCGCAGCGCGTCAATGTCGAGGCCAGAGTCTGTCTCGTCGAGAATTGCCATCTCTGGCTTCAGCAACGCCATCTGCAACATCTCGAGGCGCTTCTTCTCACCGCCCGAGAATCCATCATTCACATAGCGTGTCATGAACGCCTCGTCCATCTTCAGTTGCGTGAGCTTCTCTTTAACGAGCTTGCGGAACTCGCCCATCGTCATGCCGCCCTTCACTGGGTCCGACGGATCAAACTCAGGATCGCGCACCAGGCCGGAGCGACGTGCGTTCATTGCGGTGCGCAAGAAGCTCGCAACGGAGAGCCCGGGAATTGAGGTTGGATACTGGAAAGCGAGGAAGAGGCCGAGTCGCGCGCGCTGATCGGCGCTGTACTCCATTAAATCTTCGCCCTTCCACAACACGCTCCCCGACACGATCTCGTAGCTCGGGTGTCCCATCAGCGCGTAGCTGAGTGTCGTCTTGCCGGAGCCGTTCGGCCCCATGATTGCGTGCACTTCGCCCGGCTTGATCGTGAGCGAGATCCCCTGAAGGATGTGCTTGCTCGGATCGCTCGCTGGCGCGACGACGAGATCCTTGATGACCAGATAGGCGTTCTCACTCATGTGCGTCTCCTCTCACTCAGTGCTTGGTTGGACTACTCAGGGCGATTGGTGAACCCGGCTTGGCAAGATCGGCGAGGGTAAATGAATCAAGCGCCTCGTTGACCGAGTCGCGCACGCGGCTCCAGAGCTGCGTGACGGTGCAGTTGCCGGATCGATTGCACGGGCTCCCCTCTTCGGCGAGGCAGGCCATCGGCACGATGGGGCCTTCGAGCGCCTTAAGAATTGCACCCATGCGCACCTCGTTCGCTGGTCGGGCGAGGCGGTAACCACCGTGCGCGCCGCGCTGGCTGTCGATGATGCCGGCGTCACGCAGGCCTCCAATGATCTGCTCGAGATAGGCGCGTGGCAGGTCTTCCTGCTCGGCGATGTCGGTCAGGGAGACGGGCTCGCCGTGATCCATTCGGGCAAGGGCGACCATGAAGCGCACCCCGTACTCACCGCGCGTGCTGAACGCGACGGCGCCGCTGCCGTGTAGGCCACGAGTGCTGAGTTCCTGATTGTCGGTCAAGGCGCCTCCTGGGGGATATCTGACATGTTTTGTCGGAGTTCAGATTACCCTATCCCCATGAGCCAAACCCTTGAGCGACTGATCCGCCTCTCGAACGCCCTCCCTGCGGGATTTACGGCGCACCCCTGCGACGTTGAGCGCGATGTTGCCGAACTGGTCGCCCTGACCAACGCGAACTACCACGCGGTTGGGTACCCGCTGCTGTACAGCGAGGGCGATCTACGCGAAGACCTCACAGGCTTTGGCATGGATCCGGCCATCAATGCCATCGTCGTTCGGGCGCCGACCGGAGCGATCGCCGGGTGGGCGTGGGCGATCGGTGCGACCGATGCAGAGAAACCACGTGCCTACCTTGATGGCGGCGTGCATCCGCTCTTTCAGGGCATCGGACTTGGTCGAAACCTGTTCGCCTGGTCAAGGGATCGTGCCGAGGAGCTCCTCGCCCCGTTTGAAGGTGCAACGATCCAGGCCCAGACAGTTGAGCCCGACAAGCGTACCCAGCGACTCTATGTAGCCGCCGGCATGCGTACGATCCGCTACTACTCCGAAATGTTGCTGCGCTTTGCCGACCGGCCAACCAGCAACAAGCTATGTGATGCGCCGATCCCCGCTGGCTATCAGTCACTGTCGCTTGCCGATGTCGACCTTGAGGCGCTACGTGTTCTGAAGAATCATTGCTTCGCCGATCACTGGGGAACCTCCTCAATGACGCCCATCGAATGGAGGGAGTACCTCGCCGCGGAATCCGCGCGTCCTGCACTCGGTGAGGTGATCGCTGACGCGAGTGGCGAGCTCGTGGCCTATCAACTTACCGGCGCGTTCCCGCAAGACACCAACACCGTTGGCCACGTGCTCTGGGTGAACAACCTCGGCGTGCATCGCGAGCATCGCAATCGCGGGCTAGCTCGCCTCTTGCTTGAGCGTCACCTTATTCGCGCGCAGGCCGATGGCTACGAGGGGTCAATGTTGGGTGTTGATGCTGCGTCACTCACGGGCGCCAACAAACTCTATGAGAGCGTTGGATACAAACACCACTCCGGCGCCGTGCGCTTCATTCTGGGTGACGCGGAGTTCTCCTAGCCGTTCGTTAGTCGCGAACGGGCGTCTGTGAAACGGAGCGTGTGGCCGAGGCCTCGAGCTTCTCCGCTTGACGCGCAAGCAGCCAGAGCAGATCGGCGAGGCGATTCAAATACGCCAAGAGATGCTCACCTGGCAGGAGGCCTTCTCGGCCGAGGGTGACACACCAGCGCTCGGCACGGCGAATGATCGTACGCGCAAGCTCAATGGCTGATGAGGCCTTGCTTGACCCAGGAATCACGAAGTCCTTCGGGAATTCAATCACCGCCTCGGTAGAGGCAAGAAGCGTGTTGATGCGCGCCAACATCTTTGGTGAGACCTTCGTGCGCCCCTCTTCGAGACGGTTCCACGCATCGGGATTCGTGGCGAGTTCGGCGCCCACGACGAAAAGGTCGCGCTGAATCGAAAGGATCGTTTCGTCAAGCGCAGCGATTCCTTCGCCGGTGAGGCCAATCAGTTCGGCGCGCGCCATGCCCAGCGCAGCAGTTGCTTCGTCGACAGTGCCGTACGCCTCGGTGCGCACATCGTCTTTAGAAATGCGATCGCCACCGAAGAGGAGTCCGGTGGTACCGGCGTCGCCCTTACCGGTGGCGACCTTGCTTGGTGGCAGCTTCAGTTCGTCGCTCACCAGGCGAGACCGGCATCTTTCGGATCCCAGCGCTCAGCGAGCAGCGTGACCTTCACCGGATGTTCGAGTACCGATTCGGCCGCCTCTTTCACCTGCGCAAGCATCGAGCCTGCGTATGGGCAGAAGGGCGTGGTGAGGATCATCTTCACTTCGGATTCGGTCTCGCCAACGAGCACCTGGCGGATGAGTGCAAGCTCCACCACATTCATGCCGATCTCGGGGTCAACAACGGATCGGAGCGCATCGAGGATTGCGAGCTCAGTGGCGCGCTTCTGTGCGTCAAACGGCGTGATTGGGGCGAGTGTCTCTTCGGTCACGCGAGGGCCAACTCTGCAGGTGTGAGGTCTGGCCCCTTGAGTGTGCCGTTCGCGTCGAAGAATTCGGCGTAGTGCTCGCGGTTCGCGACGGCGAACTCGTACGCACGTGCAATGCCGACGATGCGTAGCTCAGGCATCTCCTTTAGCAGTCGTGCGCCGTCAAACCCTTCGGCGCGCAGTTCAAGCAGGCGGCGCACGGTGAGGCGCGTGCCATACAAGAATGGCTCGCCGTTCATGACGAGCGGATCGGTATGCACCCACTTGATTGTCATGGTTATGCTCCCTTGTAGATGGCAGCGAGGATGCGGTTGCGCTTGCGCGTGTCGCCACCGAGTCGGCGATGCCACTTCAACACGGCGATTCCTTCAAGGAGTGCGCGGTCGGCAAACGCTGCGGCCTCACCCGAGAGTACGGTCGCTACGGCGATGCGCAGACCTTCGTAGAGATCGGTCACGTCGTCCATAGAGATGCGGCGGCGGCGCCAGGTTGGCGTGCCGTGTTCGGTGAAGCTCTTCAGTGGGGTGATGCTGCCCGAGGCCACGCTCTCGGCGAGCTTCTCGAGCACCACCTGGCCATCACGCATCAGGTGGCGTAGGCCCAGGTCGCCGACGCGGTCGCGAAGTTCAGGATTGCGCTCAACGGCGGCCACGATGGCGCGGCCAGCGAGCTCTTCCCACTGACTGGTGAGGGGCGCAACCGCGCTCGGGAACCCGGCGGTGTGGTCGAGGGGTCGGGCGCCGTGCAGTGGGTGACTCATGTGGTGAAGGGTACCATCGCGCCCCGCAAGGGAGCCCGCTACCAGAGGTCGTCGCCCTCGCCCTTTGCTGGGGTGCGCTTTCGGTTGAGGGCGTGATCTTCGTGCTCACTCGCCGCCTTGCGGGCGGCGTCAATTGCCGCCTGCAGCGCACTCGCGCCACCAACTAAGCCATGCGGCGCCTCAAATAGGTGGTCGGGGAGCCCCGCCTTCTCATCTTTCGCGCGCGCCTTGGTTTCGCCGAGGAAGGGCATCCCGAGTCGCTCCACCGCGTCGAGCGAGGCGCGCAGCACCGCACCCTTGGCAGCCACTACGGCGCGCACCTCGTCGGCCTCCTCTTGCTCGCTGATCTGCCGGCCGCGCAGTGGTTGCGCAATGCGCCCCACGTCGAGCCAGGCCTGGTGATAGCGATCCATCTGTCCCCACGCCGACGCCAAGAGTGCGTCGCTCGCAGCGAGCCACGTGTTCAGCGCCGCCCGCGACGGAGCGCGCGCGATGCGATCGCCCTGATCGATCAGGTCTTGCGTCTGCCGAACGAGATCTTCGCGCTTCATGCGCGATTAACGATCGCCGGCGGCGCGGTCGTTCTTGGCGAAGGCGGTCAGCTCGGCGTGGCAGGCCTCGTGTGCCTTGGCAACCTGGCGCTCCAGCCAGCCCGTCATGCGCGGTGAATCTTCAAGCGTGACTACGGGGCCCTGATCGCCATCTTCCACAATGAAGCCAGTGGTGGTGCGGAAGTCGCTGAACCAATTCGCCTGCAACTGCAGCAGCTCGTCCGCCACCACGCGACGCTCAAAGAGCCAGTCAAGATGCGCGGCGTTCAGTGCGTCGGCAATGTCGGCGAGTCGCTCACGAACTCCACGGCCCCGACCCAGCATGAGTGTGGCGACACGCACTGCCGTAAATGGCGAGCGCGCCTCGGCAATGACCGGCGGCCAAGGGAGTGGGAGTGTGGCGTTATCAGGCTTACTCATACGGTTCAGTATCGCACCGTCGGAAGCGCGAAGAGTTAGAGCAACTCTCCGTGCGCTGCGGCGCTCGGCTCGCCCTCTTTCGGACGTGGCTCCGTGCCGGCTGGGAGCACCTCAAGCGGTGCGCGCGAGGTGCCCTCAACGGCGCCGCCGATGCCGAGCGGCTGCCACTTGGATGGATCCTGCAGGCGATGCGCCTCAGTGTTGCCGCGGCTGTGCATCTCGGCGTGGCCCTTCGGCTCAATCCACATCTCGTGGCCGGCGAGTAGGCCGAAGATCCCCTCTTGTCCTGGCTCGGGTCGCGACGCGCGGCAGTCTGGGCACTTCGCCGCGTCGTGGCGTGTGTAGTGCTCGGGCTCTTCGTATGTGCTGATGTATCCCTCGTAGTTGCGCAGCACCACCTTGTGGTCGCTGTACGAGATCAGGTAGTTCGGCATTACTGGAATCTTGCCGCCACCACCAGGGGAGTCGATTACGTAGGTTGGCACCGCGTACCCGCTGGTGTGACCGCGCAGACCTTCGATGATCTCGAGCCCCTTGCCGACCGGTGTACGGAAGTGGCCAGAACCTTCAACGAGGTCGCACTGATAGATGTAGTACGGGCGGATGCGATTCTCAACGAGCTTGTGCACCAGCTTGCGCATGATATGCACGCAGTCGTTGACGCCTGCGAGCAACACCGACTGATTACCAACCGGAATGCCGGCGCGCGTGAGCTTGTCGACGGCGCGTGAAACCTCTGGTGTGATCTCCTGCGCGTGATTGAAGTGCAGGTTCATCCAGAGTGGGTGGTACTTGGCGAGCATCTCGCAGAGTTCGTCGTCGATGCGCTGCGGCATGAAGACGGGAACGCGTGAACCGATGCGAATGATCTCGATATGTGGAATGTCACGCAGGCCGCGCAGAATCTTCTCGAAGAGCTTTGGCGCAAGGGTGAGCCCGTCGCCACCGCTAATGAGCACGTCGCGCACCTGTGGGGTGCGGCGCAGATAGTCGAGCTGCGCCTCGTGATCCTTGCTGTTGAAGTTCTGCGTTGGGTCGCCAACGATGCGCGAACGCGTGCAATAGCGGCAGTACGAGGCGCACTGCGTGGTGACGAGCATCAGCACGCGGTCGGGGTAGCGGTGCACGAGGCCAGGCACTGGGGAGTGGCGGTCCTCGCCGAGCGAGTCTTCCATCATGGCGGTGAAGGCCTGCTGCTCCGAGCCGACCGGAATCACCTGACGGCGAATTGGATCGTTCGGATCCTTCGGGTCGATCAGGCTGATGAAGTACGGGGTGATATCGACGCGGAACTTCCCCTCGGCGGAGAGGCCTTCGCGCTCGTCGGCGGTCAGTTCGAGGATCTCGCCGATCTCTTCGAGCGAGTTGACGCGGTTGCTCAACTGCCAGCGCCAGTCGTCCCACTGCTCGTTCGGCACATCGGCCCACTTCGGTGCGCGGCGGCTGCGGAGTGGCAGCCCATCGGCGCCAACGGCCTTAGCTGGATCGCGCGGATTCACCCAGGCAGCATCGGCGGCGGCGGCCGCGGCGGCGTTGCTCTTCAGAATCTCCGTTGCGTCCATGTCGTGCCTCCTACTCCCAGGCGGGTGCCCCGCGCGGGGCTGGATAGGGAGTATGCACGCTGCATAGGGCTCTGGGTAGCCCCCGCTAAGTGAGGAGCGTGACCGCCGCAGGGCGCACAGTGAAGCGTGCGGGGAGGCGCCCCACGATCTCGCCGTCGGCCTCGATCTCGATGGCACGTGCGGCAGGCCCACCCGCAGGCGCAGCGAACACGTTCGCCCCCTGCGAGACGGTGACCTTGGGGTGCGCGTAGTGCGTCCCCCTATAGAGGAGTGGCAGGCTCACGACAAAGTCGCTGCGGGCGATGTCGCCGAAGCGAACGACTTCGAAGCGACCGTCGTCGATGCGGGCGGTTGGCGCCACATGCATGCCGCCGCCGAACCAGGCGCCATTGGCGATCGCCATGGCGGCAACGGGCCCGCGTTCGGCCGCATGTTCGTCAACGCGTGCCTCTACAAGATCGGGGGCGTAGCTCACGCCGGCACGAACGGTGGCGAGACCAAACGCAAGTGCGCCTGCATGGCGCTTGAGCTGTGGGTACTCCTCAAGTGCATGGGCGATGCGCGCGGTTACACCAAACGAGGCAATGTTCAGAAAGAGGCGTCGCTCCCCCGTTGCGAACTGGATCTCGCCGATATCAATCGTGCGCGGGGCACCAGAGCGGGCAAGGTGTCGTGCCGCCTCAATGGGCTTGCGGCTCGCGCCAGTCGTGCGTGCGAAATCGCGCCCAGTTCCCGCAGGCAGGAGCGCCAGCTGCACGGCGGCAATGCTGCCATCCGCCTGCAGTAGGCCGTTGAGTGCCTGGCTCGCGGTGCCGTCACCGCCAAGTACGGCGATGCGCGTGACGCCGTTCGCCACCGCCTCGCGCACAATGCGCTCCGCAGGACGCTCCTCACCAGCGCGCGTCACGGCTATCTCGAACTCGCCCCACGGCTTCAACTCTTCGAGAACGCGTGAGAGCACGCGACCGGCGCGACCCGCACCCGCGGCTGGGTTGACGACCAGGAGTGTGCGCGGTGAACTCATGATCTAACGGGCGACGAGGAAGCCGCGACCGATCGGATCGTTGTCATCAAGAACGAAGCGCGCGCTCCCAGTCATGTGCGCCGAACCGCGCACTTCGGGAATCACTGCAATTCGGCCAGCCCACGTTTCGGTGCGAACGACGCGACCGTGGAATACGGATTCGCGGCCAAGGATCGATTCAATCGCAATCTCTTCGCCCGTCGTCACTTCGCCGCGCGCGTGGAGCACAGCAAGTCGAGCGGAAACGCCTGAACCGGTAGGTGAACGATCTACCTCACCTTCAGCGAAGAGACAGAGATTACGCGAATGATGCGCCGCATCTTCGGGCGGCCCCGAGATGATCGTGCCGTAGAGGAACGAGAGGTCAGCCTCTTCTGGATGCGAAACGCCGAGCGCTGTTGCAAGTGCACCGCCATTGCGCAGTGCGGCACGGCCCGCATCGGTAATTGCTCGACCGGCTGCTGCGAGTTCGGCTGCATTTTCGGCGCGCATTTCAATGCCAACTTGCGCCGCATCGATGAGCGCATAGAAGGCACCACCGTAACCAACGTCAACCGTGAGTGGTCCGTAGCCTGGAACGTCAATGGCAACGTCGAGCGCCGCGGCAAACGACGGCACATTCTCAAAGGTCACCTCGTGCACGTGTGGTGTGTGGTTCGCTGCACGCGCCGCGGCAAGTTCACTCTCGTGCACATGTGCCACGGCCCGCACTAAACCGCAGGGCGCATCGATGCCAATTGGTGTTGCTACGCCAGTCGCTTCAATCGCACCGCTCTCGACGAGTGCTGTGGCGAGTGCGATGGTGCCGTGGCCACACATGGTCGAGTAGCCCTCGTTGTGCATGAAGAGCACGCCGACCTGCGCCTCGTCGTGATCTGGTGGCACCAGAATGCCGCCGTACATGTCGGCATGGCCGCGCGGCTCCCACATCAGCATCTTGCGCAGGTGATCGTGCTGCTGCAACGCCGACCGTCGTCGCTCGAGAATGGTGTTGCCGGCAAGCTCTGGGTACCCGCTCACCACAATGCGGAACGGCTCTCCAGCAGTGTGATAATCGAGCACCTCAATGGCGGCACCTGCTGCGGCGGGCGGGGCGTCAATCCGCAAGCGCGGAATGGGTCGACTCATCGTTCGAGCAGCGTTCCTACGCTCTTCTTCTCAGCAAGATCAAGTAGCAGTTCGGCGTACGCCAAGTCACACGCAGAGATGCCGAGGTGATTGACGAGGGTGATCACCTGCCCAGCACTCTCGATGCGCGTGTCGCCAATCTGCGCATCGGCGGCGGGCCAGCCGCTCAGCTTTAGTGTGCGGCGCGTGTCGTCGTACTGGGCGGCGCTATCGGTGATCACGCGGATCGGGCCGCGAGCGCTGAGTGCCGCAATCACGCCGGCGCTCATGGTTGCGGCGTAATCGATCACCAGCAGCGTGGCGCCGGGCTCAATCAACTTCACGTCGATCGGCCGTGGCGGGGTGTCGAATGCGGCGGCGGTCACGATGATATCGGCGCCGCGGATGGCGTCGTTCACCGATTCAGCAACGCGATCGCCAGGGCGAAGCGACAGTTCGCTCGCCGCACGGCGCGAATAGAAGGCAACGGTGATGGCTGGGTGGAGCGCAGCGAGCACGGCGCGGTGCGTGGCCGCTTGGAGTCCGCCACCAATGATCGCCCCCCTATAGGGAGCACCCTCTGCCGCGGCGGCCGTGCTTGGCGGGGCAATCCGCAGGCCAGCCCCCGAGACGGCGGCGGTTCGTGCGGCGGTCAACTCGCCAGCGGCAACGATGCCGCGGAGTCCGCCCGCCTTCGGTCGTTCAACGAGCACCACCCCGCCGATCCCTGCGGCGCCTCCCCCGCTGATCCACTTCGCCCCCGCCACCCGACCCGCGCCAAGATCGATAGCAGCGGGCATTGCGTGAGCAAACGGGGCGCCAGACCCAACATTAAGCGGCACCTTCGGCGGCTGGTGTGCGGTGCCCGTTGCCACGGCGCGTAGCGCCCCTTCAACGAGTCCAATTTGCACCTCTATAGAGGGGAGCAGTGCCAGCACATCGGCCTCGGTTAGGTAGCGGATTGGGGTCGTAGGCATTGCGGCAGTGTATCCCCCTCTGGCGGGCTGCAGCAGTGAAGTCCCAGCGGATCCGTATCTTTGCTGCGACGCTCACATTTTGGCCGTCGCCAGCATCAGCCGCCGCTAGTCACTACCAGCGCAGCCGCTCAGCCAGCTGAATGATGTTCCCTTCCGGATCCACTGCATCGCAGTAGTTCACGTTGCCGTACGTGGTAACGGTGCTAGCGTCGTACACGCGACCAGCGAGCTGCGCAACAGCCGCACGCGCGGCATCAATTGAGCCAACAACGTAGACCGGCTTCATCGCAACCTCTTCGCGCGGAGCATAGGTCTCGTCGGGCACGGTGCCAGGGATCTTATGAATGAGCACCTCGCTGGAGTCAGAGGTCACTCGCACAAACGTGTCGGACTGCTCGAAGAGATCGGCACTCAGCAGCGCCGCGTAGAAGTTCGCGCTGCGGGTGAGATCTTCAACGAAGAGAACGGTGGTGCTCATGACGTCCGCGGGCGCTTTCTCTCAGCGAGTGAGGCCACGAAGAGCGTGAGCACGGCAGCGAAGACTGGCGCGTTGAGCGCAGCCCCAGGCGGTGTCGTTGTTGATGTCACGGGCATGATCTGGCCCGCAACGTCGCGCAGCACTGGGTCGGCAACGAGCGCAAGCAGAACGAGTGACGTGAGTCCTGGATAGCGTGCAAACAACACGGCAAGCACTAAGGCAAGGATCAACTGGATGGCACCCCACTGATGGAAGAGGGCAACGATGTTGTTTCCCCCTTCAACGGCGATGTCAATGCCGGCAATGCTCTGTGCGCCGCCGTCGGCAGAGAAGAGGTGGACGCAACTTCGAACGATCACTACGACGAGGAACGGCACTGTCAACCAGCGAATGGCGGGGAAGCCATTGAATGCTGCCGTGTTAGACGGAAGGACATTTCGCACGTTGAACTTCATGGTGTAGATCCCCCTATCGCTATTGGGCTAAACGTTAAATCGGAATTCGACCACATCGCCGTCGCGCATGACGTACTCCTTGCCTTCCATGCGCACCTTGCCGGCCGCCTTAGCGGCAACCATTGAGCCGTTACTCACAAGGTCGTCAAACGAGACGATCTCAGCCTTGATGAAGCCGCGCTGGAAGTCGGTGTGAATCACGCCGGCAGCCTGCGGAGCGGTCCAGCCCTGGCGAATCGTCCAGGCGCGCGCCTCCTTTGGCCCGGCGGTCAGGTAGGTCTGTAGGCCGAGGTTCTTGAAGCCGATGCGCGCCAACTGATCAAGCCCGGACTCGGTCTGGCCCATGGAGGCCAGGAGTTCAGCAGCTTCGGCGGGGGCGAGATCCACAAGTTCTGATTCGACCTTGGCGTCGAGGAAGACCGCCTCGGCGGGGGCTACGAGTGCGGCGAGTTCAGCGCGGCGGGCGGGGTTGGTGAGGATCGCCTCGTCCACATTGAACACGTAGATGATCGGCTTGGCGGTGAGGAGGCCGAGCTCCTTCAGCAGCGTCAGGTCAATCGTGGTTGAGGAGAGCGGCTCGCCACGGTTGAGGGCGGCGATGGCAGCATCGACAATGTCGAGCACCTCGGCGTCGAGCTTCTTCCCCTTCACCTCTTTCTCGTAACGGGAGCGTGACTTCTCGAGGGTCTCAAGGTCGGCGAAGATCAGCTCGGTGTTGATGGTGCCGATGTCGCTCTTGGCATCAACCTTGCCGTCGACGTGAATGATGTCCTCGTCGGCAAAGGCGCGCACCACCTGGGCGATCGCGTCCGCCTCACGAATGTGCGACAAGAACTTGTTGCCGAGACCCTCCCCTGTTGAAGCGCCGCGCACGATGCCAGCAATGTCAACGAATGAGACTGGCGCGGGCAGGATCTTCTCGGAACCGAAGATCTCGGCGAGCTTGGTGAGGCGTGGGTCGGGCAGGTTCACCACACCAATGTTCGGTTCGATGGTGGCGAACGGGTAGTTCGCGGCCAGTACGTTGTTCTTGGTAAGGGCGTTGAAGAGCGTCGACTTACCGACGTTCGGGAGCCCCACAATGCCAATCGTTAGTGCCATAGCTACAGGTTAGCGCGTGTCGCTACTTCGGTTCGAGAACGAGCGAGACGCTGTTAATGCACCAGCGCTGATCGGTAGGTACGTCGTACCCTTCGCCCTCAAAGACGTGGCCCATGTGTGAGCCGCACTTGGCGCAGCGCACTTCGGTGCGAATGCGCGGGGCGAGTGAGCGGTCTTCAATCAGCTCTACCGCGTCGTCCGAGGTTGGCTTGTAGAACGACGGCCAACCGCAACCGGAGTGGAACTTGTTCTCACTGCGGAAGAGCTCGTTGCCGCACGCCTTGCACTTGTAGACGCCAACCGTTTCAGTGTCGGTGTATTCGCCCACGAATGGCGCTTCGGTGTCGGCGCGGCGCAGCACCTCAAACGAGAGCTGGTCAACGCGTGCGCGTAGTTCATCCTCGTTGATCTCAATTGGGTAGGCGCCGCTGATCTTGATCTCCGACCAAGCATCCGAAGGGAACGGCACGCCGGTTTGGCTGTGGCAGTCGTAGCCCTTCGGGTTCTTCTCGAGATAGCGCTGGTGATACTCCTCAGCCGCCCAGAAGGCCATGCCGTCGGCGGAGAGAACCTCGCTCACGATCGGACCGTGCCCCTCGGCGGCGAGTGCGGCGGCATAGAGCTTGAATCCGGATTCAATCGCCTCACGCTGGTTGTCGTTGGTGTAATACACAGCGCTGCGGTACTGCGAGCCAACATCGCCACCTTGGCGGTTCAGCGACGTGGGGTCGTGCATGGTGAGGAACTCCTCGAGGAGTCGGCGATACGAGATCTTCTGGTTGTCGAAGACAACCTTCACCATCTCGGCGTGACCGGTGCTGCCAGTGCAGACCTGCTCGTAGGTGGGTGACTCGGCATGGCCACCCATGTAGCCAACAGCGGTCTCGGTGACGCCCGGCATCTGCCAGAAGCGGCGCTCAGCACCCCAGAAGCAGCCGGTGGCGAAGTAGGCAGTCTCAATCATGAGCGTAGTGTGCCACGACCGAAACTAGCGACGCTCTACCCGCACGTCGTCGACGGCGACCTCGACCATCGTGTTTGGCTCGTTTGCTCGCAGGCCTAACGTTTTGAGTTGCGCTGGGTCGGCCTTTACAAGTGCTTCAAGAGTTGGCTTGTTGTGCGCGAGGCGCTCAAAACCCGGCACGATCGTTTGCTCCACCCGATCGTAGTTACGCGCTGCACTCGCGACAACATCCACCACCATGGCGCCACGGCGGTTGTTGTAGCGGCGGGCGTAGGTGGCGGCGAACTTTTGGGCGAGGTCAAGTGAGACGGGTGCGGCATTCCGCAAACGATCGCTTACTTCAGTTGACACTGCCGCGTGCGGGTAATCCACTACGGCGTAGGTGTCGCCGTACTCTCCGGCTCCGGCACTGGCGTTGGGTCCAGTGTTGCCGTTGGTGTAGGTGTCGGTTCTGGGGTCGGCATTGGTGCTGGCGTCGCAAAGATGCCGAGTGGGTCAAGATCGCGTCGGTACATCTCGCAGTGCTCTGTGATGTTTCGAATCGGGTCTGCTGAGAAACATACCCACTCCCATTTCTCGGGCCAGCACTCATCGAGAATCGACGGGTTCTCCTGCGCACGCTCGTCGGTGCAGAACCAGACACGCGCCTCTTCCCACGTGTAGGTGCTGCCATCGCAGTCCCAGCACGTGTTGGGTGGCTCGGTCTGCTCGGGGGTCGGGCTCGGTGGCTCGGTAAATGGTTCGTAAGATGCGGCTTCGGGGTAACTCGCCGTTAGGTAACCCGGAGTGTCTGCCGAGGCCGAGACGGCAAGGTAGCTAAACGAGAACAAGAGCCCCGTGAGCCCGATCAGCACCGCTCGTTTCACTGTGGTCTTACCTCACCCTTCTTGGTTGGCATGTGTTGCGTGCTCTTTATGGTACGCCACAACCTCAGCCCACGAGTGGAACGGCTCATGCCCGAAGTGGATCCACTTCTGTCCTGGCACCTTCCCAAATGCTTCTGCACCGTTGTTCGGCCGGTCATCTACTAGGTAGTGTCCGCGGCAGAGGTGCTTGTTGTGCGAGAGCGTCAGCCGCTTGTAGGCGGGTGTGCCAAGATGCCGCTTCACCCACTCCAGCTTGTCGGACCAGGCGCTTGGGTTCTCCCACGGCGCCGTCGAGAGAATGTACGTGTCAAAGAGCTCGCTCAGCTCGTGGTACGCCTCAATTGCCCCCGGCATCGGCTGCATGAGGGCGAAGAGCCCGGGGATCTCGTCGGGGCTCTCTTTGTGTTGTTCGAGCAGGGCTGGATCACAGGCGGCCATCCCCGAGGGGAAGTCCGCCAGAACGTTATCCATGTCGATGTAGAGGGTCATTTTCACTCATGCACCTCGGCACGCTCCATAAGCGCCGCGAATGGATTGAGCGCCTTGACGTGCTTCGGACCGCTCGGGTTCTCGTCGAGGAGCTTTGGCGAAGCGACCACAACCGCCACGGCCTCTGCACGCGAAACGGCGACATTGAACCGGTTCGCCGAGAGGATGAACTCTGCACCGTGTCGGGCACCTTGCACCGCTGAGCGCACCATGGAATAGATCGCCACATGGGCCTCGTCGCCCTGCGCCTTATCCACCGTGAGCACACGTGTGTATGGACGAAGATCGATGCCCGCAGGCTGGTCCGCCTGCTGCCCGAGCGCAAACTCAATCCGCTCTACCTGCGCGCCATACGGGGTAACGATCAGGATGTCGGGAATCAGTGCGGTCGTTGGGTCTGCCCCAGGCTCAGGTGCTGCCGAGGCGAATGGGCGTCGTAGGCCGCTCTTCATTACCACCTCACCTTGCGAGACCAGTGTGAAAACGAACCGCGCAATGGCCTGCGCCTCAACGAGGGACCACGAGCCTTCGTCGCTGTGGTCAACGGGAATGAGGGTGAGAGGTGAAACCTGCCGGCTAGAGCCGCCAACGTTCAGCGTGACGCCGAGGTTCTCCTGGGCTGGATCGGCGATCTGCAGTCGCCCCTCATAAAAGGTATCCCCGATGAAGTCTGCAATCGCAGGGTGAAGCCGATAGGTGCGCTCCAGGAACACACCTGCACGCTGGTCCACTGTTTGGATGTCTCCATCACCGATCCAGTGATTAATGCTCGACAGCCCTGACGGCCCTTCTGGATGGTGCGCCTGGGTGACCATTGGCAGCTGCTGCGGGTCGCCGAGCAGGATGATCTTCTTCGCACAACGGCTAATCGCCACAAGGTCCGCGAGCGCGTATTGGCCGGCCTCATCAACGATGAGTACATCCAATTGATTCGCAATATCGGGGTGGGAGAAGGTGTGTTTGGTGCCGCCCGAGACACCTGCCGTTTGATCGTCGAGCCACTCTGCAAGCTTCTTTGCAGTTGCCTTCTTCCAAGATGGATGCCCGTCATCAGCAATGCGCACCATGCTTGGCGATAGGCCCGCTTTGCCAATTGGAATCTGATACGCCGCGTGTGACTGTGTTGTTACACCAACCAGTTCGCCACGGTGAACAAGTGCTTCAATGATGCGGCCGCCAAGGTGCGACTTGCCCGTGCCTGGAGGGCCCTGCACAACCAGTACTTCACCAGGCTGCAACCGCTTGGCCGCCTCGATTCCAATCTCTGAGCCGAACTCTCCGCTCGCATTGAGCTCTTCTAGCCACACTGGCGGCTTGCGCCACAACAACGAAACGACAGTGGGCGGTACGCCTTCGGCAGAGGGCCCAGCGAGTGCGCTCTCAGCAAAATCTGCCATCGCCTTTTCAGGGCCACTGCCAAAGAATGCATCCGCCTCGAGAATCGTGGTTGGACTTTCGGTTGGTTCGTCATCTCCCCAATCCACCCACACGCGGCGATTCGCCAAGTCCAGTGCGGAGATCTCTCCCTGGTAGATGCGTGCGCCGACCACAGATTCCACCTTGCTCTCTGCGTGCAACGTAATCAGTTGATCAGGGAATGTGTAGCCACCCTCCTGGTGTGCTTCCACATTGCCAATCGCTTTCGGCTCGTCATGCAAAGAGTGGCCAGGGAGTGTGTAGATTCGTACTCGATTGAAGAACGCACCAGTGCGTTCACGCATGTGGAATCCTGCAAGATCCGCACACCATCGATGCCAATCTGCAAGGTGAGGAACACCGGAAAGCGCAGCAGCTTCTGAAAGTCTTTGATGTTCAGCAATCGCGCTTGTAAGGCGCTGTTGCAGTTTCTCCCAGTCATCTCTCATGATCAGGGACCTCTCTGAGGTCTTTTTCATGCGCTCTGGCGGCGGCAGGGGGCCCCACTCCTCGGTGGGGTACTTCTTTGTGTAGGCGGCACGAATGGATTCAAGCCAGGCGCGAAGCTGGATCAGCGATCGGCAATCGTCTTCGTTGTAGCCAATCAAGAGCTGCTTATGTGTGCTTGCTTCCCTTTCGGTCTCTGCCATGAGGTACTTGTAATACTGAATCGCAGCAAGCTGAACTTCCTTGAGCGGCACCGTACGTTCGTACTTTGTGAGGCGCTCTAGCTCCTTCAGGCTGTACGTCTCTACGCCGATTGTTGCAACACGCACGGTGATGTCGCGCAGGTCAACAAAGTCAATCTGGCCCAAGAGGCCGCCACCGATTCCATACTCCTCTGAGAGCCGTGCGAACGTCGATGGTTCGAAGGCGCTGAAGTGGAAGACAGGGGTACGCGTGTCGTCCTCACTACTTTGAATTGGTAGTTGTGCGGCAATAAGCGTGACGAGTTCTTCAAACATGGCGCGTTCGTTATCGGGGGTCGCGGCAAACGCATGGTGGTAGCTGGCGCTGGTCGCCTCGGCACTACCAGCATCAACGGCGAGTCCCGCCATGATGGCGCGTGACTCAATCCCACTGACCTCACGCTCATTGAAATCGTATCGCTCGAAGTCAAGATAAATGCCAGGCGTGCCGGCAGCGGGTAGCCGGGCAAACCCTCGTCGCACCTCTTCGCGTTCAAACATGCCGCGTGTTGGGGGGCGAAGCTCGTGCAGCGGTTCGGGCAGGTTCAAACTCTTCTCTTGAAGATCTGCCTGGCGGACAAGGTGACTGCGACGTTCGTGCATCGAGATAACCTCAGCAGCCACTGGTGGGTCGCCTGCTAGCTCCCCGACGGTGTCAACACCCACGCGCTTGAGCGCCCGGCGCTCATCTCGACGTAAGCCTGATACAAGCACGAGGTCGCGCTTATCGCGCCAAACCGCGTCGCAGTTGCGCTCCCAGGCACAGCGGCCGCAATAGTCAACTGGCTCTGGATCGGCCGGCAGCGAAGCGCCGTTGTTGTCCCACGCAACTTCCACGTTGCTCATGTGGCGGCGGACATACGCGCCAACAGCGGCGGTGGACCATGAGTGAAGGCCCTGCAGCTCTTCCTTGTTTTGGTCGTCATCCGCAGCGCCGAGGAAGAAGTGCATCTCATGTTGATGACGATCAGTCACTGGGATTCCCTGAATAAGATCAATGAGTTCGGCGTAGAGACCAACTTGCAGCAGTGCCGTCACCGCTAAGTCTCCGGAGAGCTTCATATCGCCTGCCTCATATCGTGTGGTCGTTGCAGAGGCGCTGCTCAACGTTGCTGCACCACGAATGCGCCGAATAACATCTGAACGGATGAGGAGGTCTGGCTCACCGTTCCATCGGCCGAACGCGATGCGACCGCCATGAATCGCCTCGGCACCCGCCTCGATGGCGGCAAGGGTGCGAGCTACGCGCTCGTCGTCGGCGCCCTCGGCCCCAACCTCGGTGATGTTCACGCCCATTGCGGCGAGGCGATCAAGCCACTTCTGCTCGTGGCTCACTCCTAGCTTGGATCGCAAGGCGCGCAACTCATCCTTAAAGACAACCGGGCCAGGGAGCTCTCCCGCCGCGTGTTGAATGTCACGCCATAGAGAGTGGCCGCAAAGCGCCTCTGCAAGCAGGTGGCGCTGATAAAACGTTTGTGCCCCGTTTAGATCTGCCTTCTCCTTGGTCACGCCGCGTCCTTCTCAACCTTCGCCATAGGCAGCACAATCGGCTCTGCCTTCGGATCGCGGTACAGCGTGCCATCAGGCATCGTTGCGCCCGTGAAGTCGGCACCGTCGAGGATCGCATCTGTAAGGATCGCTCCTTCCAGATTCGCGGCGCAGAAACGCGATTCGCTCAGCACTGCGCCGGAGAGGTCAGCACCACGCAAGTCCGCGCCACGGAAGTCCGATGAAACGATTGAAGCGCCAACGAGGCGTGCGTTGCGCAAGTTTGCTGCCATAAAGTCGCTGGCGGGCCCGATCACCTTGGAGAAGTCAGCGCCCTCAGCGTTCGCGCAGAGGAAGTTGGCGATGACGAAGCGTGAGCCAACGAAGCTGCAACTACGAAGATCACAATGCGAGAAGTCTGCACAGGTCAGGGTGCAATCAAGAAACTTGATCCCCGAAAGGTCGGTCCCAACGCGCCACTCCGCACCGATCATCACCTGGTTGCGAAAGGTTCCTCCACCGAAGGTAAGGAGCTGACGCTGCAGCAGCTCCTCGCGTGAGAACCGGGGGTCCTCAATGGAATCCTCGGAGCGGCGCGGGCTCCAGTCCTGGGGGGTTGGCTGGCTGGGCATAGCACCTCCTCCGCTATATCAAGGGGCGCGGATATTAGAACTCTCCTCACATCTTTGCAACTGGCACACGGCCCGCGCGCCGCCGCTCTAGAGTTCATCAAGATGAGATCAAATACCTGTGCCACGTAGGTGGCACAGGGGGATGGAGGCATCATGGATTTCGTGAGCTCGGTAAAGCGCAACATGACCACGGCGGCATATGCCCAGTTCGATGGGCGGGCCAGCCGGTCAGAGTACTGGTGGTTCTACCTCTTCACGGTGCTGGCGGGACTTGCCGCAGACACTCTCGGCGATACGGTGGGGAACATTGCATCGCTCGCTCTCTTTCTGCCGAGCCTGGCGCTCGCGGCGCGACGCCTGCACGACACGGGTCGGAGTGGCTGGTGGTTCCTGCTCATCTTTACCGTGATCGGCATCCCGCTGCTCCTCTACTGGTTGGTAAAGGCATCTGATGTCGGTGCCAACAAGTACGGTGAGGGGCCGGCGCGCGCCTAGTGGTTGTGGTGACTCGTGGCTGACACAAAGGTGAAAGGGCCCGCCTCGTACTTCCCTTCGATTGAGGCGAAGTATGGGAAGCCGATTGAGCACTGGATGAAGGAGCTCAAGAAGGTGTCGGCGAAGGCGCACATGGAGCAGGTTGCGCACCTCAAGACCAAGTTCGGCATGGGCCACGGCCATGCCAACGCGATCGTCGCCGTCTTCCGCAGCAAGAACGGGCTGTAGGCGCGCGGATTGATTCGCGCGTTTGGGTGCTGTTTAGCGCCCTAGGATTCGGTCGAGCAAACCCTTCTGGTTCTGGGAGTCGTTCGGATCTGGTCGCGGGCAGGTGCAGCGCTCGTTGAGCGGCACGCTCTTCAGCGCGTATTCAATGTGCTGGCCGCAGCCCTCCCAGGTTGGCTTGCCGCAGCGGGCGCAGGCGATCTCATGGCACATGGTGGTTACCTCCCTGCCGATGCCGCGGCGCGATGATCAAAGTTCGCCGCTGATTCAATCGTAGGGTAGCGCCAGATTCGGGCGAAGCCAAAGATCACCAGCGGGACGAGGGTCTGAAGCACCGCGCCCACGATGAGCGCGTTGGGGCGACCGAAGGCGTTGCCAAGCACGCCGCCGAGCAGGTAGCCAAAGGTGGCGCCAAAGCCCCAGGTAAGGGTGCGGTTGATCGACATCACGCGCCCGAGCAGCCGGTCGGGAACCGCCTGCTGTCGGAAGGTGGTGACGGGTACCACGTAGATGAGCAGGAAGAACCCGCCGATGAAGAAGTTGGCGAGCGAGAAGAGTGGCGCGAACTCTCGCGGCACAAAAGCCGCCGCAGGGAGCAAGAATTCGTTGATGCCGAAAAGTGCAGTGCCAACGATCAAGAGTCGGCCGAAGCCCACACGCTTCACCAGATACGGGGCCGAGAGGCTACCGAAGAGCCCACCCAGGAATCCTGCCGATGCAACAGCGCCAATCAGCGCCGGCTCGAAGCCAAGGTCGATGCGCTGAAAGATGATCGCCTGGCCGATCATCAGGCTAAAGGCAATGTTGCCATTCACCGCCTCGAGGGTGATGAGTCGCAAGTTCGGTCGAATCCAGAGCTCGCGCAGGCCTTCCTTGAGGTCGTGCACCAGCGTGTTGCGCTTCTTGGGCGACGGGGGCTCTGGCGTGCGAATCGCACGAAGCGTGACGTAGCTCACCGCAAAGGTGATTGCGTCTACCACCAACACGAAGGGTGCACTGAAGATGTTGATCAGTGCACCGGCGAGTCCTGGGCCAACGAATCCGGCGCCCTCACCCATGATCGCCATCCGTGCGTTGAGCTTGAGCAGCGTGGGGCCGTTCGCAAGGCGCGGCAAATACGCCGGCCACGCCACGTTAAAGAAGACCGTTGCTGCACCAAGGCCAATTTGAATTGCAATGAGTAGGGGCAACGTGAGCAGGTTCAGGAAGTAGGCAAGCGGGATTGCAAGTAGCAAGAGCACGCGCACTGCGTCGGCGGCGAGAAGAAACGCACGTCGCGACGAGCGATCAACCCAGACACCGGCCTGTAAGCCAATAAAGAGATACGCAAGCGTCGAAGCGGCGCCGAGTGCGCCAGTGCCGAACGAGTCGGCACCAAGAATATCAACTGCCATGATTGGCAGTGCAAGTTGGGTAATGGAGTCACCGATCAGCGAAACGCCTTGCCCTGCGGTCACGAGGCGCAGGTCGCGCGCGTTGTTCTTCTGGATCGCCGTGGCGCGCGCCATTTACTTTGCCGAGAGCTTGATCACATTTGAGTCGGTGCGCGCGCGTTCGTACCCTGCCTGGTACATGAAGACACGCAGGAATGCGTACTTACCCGCGATCTTGCTGGTGACCTTGAGGTTCACCGATGTTGCGCCGCTGATTGCACTGCACTTGGTGCGCTGTGCTGTGGTGCAGCCGTACCACTGGTACTTGTAGCTCGGCGTTGGGCTACCCGCCCAGGTGCCGCGGGTGCCGTACACGATCTTCCCCACCTGTCGAATGCGTGGCGAAACTGTCGCCCGAGCTGGAGCGAAGACGGTAACGCTGATCGTTTTGGAGGCGGGCTGGTGCCACATGTCGCCATCTTTCGAGCCGAGGAGTGTGCATGTGCCAACCTTGAGGTAGCGGATGATGCGCTCGCTGACGGTGCAAATTGATGGCGTCAAGCTCGTTACAACGAACGGCGCACTGGAACTGCCGCCACCGTTCCCATAGCCGTTGGAGCTGTTCACCACATGGAAGCTAGGGCCTGCGTCAAAGATGAGCGGCGTCTGTGTCAGCTTGAGCACTTCGAAGGTTCGAGTGACTGATTCAGCCGCACGATAGGTGTTCGTTCCCTCTTGCTCTGCGCGAATCGTGCAGGTGCCTGGCATAAAGACGCGCAGATCAAATCCGGTGCCATTGAATTCTGGATTACACACGCTACTGGTGAGCCCTGAGTAGTTGAGTGGCAGGCCGGCGCTACTGCGGCTCGGCAAGGCCTGCAGAACGGTCGGGTCAAAGGTGCGGTCGGTCAGGATTCCGAGTCCAATCGTTTGGCTCCCTTGCACGATGGTAAAGCTGCGCCCAATTGAGGTTGCACGCTCGTAGACAGCGTCCCCCGCCTGGGTGGCAAGCACGGTGCAGGTCCCCACGTTCAGTAGGCGCAAGCGCCAAGCAGTGACAAGACCACCTGGAGCCAGCGCCTCGCAAATGGTCGGCGTGCTGATCTCATAGCTCACAGGGAGGCCCGAGCTTGCCGTGGCGGTGAGCTCTGGTGGGGTGGTGCCGAACGGCACATCCGCCTCTGTGAGCAGTGGCCCAACGCCGAAGCTAATTGATTGCGGCGTGCCCGTGATCGTCACATGGAACGTTGCGCTTGCCGCTACGTTGTTAGAAGTAGCTGGTGTTGCAGCGTTCAGGGTGCAGGTGCCTGTCTGGGTCGCGGTGAGTGTGTTGCCGTCCAAGGTGCAGTTTGCCGCGGTCGCACTCGCAACCGCCAGCGTGACGATGCCAGGGAGATCACTCGCTGCCGAAACAGTCGCAGTTTCACCAGCCGCAAGGCGGTCTGGTGCAGTGATGGTTAGCGTTGGTTGCGCCATGTTGAGCGCACCAACAGCATCAAGAAGCCCGACTCCACATTGACGCTGAATCCCTGTTGGGATTTCGCTCGTTGTGACACAGGGTCGCACTGAATCTGCTGGGAATGGCCGAACACCCGCGTAGATTGCCGCTTCTATTTCAGTTGGGCCCCACGTTGGGTGAAGGCTTGCAACAAGGGCTGCAACGCCAGCAACGTGCGGTGCCGCCATGCTCGTTCCTTGGTAATTCGCATAGCTGTAGCCGGTGAGTGTTGTTGCGCCTGTGGCGATGGTGGAGAGGATGCCTGAATCGCGCAGCATGTCACCACCTGGTGCAGCAATGTCAATGCTGCTTCCAAAGTTAGAGTATCCAGCGAGCCCGCCGACGCGGCCCGTCGCCGCGACGGTCACCGTGTCATTGCAGTTTGCTGGCAAAAATCTCGCCGCATCAATCGTGTTGTTTCCTGCCGCCGTTACCACAACTGTTCCAGCTGCACGCGCCGCTGTGATTGCATTTTGCAGCGCTAGAAAGCACCCACCGACGCCACCAAGCGACAGGTTGATGACGTCCGCGGGGTGCGCGTTAGCGGTGAGGCCGTAGTTGCTCCACTGCTGGCCATCCCATGTGGTGGTGAGGCCAGCGGCCCAGCGAATTCCGTCAATAATGTCATTGAGCCAGCAGCCGCCGGAGTGGCACACGCGCACATGGAAAATAGAAACGTTGGGCGCCACACCGCTCACCCCGATGTTGTTCTGCGCAGCGCCAATCGTTCCAGCGACATGCGTTCCATGCCATGAGGAATACTTCCAGTACGTTTTTCCAGCGCTATCCGTGTAGCTAGACCAATCACCCTCATCGGTTGGGTCAGTATCACGACCATTTCCATCACGGGCGAATGCGGCGTTCTCAACCATGTCAACGCCCCAACCTTCTGGTGTATTGGCAACAAGATCCGGATGAGCGGTGCTTCCGGTATCGATGATGGCCACGACTGCTCCTGCACCTGTTGCGTTGCTCCATGCCGGCAGAACATTTGCAGCGCCCTCTTTCCCCGCATTCGGTACGTGCATGTCCCACTGCGACGCGTAGAGCGGATCGATCGGATCGATAACCGGGAAAGCTTGTATATCAGGAATGACACCAACGACACCGGGTGCCTGCTCCCATGCCGCCAGTGCCGTCTCGGCATCTTGGCCAGGTCGCAGTTGGATCTCGCGCGTCTTACCGTCGTCGCTTACCGCGGTGCCGACCGTGGTGTTGTAGGCGAAGCGAACGGTGAGCGAATCGAATGGCTCAGGTGCGGCTGTTGTTTGTGTTGCTGCGGCGCGTGCGGGTGCTGGCGCGGCGACGGCGCCGAAGATAAAAAGAGCCGCCATCGCGGCGGCGGGCAGGCGGCGCAGCATGGTGGCTATTCGCCGATCGTGGCCCAGATAAAGCCCATCATCACGAAGAATCCCGAGAAGAGGGCGACGAGGCCGACCGCGCCATAGGGCGACTCGGCGGTCTTGTCGGTGAACGTGCTGAGCAGCAGGCCGAAGCCGACCGCCCACACTAGCCAGGCAACTCCCCAGAGCACCTTGCTGTTCGGCCCGGTTACGAGGCGGCGAACCCAGGGGGTCTCGCGCTGCTCAGAGCTCATCGCCGCCTTCTGGAAGATGTACACGAAGCCGCCACCGATCGCCAGCGAGATAAAGAACTCGGCTGGGTGAAGGAACGGGAGCGTGAACATATCCATGCCCCAATCATAGCGGGCGGAACTCTGGCACGATCAGGTCATGTTGAGTTGGCTGGATGAAGTCCTGATCCCCCTGATTACGAGCATGTATGAGGCGGTCGGCTACCTCGGCGTGGCGATCGCCATGGCCGTCGACGCCTCGAGCTTCCCCGTGCCGAGCGAGTTCATCCTCCCCTTCGCAGGCTTCCTGGTGGCCGACCCCACGGCGGTCGAGCCGCTCACCGGGGGGCGCTGGCTCCTGATCCCCACGATCGCCGCCGCCACCCTGGGCGGCCTGGTCGGCACCTGGGGCGCCTACGCCATTGGCGCCCATGGCGGCCGACCGCTGCTGAACCGCTTCGGCCGAATCGTACGCATTGACCCCGCCGACCTTGACCGCGCCGACGCCTTCTTCGCGCGCCACGGTGGCAAGATCGTCTTCTGGAGCCGCTTCATTCCCCTGCTGCGCACCGCGATCTCATTCCCCGCTGGCATCGCCCGCATGCCGCTCGGTCGCTTCCTTCTCTATAGCGCCGCTGGTTCACTCATCTGGAACAGTGCGCTCATTGGTGGTGGTGCGGCGCTCGGTCAAAACTGGGAGCAGGTAAAGGAGTGGCTGAAGCCACTCGACACGCTGCTACTGATCGTTGGCGTTCCTGCGCTGCTGTTGCTTGGCGCGTGGCGACTCGGGCTCCTCGCCCGACTGCGTGGCGCTCGCCGCGATCGTCGCGGGTAGGCTGCTGTGAAGATCGCGATCGTTAGTGACATTCACGCCAACCTTGCTGCACTGCAAGCGGTGCTTGCCGATATCGATGCCGTTGCCCCTGATGCGGCGATTTGGCACACCGGTGACATCGTTGGCTACAACGCTGAGCCGAACGAGGTCGTTGCGCTGCTTCGCGAACGCGGCGCGGTGGGTGTGATGGGTAATCACGATGCTGCGGTGCTTGGCGAGCTTGATGTGAAGTGGTTCAATCCTGTTGCCGCTGCTGCGGTGAAGTGGACGGCAACACACCTCACCCCCGAGAGCGCCTCGTGGCTGCATGCGCTGCCAAAGATCAGCGAGATGGGTGCCGCAACGCTCGTGCACGGCAGCCCGCGCGAACCGCTCGGCGAATATGTCGCTGACGCTGAAGGTGCGCGTGAGAATTTGCTGGCGCTCTCCACACCGGTGCTCTTTCATGGCCACACGCACGTTCCTGCCTACTGGGCGCTCCGCGGCAGCCAGGCTGCATCGGTGGTGATTGATGGGCGCGCGCAACCACTCCTCTCGCCGTCACTGATCAACGTTGGATCTGTTGGCCAGCCGCGTGACGGAGATACGCGTGCAAGTTGGGTGCTCTGGGATCGCAGCGACGACGGTTCGGCGATCGGTGCGCTCGGCACGGTGCAGTGGCGACGAGTCTCCTATGACGTTGCGCGAACACAGTCAGGGGTGCGCGCGGCAGGACTCCCGGAGTTTCTCGCCGAACGTTTGGCAGCGGGTCAGTAGTCGTGGCTGTGCGACGACTCCCACCATTCGAACGGCTCGGTGCCTTCATGTATGCACATCGACGTGCAGTGATCGGTGCCTGGTTGGGAATTCTTCTTCTTGCGCTGCCGTTTGCACCACAAGCGCCAGGTGCGCTGCAGGCGGGCGGCTTTGACCTACCAACGTTGGAATCGGCGCGCGCTCGTACGTTGCTCGAACAAGAGCTTGGTGCACCACCGTCGGCGCTGGTGCTTGCGATCTCTTCAGAGACCATGGTGCCAGGATCCATCGAGTTTGAAACGGCGGCGGCGCGCGCAGTTGCTGGCGTTACGGGTGCGCCACATGTTGTGGGGATTCGCTCGCATTTGATCGCGCCAACACAGGTGAGCGTTGAGAACGGAATCGTCTATGACGTTGTCTTCCTTGACTTGAAGCCCGACGATTCACCGGAGGCGCTCGAGGGTATTGCCTCGGCACTCGTGGCGGTTGACGGACTCACCGTGCAGATCGCTGGTGGTCCCGCCTTCTATGCCGACATTCAAAGTGTTTCGGAGAGCGACCTGCGTCGCAGCGAGTTGATCAGCTTGCCGCTTGCCGCGATTGTGTTGCTCTTGGTGTTCGGCTCTGCCATTGCGGCGGGGCTGCCACTCGCCGTTGGCGGCGCCGCAGTACTCATTGCGCTCGCTGCGATCTTTGGCGTGTCGCAGGTGACGCGCATGAGCGTCTTCGTGTTGAACCTCACCACACTGCTCGGCCTCGGCCTTGGAGTTGATTACTCGTTGCTGATGGTGTCGCGATTCCGTGAAGAGCTCGGCCGCGGCAGCGCAAAGCGCGCCGACCGTGTGGCAACGGCGGTGCAGCGCACGGTAGCCACCGCCGGTCGCGCCGTCTTCTTTAGTGGCGTCACGGTGATGCTCGGCCTTGTGGGCCTGGTGCTCTTCGACTTCGCCATCCTGCGCTCCATTGGCATCGCCGGTGCCATTACCGTGGCGCTCGCCGTGATCGCCAGCCTCACCCTCCTCCCTGCGCTCCTGGGCGTGCTGGGAGCACGAGTCGACCGCTTCGCGGTGCGCAAGGTGACCTACGAGGAGCCGAGTGAGCAGGGTCGCTGGGCACGCCTCGCGCGTGGGGTCATGCGCCGCCCCCTCGCCGTTGCCGTACCAACGCTGGTGCTCTTGGTCGCGCTCGGCTCGCCGTGGCTCGGCGTGAAGTTCAATGCGCCAGACGGCAGCATCTTGCCTGAGCGCGTGCCAAGCCGACAGGCACTCGATGCACTCACTAGTTCATTCGGCGAGGGTGAGTTTGCACCGATGACCGTTGCGGTGCGCACCACCGGTGATGCAACTGCGCCAGAAAACATCGCCCTGCTCTTTGATTGGGTGCGCGCACTCGAGGCTGATCCGCGTGTTGCGCGCGTTGACTCGATCGTCTCCATTGATGAGCGCCTCACGCTCGCGCAGTATCAGTTGCTCTACGACTCGCCCACTGGTGCACCGCCCGACCGCTACGTGCAGCAGCTGCTCTCGGTTACAACGAAGGATGATCTCACCGCTGTCACCATTACGCCAGCGCAAGGGCCAAATCGCCCTGACACGCGCGCACTTGTTGCCGAGCTGCGCGCCGCAACGCCCGACGCCGTTGGCGCAGGTGAGGTAACTGCCCTCACGCCGCCAGCCGGGCTCACAACGCTCGTTGGAGGTGGTGCGGCTGAGATTGTTGACGTTGTTGACACCATCTCATCAGAGTTCCCGCGCAGCGCACTCGTGGTCATTCTCGCCACGCTGATCATTCTCGCCGTGCTGTTGCGCTCGATCGTGCTGCCGATCAAGGCGGTCTTCATGAATACGCTCTCCATTCTTGCAAGCTTCGGCGCACTGGTCTGGATCTTCCAAGATGGCAACCTCTCTGCACTGCTCGGCTTTGCACCGCTCGGATTTGTTGAGACAACGATTCCGGTGATCTTGTTCTGCGTGCTCTTTGGCCTCTCAATGGATTACGAAGTGTTCCTGCTGACGCGCATGCGCGAGATCTACGACCGCACCGGTGACAACGCCGCAGCGGTTGCTGGTGGACTGGAACGCAGTGGACGCATCGTGACGAGTGCTGCGCTCATCGTGGTTGTTGTTGCCGGATCGTTCGTCTTTGCTGAAATTGTTCTGATCAAAGCGCTCGGCGTTGGCGTGGCGATTGCGGTGGCGCTCGATGCAACGATCGTTCGCGCGCTGCTCGTTCCGGCGACGATGCGACTCCTTGGCGACAAGAACTGGTGGGCGCCGAAGTGGATGGAGCGACTGCTTGAAGGTCGCATCGCCACCGAAGCAGAGGCGGAGCGACGATGATGCGCCGCTCGCTTCTTCTCGTGCTGAGCGCGGTTCTTGCCGCTGCATGTTCTGGTCCAATCTTGGCCAACTCGCCGGCACCGACTGGTGCGCCGTATGAGAAGCCAACGCCGCAACCGAGCGCTGTTGATCCAATTCCTGTCGAGTTGCCACGCGATGATGCGCCTCACGATCGACTGACTGAGTGGTGGTACGTGACCGGCCACTTGGCAACGCTCGATGGCGCGCGTGAGTTCGGTTACGAAGCGGTGGTCTTCCGCGCACAGCGAGGAGAGTTCCCCGTCGCGTGGGCGTCGCACATCGCCATCACCGAGAAGCCGCGCGGTGGTCGTGCCGGTTCGTTCACCTATGACCAGCGTGCCGAGATCGGTCCGCAGGTAAACATTGCACCGGTGATGTCGCGTGAGGTGAGCGCCGCGTTTGCGATTACTGGTGCAAATCCACTAGACCCTTCAACACTGGGGCGCGAGCCATGGATGATGCTCGTGCTTCCTGATGGCGGCATGGAGATTGGCGGCAACGGTTTGATGTTGCAGCTTGCCGATGGTCGTGCTCCCGTGCTGCACGACACCGATGGCTGGGTCGGCTTCGCCGATGCCGGTGGTTCGTACTACTACTCACGTACGCGCATGCCGACGACTGGCACGCTGGCGATTGGCGGCGAGACGCTCGTAGTAACGGGAAGTTCCTGGTTTGACCATCAGTGGGGCGACTTCATCGCGATCGGTAGTGGTGGCTGGGATTGGTTCGCGCTGAACCTCAGCGACGGGAGTGACCTGATGCTCTCGTTCGTGCGCGCAAAAGATGGGAGTTTCCCACTCGTCTACGGCACCTGGGTTGGGGCCAACGGCGTGGTGCAGCACATTGAGGGGACCGAGATCAATCTGACCGCCCTCGGCAGCTGGACTAGCCCACGCACCGGGGCGACCTGGCCCTCAGGGTGGCGGGTGCAGATCGGGCAGATTGACCTCGATGTGACGGTCACCCCCGAGTTGGCCGATCAGGAGCTGAATACGGTGGAGAGCACTGGGGTCATCTATTGGGAGGGTGCGAACGCAGTGGTGGGGACCCTTGGCGGGCGCCCGATCACGGGGCGCTCCTATGTTGAGCTCACGGGGTACGCGACCCTTCGCTAGCTCTCCCGCTAGAATCGGCGCATGACAGAGAACGGCTCCCAGCCAGTTGCCCCGAAGGTCGCCCCGCGCGACCGCGGCGCCCGTCGCTTCGTGACCTTCACCTACCTGGTGATTGGTGGCGTGATCGCCTATGCGCTCATCTCTGGCCCCGACGGTTTCGCCGCCTCGGTAAACGAGTTCCTCACCGCCACCCCAACCCCGTCCGCCTCGCCAAGCGCCTCACCGTCGACCAGCGCAACCCCGTAACGACGGGCCGCGGCGCGTGAGTCACATCTTCGTCTCGCCCCATCCCGACGACGCGGCACTCTCCTGTGGCGGCTTGATCGCCAACCTGCGCGAGCTCGGTCAGAACGTGATCATCCTCAGCGTCTACTCCGGCCACGGTGATCTGGATCGCCTCACTTCGTACCAGCGACAGGCGCTCGGCTTTGGTGGCAAGGCAATCTGGCCCGCAACCCAAGCGTTCGACAGCGGCTCCATTGCCGCCGACAACGCCGTACCTGGTGAAACCGCCGACGCACTTGCCCCATGGCAGGCCGAGCCGGCACGACTGAAGCAGACGCAGCGCGAGGCCGACGAGAGCGCTAAAGAGTTCTGGCAGCGCGCCTCGTGGTACCGCCGCGCCGACATCAGCGCAACATCACTTCCGGGCGGACGCTCACGCGACACCAGCAATGGACAGGGCGTGATTGATCCGGGCGCCGTTGCCGTTGCTGCTGCCGCAGGTGAGGCGATGGCGCAGCGACGACAAGAAGACGAGCGCTACGCACTCTTCGCTGAAGCGGCAGTTGTCTTCCTCGATCTTCCCGACGCCGTCTTCCGTGGCTATGAGGGCGATGAACAGCTCCTTGGCACCGTGCGCGAGAACGACGCTGCGCCGATTGATCTCCTACGCAAAGAGATCGCACGACTTGAGCCGCAGCGAGTCTACTTCCCGCTCGGCATCGGCTCGCACGTCGACCATCAGCTCTGCCGCCGCGTAGGTGCCGCACTCCTTGGCGATGCGCAGGCGTGGACAATGCCGGGCATTGACTGGAGCGACAAGGTCGCCTTCTACGAAGATTTCCCGTACGCCTACTGGCAGCAGTTCGATCCTTCGGCCGGGCTGCCGGCAAACTACACCGCCGGCCTTCCCGCAGGCATTCGACTTGCGCCAGAGATCGCCGACATCACCGATGTGCTCGAGCAGAAGGTGCAGGGAGTCGCACAGTACGAGTCACAGGTGCCACACCTCTTCGGTTCCGTTGAGAAGATGGCCGACGCGGTGCGCACGCAGGGCGCAACGGTTGCACTGCAGAGTGGACGCGGTGGTGCAGTCGAGCGCTACTGGAGCGCAGTTCGTAGCTAGCGACCCTTGCGTCGACTGATCGCTTGCGCGATCTCTAGCGTGATCCCCATCAACACACCACTCACAAAGACGACGATTCCTGCTGGCACGGAGAAGAAGAGGAGCCAGAGCGCTGCACCATAGCCGTTCTCATTAAATGCGTTTGTTGATGCGCCAGTGCTCAGGTACGCAACGAGCACAAAGGCGATCGGTGCAATGGCGATGCCGAACGCGAGGAGCGGCAAGGCGACCCAGTAAGAGAGGTTGATTCGCGCCTTCGGCGCCGCTTTAGGAGTTCGTGTCTTGCTCATACATCACTATGCCGCACGCCGCGGCGGTCCGGAACGCTTGCCTCGGAGCCTCCAACGGCAAGCAGATAGATCGCCTCAATGTCGCGCAACATATCGTCAACACAGAACTTCTGGTGCACCAACTCATGTCCTGCGCTAGCGAGCTTATTGGCGAGCGCACGATCGCGAAAGAGCAGTCCGATTGCTGAGGCAAGGGCGGATGGGTCTTGTGAGGGGACAAGGATTCCGTTCTCGCCGGATCGAATCATTTCAGGAATGCCACCGACATTGCTTGCAACCACTGGGCGATGCGCTGCGAGCGCCTCAACAATCGCCAGCCCCTGCGCTTCGCGATAGCTCGGCATCACGACCACGTTGGCGGCGGCAAGGATCTGCGGCACATCTTCACGGCGCCCAAGGAAGTGCACGCTGGCGCAGCAAATTTCCGCGCGTAGGTGCGCGGCGGCGAGGCCCTCAAGGCGATCACGCTCAGAGCCTTCACCAACGACAAGGAGGTGCGCTGATGGGAAGCGGTGATGGACCACGGGCCATGCCTCGATCAGGGTCGGATGCCCCTTCTCAGGCTCGAGGCGGCCCACGACGACCGCAAGCGGCGCATCGGCAGGGATGCCGAACTCCGCACGAATCAACTCACCACCGGTCGCCTCGTCGAAGCGCTCTAGGTCAACCCCGTTATAGATGCGGCTGATTGCCGTGGTGTCGCGCCCCTCCGCCACTAGCTTGTCGACGATGGCGTCGCTCACCGCAATGAGTCGATTGATCTTGGGGGTGATGCGCTCCAGCAGTTCTCGGTCGGCGGGGGAGCGGAAGCGGCTCGAATGCACGGTGGAGACCATGTAGGGGCGATGCCCAGTGCGCTGCTCAACAATGTCGAGCGCCGCCACGCCAACCACCTCGGCGCGGTACATGTGCGCATGCAGCACCTGTGTGTTGAGTGCGATCAGCCGATCGGCAAGCAGTTCAGCAGATCGCTCGTCGCTCGGCTCTTCGATCACCTCGGTGGCGTAGCCCATGCGTTGAAGGCGGGCCATGGTACTGCCGTGCGAGAGCGAGATGACATGTGTCTCATGGCGCGAAGGATCAAGGCGCAGCATCGTACTCACCACGCTCTCTTGCGCGCCACCATTGGTTCCTGTTGCGAGGAGCTCCACCACGCGCAGGCGCGTGCCGTCAGGGAGTGGCCCCTTCGGTGCACGGCCCCCGCCGTGCTCACCTGCTTTTGGCTTAGTCATGTGTTGCACTCATGCGGCTGGCACCGTCACCATCAGCACATTGACATCTGTCGCGCCAACCTCGTACTTGTAGCTCTCGTTGCCGCGGAGGAAGTCAAATGTTTGCTTCCGTTCGGCAATCGCCATCTGAAGCCCGTGCGCAAAGAGCAGGATTCCTGGGGAGAGCGAACGCGCAGCGAGTTCCCCACCAGCATTCCAATAGCGCAAGCCAGTTGCATCGCGCAAGAAAAGTCCAGCCGCAAACGCGCCAAACTCTAGGTTGCGCGCAACGATGATCGTGATCAGCCCTTCTGGTGCGCGAGCAAAGAGTTCACGCATGAAGCTCTCATCTCGTACGCCCTTCACGTCTTCGGTGAAGAGGCCGTGATGTCCCCATCGCGCGCGGTGGAGCTTGATGAACTCTGCAAGGTCGTCAACGGCGTGCGTCTTCGCGCTAATCGTTACGCCAGCATTCTCACCGCGTCGCACCTTTCGACGAATCTCATGACGGTCTTTCTTGTCGATGCGCTCAAGATGTTCGTCGAACGTCGTGATGTTGGTGAGGTCAATGGACGGTGCAGGTTCTTCAATCGTTGTTGTGGCAGTTCGTGCACGGTTCGCTGCGAGTGCGCTCATGAGCATCTCGTGTGCTTGGTCGGCACGACGCAAACGTCGGAGATCGAGTGCCGATGTGTCGGCATAGAGATGCGTGACAAGCGCATCCACAGCGCCAGCGCTTTTTTCGTTATCAAGATCGATCAGCACCGTTGCGTAATCGATGTGATATGTCGCACCTAAGTAGCGCACGCCATCGGGTCGAAGCATGAGCGGAAGGTAGGCGCAGAGTGCGCCAGCCGCGTCGTAGACCGCAAGTGAAACATCGGTGGCCTCAGCGCCGTAACCGATCCACCACGCTTCGTGCACCGAGCGATGGCTGAATGCGCTAGCCGTTGGATTGGTTGCAAGGAGTCGCTCCCACTCAGCTGCCGGTAGCTCGGCGAGCGGCAGGGTCCGTACAGTCCAGGCAGTGGTGGAGGTCATGTGCCTATCGTACCGCCCGATACGCAGGGGGTACGCGTGACGCACGAACCTGCGGGGATGCAGTTCACCGAGCGTGCCCGCGATGCACTTGCCGAGTTGCAGCGCGCCGCCGCGCCAGTCTTGGCGCTCCTCGCACCTCAACGCTGTGGTGCCTGTGGCGTTGAAGGGGCACTTCTCTGCACCGCGTGTTGCGAAGGGCTTGGTCTCGTTGATACCGGTCGGGTGGAGCGCGGCACCCCACCGCCAGGCTGTGTTGCCGGTGCATGGATTGGTCCCTATGAGGGCGGCCTGGGTGAGGCGGTGCGGACACTGAAGTTCCACGACCTTCCCGCTCTTGCTACGCCGCTTGGGGTCGGCTTACAGCGCGCGATTCGGGCCGTGCAAGAGGATCTCGGTGGTGACGCAACCCTTGTGCCGATTCCCACCGACCCAGCGCGCCTGCGCGATCGAGGCTTCGATCATGCGGCGCTGATTGCCAGCGCAGCAGCGAGTGCGCTGCCGTGCACGCTTGCGCCGCTCCTCGAGCGCACGCGGGCGGTGCCGGCGCTACATACGCTCGGTCGCGCTGAGCGGAGAAGGGTGATGGAACGCGTCTTCGCGGTAAGGACGGGTGTCGCGTTGCCTTGTCGTGTGATTTTGGTCGACGACATCTGGACGAGCGGTGCCACCTTTGAGGCGGCGGCCGTAACCCTGCGCGCCGCTGGATGCACGAGCATCGGCGTGGTCGCTGTGGCTCGCGAGGCACTGGTGCACGATGCGTAGGTTCGCGAGCGATCTCTAGCGCGGCGTGGCACTCTCTCCCCATGGCAGCCAAGCGTCCGAAACTGAAGAGCAGCGCACCGGCCGCGGCGGCTGGGCGGCTCGACCGAATGCTTGGCGCCCACCTCGCCGCAGGGCCTGGGCTCGTCAAGGCGGCCGATCGCGCTGCAGCTGTTGGGGCGATGGGGCTCCAGATCTTTACCGGCAACCCAACCGGCTGGGCACGCCGTGCCGAACTCCCCAAGGAGCTCCCCGCCTTCCGCGCCCGCATGAAGGAGCACGGCTTCGGCCCACTCGCCGTGCACGCCGCCTACTTGGCAAACCTCGCCGGGCCGAACCCGGTCTTCCGTGAGAAGACGGTGGAGCTGCTCCGTCACGAACTTCGCGTGGCGCCCGAATACGGCGCAGCGTTCGTCAACGTTCATATCGGCTCACACATGGGAACCGGCATCGAGGCGGGTGTCGCCCGCGTCGCCGAGGCGGTCGAGCGCATCTTGGACGGCGTGCCGGTCGCCGACGACTCGGCACTCCTGGTGCTCGAGAACAGCGCAGGTGGCGGGAACGGGATAGGCGAGAGCCTCGACGAGTTGATAGACATCCACGAATCGATGGCTGCCCGCGGTCTTGATCTGTCACGCGTGGCCTACTGCCTTGACTCCGCACACCTCTGGGGCGCCGGCGTTGAGATGAAGGGTGACGACGAGGTTGATCGGCTCGTGGAGCAGTTCGACAAGAAGATCGGCCTCGAGAAGCTCGTGATGATCCACTACAACGACAGCAAGGCGGCGCACGGCTCGAAACTCGACCGACATCAGCACATTGGTGGTGGTGAAGTTGGCACGCGTGGTCTCGCCGCGCTCATTCGCCATCCACGTCTCGCACACGTGAACTACTACCTTGAAACTCCAGGAATGGAGGAGGGCTGGGACAAACTGAACATCGAGCGCTCCCTGCAGCTCTCTGAGGGCACGCTGAAGTTGAAACCACTCCCTGCAGAAGAGCCGAAGGTCAAGAAGGTAAAGAGCGTCTCAGCAAAGCCATCACCCGCCGCTAAGCCACCGACGAAAGCTCCTGCAAAGAAGCCTGTTGCGAAGAAGCCGGCGGCGAAGAAGCCTGCCGCCAAGAAGCAGCGTTAGCGCAGCGATCCAACGCCACGTCGGTACGGCGAGAACGCAAAGAGCACACCGCCGCCAACGATCAAGCTGCCAATCCCCACAAGGCGATCGAGCAGCGCAAGTGCGATTGCTGACTCAGGCGTAAAGCCGAACAGTGCAACAAGGATGCCCACCATCCCCGCCTCAACAATGCCGATCCCTGCTGGCGTGAATGGCACCACCGTAAGCACCGCTGAGACAAGTGCCACGAAGATCGCGCTCGCAATGCCGATCTGGCCGGCCTCTGGATTCACAACGAAGAGGCCGAGGGCTGCGGCGACGGCAGCAAGTCGCACGGATTCGCCGATCCAGATTGCGATTGAGAACGGCAGGGCGGTTTGAATGACGCGTCCGCCGCTCCCTGCGCGGAGCGATGTGGCGGCGTTGGTGAAGCCGTTCTTGATCGCGTCAGGGATCGGCAGCGCATAGATGAGCGCCCCAGCAAAACCTCGTGCAACGAGCAGCATCAACGTTGCGGCAACGGCGACACCGATGGCGATGGCAGTGAGTGCGAGTGCAGTAGGTGGCAGCTTTCCACCAAATGCAACGAAGGTCGATGCAGCACCAAGAAGTGCAACCGTTGCAAGGTCAACGAGGCGCTCCGCAATTACCGTGCCAACCGCGTTGCCAAACGATTGTGCGCCGTTGTGCTTCAGCAGCCAACCGCGATACACATCGCCCATCTTTGCTGGCAACACACAGTTCACCCAAAACGAGAGGGTGAGAATCTCTGTTGCTGCGCGTCGTGAAATCTGAAGACCTGATGCGGAGAGGATCATGCGCCAGCGCAACCCTCGCAGGGGGAAGGTGCTCCAGCTTGCCGCCAATGCCACAAGAAGCCATACAACGTTCGCACGATTCAGCGTTTCAGCAACTTCGGCAAGGTTAAATGAGGTGGCGGCGCGCACGACTCCGGCAACCAGCACCGCTGTGAGCAGCATCGCGAAGATCGTGGAACGGCGCGACAGTCGGGCGAGCAACATCGTGTGGCCTAGCGTTCGCCGAACGTCACGCCTGGGCTGACGCGTCGATTTCCTCGCGTGGCATTGACCATCTTCGCGATCGGCGTAAAGAGTCGGGCGACTAGTGCGCCGCGGCCCGTGATGCGTGTGAGGTCGCCGTGCAGCGCTGAATGAAAGCCCGCTGCGGTGCTGAGGTCGCCCGTCATGATGGTGGCGGCGCCACCAATTTCAAGCAGCGTGTGCGCATCACTCGCGGCAACAGATGGGAGGTTGCGACTTGCTGCAAGTTCTGCGGCACGTTGATTTCCTCCCGGTGCAACGAGGCGAGCGTTCCAGCCTTCGATCCAGTCGACTTCGCTGAGGAGCGCCATGGCCGCCTCGTCCCGAAGCAGTGAGCCGCGCCAGCCGTCGAATGGGTGCGGGATGCCGACGAGACCGCTCTGGTCTCGAATGGCGGCGATCGCTTCGCTCGCGGGGAGCCCAGCGGCAATGGGGCGCTCCAGGAAGAGCGCGATCAGGTCTCCCTGTGCAGTGCGCACCTCAGAGCCAACGATCACGGTGAGGCCTGGAATCGCCGCGTCGCGAGCGCGCAGGGCGCCGTCGATGCGGTCGTGGTCGGTGATGGCGAGGTGCGTGATCCCCCGCGACGCGGCGGTGCGGACAACGGCGACGGGGTCGCTCAGGGAGTCGAAGCTTGCGCTGGTGTGGCAGTGCAAGTCAACGACGGCGCGGGCCGCCATAGGGTTAGGCCTCGCTGGTCATGGACTTCGCGAACTGGTCGAAGTGTTCGAGCGCAATGCCCGTCCCCTTCGCAACGCAGCTCAGCGGGTCCGGAGCGATATGCGCAGCTACCCCGGTGACGGTTGTCACCAATCGGTCAATGTTTCGAAGCAGCGCACCACCACCAGAGATCACGATCCCCTTATCGATGATGTCGGCGCTCAACTCGGGTGGTGTCTGCTCCAACACTGCGCGAATCGCATCCGTAAGGTTTCGCAGGGGCACCTCAAGCGCCTCCGTAATTTCGGTCGACGTGATCTTCACTTCTCGTGGCAAGCCCGCGATCATGTCGCGACCCTTCACGCTCATCGTCAACTCCTCCTCGAGTGGGAGGGCGCTACCGATCTCGATCTTCACCTGCTCGGCGGTTCGGTCACCGATCATCAAGTTGTACTTGCGGCGAATGTAAAGAGCGATCGCTTCGTCGAATCGGTTGCCACCAACACGATGTGACTTGCTCACCACGATCTCCGAGAGTGAGAGCACAGCGATCTCGGCGGTGCCGCCACCAATGTTCACGATCATGTTCCCCGACGGCCCGCTGATTGGTAGCTCGGCACCGATTGCTGCCGCCATGGGCTCTTCAATGAGGAACGCCTTGCCGGCGCCAGCCTGACGCGCAGCATCGAGCACGTAGCGCTTCTCTACTGAGGTAGAGCCGGCTGGAACGCTCACGAGTACATCGGGTCGACCGAACGAGAAGCGCCCGGCGGTGCCCTTCTTAATGAAGTAGCGGAGCATCGCCTCAGTGACGACGTAGTCGGCAATCACTCCATCGCGAAGTGGTCGAATCGCACTGATGGAGCCAGGCGTTCGTCCGAGCATCTCCTTCGCCTCATTGCCAACGGCGACGATCTGATCACGATCGTTAATGGCGACGACGCTCGGCTCACGAACCGTGATACCGCTCCCCTGCACGAAGACGAGAATGTTTGCGGTTCCTAGGTCGATGCCGATCTTCATCCCGCCACTCCCTCTTCGCTAACGTGGGTGAGCTCCGCGCCAAGGCCTCGGAACTTCTCCTCAATGTTCGCATAGCCGCGTCGCACGTGGTGCGCGCCATGAATACGGCTGGTTCCAGGTGCGGCAAGTGCGGCGAGCATCAGTGTGGCACCTGCGCGCAAATCTGGGATCTCCGCCTCAGCAGCAACGAACGTGGTTGGCCCCGTGACACGTGCGGTGCGCGGATCAACAATCTCTACCTGTGCGCCAAAGCCACGCAGGCCAACGAGCCATTCAAGGCGATCTTCAAAGATTGTCTCTTCAATGGTGCTCGTGCCCGCGGCGCGCGTCAGCATCAAGCCGGCTGATGGCTGCAGGTCGGTGGCGAGCCCAGGGAACGGTTGCGTGCGAATGTTGGTGGGCTTGTATGCACCACCCGCTGGTAGTCCGGTGACGCGCAGACTCTTACGTGTTGCGTCCGTTGGATCGGCCTCAATAGCGTAGTCAACCCCGAGTTGATCGAGCAGATCGATGAATGCCTTCATGTGTGTTGGCTCAACACCATCAACGTTGATCGTGCCGCCGACCACTGCTGCTGCCGCCGCGAATGTGCCCGCCTCAATGCGGTCGGGCATGATGCGGTGCGTTGCGCCGTGGAGCGCGTCGACACCTTGCACTTCAATCCGATCCGGTTTGGTTCGTGCAACCTGAGCACCCATGGCGTTGAGTAGTGTGATCAGGTCATCTACCTCAGGCTCCTGCGCCGCGGGAGTAATCACGGTTGTGCCCTTTGCAAGCACGGCGGCAAGAATCGCGTTCTCAGTGCCCATCACGGTGATCTGCGGGAAGGTGATCGTTGCGCCTTTGAGTCGGCCGTTGCTCTTGGCAAAGTAGTAGCCGTCGCGGTAATCAATCTCGGCGCCGAGTGCGCGCATCGCGTCAACGTGCAGGTTGACGGGGCGCCGACCAATGCGGTCGCCACCTGGGTTACTAATGATCACGCGACCGAAGCGGGCGAGGAGTGGGCCGAGCAGCATGAAGCTAGCGCGCATCTTTGCGGCGGCTTCGAGCGGCACAAAAAGCCACTCTGCGTTGGCGGCCTGCAGGCTCATCGTCTCGGGGGTTGGTCGCTCAATCGTGACGCCGATGTCACGCAGGGTTTCGGCGAGCACATCAATGTCGAGGATCCCAGGGATGTTCTCGAGGTTCACGCACTCCCCGGTGAGCACCGCGGCGGCCATCACCTTGAGGGCGGCGTTCTTGGCGCCACTCACCCGCACGCGGCCAGCGAGGGGACGCCCGCCTTGAATGCGGAACTCCTCCTTCGCGAGGGGGATCGGACGGTACTCCCACGAGAACGGCTTCACGGCGGTCATGGGCGGATTCTCGCCGTTTGCAGCAGAAGCGTCCAACAGGGGCTCACTTTCTTGGGCCACCCGCACGGGTGGCGGCGCACGCTAGCGCTTGCGACGGCGCTCGGCGACGCGGAGGTGCAGAAGGGCGCGGCTGAGAGAGGCTCGGGCGGTTGCGAGTGAGGCTGGGTCCTGGGTCCCCGCGCCAGAGATTGCCGCTTCCGCGGCGGCCTTCGCCTTCTCAACGGCGGCGGTGTCGAGCTCACCCGACAGGTCGGCCGATTCGGCCAGCACCACCACACGATCGGGTCGCACCTGTACGAAGCCACCAATGATGGCGATGTACTCAATCGATCCGTCGAGTGCGGTGATGCGACCTTCGCCAGCGCCGAGCACCGTTACGTACGGCTCGTGCTTCGGCAGAATGCCAACCTCGCCATCAATCGTTGGTAAGACCAACGCGGAGGCCTCGCCCTTCCAGGCGAGGCGCTCCGGCGTCACGATCTCCAACGTAAATGGCATGTCGGTACGAACCCTTACTTGTTCAGCGCGACGGCGTTCGCCCGCACGTCATCGAGGGTTCCTGCAAGGAAGAACGCCTGCTCTGGCAGTTCGTCGGCCTTCCCTTCAAGAATCTCGCGGAACGAGGCGATCGTGTCGGCGATCTTCACGAACTTGCCGGGGCGGCCGGTGAATACCTCGGCCACGAAGAACGGCTGGCTCATGAAGCGCTGCAGCTTGCGGGCACGGTTCACCAACAGCTTGTCGTCAGGAGAAAGCTCGTCCTGACCAAGGATGGCGATGATGTCCTGCAAGTCTCGGTAGCGCTGCAGCACTCGCTGCACCTCTCGTGCCGTCTCGTAGTGGTTCACGCCAACCACGAGCGGATCGAGCACGCGCGACGTCGACGTCAACGGATCCACCGCCGGATAGATACCAAGCTCGGTGATCGATCGCTCAAGGCGAATCGTTGAGTCAAGGTGTCCGAAGGTGGTTGCCGGTGCTGGGTCGGTGTAGTCGTCTGCTGGCACGTAGACGGCCTGCAACGAGGTAATCGAACCCTTCTTCGTCGACGTAATGCGCTCCTGAAGCGCTGCCATCTCCGTCGCCAGGTTTGGCTGATAGCCCACGGCGCTTGGCATGCGGCCGAGCAACGCGGAAACCTCAGAGCCCGCCTGGGTGAAGCGGAAGATGTTGTCGATGAAGAGCAGCACGTCGCGCCCTTCCGCATCGCGGAAGTACTCGGCCATCGTCAAGCCCGAGAGCGCAACGCGAAGTCGTGCTCCAGGTGGCTCGTTCATCTGGCCGAACACCATCACGGTCTTGTCGATAACGCCTGAGTCGCGCATTTCGCCGATCAGGTCGTTCCCTTCGCGTGAACGCTCACCGACTCCCGCGAACACGGAGTAACCGGAGTGCTCTTGCGCAACGTTGCGAATGAGCTCCTGAATCACGACGGTCTTGCCGACGCCGGCGCCGCCGAAGATGCCGATCTTTCCACCCTTCTTGAATGGGCAGACAAGGTCGATGACCTTAATGCCGGTCTCAAAGAGTTCGGTCTCGGTGGTGAGATCTTCGTACGGTGGTGCGGAGCGGTGGATTGGCAGGTACTGATCCACCTTCGCCTCGCCAGCCTGGTCGATCGGCTCACCGAGCACGTTGAACACACGGCCGAGCGTTCCTGCACCAACAGGCACCGAGATCGGTGCGCCGAGGTCGGTCGCCTTCGCGCCGCGGGCGAGCCCGTCGGTTGTGGTCATGGCAACGGTGCGCACGCGGTTGTTGCCAAGGTGCTGCTGCACCTCAACAACGAGCGAGCCATCGGCTCGATCAATGCGTACGGCGTTGTAAATCGCTGGCAGCTCGCGTGCGGCGAACTCAATGTCAACGACCGGTCCCGTAATCGAAACGACGGTTCCTACGGCTCCTGCCTTTGCTGCGGTTGCGTTCGCCATCACTCCTCCTGCCTTTCTATCTTCAGTTCGCGCTTGCGCCTGAAGCAATTTCGATCATTTCACGCGTAATGTTCGACTGTCGCACCTTGTTGTACGTAAGCGTGAGATCGCTAATGAGATCGCCTGCGTTCTCGGTTGCATTCTTCATCGCCACCATGCGGCTCGACTGCTCGCATGCGGTGGTCTCGAGCACACCCTGGAAGATGCGGGTCGCAACGTAGCGTGGCAGCAGCGCTTCAAGCACTGCGGCTGGGTCGGGCTCAAAGAGGAACTGGTTCCCAGGAATGCCGGCGGTGTCGGCCGATGCCCTGATTGGAAGTAGCTGCACTGCCTCTGGGCGCTGCGTCAGCGTGCTGATGAATGCTGGGTGGATCAGGGTGACGCCCGCCGAGCGACCCGAAAGGAAATCGTCGACCAGAAGGGTGACGAGTGCGGTGATGTCGCCGAAGGTCGGCTTATCGCCGTAGCCCGGGAAGGCGGCGCTGATCTCGTAGCCGCCGCGCGCGAGCGCATCGCGCCCCTTCTTACCGATGGTGATGATCGTGCTCCCTGCGCCCGCCGTCTCGAGCTCCTTCAAGGCGAAGCGGATGAGGTTGCTGTTCAAGGCGCCCGCAAGGCCACGGTCGGTCGTGAAGAGCACGATCGTTCGTGGTGCGCCGCTCGCTGGGGTGCGCAGCAGTGGGTGCCCCTCTTCGCCCAGCACAGAGGCGAGGTCGGCAATGACCTCGTCGATCGAGTGCCCGTAGGGGCGGCTCGCCAGCGTGGCGTCTTGGGCGCGCTTCAACTTCGAGGCGGCAACGAACTGCATGGCGCGGGTGATCTGGCGAATGTTCTTCACCGATCCGATTCGACGTCGAATCTCGCGCTGACTTGGCATGCTCTCCTCGCCGCTCGTCCCCCGCCGTTAGGCGAGGAACCCCTTTCGGAATGCGTCGACGGCCTCGTCGAGACCCTTCGCCGAATCGTCAGAGATCGCGTTCTCCTTAGCGATGCTCGTCAAGATCGCTGCGCGCTCGCGCTCAAGGAAGGTGCCGAAGCCTGACTCGAACTCACCAACGCGTGGCGTTGGTACGTCGTCAAGCTTCCCCTTCGATGCCACGTACAGAATCGCAACCTGGCGCTCCATGGAGACCGGCTGGTACTGCGGCTGGCGCATGATCGACGAGAGCTTCTCGCCGCGCGTCAGCTGGTCGCGTGTCGACTTGTCGAGGTCACCCGAGAACTGTGCGAAGGCCGCAAGTTCGC
>Ga0315901_10000293_pt1 | contig 76117 bp, 75 predicted proteins | sample LakEriMetagenome_10_FD_203761 | JGI IMG/M metagenome (GOLD analysis project Ga0315901, IMG submission 203761) | Freshwater fungal communities from buoy surface, Lake Erie, Ohio, United States - Buoy 2 MA116 | ecosystem: Environmental > Aquatic > Freshwater > Lake | place: USA: Lake Erie, Ohio... | reverse complement strand
CGGGTTTCATTGCGGGCATTGGGCGTCAGTACGGTCAGATACAGATTATCGAGCGATGCCGGGCCAAAGTCCTTGAGACGGGTATCGGCGAAGTAGCGATCGACAAGATCCAGTTGCTGCAGCACCGACAAAGACAAGATGTCTTTCGGATTTTTTGCGTAGCCCGCGCTCGCCGCGCCGCGATTGCCACCCGAGCAGAACTGGATGATGCCGTGGCAGCTGCCGTTCGATGCGCGGGGATTGAGGCCATCGGACTCCATCAGCGTGGTTCGCGCGAAATCGTCGGGTGAGAAACCGTGGCGAGAGGCCAGCTGCAATATCTTATCGCGCACGGCGCGCTGTTCTTGGGGCGATACATAACCTTTGGATACCGCGCGCGCCAGGGTCTTCTCCAGAATTGGTGCGGCGGTCGGCGTGCTGTCCTCGGACATGTGCACACCTTCCACACCACCCTGCCTCAGCTTGAGCGCAGCCAGCGTCGACATGGGTGCCATATTGATCTGCTGTCCGGGCATGATGCGGTCCGGGTTGTGTATGCCATTCTCTCGAGCGATATTTTTCGCAAGGTCGTAGATCTGGCTATTGTTCAGCTGTGTGGCTGAATCTCCCAGATACTGGCGAGTGAGACTGACCAGGGTGTCGCCGCGCTGCACGCGCACGACATCATTGTTCGCTTCTTGAACAACCTGACGGAAAGACGTCGCCGGCACGGCCTCCCGGATCCGGGACCGCGCCGAGCGCTCATTGGCAGCGCTCGCCGCCTGATCATTCACTTTTGTACGGATTTCCATAGTCTGTGGCCTATGTCGGGCTGGAACCATTCTTGCTGTACTTGCCCTGCCTGTCGGAAGTTCAACAGCAAGGCCTGCGACAAAGACTGAGGTAGCAAGGCCTGTACCAATCAATAATTTGACAACGTAAATGACTTCGCGCCGATGCAAAGCAGATACTTGATGATGTTCCTGATGCGTGCCTGGCTGGTGAGCCTGATGCTCGCGCTGTCGTCGCACGCACTGGCTAACGCGCCGCAGCAAGCCATGGAAACTGCGCTTGCCCAATGGGTCGCGGCCCAAAGCGGCGCGCAGCCTGATCAAGTGAAGATGGCAGCGCTCGATCCGAGAGTGCAGGTGCAGCCCTGCGCAGGTAGCTTCAGTTTTGATTATCCTTTTGTTAATCGTGAAAATGTCCGGGTTCGCTGCAGCAAGCCGAACTGGCAAATGTTTGTGAAGGTGGGCTTCAGTCAGCAAGCCACACCAAACATCGTGATCACTCGGCGTGACCTGCCGCCCGGCCACGTACTGACCGAATCCGATCTCGATACGAAAGCAGCGGCGGCCATTCCCCCGGGAGGCTTTGACGACCGCGCCTCGGTCACCGGCAAGCAGTTGAGAAAAGCGCTGAGCAAAGGCCAAGCTGTGCTGGCGCAGGACCTCGAAAAAAACCAGCGCGCGCTGCGCGCCCGAGTCAACCTCAAAGCGGGCGATTTGCTGACCGAATCGGCCATTGAACGCGTCGACCTGCCGCCGGGTTCGGGCGGTACGCCGCTGTGGGTCGCCAATGAGCTCTCGCCAGGCATGCGCATGGCGAGGTCGGTCCCTGCTGGACAGGTCTTGCAGACTGCCGATCTGGCGGAAAGCCGGCAGGTGGTGATCGCCACCAGCAACCTCAATCCAGGGCAGCCATTGAAGCCAGAGATGTTCAAGCTGGATCGATTAGATGCAGAAAAGATAAGCCGCACCCATCTGTTCGACTTGTCCGGACTGGAAGGCTACGAACTGATGCGCCCGCTGCGCGCTGGCGAAGCGCTCAGAACCAGCGATCTGCGCCCGGCGCTGATGGTCAAGAAAGGGGATCAAGTCAACCTGATCGTCGGCCGGCCACCGGAATTCATGATCTCCGTGAGGGTCGAGGCGATGCAGGATGGCCGGCTGAATGAACAGATCAAGTTGCGCAATCCGGAGTCTGGCACTACGCTGTCGGGCATCATCACCGGCAAGGGCGCAGCCAGAGGACTATGACTAAGTGTCTGTTTTTATTGCATTTTTTATTTAATAAAAATTTTTTGAAAAAAAGCCTAAAGTTTCGCTGGGCTGATCCGATATTCGATGTGACAGGAAAAGTTGGCTTTATGCCGAAAGTGAGAGAACTATGAGCAACCCGATATCTGGCGTTTTCAACGGCAATGCGTCGCTGGACAAAGCCTCGCTCGACAAGGCCAAGCGCAAGACGACCGAGCGCCCCGAGGATATGGTCTCTGGCGACAGCAGCAAGCCTGCCAAGGCCGCAGCCCCTCGAGCCGATGAGCTGGTGCTATCCGACATTGCCCAAAGAGCAATGGCAGAGCCTGCATTTGACCGCAACAAGGTCGAGGCGATCAAGCAGGCGCTGAAAGACGGCAATTACCCGCTGAATGCCCGCCGCATTGCGGAGAGCTTCGTGTCCATGGAGAAGCTGATCGGCTGAGCCAAGGTCCGATCTCTGCCCACGCGCTAAGCAGACACCATCATGATGACGAGCCCGGAGCCCGCTGCTTCGACGCTACTTCCCCCGGCGGCCAGCCCCGAGCTGGTCGCCTCGATTCAGCACGCCCTCGCGCTGAAGGATTTGCTCGAACAAGAGTTTGAGGCGCTTCGCGCCCAGGATCTCGATGCGTTCGAGGCCATGCAGCCTCGCAAGCTGGACATTTTCGAGATGCTCAATGCATTGACCCGCGTCGGCACCCCCGAGAGCCTGCTTGACGATCCTGACTGGGACGGTTTCAAGCAAATGATCATGGATTGCCGCGAACTGCATCGCCGCAATGAGGTGCTGATCAGCCGCAAGCTCGACGCGATCAAAGGCACGCTCAACACCCTGCTCGGCATTGACCAGACCGCCTCTGTCGAGGTGTATGATCGTCTGGGCCGCATGTCGCGCAGCAAGCGCGGCCGTGGCTTTGAAGAAGCCTGACGCGAGTCGTTGCGCTCAAGGCGTCTGCTTCGACTCTGCAGGCTGATTAGCCAGCCCATCCATCCAGGACAGCACCACCGCCATCGCCACATACAATTCGCGCGGAATCTGATCCTCGCTCTCGACGCTGGCCAAAGTCGCCAGCAACTCCGGATCGCTGGTCAGCTCAATGCCCCGCCGCTCGGCTTCTTCGATGATGGCCGCGACCAGGCCCTCGTCAGCCCGCCGCAGCGGCGCTGCGCTTCCCTGATCATCTGCCTGAAAAAAATCGCGTCGCTTCATGTTTGTATGTCCAGCATGGTGCCCGGCGGCGCATTCTGATGTAACTCGACTGGCCGTGCCGAATTGAATACGCGCATCGTGCCAAATGAAAGACCCGCGCCTGCCAGCCTCTGCCGCAGTAATTCAGCCTGCTTGCGGGCTGCTGTTGCGGTCTGGGTGGTGGTTGCCCACAGCATCAAGTGAACCTGTGATCGGTCGCTGACGGCAATCTGCAGCCAGATCTCCCCCAACGTCGCATGCTGAGTGTGCAGGTCGACGGTAAATGACGGATCTTCCTGCGATCCTCGACGGCGGGCGCGGGAAAATCGTAATTCCACCGGGTTGGCGTCCACGAAAGGCAAGACCAGTGGGAACAACAGCTCGCCGCGTGTCTGCGCCTTCACTGATTCCACTTGCGCCGATTCGATATCGTCAATCGCGCGCGCTATCCGCGTCTGATCGGGCAAATCCCGATCGCCCAACGCCCGCAGCATTCGCCGTAGCAGGGTCTTCACATCCGGCGTCGCGCCGAGCCGACCGCTGCCCAGCAAAGCCTCCAACCACAGACCCGAGGCAATCACGCTGCTCTGCAAGAGCTCAGGCGATAGTCCGCGTATCGACAATTGCAGCCGCCTGAACAAAGCCACCAGCTCATCTTTGCCGACGTGTTTGAGCAGCGCCGCCAACTCTCTCGGCTCCAGCAAGGACATCAGTTCCGGTGTTAGCGGTGGTCGCAACAACAAGGCCTGCAAGCGGGAGCTGGTGAGATGAACCGGTGCCGGCATGCCCTGCGGACGCGCCGACTGCGGCGATACAGGTGATCCGGGCGCTTCCGTCGCCGACATCTCTGCGGCGCCTGCGGCGGCAGCGGAGCGCGCATCGACCGGTCGCAGCAGCCAGCTGCCCGGGCGTGCCTGAGCTCTCAGCAAGACGGTGTCGCCCGCGCGCAACCGAAAACCGGGCGGCAGATCGACCAGACCACCATTGATCAGAAGTTTGAGACTGTCGCCGCGCATTTCCAGCGTGGCCTGAATGATCTGGCCATCACGCAGGCCCAGATTGCGGGCCAGCGTGTTTTCCAGCTGAAGAGGACGAACTTCGAGGGAGATCGGGTGTATGCGGCCCGTTAGCAGCAACTGCTCAGGGCCTTGCATCCTGATACCCGATGATCAGACAGAGTGAGTGAGAGAACCGCGATCGCGGCGTCGGGCCGGCGCGATCAAGGGTAACGAACCCACATTTTCTTTTCTTCCTGACTGACTTCGCGCGCCGGTGTGTTGTTGTTGGCGACGTTCACTGGCAGGCGAGGTATCGCGATCGGCGGATTCTGCACTGCAGCCGCTGGGGCGATCGCAGCAGGCGCGGTCGATGTTGGCACATGGATCATCGGCTTTTTGTCATAGTGAACATCGCCGCTCACTGCCATGGTGGCCGGACCGGTGCCTTCGCCCATGACCACGGTGCGCATCACACTCACGTCAGGCAAATACACCACCTGGCCGGGCTTGAGCTTGATATTCTTTGGCGGCACCAACTTGGGGTTGGCGCGCACGAAAGCCTCGCGCATCACATCAATAGAGAAAGGTGACGACGGGAAGGCCTTTTTGATCACCTTGTCCAGCGTGTCGCCCGATTGCGCAACATACGCCTCTTGCTCATTCGACAGTGCGGTTTTCCGAGCGCCCTCCTCGGCCAGTTGCGGCAGCGAGGCATTGGCCGCCGCAACAGGCGCCGGGCGAGCCGGCTTGCGCTTCTTGGGCGTCGCGACGATCACGGGCTTGTCATAAGCGGTGGGAAGTTTGACCAGCGGCTTGTCGGTCGTCTTGTCGACCGGCTTTTCCGCCTGCTTGTCCGCAGCCTTCTCTGCAGCCTTCTCTGCAGCCTTCTCTGCAGCCTTCTCTGCAGGCTTCTCCGCAGTCATGGGCGCAGGCTTGGCAGCGGCCTTGTCTGCGCCTGGCGCCGGAGCCGCCTCGGGCTTGGCAGCGGCTTCCTTGGATTCATCCTTCTTGGGCTGGAAAGCCTTGGGCACCGCGTTCTTTGGATAGGGCTTGGAAGGCAGATCCGACTCGTCAGGCTTGGTCTCTTCCTTCTTCGCATCCTTTGCGTCCTTGGCATCCTTCGGCGGATCTTTTGGCGGATCCGCGGCCAAGGCCGTGCCGCCAAGCGCCATCATGATCGCTGCGAGCAGCAGCTGTCGGGTAAGTTTGTTCATGTTCTTCTCCGGATTACTCAGAAGGGGGTGGCGACCCAGTCGCCGGATCTTGCGATATCCCTGGGGCCGGCCAGTTTCCTGATCACTGCCTTGCCGGGCTCGACGCTGACGACCTCGACCAGCGCAAGATGTTGAGCGCTATCAGGCTCGAGAATTCTTGCGGGCAGGTGCTCGCGATTCATCAGCAGCAACTGATCACCGATGGCGAGTCCTGCGACCAGGCCACCATTAATCACCCAGCCATTCGCGACGCTCTCGGGCATCACATTGAAATGCTGAGGGCGGCAACCGAAGTCGGCATCCATTTTGTCGCTCCAGTGCTCGAGCACGCGTTCCAGTTCGGACAGCAGCCCGGGGGGCAGCGGCTTGCTGCTGATCGACAGCTCGGCGGCAGGAAAAAACAAAGGCACTGCATCTTGCCAGAGCAGTCGGCCACTGCTGCGCTCAGTCACCGACAAGCGCATCACGAAAGGCACTGGCGCCTTGCGGGGTGCATCGTCATTGAAAAATTCGCGCGCTGCTGCTGCGACTTTTTGCATGGCGGGTTTGTCGTTGCGAGGACGAATCGGCTCGATGCCCAGCGCTCCTGCAGGCAACAACTCCAGATGCATGTGATACGGGGCGATATCAGGCTTGCTTCCCTGCAGATGGCGATCATAGGCATTAGCCGGCATGCTCGACACGGGAGAGAGTGTCCACTTGCGGCCAGAAGTGGCCTGCGCGAACAGCTTGCCCCGAGCCTGATTCATCAGCCTCGTCCAGTCATAACGATCTGCACCGCTGGTGGGTATCTTCAGCTGAGTGTCGAAGGTCGCCTCGCGACGATAGCGCTGCAAATTGGCTTTGCAGACCTCTTCGCTAGGCATGACGCCCTTGCCCTCTGCGATGATTGCTGCGGAGGGACCATCCTCGACCTGCAGGTAATTCAGCACCCGCACGCCGCGCACCTTCATGTCCGAATTGATTCGGACGTTCTCATGCAGCTTGCCGTTGTTATCTACCCAGGCTGCCGTGTGCACGCGAGTCTGGCCATCCATCGCAGCCTTGACGAGCGCGTTTTGCAGCGCTTCGAGGCGCTTGCGCGGATCGGTGGGCAGCGGTGCATCGCCCGCATGGGCGGACACCAGTGCACCGGCCAGCGGCAAGGCCAGAAGCATGGGCAGTAAACGAGGCATCAAGCGAGTCGAGTGCATGATCATCAGCCTTTAGCGTCGAAGTCCGGATTAACGGTTGCGAGCCGCCAGCTGGTTCAGGTAGAGCACGCGCAGATCATTCACAACGCGGCCATCCAGCGAGAGCGTGGTCTCGTAAGTGTCGTCACCGATCGGCGTGATCGACTCAAGCACAGCACCGTAGATTATGCCTTGCACGCGGGTACGGAATGTATCGCTGGTGACGATCATCTCAGCAACAGTCGTCGTGGCATCGAGCTGCTGGCCATAGACTTGCTCGGTCAGCGCGCGGTAAGCGTCGAGCTTGGAAGCGCGGATTGCCATCAGGCGCTGCTGTGCCGGGTTCTTGTGGCTCTGCGTCGTGATGACGGCATAGCCCGTGGCACGGATCGTCTGCTGACGCTCCATCATCGGCGTAATCATCGACACCGGTTCGGCCGTTGCCTTGGACTCGACCTTGGGATCAGCCTTGGCCATTTCGACCGAAGGTGCTCTGGGTTCGGTCGGCTTGACCGACTCGACAGGCTTGGCTTCGGCCTTGGCGGAAGCATTGTCAGCCACCGCAACGGAAGGAATCGTCTGGCAAGCAGAGATCAGCGCAACCAGCGAGACCATTGTGCATTTGGACATCTTGTTCATAAATCACCCCTTGTTGTCGTCATCAGCGTTCGCTACTTCCGGGAACACTTCTTGCCCGTGAACCAACATCCCTGTTGGGAATCCGTCCAATGATGCCTGAGAAGATTCTCAGAATTCATCAGTTAAAAGTGTTAACGGTGAGCAAAAAGTCCTTTACTCCCCCGGTTAATCGGCAAGGGTTTCGGGTTCTTTAACCTTTTTGCCCGTTTTGCGATGTCGAGGTGAAATGGAGTTGTCAATTCAACAAATTCGTGGGCCCGTGTCTGCCCTCCCCACACGCCCGCCCGGCGATCGCGCACACGCCGGGTAGCCCACCATAAAACGGGACTTCCATCAGCGCCTCCCAGGGAAACCCTCATGGCACATCAATTGCTTGATACTTCTGCAAGGAAACGTCCGCAAATCGAGATAAATTTTTAACTAATTGATTTAAAAAGATATTTTTAATCTGGCGCTGCTATGAGCACCCTTTCCATGTCAACAATCCGACAGCGACTGTCTGGCTTCGATTTCTCGGGGCTGGGCATTCCTTTCCTGGTATTGCTGATCATGGCGATGCTGGTGATACCGCTGCCGCCCATGCTGCTCGACATCCTGTTCACCTTCAACATATTGATATCGGTGATCGTGATCATGATTGCCATCGGCACCAAGAAGCCGCTGGACTTCTCATCCTTCCCTTCCGTTCTTCTTTTTGCAACGATGCTGAGGCTGGCACTGAACGTCGCCTCGACGCGAGTGATTCTGGTGAACGGCCATGAAGGTGAACATGCGGCGGGCGCGGTGATCGCCGCCTTCGGCGAATTTGTCATTGCGGGCAATTATCTGGTCGGCTTCATCATCTTCGTGATCCTGATGATCATCAATTTCGTGGTGGTCACGAAGGGCGCGGGCCGGGTCTCGGAGGTCAATGCCCGCTTCACCCTGGACGCGATGCCGGGCAAACAAATGGCGATCGATGCCGACCTGAACGCGGGTTCGATCAACCAGGAAGAAGCCAAGCGCCGACGTGACGAGATCGCTCAGGAAGCGGACTTTTTCGGTTCCATGGACGGTGCCTCGAAATTTGTCTCCGGCGACGCGCTCGCCGGTTTGCTCGTTCTGGTCATCAATATCATTGGCGGCTTTGCGATTGGCGTTGGCCAGCACGACCTCACCTTTGCCGACGCCGGCAAGCTGTATGTGCTGCTGACCATCGGCGATGGCCTGGTCGCGCAAATCCCCTCGCTGTTCCTGTCGCTGGCCACCGCGATCATTGTCACGCGTGTGACGACCTCGGAGACCATGACCGAGCAAGCCGTGTCGCAACTCTCGAACCCGACGGCCCTGTTTATCGGTGCGGCCATCATGACCATCTTGGGCGTCGTGCCGGGCATGCCGCATCTGGTGTTCCTGACGCTGGCCCTGGCCGCCGCCGGACTGGGTTTCATCCTGCTGAAACAGGACGATGTCGCAACTCGCGAAGCCGAGCTGCAGGCCGCCACAGACGAGAAGACCGAGGCACCAAAAGAACTCGATTGGGACGATGTCGATCAGGTTGACCTGATCGGCCTCGAAATCGGCTATGGGCTCATCCCGCTGGTGAATCCTGAAACCGGCGGCCAGCTGATGTCGCGCGTCAAGGGCGTTCGGAAGAAGCTGTCTGCCGAAATGGGCTTTCTGGTTCAGCCGGTACGCATCCGTGATGCGCTCAACCTCGACCCTGATGTCTATCACATCGTGATGAACGGCGTGGTCCGCGGCAAAGGCGAGATCAAGAGCGGACGCGAGCTGGCGATCAACCCCGGCAAGGTGTTCGGCGAGCTCGAAGGCATCCACACCAAAGAGCCCGCGTTCGGCCTCGATGCGGTATGGATCGATCCGTCGCAGCGCGAAGTCGCGCGCACGCTGGGCTATACCGTTGTTGATCCGGCTACAGCGATCGCAACGCACCTGAACAAAGTATTGCGCGAAAACGCCGCCGAGCTGTTATCGCATGACGAGACCCAGCAGCTGCTTGACAAGCTGGCCGCAAAATCTCCGAAGCTGGTTGAAGACCTCGTGCCCGGCAAGATGGCACTGGGCATCATCACCCGCACCCTGCAAAACCTGTTGACTGAGGGTGTGCCGATTCGTGACATGCGCTCCATCGTTGAGGCCCTGTCCGACTCCGCTGGCAAGACCCAAGACCCGGAGCAACTCACCGCCTATGTTCGCCCCAAGCTCGGCCGCATGATCGTGCAAGAGCTGGTAGATAGCAAAGACAGCCTGCCCGTGATGACGCTGGCGCCCGACCTGGAGCAATTGCTGCACAACGTGCTCACCAATGGCGGCCCCGGGCAATCCGTGGTGATCGAGCCGGGCTTGGCTGAGAGCCTGTTCGCCGCGCTGCGTGATGCTGGACGAGTTGTAGAAGACGATGGCAATCCCGCCGTGTTGGTGGTCGCGCCCTCTATCCGTCCCTGGTTGTCGAAGATGATTCGCCACCGTATTCCCGAAATGACCGTGCTCTCTTACACCGAGATCCCGGACGACCAGGCAGTGAAAGTGATTTACACGGTCGAAGCACAGACCAAGTCCTGACCAGACGCGCCGTAACAGGAAAAAAACATGGAACTTAAACGCATCCTCGCAAAAGACATCCGCAGGGCCACCGAGAAAGCGGTCGCCCTGTTCGGTCAGGACGTGCTCTTCGTGTCCAATTCGCGGGTCAATGGAATGACCGAGGTCATTGTCGCGGTCGATGTCGCTCCCGAGCCCTGGGCCGAGGCCAAAGACCGTGGTGATGGCGAGCGCTTCGGTCAGGTGCTGCAGCAATCGTTCAAGGCCCTGGAAAAAGGCGCAACAGCCTCCTCGGATGAAGCGCATGAGGCTAACGCCGAGGATGAATACGCTCAAGCCAAAAGTTTGTATGAGGCCCGTCGTCAGCAGGCAAAAAAACGAGCAGAGAAGTCCGACCGGTCAGAGCGATCAGAGAATCCGGACACCGAGACCTCCGCACAAAATGAGCACCGCGATTACATCCGCGGCCGCGAGATCGTCGATCTCGTGCGCGACGAACTTGCCGCCATCCGCAAAGAATTCAAGCTTGCCCAGCGCGTTGCCGCCTGGCAGTCAGAGACCCCGGCCAACACCGCCGTGCGTCCGCTCGTGACTGCTCTGGCCGAGGCCAGCATCCCGGTCTCGCTGCGCACGCTGCTGGTCGACCACATCAATACAATGAGCAGCCTCGACGAAGCCACCGATGCGCTGAGGCTGCACCTGACCAAGAGCATCGGCGAGCACTGGGCCAAGTTGCCCCAGCGTGGTGTGCATGCAATCGCGGGTCCAGCCGGGTCTGGCAAGACACTGATGGTAGCGCGCCTTGCGCGTGCTGCAGCCGAGCGCAAGGGCGTCGAATCTGTTGCCGTGATCAGCTACAGCGATCAGCGTGCCGGCGCTTGGAGCCAGATACAGATGCTGTGTTCTCAGGCGGGTGTCGATTGCCTGCGCGCGAATGATCCCGAGACACTCAAGATGCTGCTTGCCGAACTCGGACAGCGACGTCTGGTGCTGATCGATACGCCCGGCGTACAAGTGACGGAAAAGCTCGAGCAGATCAAAACCTGCTCGCCTGAGATCCAGTGCCACCTGATCATGCCGGCCGATGCATCGAGCACCACGGTCCGCAAATATCTGTCTGGCGCAAGTGGCGAATGGCACAGCCTGATGGTCTCGCGAATGGATGAGGCGACGCAGCCCTGGGCCTTGCTGCAGATGCTGTGCGAGACGCCTGTGAAGCTCTCTGCCGGTTCGCACAGCCCACTGCCGACAGAAGGATGCCAGGTCGTGACGGCCAATGAGATCGTCGCCCTTGCCCTTCGCGGCCTTGCGGTCGAGCCAAATCTGGTGGCCGCTGAAGTGGTCGACAAAGATGACGTCACTGTCGTCTCCGCCGCGCACGCACTGGTCAACCGCATCGAGAAGGCAGCACATGCAAGCTAAAACCGCAAAACGCAGCACGGAAGTCATCGGGATTGCCAGCGGCAAGGGCGGCGTCGGCAAGACCACGCTGTCGACCAATCTGGCTGTCGCGCTGAGCATGATGGGCAAGCGCGTCATGCTGCTGGACGGCGATCTTGGGCTGGCCAATGCGCAGATCGCGCTCGGCTGCCAGACCCAGTACAACCTGTCGCACGTGATCGCAGGGGACAAGACGCTCAAAGAGATCATCGTCACTTCCCGGCAGGGCGTGATGCTGGTTCCCGGCGCCTCGGGTGTGCATCACATGGCCGCAATCAGTCCGGCGATTACGGCCGGCATTGTGAATGCTTTCTCGGAACTGGACGACGATATCGATTACCTGATCGTCGATGCTGCCGCCGGCATCGCGCCCTCGGTGCTGGCCTTCATGGAAGCCTGCCAGCGACGCTTTATCGTGGTCAAGGACGAGCCCTCTTCCATCGCTGACGCCTACGGCATCATCAAGGTGATGACCCGAGACTTGGAGCTGGACGAGATCTATCTGATTCCGAACATGGTCGAGAGTCAGGCCGCCGGCGCCCAGCTGTATCGCCGCGTGAATGAAGTCTGCGACCGTTTCCTGGGCAAAACATTACAATACTTGACATCCATTGAGTCCGACGAGCTGGTCCTCGCCGCGCTCAAGAAATACCAGTCGGTACTGGAATTCGCGCCTGGCAGCGCCGGTGCCCGTGATTACCGACGACTGGCCGATGCCATCACTCACCTGCCCGCCATACATCAGGCCTCCGGAGGATTGCAGTTCTTCATGGAACGTCTGGTCCGGCAAAACCCCGGGGGTTAAGCCATGCCACCTTCCATCCGACTCTACGAGCAGACCGGTCGCGCCGGCAAAAGTCCTGACGAAGCCCTGATTCTCGAGAATCTGGGCATGGTCAAGCGGATTGCCGTGCACCTGAAGGCGCGCATTCCTCCTTTCATGGAGGTGGACGAACTGGTTCAAGTAGGCATGATCGGCCTGATCGAGGCGGCGCGAGCGTTCGACCCGACCAAGGGCGTGGCATTCGAGAGCTATGCACATAGCCGCGTGCGGGGCGCCATGATTGACGAGGTGAGGAGGCTGTCCTTCCTGCCCCGCTCTGCAGTGGCGTTCAACAAGTCTCACAGCACGGCAAATCAGGCACTGGCTTCGGAACTGGGCCGCGCACCGACCCAGGCCGAATTGGCCGAGTACATGGGACTGGAGATCGACAGTTTCGAAAAAGATCGCGGCAACGCTCGCCAGTTCGAGACCTACTCGATGGAAGTCGTGGCCGATGAAGTGATGAACGTACCCGATCAGAGCTCGCGTCAGCCTGAGGCTATCGTCGAAGAATCACAGATGATGGAGGCACTGACCGAGGCGATAGAACACCTGCCCGAGCGCGACAAGCTGGTGATCTCGCTCTACTACGTGGAAGAGCTCAACCTGCGCGAGATTGGCGAAGTGCTGGGCGTGTCCGAATCCCGGGTGTCGCAGATTTTGTCTGCAAACGTCAAAAAGCTCCGTTCCCAGCTGAGGGTCGGAGAATGAAGCAGCGGCTACAAGCCCCGCTGAGGAGAAACAAGTCATGGCGCAACAGATGAACACCATCCTGCTGCTGTTGGTTTTTATTGGCCTGGTCGGCGTGATGCTGGTCGCCTTCTTCACGCTGGAGAAGGTAAATGACATCGCCACCGGCAAGAGCCCGTCCAAACCGCGCTTCAATGCGACCGATACCTTCGGCGGCTTGTCCGGTAAGGACTTGTGGGATGCCATGATCGGCGTGCCCATCCGCGGGATCACGCCCAAAGAGATTCTCTCGCTGAGGCCGCGCTACGAGGTCGTGCTGCAGAAGCACCTCGAGATATTGTTTGAAGAAGGCCAGCATGATGGCCGCGAAGGCTTCCCGATGCCGGTGCGCTGCGAGCGCGTCGTGCCGACGTTGCGCGGTGAGATCGAGTCCTGGATACCCCACGACTACGCATCCGGCATTTACAAGGTCGGCTACTCGGTGGTCACCGAGCCTGACGAAGACCACGACAAACTGCGCGAAAAGCTGGATGAGATTGGCGACGAACTCTTCTATGCCGCTGGCCTGCCGCCGATACCGCTGTCCAAGCTGCTGATGCCATTCAGGGAGGAGGAAGACATGCCGCCAGAGATGCCCGAGGCATTCCCCGAGCCGCCTCTGGAGGAGGCGTCGGCCGCAGCCCCGGTAGCCGAGGTGATGGACGACAGCGCACCGGTAGCTAGCCTGGAATCGCCCCAGGCCACCGGCTCCACGATGGCGGATCAGGCCAACGCCGAGCCAAAGGCCGAGACCGAGGCCGAGCCGGTTGCTCGCGAGGGCGACACCCTACCCTTGCGGCAGCCCAACGCCGAGGCCGTGCCCGCTGCCTGACCCCCAATGCCAGTCAGTTAAACCCAAACGTCGCTGCATGCAACAAAAGACGCTGGGTCCCGGCCTGCGCCGGGACGACGATGTGAAGGCCACTGGCAGCTAAAACGTCATCCCGGCTTAGGCCGGGATCCAGTGACTTAGAGATTTTCGATGATCAAGCACAATCTGGATGCTTAACTGACCGGCATTGGCCTGACCCCGACATTTAACGACAAGGGCGTAAAACCTGGGGATTCAGCGGCTTGTCCCACCCATCCCCGCCTCAAGTCTTCCCGGCAACTGCCGATATCTGGTCTGACGCAATGATTTACTCAGGAGCGACAGACCATGAACATGAGAGAACGTGCCCTCGCCAGCTACGGTGATGTCAAAGTAACCACCGGCGTTGCTGGGGCAGACAGTGTGCAGCTGATCCAAATGCTGTTCGACGGTCTGATCGAGAGCCTGTCGACCGCCCGCGGTCATATGGAGCGTGGCGCGATCACCGAAAAATCCAAGGCGCTGGCCCGTGCCGGCCGTATCGTGGTGGGTCTGCAAGGCGCGCTGGACTTCGAAAAAGGTGGCGACATCGCTCGCAACCTCAATGACCTCTACGCCTACGTCACCCGTCGCCTGTTTCATGTCAACGCGAATAATGACCTTGAGGCGTTGCAGGAAGTGCAAACCCTGATGAACGAGATCCGTATGGCCTGGCAGCAGGTTCCAGCACTCGTTCCCGGTGCGAACCGCGCCTCTGCCCTCAACTGATGTTCCCGCCGAGGCAGGGCAAAACCCTGCCACGGTGCCCAGAACAGGTCTGTGCAGCCCGGCCATCCGCCTCGACAATCGGCACGGTGAGAATTGCTTCACTGGACAATCTTTCCTCGGTCACCGCCGCTGCAAAAATTCCTTACAGTTAATATAATCCCGCTCATCGCAGCTTCCTGCACCTTGTCAGAAGCCGCTCGCAAGCCCATGAATTACTGGGTCTTTTCAGCGACCGCTGACCTGACACGTTTCTTGCTTAGAGTCACCCACTTGTTGGCAACTCAGGGAACCAAGCACGATGAATTCCGTATCGACTCCGGCCGTCGCCGCCGCCCATCACGCGAAAAAGCACGCCAAATCAAGCTTTAGCGGCTTGAAGGGCGAGGACGGCGGCGATTTCAGCGGCATGCTCAACTCCGTTCAGGCGGGCACCGAGGGGCAAGATCTTGCCGCCCAGACTGGCAAGACCTCACCCCCTGCAGAGGGGCTCGCATCTCAGATACTCGGGCCCAGCGTTCACATCATCACCAGCGAGGCACCGACGCTGAGTGACGACAGTCTGTATGCGTTCGCGCGCTCGCAAGGTATGGATGAGTCCGCGCTGGCGCTGATCTTTCAGCGCGGCGCCACCCCACCGACTGCGGACTCCGCACCCGCCGATGCCAGCGCGCTGGTCGTTGGACAGGTGGCCGCCGATGCCAGCGCGCTGGTCGTTGGACAGGTGGCCGCCGATGCCAGCGCGCTGATCGTTGGACAGGTGGCCGCCGATGCGGCCGGCGACGCGCTGCTGCTGGCTCAGCAAAAGCTTGCCACCCAAGCCGCCGCACTCCATGTTGAGGTGGCCCCAGACAAGGCGGCCACCGACAAGGCCGACCAGCCCCAGCCATTTACCGACGCCGACGGAATGAGCGCACTCGAGCTTGGCGCCGATGCGAAAATCCGCTGGTCCGTCAGCCAACTGGGTACTCAGTCCGACAGTGCCAAATCACCGCTACCCGATCAAGCACCCAAAATGGCTGCCGATGCCAGCCAGGTGGCTGCTGCGATGAGCACCGCTCAGCACGAAAAGCACGAAGCCCCCGGGCGAGAGCTGGCAGCCTCACTGGTGCTCGGCGAAGCCGAGGCCAAACAATTTGCGAAGAAGCTGGAGGCCAAACAGCTAAGCCTGCGCGCAGAGCGCCTGGGCTCGACCTCCAGCGAGACCTTCAAGGCAGCATTCATGAATAACGGTCTTCTGCCCCAGGCCGAATCGACCGAGGCACCGGTGGCACCTGACAGTGTGATGCTGGGCACCGACCTCACCGGAGAAGACCTGCGCATGATCTGGGCACACCGGCAGTCAGTCGCGGAGCAGAATAGTCAGTCGCAGACGCAGAGTCAGGCCAGCAGCCCGCAATCCGACGTCGACCTGCGCGCCGAGCAGTATGAAAAGCTGTCTCAGCGATTGGGCGAAGCGCTTGGCCAGCGACTGGCGAGCCAGATTGCCCGTGGCGTCTGGAAGGTCGAGCTGGCCTTGAAGCCTCAGGATCTGGGCAATATCGAAATCAAGCTCGACATGAAAGATGGCACGCTTGAGGCCAGCTTCAAGGCGAGCGAGGCCATGACCCGTGAGCTGATCACCGATGGCCTGCCCAAGCTGAGAGAGACATTGGCGCAGTCAGGCATGCAAGTTGCTAATGTGAACGTCAACGTAAGACAAGACAGCCAAAATGGCGGAAATTCGACACCTGGGCGCAATAAAACGCCTACCGGAATCAGCGGAGTGTCGAAAGGTTCGCTGGCCAACGCCAGCCTGCCCGCCGACAGTTTGGCAACCGGGAAGCCCAAGGCCCAGGATAACAACGGCCTTGACGTACTGGTCTGATCGAAACGAAATCGTGTAGGGGGATGTAATGGCTGATGAAGCGGCAGCAGCACCTGAAGAACAAGCCGAAGGCGAACCCAAGAAAAAAGGTCCGCTGGTCAAGATCATTCTGATCGTGGTGGGCGTATTGCTCCTGATCGGCTTATCGGTTGGCGGCACCCTGTTCGCCACAGGTTTCTTCTCCAAGAAGCCGAAGGAAGCCGTAGATGCCCAGCTTGACAAGCTCGAAGGTCAGGGCGATGGTCATGCGGCGGCCGGTGACGGCCACGGCGGCGGCGAGAAGAAAGACGACGGTCATGGCAAGAAAGACGACCCAGGCAAGCCTGCTGCGGAAGCCCCGCAAAAAGAGCTGGCCAGCCCCGAGGGTGAAGCTGAACGCTGGAAGTTCAACTACTATGCGCTGGAAAAGCCCCTGCTCTCCAACGTCGCCGGCTCCCGTAAAGTCATGCAGGTCACGCTGACTGTCATGACCCACTACGACGACCGGGTGATCAAGAATGTGAAAACGCATGAGCTGGCGCTGCGCGCAGGTATCCTTGACGTGATGCGCCAGAAGACCGAGTCTGACCTGCTCAAGCCTGATTTCCGCAAGGCGCTTGCAGAGGACGTGAAGCTGGTGATCAACTCGCTGCTCGAAAAATACGAAGGCTTCGGCGGCATCGAGGACGTCATGTTCACCGAATTCATCGTGCAGTAACCGAGCGCGAACTGACCACGAACGGAACGCAAAACCATGGCCACCTCCAGCAACCTGTTGTCACCCGAAGAGCTCGCCGCACTGGCGTCGGGCATCGACGACGGCACCATTGCGATCGACAGCGGCTTCAATCTGACCACGCGCGTAAAAAAGCACGACCTGGCCAGTGAAGACAGCACGCTCGGCGTCAATACCTCCTCGCTGGAGATGATCAACGAGCGTTTCGTTCGCTTGTTCCGCCTGGGCCTCATGGAAGTACTGCGCACCAGCCCACGTATCAATCCGTCGCGCGCGCAGATTGTCCGCTTTGGCGATTACCTGAAAGATTTGCGCCCTCCTCAGGCGGTAAACACGATTCGCATTAATCCGTTGCGCGGTTTCTCGCTGGTGACCATCGAGCCAACCGTCGTGTTCTCCGCACTGGACAATTTTTTTGGCGGTACCGGCAGCGGTATGCCCGGCACGCAGCGTCGCCGCCCGTCCGAGAAGGATTCAGACCTGCCGCCAAACTGGTTGCCCCCCACCCGCATGTTCACGCCGACTGAATCGCGCGTGATCAAGATTATTCTGGAAGTCTTTTTCCGGTCGCTGAAAGAAGCATGGGCGCCACTGCTGCCGGTGGATTTTGAGCACGTTGGCTCCGAGATCAATCCGCAGTTTGCACAGATCGCTGACGAAAACGATCTTGTGATCGTATCGCGCTTCGACACCGAAAGCGTGGGTGGTGTCAAAGGCTTTGTCGACCTCGTTTATCCTTATGCATCACTCAAGCCGCTGCGCGATCTGCTGCGCAATCGCGTACAGGCAGACGGCAGCGAAGAATCCGACCTGAAGTGGCGCAACGACCTGACCGCCGCCGTCGGCGACTCGCTGCTCGAGATGCAAGTGCTGCTCGGCCAGGTGATTGATGACTACGCACGCGTCGAGACACTGAAAGAAGGCGATCTGCTGTTCTTCAAGAAGCCGGAACTGGCCACACTGTATATCGGCGGCCTCCCTGCCTTTGAATGCCAGGTGGGCATGGCCGGACCCAACGTGGCTGTTCGCATCGAAAACTCAATCAGCCCTGAGAATATTTAACTTAATCTAACCTTACCGACCAACGTCAGGATCCATCATGAGCGATACCACTACAGACCAGGACCAGGATCAGGCCGAAGATTCCGCAGTGGCTGAAGCCACCGAGATACCCCATCACCATATCAACCCCGAGGTGTTACAAAACATTTCGGTGGCGATCAAGGTGGAAGTGGGTCGTACCAAAATGAAGATTCGCGACCTGCTGCGTCTAACGCAAGGTAGCGTCGTCGAACTCGAGCGCATCGCCGGTGAACCTCTGGACTTGCTCGTGAACGATACCGTTGTCGCACAGGGCGAGGTGGTGCTGGTCAATGACCGCTACGGCATCCGCCTGACCCGCGTCGTGCCAGCATCCGAGCGCATGCGCAATATCTGATCCCACTGAACCCACAGCCCGGACGACATCATGCACGCCACCGATTGGTTATCCTTCATCGCCAGCTTTGCTGTCGTTCTGGTACTACTTGGCGTGGTACTCGTCGGGCTGAAAAAAATGCAGAACGGCAGCCTGCTCGGAATGAGCCCGCGCAAGATCCGCATACTTGACACGGTATCCATCGGGCCACGCCAGAAAATCATCCTGCTGCGCGTAAAAGATGAGGACATCCTTGTCGGCGTGACCGTCCAGCAGATCAACACCCTCGCCGGCTTCCCGCTGACGGCAGACGAGATCGCCGCAGACAACGCTTCACAGGCAGCACCGAATGAACCGGCCGCTCCGCTGGCCAAGCGTTTTGCCGATCTGCTCAACGCCGCGAAACAGAATCACAAGGACCGGAGCTGATCATGCGCCGAGTTCTCGCCCTTATCCTGCTGCTTGCAGCCGCGCTACTGCCAGAAACCTCGCTCGCGCAAGGCCTGCCGATCGTGAATGTCGTGGCCGGCAAAGGCGGTGCGACCAGCTACAGCCTGACCTTGCAGCTGCTGGGCTTGATGACAGTCCTGACGCTGCTGCCATCGATGCTGTTGATGATGACCTCGTTCGTGCGCATCATCATCGTGTTCTCCATTCTGCGCCAGGCACTCGGCACAGGCCAGACGCCGCCCAATCAGGTGCTGGCCGGCCTTGCGCTGTTCCTGACGCTATTCATCATGCAGCCAGTGATGATGGATGTGTATAACAACGCCATCCTGCCCTACATGAATTCGGGTATGCCTTTCGAAGAAGCACTGGCTGCTGCTGAGGCGCCGATCCGCGGCTTCATGCTTGCACAGACTCGCGAGGAAGATATCGCGATGTTCATGGAAATCTCGCGCTCCAAGGCTGAGCTGACCGGACCGGAATCAGTGCCATTCACCACCCTGGTACCTGCATTCATGACGTCTGAACTCAAAAGCGCTTTCACTATCGGCTTCCTGATTTACATACCGTTCGTCGTGATCGACCTGATCGTATCTTCGGTGCTGATGTCGATGGGTATGATGATGCTCTCACCGATGATGATCTCGATGCCGTTCAAGCTGATGCTGTTCGTGCTGGTCGACGGCTGGAGCATGCTGATGGGCTCGCTGGCATCAAGCTTTGCGATGCCATAACAAAAACAACGAATACAACTATCAAAGAACAAGGACAAGATCATGGAAATCGCCACCGTCGTTGACCTCGGCCGCAGCGCTCTCTGGGCTATCGTGCTGATCTCCGCACCCCTGTTGATCGTTGCACTGGGCGTGGGCTTGTTCATCGGTGTGATTCAGGCGGCCACCTCGATCAATGAAGCGACTTTATCCTTCATCCCGAAACTCGCCGCGATGGGTGTGACCCTCGCATTGTTCGGCAGCTGGCAGTTAGTGATGCTGGTTGATTACACCAAAGATATTTACAAGCGCATACCCGCGCTGTTTTCCTGATTCCTGAGCTCTCTGGAGCGTTCGGGGTAACGCGATGACACTACTTGCAGCGGAAATCGTCGAGCGCTTCTACATGTTCCTGTGGCCGATGCTGCGCATCTCGGCACTGCTCGTCACCGCTCCGCTGTTCTCGCTGGACGCACTCACCCTGCCGATTCGCATCATGTTGGCGCTGGTCGTCACTATCTTCGTTTATCCGCTGCTCCAATGGCCTGTGATCGATCCGATAAGTGCCAATGGCATTCTGCAGATCGTCAATCAGATCTTCATCGGCGCGATGATGGGTCTGATGCTGCAAGTTGCTGTCGGTGCGCTGACGTTGGCGGGACAGACCATTTCCTCCTCGATGGGTCTGTCGATGGCGACACTGATCGACCCGGCCGTCGGTAACGTGCCCGTGATCGCACAGTTCATCGTGATCTGCTCCACGCTGATATTCCTGGGCTTTGGGGGTCACGTGATCATGCTCTCTATGGTGCTGGACAGCTTCCGTGCTGTGCCAATTGGCGAGCACATTCTGGGACAAGTCGCCTTTGGCAAAGTGGTCGCCTGGAGCAGCATGATCTTTCTGGGCGGTGTGCTGATCGCGCTGCCGGTGATGGTCGCCCTGCTCTTCATTAACATCGGCCTGGGCGTGATCACCCGTGCTGCACCCACACTGAACATTTTCTCTGTCGGCTTTCCCGCATCAATCGCCGCCGGATTCCTCGTACTCATCTTCGCGATGGACAGCATCATCGGCCGAATTCAGTGGCTGTGGATGCAGGCATTCAACCACGCGCGGGATCTCGTCGGGCTGGTGAACTGACATGGCCGAGACTTCTGAAGAACGGACCGAAGAACCTACCTCGCGGCGCCTGCAAAAGGCCCGCGAAGAGGGACAAGTTGCGCGCTCGACCGAGCTGCCAGCGGCTGCGGTAACGATCGCCTCGCTCGCGATGATCTACATCACGGGCGAATTCCTGATCTCTAAAATTTCCGAGGCCTTTGTCTCAGGCTTTCAGTTTGACCGCAAGCTGGTGCACTCCACCAACCTGCTACCTGCGATCTTCGGGCATGAGCTGCTCGAGAGCTTTATCCTGGTCACACCGCTGTTGCTGTTGACGGTCGCCGTCGCAATCGCCTCTTCTGGTGCGACGGGCGGCTTCTTGTTCGAAATGGGCGCCGTACGTCCGAAGGCCGCCAAGCTCAATCCGATCAACGGCTTCAAGCGCATGTTTGGCGTGAAAGCGGCCGTTGAGCTGGCCAAGGCTATTCTCAAATTCACGCTGGTCGGCGGTGTCGTCGCGTGGGTGTTATACGACAACATCGGCACGCTGAACAAGCTTGGCAAAATGGCTTTCGAGCCTGGCATGGCCGTGGCCGGCGCGCTGCTGGCCAAGTCCGTGCTGATCATGGCCTGCGCGCTGGCCGTGATCGCGTTAATTGACGTGCCTTTCCAGCGTTGGCAGTTCATGAAGCAGATGCGCATGACCAAGCAGGAAGTCAAAGACGAGATGAAAGACATCGAGGGTCGTCCCGAGGTCAAGGCGCAGATTCGCCGCCGGCAGCGTGAAATGGCTGCGGGTCGCATGATCGATCAGGTGAAAAATGCTGATGTCGTGATCACCAACCCGGAACACTTTGCCGTCGCCCTGTCCTACGACCCCAACGGGGACAGCGCACCCATCCTGCTGGCCAAGGGCGCCGACGCCATTGCCGCGCGTATCCGGGAAGAAGCCGTCAAGCACGGCATCGAGATCTTCCAGGCCGCGCCGCTTGCTCGTGCGCTCTACTTCACCACCGAAGTCGACCACCCTGTGCCAGAAGACCTGTACTATGCGGTCGCGCAGGTGATCGCCTATGTGTTCAACCTCGCCAGCGTGAAGCCGGGTGCGGGGCCGCTGCAGCGTCCGAAACCGACCGTGCCGCCCAATATGCAATTCGATGCTAACGGCAGGCTGGAAACTGAGGAGACGGTTAACTGATGGACAGACATTCCGACATGACCGAACTAATAGGCCCGGACGGTATCTTCCTTCGAACCGCCGATCGCAAGCGCTTCGACTATGTGCTTCGCGGCGTGCGCGAGGACAGCCTGTCACTCGCGCTCTCCAGCGACAATGACGGCTTGCTCGACCATTATGGTCGGCTGCTGATCAACAAGCTGCGCAGGAGCGATGGTCTGCAGATCGAAGTCTTCCTGCCGCAGAATACCGAGGCCCTGCTAGAGCGCTTCAATCAGATACTTGCCGATCTGTCGATCGACGAAGCTCGCAATGCCGAGACCTCGCAAGCGCCGCGCCGGGTACTGCTCGCACATGACGCCAAGGCCATCAGCGAACGCGACCTGCAGCTGCTGTCGCGACTAGTCCAGGATTTTCCGGGCGCGAACGTGTCCCTGGTGCTGCTGGTCGACAAACCCGGCATCCTGCTGCATGAAAAAACTTTGGAAAAATTTGGCCAGCGTATGCTTCGCTGGCCGCTGGAGGCGCCAACGCGCGAAGAAGGCGAGGCACTGATCGCGCTCGCCGGCGGCATCGGATTTGATGTCGAGGCCAAGAAAGTGCTTGCCGCGACCGGCTATGCAAAACAAGCCAGGCCGCCCGCTCCCGCTGTTGGCCAAGCACCTGACCCCGCTCGCGATCAGGCCCCTGCGTCCAGGGGCAAAGAAGATAGCAAAGAAGAAAAAACCATGTCCGGCGCCGAGCTGGCCGCCATGCGCCAAAAGGTGCTGCAAGACAGTTCGGGGCGCACCGAGCCCTCGCTGGATGCGCCGGTCGCGCCGATCAAGCCTGCGCCCAAAGCGCGGTCCGCACGCGGCAAGGTGGTCTCTGCCGTGCTGCGCTGGGCAGCCGCGCTGACGCTGCTGCTGCTGCTGGTCGCCATCGCGGTACTGCTGCTGTTCTCGCAAAAACTCGGCCCGATGGTCTACCACTCTCCCCTGCTGAAAGACAACTTGCCTCCATGGGCAATGGAATCGCTGGTCAGCATCACTGGCAAACCGCCCAGTGCGCAGTTGGAAGAGTCCAAGGCAGCCGCTGCCCCGGCTTCAGTTCCGGCTGCTGGCGCCGATTCTATTAATGAGAAATCTGTGTCCGGTGCCGAAACAGCGCCGGTCGAGGCGAAAGCCGATGCGAAGGTCGAGGCAAAACCGGAGTCAAAAGCCGACGCAAAGCCGGAGCTTAAATCGGAGGCGAAAGCTGAACCCAAGGCGGATGCCAAGACCGACGTCAAAGAAGCACTTGCAGTGGCACCTGCCGCCGCTCCCGCGAGTGCCGCGGAAGCACTCGCGCCGCGCTCCGAGCGCGGCGTCGATCAAGCGGTGAAACAGGCGCGCCCAGGCAGCTATTTTGTCCAGCATGTGTCACTGGGCTCGATGGCCGAGGCGCAGGAATGGCGGGCGCAGTATGCAGCACTGAACAAGAGCCGGATAGCGGCCGTGACGACGCAAGACCAGGGCGTGAAATACGCCGTCGTCTCGGGACCCTTTTCGAACCAGAAGGAAGCTGAATCCTTTGCGGCGCGGCCGGGCGTTCCGTCCGATCCGTGGCTAAGGCCAGTGAAATCATTACAGCGCGCGCTGGTAAGCAGCGGCCGCTGATGGTCGCCTCACACAACACAGGGGTGGCTGATGTCATCTGAAGAAGAAGCACAAGTATTCCGGGGCGGCGCGGCGATCGATGCGATCACCGAGAACGTGCACCGGAAAAAGAAAAAACCGGTCAAGGCACCAGACGCTGACTCGCGCGCGCTGCATGACCAGAAAGACGGCCCTGGCGGTATACGCGCGCTGCAAGATAGCGACAACGGTCCGTCGATCAAGAATGAAATTCGCGATGGCGAAGGTGATGCGATCGGCCGCGCGATGCATGATGCCGACGCCCATGGCGAAGCCGGCGGCTGGGGTCAGGGCGATGGCCATGCGGATACGCGGGCACTACGTGACGCCGATGCGCATGGCGTGGGCAATGAATCGCATCGCGCCGAAGGGCCTTCTGATCTGCGCGGCATGCACGACGCCGACGGACCGAAGTTTGGCGCAGGATCGCATCGTGATGAAGGGCCCTCCGACCCGCGCGGACTACGCGACGCAGACGGCGACGCCGATCTGAGGGAGATGGGGGATGGCGAAGCACTGATTGACACGCGCGCTGCGCTGGACGCGATAGGCCTCTCCGAAAAGCATCTGCACAACGATGCGGACGGTCCCGCCGACCCGCGTGCACTGAAGGACGCGGATGGCCCTTCGAGCACCTCCGCCATGCACGACGCAAGCGCGCGTGCAGAAGCGAAGGCATGGGAGGACGCCGAGGGATCCACCGATGCGCGCGCACTGGAAGATGCAGAAGGCCCGGCGGATCGGCGAGCGCTGGAGGATGGCGAAGGGCCCGCCAATCGGCGCGAGATGAAGGACGCAGACATGCCCGACAGCGAACATTCGCTGGGCGAGCATGAATTCGGCAGCGATGAACATGCGGTATCCGCAGACGCAGCCGAGCAAGCAAAGGAAATCGACCACCGCACCAGCGACGAGTTGGTCGAAGACATCTTGCATGAAAAGGTTGAGGAAGCTGAGCTCACACCCTGGGCCTTGTCGGTGCATCTGGAGCACCGAATCGCCAAGGTGAATGAAATGAGGGAAATCGCCAACGCAAGGCTCGAGGCCCTTGAGGCCTCGTCCAAGAAACTGGAAAAAAGACTGTCATCATTATGAGCGACGAAGACAAAGACAAGCCTGAGGGTGACGATGGCTTCACCCCTGCCCCACCTCCTCCGCAACTGAGCGAGGAAGAAGCCGGCATGGCGTCCGCCGCCGAGGCAACTGCCGACCTCGGTGAACATACCGATGGCACGGCCCTGCCTGAAGGCTCGGTCCACGTGCCACAGGATACGGCCAAGCGTGCGCTCGAAGCCGTGCAGATACTGGTCGAGAACAACCGCTCGGCTTCGCAGCAGCTCGAGTCGCTGATGAGCATCGTGCTCGACGCCGCAGAAGTCGCGAACCGCTCCGCGTCTCATGTCACCACCACGGGTGGCCAGCTCAACAAGGCTGCCGAGAAACTGATCGATGGTGCGCAAAAGACTTCCAACCAATCCAAGATCGTGCTGGCCTTGGCTGCCGCCGTGCTGGTGGGCTGCGGCGGTACGTTCAGTTTCATCGCAGTGCAGTTGCAGTCCAAAGTCGAGCAACTCGATGAGATGATGCTGGCGGTCGGCAAACGCGCTGTGGATCTCAAACGCCGTATGGAATCGATGGACGATATCCATACCCAGCTGACCGAGTTGAACCTGAAACAGGAAAACACGCAGTCCGTCCAGCAGGCAATCGAAGACAAGATTGCTGCCATCATGGAGCTTGCCAAGGGAGGAGCACCGAAAAAGGCAGCCGAGCCCGCGCCGACGCCGACCAAGCCGGCTGAGCCAACCAAACAATCCGAGAAACCGGAGAAAGCAGAAAAAACGGACAAGACGGAAAAAGCCGAAAAGCCTGCGAAGCCCGAAAAAACAGAAGCCGCCAAGAAGGCCGATGCCGAGGCGGCCGAAAAGAAAGCTGAGGCCGCCAAAGCACGGGCCGATGCCGCCAAGGCTGAAGCGGCACGCGCCGAAGCTGCCAACAAGGCACTACTCCAGCAACTGGCTGGTCTTGACGCGCTGCTCAAGGAACAATCAAAGTCCGTCAAAGACCTCAACGGTCAGGTCAGCAACCTGAACGGTTCGGTGCAATATGTCGAGGCACTGAAAAAAGAAGTCGAGACCCTCTCCAAACAGCAGGCGCAGCAAGAGAAGCAGCGCGCGCTGGAAGCTGAGCGAGCCGCACAGGAACTGGCCGCTGCCAATGCGCGTCGCGAGCGCGAACTGAAAGAAAAAGAGCGTGAGCTGGCTCGTGAGCGCGATCGAGCCAAAGAGCGCGAAATAGCCAAAGAGCGCGAGGCGGCGAAAGAACGTGAACTCGCCCGCGAGCGTGAAGCGGCGGCGGCTCGTGAGCGTGAAGCTGCAGTAGCCCGCGAACGCGAACTGGCAAAAGAGCGCGAGAAAGAAGCCAAAGCCAAGGAACGTACAGTCGCCTACAATCGCGAGCAATCACGTCCAACGGGTAATGTAGGAAATGAAGTACCAGCTTATAGCAAGCCGTCGGTGGCCAAGCCTGAATGAGCGCCAGGCTGGCAGACTATCCCTCGAGGATAGTCTGCCGGAGACAACACAACATCACTGGCGCTGAAGAAAATAAGTCAGCATCATGGTCACCTCAACGTGACCGTTAACTAGTGCGCACTCAAACGCACCCCGACCCTTGTTGTTACGAGCTGTTGCCTGCTCTTTGGCTGAATCCATCAACAACAGCATCGCAACTATCTCTGCGTGGCCTTTTTCAGCAGCATGCATCAGCGCGTTTTTGCCATCGTTATCTCTGGTCAGTGCTTGCTGCTCACCGCTTTTCATATTGATCAGCAAATCAACGATATCTGGATGTCTGAGACCGGCACTGAGCATCAAGGCATTCATGCCATCTCTATTCTGCACAGCCGCCTGATCATCTGCTGAATCCATTTTCAAGAGTTCTTTAATTACATCATAGTAACGACCACTGATTGCAGAAATTAATGCATTATTTCCCACTCTGTTGACCGCCAAGGCCTGCTCGTCTCCGGAATCCATTTTTCTGAGTAACTCGACCACCTTCACCGCTCCTTTACTCGCTGCACGCATCAAGGCATTCATGCCGCGAGAATCTGTCTTCTTCACCATCGCCTCTGCCGATGCCAATGTCAGCAACTCTCTCACCACCTCGGGATGATTATTGGATGAAGCAGCCATCAATGCGTTTGCGCCAGTATGCTTCAAAACTGATCGGGTTTGCTGTTCGATAGATTTCAGTTTTTTTAGCGCTTTCACAACTTCGACATGACCGTTACCGGAGGCATGTAGCAAAGCATTTGCGCCCGTACTATCTTCTGTCAGGGCCTGTTTATCAGCTGAATCCATTTTCAATAGAGTGATCACTTTCTCCAGATTACCCAAATGTGCCGCCTGGGCAAGCTCACGTCCTATTTCAGCAATATCATTAAACCAATATGTTTTACTTACGCCAGGATCTGATCCAGGCTTCCGGGATGGTTTGTTCCTACTCAATTTCACAGCATTTTTTGCAGAATTGTCAGCTTGCTTTTCATTTTCATTAAAATTTAAACCGAATGTCTGAAGTACATTCAGAAATCCTGAGGGAATGGTTTTCAGAATCCCAGATTTTGAATATTTTTCTTTGATTAATTCTCGCAATTTTTCAAGCTCAGGATTTGAAAACCGTGACAAAAAGACTTTCAATGCTTCTATCTCCTGACTGCCAACCACCATCGTCTCATCGAATACCTGAATGAGTATTTCATTCAGATTTCTCTTACCTCCGGCATCCATGATCAAGCGTACTGCCGCGGCTTTACCCGTGCTGATTGCATAAAACAGCGCTGAGCGTGCCTTGCTACCCTTGCCTTCCGTGGACATTGCCAGCACTGGCTGCGCCTTCAGCAGCTCCTCCAGACGCTTCTGCTCTGGCGCCGACAACGGTCCTTCTTTTTTCAGTAACTGAAACCATTCCTGATCTGGCGCCAACTTGGCTCGCTTATTACTGCCAGTTGTAGCGGTCGCTGGTTTTTTCTGTTTGGATTCTGTTGGGCTTGATGTTTTATTTGGATGCGATGGGTGCTTGTCTGGCATGTCTTCGGTAACGGCCGTGCCATTGTTCCTAGCCACGACCTTAGGCTCTGTGGAGGGCAGAATTCTGATGTCTTTCCTCGATGCCTTGGCTACCCGGACAGGTTGCTGCCATTCGACGGCAGGTAGGTTGCTGAGTTCCCCGGATTTTTTTGTGGTGGTCACGGAGATCGTTGAAGCACTGGTCGAGGTGGTGGTCACCGAAGCTGGCTGTACCAGACGCGTCATCCCGACCGGCAGCCTCTCCTTCGTTGGCTCAGTCAGATTCGCGGTCGTCAGCTTTTTGACTGGTGTCGCGACAGGCTCGAGCCGCCGTTCAGGCTCTGGCAATGCAACAACTGGCATTTCGCCAAGCTGTAGCTGCTCAACCTCCTTGCGCAGGTCATCGACATTTATCATTTTCCCCTGCATCTTCGGTAGCTTGGACCCAAGCAGCTCCTGGTTACCCACAATCCATTCCTCATCCATTGTGATGAAGGTCAAAGCAGCCTTTAGGTAGGAAAGGAGGTCATCTTTGTAGGATCCGATTTCAAACAAGGTTTGCATTAAGCTAGACAAGGAGTCTCGAACGTCAGGAAATTCTCGTAGAGCTTCTGGTTCATTCAAGCAGTAGACAATCGCTCGCATCAACACGGATTGCGCCTGCGGATTCCAACTCGATAAATTCTTGGGTTCTGGTTTTTCGAGCAGCGAGATCATCAGATCGTAAACTGTCTGCGCGCGGCCAAGGTGGCGCATATGAAAATGATGCAAGGCGCCAAGCGTGGCAGAAATACTGTCTTTAGATGTCATGTCCGGCAGTATTCCCAGCAGGGCTGAAGTGAGGCTGTTTACTGCGTCATTCAGCAAGACTACGGAATGACTACGTGTCCGATCCATCGCTTTTACGAAGCTGAACAAATTTGCGATGCTCTGCTCCACCTTGTCGCCTCTTGAAAATTCCTTAGCTTGCAAAGAAATCTGACACAGCATGCGTGAGCAAATCTGCTCGTAGGCATTTCTGTCTTTTACAAACGACGTTCCACTATGCTGTTCAATTTCGAATACTGTTCGCAAAAAGTTACAGCAATTACTTAGACGCTGACCGTTTCGTTCTGCCAGATCTTTATCCGTTATACGCTGCATGTACCGGCACAGCTGACTTACCAGCGTTTGTACTCGCTGATCTTCCGGCTGCAAGATACCCGCTCCAAGACAATCCTTGATCGCATTACCGATATTAGTGACCACAGCACCGTCGACAGGCGCTACAGCGAGCGTCCGCTGATGGTTATTTGCGTCTGTTTTCCATAGCTTGAATTCACTCAGCGCCGTCCCATTCGCTAATCCAAGCATCAGATCATTCAATAGTGTTTTGTGCTCTTCTATATTGATCAGCGAGTATTTCATCGCTGTAGAAATTTGCACCATGCATTTTCCGATCTGACGAGTGTCAAGTGACGCAACAAGCGTCGACGGGCCAGCCTGTTCGCCATCACCGGCGACCCAGGTATGCATGATCTGCAGCGCCTTCTCGTAGGTTGGCCGCAGGATGTGGCTATCTGCAGAAAGCATGCCTTGCTTTAAGCATCGTGATAACCAGTTAAGGACATTGATCAGCTGGGAGCTATCCCAGCTTTTTTCAAACATTTGTACTTCACTAGCATGTGACAGCAGGCTTTCAGTCACGCTACGCAGCAAAGGCCGGGATTTGTGAAAATCTGATTTAGATAGCAGCGAGTTGCTCAACGATTCCCCGGTAATGACCGACAGACCGTTGAACAGCAAGTGGACATCATCGGCATTAAGACTGGCGATGGAAAATTTATCCGCCTCGATATCCGCCGAAAATTTCCTCAGAAAATTGAAAAGACTACTGGAAAGTGCATCCAGCGTCGCGGAGGAGTGCGTTCGAAGATAGCCAATATCTCCGCGCTTCTCGGCTTGTTTGAGGTCGACGAATAGCTGGATCAGAAGATCAATATCCAGCTCTTGATCCGCGCTGATACTGAGCAGCCGGTCCCGAATCGAGCGCACAGAACTCTCGGCAATATCTAATCTTTCCCGGTGTGCTTCGGTATCTTGGGTGTCCTCTCCTGGGTCAGCCGACTGCCAGTGCGCTTGTGAGTTTGACTGACGTCGTGACTGGATGCGAGGGCGGTTCTGAAGACCCTGCTGGGGAGTGAGTGAGGTATCCGCGTTTGTTTGAGCTTTTGCGGTGAGATTAGTCTTGGAATCGCTATGACGTAAGATGGGTGCTGGAGTGGCCATGACAGGGTACCTCGGTAGGGCAACGAAAGTGCCTCGGTAACCACTTGTACACCATGGTTCCAGTCACTGCGGAGCCATACATCGTCACAAACTACCCGAGCAACTCCGGTTCTCAGCAAGCTCTACGAGCCGAATGCATCCACCAGCACCTCGATGCGCCGGTTCTTCGCTCTGCCCTCACGCGAGTCATTCGGCGCCACGGGTTTGGTATCCGCCATACCGCGCACCATGACGCGCTCACGCGGCACACCCGCATTCTGCGTGAGGAAATCGGCGACCGATGCGGCTCTTGCACCCGAGAGATCCCAGTTTGAACGATACCGATTGTGACCGGAGAGAGGGATATCATCGGTATGACCTTCGATAGTGATGCGACCGCCCGCCGAGGTGATGGTCTGTCCGATTTTTTTTAGCGTTGGCATAAAATCCGGTGACAATTCTGCACTACCTGAATAGAAGCTACCCTGCACCACCAGTCGAATGACGATACGCTCGCCATCGCGCTCGACCTGTGCCTGACCCTGCGAGATCTCGTTCTTCAAGGCCTCACGAATTTTTTGCAGGTTGCGTGTGGACTCCGCGATGCGCTCACCCGTATCGACGCCCTCGCGCACTTCGATCAGACTTTCGACCTGCGCCTGCGCGTCAGCGATGCGACCGTACAGATCGATCATTTCTTGCGGCAGCACGCCATTGCCGCGCTCGGGCAATTGCAGCACCAAACGACCATCTTCAGTACGCAACTGAATCTTCTTACCCACCAGATCGGCCGACAGTGATTTTTGCAGCGTGCCGAGATCTTTTGCCAGCTGCTCAGGTAATGGCGTTGCCTCGGTTTGCGAACCACTGGCCGTGGATGTGCCGCCCGCAGCCAGTTGGGTCTCTGCTGCAGGTGCGACCACCGGCGGCGGCGCCTCCTGACGGCCTAGGGATTTCTGCAGCGAGCCGCTGACATCCTTGAACCGATTGAGATCAGGGTCGGAGAAAGACAGCAATAACACGAAGAACGCGAGCAGCAGCGTGATCAGGTCGGCAAAGGTGACGATCCATGGCGGCCAAGGACGGCGCGCATGATTCAGCGAATCTTCTTCGTCAAAGAGTGTGGTGGCCGCGAACATCGACGGATGCTCCGGCTTTTCTAGCTCGGCGATCTCGTGCGAGTGACGATCGAACATGAGTTCTACTTGCTGTCAGGCTCAGATGTCTGCGCGGGCAAGGCCTCGGGAGCCGCTTCATGCGCTTCGTCTGGCACTGGCAAGGCTTCCGGTTCGGGCGCTCCTTCTTTCAGATTGCCCAGCAAGAGATCGGGTAGCATGCGCGGATCACCGCCTTTGTGCATGAACATCATGCCCGCGATCACCAGCTCATAGTTGTTCTTCACGCTTTTGCCGTGGCCGTGAATTTTCTGGACCAGCGGACCGATGACCACATTGGCCAGCACGGCGCCGTACAGCGTGGTCAGCAGTGCGACCGCCATCCCCGGGCCGATAGCGCGTGGGTCGGTCATATTCCCCATCATGAGTACCAGACCCAGCAGAGTGCCGATCATGCCCATCGCAGGTGCCAGTTCCTGAGCATACGCAAAGAAGTCTCTCGCATGATCGTAGCGGCCTTTCAGCTCGGCCAGCTCGCGCAGCAGCGCGTCTTTCAAAAGGGTCGCATCAAGCCCATCAACCCAGAGCCGCACAGCTTTGGCGATGAAGTTATCGTTGTAATCGCGTTCTTCCAGCATCACCATCCAGCGATCGTTGTAGCGGACAACGCGGCCCACTTCGATCATCTCGTCAATCAGATCCGTGAGACGCGTCGGCGAATCCGAAATCGCCTCGCGTGCCGTCCCGAATGCGCTCTTGAATTCAGCGAGCGTGCTTTTGGCCAGTACCACGAGGAAAGTGCCGCCAAAAACAATCAGGATCGCCGGGATATCAATGAACTGCAGAAAATTGCCGCCAGTCGCAATGGCGATAAGCAGCAGCGCGCCACCGACACCGATCAGACTACCACTTTGTATTCGAGGCTTGCTCATGAATAATTTGTTAGCAATAAAACGGTACCTGCGTCATGCCGAACGCAGGCGATATTTATCTATTTTTTCAATCAGCGTGGTGCGCTGCAGATTCAGCAGTCGAGCGGTCTTCGACACATTGCCTGCCGAGCGATCGAGCGCTTGCTCGATGAAGGCGCGTTCGATCTGAGCCATCTTCTCTTTCAGCGAGAGACCCTCGGGCGGTAGCACGGGACCTCCCTGTGCAAGCATGATGATGTCTTCCACATGATTGCGTTCTTCCGCCGGCACAGGCGCATTCCCGTGTTCGCCCAGCGCGAACATGTGCAGCACATCGGCGGACTCTTGCACCTGCTCGGTATGACCCGATGTCGCGGGCGGCGGCGTCTCTTCGCCGGCGCGCTCCACTTGCAGCTTTTGCAAACCCTTGGGCAGCATTGCTGAAGGAACAGCGGACAGCGCCAGGTACTGCCCGGCGAACAGCGTGGAGAAACGATGCACGAGATTTGACAGCTCGCGCACATTGCCCGGCCAGTCATAGGTTTTTAGCGCATCGAGGAATTCCGGAGAAAAACTGATCGGAGCGCCCTTGTGCGCAAATTTTTCAGCATAGTGTTTCAGCAGCAGCGGAATATCATCGCCACGCTCACGCAGCGGCGGCGTGCGCACCGGCAGCACATTCAACCGGTAATACAAGTCTTCACGGAAGCGGCCTGCGGCGATTTCTTCTTCAAGATCGCGATGGGTCGCTGCAATGACGCGCACATCGACCTCGACAGGACGCGAGGAGCCCACCGGATCGACCATGCGCTCTTGGAGCACACGCAAGAGCTTCACCTGCATGTCGAGGGACAGATCTCCAATCTCGTCGAGGAACAGGGTGCCGCCGTGGGCAAGCTCGAAGCGGCCGACACGGTCCGCAAGCGCGCCCGTGAACGCGCCCTTGCGATGCCCGAACAGCTCGCTTTCCATGAGTTCTTTGGGGATGGCAGCGCAATTCAGCGGAACGAAGTTCGCTTCAGCACGAGGCGATTGAAAGTGCAGCGCTTGTGCGACCAGCTCTTTGCCGGTGCCGGATTCCCCATGGATCAGCACCGTCGCTGTCGAATCCGCGATCGTCTCGATCAGCTTGCGTATCTCTCGCATCGGCGGGCTGTTGCCAATGATGGGATTCGGCTGTCGCATCAGGTTGAGATCCTTGGAGGTCGTTTATCGGGCGCTGCGTAAAAGTCGGGCTGTAGATCGGCCAGCAGACCGGATGACAAGCCCACAGTTCTCCAATGTTTCCTGATTGGAACATACCCATACAAAGCTGTCAACAAGCGCCGAGCGCGAAAATTCGTCATTGTAGATAGCAACTAGATAACAAAACGCTCGCTCCTTAGCCGCACGATGATCGTCGCGACAGACCTCATCATCCCCCTCGCGATCTCGCGACCGATTACCGTCCATTTCTGTCATCCCCGCTAAGCCTTTTTAACTGCCGAATCCGGCTCGAGCGTTCGCTGGCTACAATATGTGCTCATCCCCAACTCGAGCCAATCGATGAAGGCCATGCACCTGCTGCTTCCCACTGGCTTCACTCTCACGCCTGTCATTGGCTGGCTGCTGGGCTGGCCCTGGCTGACGGTAGTGCTCGCCACGCTGATCATTCCGATCGCGGAGTGGCTCTATGGTCGCCATGCACCAGCTGTGGATTATCGATGGGGCGGCTTCATCCCGCGCATCATTCTGTTCGCGGCTATTGCGTTGCCCGCGACATTTGCGCTGCACGCGGATCAACTCGACTGGACAGACCTGTGGTGGCTCTCGCTGGGCTGCGGTTATGTCAGCGGCGGAATCGGTATCGTGCTCGCCCATGAACTGGCGCATCGGCGATCCCTGACAGACCGACTGCTCGCGCGCGCTTTGCTGACATCCATCGCGTATGGTCACTATGCGCTGGAGCACAACCGCGGTCATCATCGACACGCAGCCACCCTGCCCGATCCTGCCACCGCGCGCGAACATGAGAGTCTGTGGCAGTTCATGCCGCGCTATTTTTACGGTGTCTTCGCAGACTCGCTGCGACTGTCGAGACAAAGTCGTGGCAGATTGAACGAAGCACTGACCCTGAACTTGCTGTCGCTGATGCTCGTGCTCGTGGTATTCACGTTGGCGGGCTGGAAAGGTCTCTCGTTCTGGATAATTCAGAGCCTCATGGCGCAGTTGCTGGTGGCAGCGATCGATTATGTCGAGCATTGGGGATTGACGCGCGAAGCGATCAATGGCCGATATGAACGCATGGGTGCCCAGCACACCTGGGACTGTGCGAATCGCATCTCGGATGCGCTGCTGTTCAACCTGCCGCGCCACGCATCCCATCATCTCGAACCTTCGCTGGACTGCGACGCACTCTACCGCATGCCACAATCGCCGCAGATGCCGACCGGTTATGCGGGCATGGTCCTGCTCGCGAGCCTGCCACCGCTGTTCCGAAAGGTCATGACTCCTCGCCTGCCGGCAAAGCAACAAGTCGAAGAACAACTCCACGAACACAAGGACAAACTGGCATGGACACCAAAGCACTGAGGGCACTGCAATGGAAGGTTTTCGAAAACGTGGCCGCAGCTCAGTTAGTGCCGTTGATGCGGATTGGCGATGAGCTCAAGTTGTTCACCACGCTGGCCAACACCGGCCCCTGCGACAACGCCAGCTTTGCCAAGGCAGCAGGTATTGATGCGCGCTACAGCCTCGAATGGCTCTCGGCGATGTGTGCTGCCGGTTACGCGTCCTACGATACCGAGCATGGGCATTTTTTTCTCACGGAAGAACAGGCCGCCGTGTTCGCCCACGAAGACAGTACCTCGCTGATGATAGGCGCCTACGACAGCCTGGCTGCCTGCGTGATGGACGAGCCCAAGATCCGCGAAGCCTTCAAGACGGGCAAAGGCGTCGCCTGGGGCGAACATCACAACTGCTATTTCCGTGGTACAGCGCGTTTCTTCAAGCCAGTCTACAAATCCAACCTCGTGCAGCGCTGGCTGCCCAAGATTCCCGCGCTGACCGAGAAGCTGCATGCTGGCGGCAGCTTTGCCGATGTGGGTTGTGGTCATGGCGTCTCTACCATGCTGATCGCGCAGCACTTTCCGGAGGCGCAAGTGCATGGCTTCGATTTTCATGGGCCATCGATTGATGAGGCACGGCGTCTCGCGGCAGAGGCCGGTCTGTCATCACGTGTGCACTATGAAACGCGCACCGCCAAGGACTATGAGGGCAGCTTCGACGTGATCGCCTTCTTCGACTGTTTGCACGACATGGGTGATCCGGTCGGCGCAGCCGAGCATGCCTGCAAGCGATTGAAGGATGACGGCATGCTAGTGATCATCGAACCTTTTGCGAATGACAAGTTGGAAGAAAACTTCAATGTGATCGGGCAGATGTTCTATTGCGCATCGACCATGGGCTGCGTGCCCGCCTCGCTGGCGCAGGAAGTCGGGCTTGCACTCGGCGCACAGGCCGGTCCCGGGCGCCTTACCATGGTGCTGCAGCAGGCAGGATTCAGAAACGTCGAGACCGTGGCCACCACTGCGACCAACATGGTACTGTGCGCTACCCGATAAAGCCGACACCATCAGTCCACCGGAGACCCTGCATGAGCACCGTCAGCTACCTGCGCCGCATCCTGAAAGACAATCACACCATCGCGGTGGTTGGCTTGTCAGCCGACTGGTATCGTCCTTCCTACTTCGCCGCCAAATACATGCAGGAACACGGCTTTCGCATCATCCCGGTCAATCCGAAGTACACCGAGATACTGGGCGAGCGCTGCTACCCCGACCTGACATCCATCCCCGACAAAATCGACATAGTCGATGTGTTCCGCAAGAGCGAAGACTGCGCACCCATCGCAAAAGACGCAGCTGCCATCGGTGCCAAGGCCTTGTGGCTGCAGATCGGCGTGATGAATGACGAAGCGCGACAGATCGCTGAAGCCGCCGGAATGGATTTCGTTCAGAACCGCTGCGTAAAGATCGAATACGCGCGCCTGTTCGGTGGACTCTCCTGGTTTGGTGTAAACACCCGCATCATTTCCGCTCGCCGCCCCATGTAAGCAACCGCTCAAACAGTACGACAGACCGCCATGGCAAACGAAGACCAGGATCATATCTACGATTTCGACACACTGTGCCTGCATGCAGGGCAATTGCCCGATGCCGCCACGGGTGCGCGTGCAGTGCCGATCTACCAGACCACATCGTATGTGTTTGACAGCGCAGAGCATGCTGCCAGCCTGTTCAATCTGCAAACTTTCGGCAATGTGTATTCGCGACTGTCGAATCCGACCGTCGCGGTGCTGGAAGAACGGATTGCCGCACTGGAGAATGGTCGCGCAGCGGTCGCCACGGGCAGCGGGATGGCTGCACAAATGATCGCGATACTGAATGTCTGCGAAGCCGGTGACGAGATCGTCGCCGCGCGCACGCTGTATGGCGGCACGGTCACGCAACTGGATGTGAACTTCCGAAAGCTGGGCATTAACACGATATTCGTTGACTCGGACGACCCGGAAAACTTTGCGCGTGCGATCACGCCCAGAACAAAATTGCTGTATGCGGAAACTATCGGCAATCCGTCGATGAATGTGCTCGACATCGAAAAGGTTGCCAAGATCGCCGAACAGGCCGAGCTGCCGCTGTTCATTGACAATACTTTCGCCAGCCCCTACCTGTGTCGCCCCTTCGAGTGGGGTGCGGCGATCGTGATGCACTCGGCGACCAAGTTCATCGGTGGCCATGGCACGACGATGGGCGGGGTGATCGTCGAATCCGGGAAATTCAACTGGGGTAACGGGAAATTCCCTTCCATGATCGAGCCCTCCAAGGGCTATCACGGCGTGCGCTTTTACGAAACCTTTGGCGATTTTGGCTTCACCATGAAATGCCGGATGGAAGGCCTGCGCACCTTCGGCCCTGCGCTCTCGCCAATGAATGCCTTCCTGCTGCTGCAAGGCGTGGAGACCTTGCACCTGCGGATGGAGCGCCATTGCAGCAACACCCAGCGCATTGCCGAGTATCTTTCCTCGCACCCCAAGGTGTCGTGGGTGAATTATCCAGGACTCAAGAACAACAAATACTATGATCTTGCGAAGAAATACTTGCCCAAAGGTGCGGGTGCGGTACTGTCATTCGGTGTGAAAGGCGGGGCCGAGGCAGGACAGAAGTTCATCGAGAATGTGGAGTTCCTGTCCCATCTTGCGAACATTGGCGATGCCAAGACGCTGGTGATTCATCCTGCATCGACCACCCATCGCCAGTTGTCGGAGGAGCAGCAGATCGCTGCGGGTGTTCCACCGGATTTGATTCGTCTGGCAGTGGGTATCGAATCGGTTGACGACATTCTGTGGGATATTGATCAGGCGCTGACCAAGACGTGAGCGTCTGGCCTGACTGATCCCGGGACATAACGAACATGGATTCCGGCCCGCGCCGGAATGACGATTCGAATCGCTGATGTCGTAAAAAGCTAGCCCACTACTCTCTCCACCAGCCAGCCACACGCGATCAGCAAAATCCCCACCGACCCCCAGCGCTGAATTAATCCAAGCACTCGCTCTCGGTTAAGCACCGGCGCCAGCACGACACCGACTGCAAGCACCACCACCATCTGCCCGAATTCAACACCCAGATTAAACGCCAGCAGCGTTTCAATGAAATGGGACGATGAGAGCCCCAGTTCGCGCAAGCCATTCGCAAAGCCCAACCCGTGAATCAGACCAAAACCAAAGGCCAGCTTCCACTGGTACGCGTCCTTCCCTCGCCACAAATTCATCAATGCAGAGATGATGATCGAGGCGGCAATCGCTGATTCGATGAGCTTGTCAGGCAAGCTCACCCAGTTCAGCACGGCAGCCGCCAGCGTGACAGAGTGCGCGACAGTGAAAGCGGTCACTACCTTGGCCGCATAGATCAACAGTGGACGCAATGTCACAGCAGCCAGCGAGAGCCCCGGCAGCAGTAAACAGAGCAGGAACAGCAAATGATCCAGCCCGCTCCAGATGTGCAGCGTGCCTTCACGTGCGTAAGACCAGAGTATCTCGGTTAACGAAATCTCTCGCAGTGGCAGCCTCTGCGCGGCATGGCGCGCATCGAAGACTGCCGAGGTCTCCAGCCCGTTTGCCGAGAGTTTGACGAAGGCGCGAGCAATTTTTTCTTCTTCATTAAAAAAGCCATAGCGCACCAGCAGCTGAGATGCTTCGGGACCCATCGCAGGCGCGCTGAACGACTGGCGCACATACAAACCATCATTGTGCAAGGCGACTTCTTGTGACTGAAAGGCCAGTGGCAGAGGATTGCCATCAGCTTCCATCGACAATGACGATGTAATGACCGCCGAGAGTTTTTCCTGCAGGGCTGCGAGTTCATCGCGCTGTATCGGTTTTTGCTGATCGGGCGGGATCTGCAACAAGCTGTTGAGGTCACGCACGGCGAAATCCAGTTGCACGCGTAGTGCCTGTGAATCGCTGTCGATACGCAGGTAGCTGTTACCTGACTGGTGCGCAGCCGCATTCATGCCGCAGACCATCAGACATGCGGCCAGCCAGTGCAGAAGTTTCATGGGTTGGCTAGTGCATCCAGCGTGGCCAGCTTCAGGCTGTTCGGCCAGCTGCTGCGGAATTTACGCACCAAGTCCTGAACGCGCTGTTGACATTTAGCCTTGGGCACAGCGCCAGACTCGGCCGCTTGCAGATAATGGATCGCGAGTATGAAGTGTACTTCCTCGCTATCCACCTCGACATGTTTGGCTGTGAGCAAACCCTCGCCAAAGCCTATCATCTCGAGTAGCGTTTCTTTACTCTGCTGAATGGGTTTCAATGGATTGTCAACAAAGCTGTCGTAGAAATGATTCTTCAGCACCCGGTAACGTGCAAGCGCTGCGTGCGCGCCCTTGGGCTCGAGTGTCAGCGCCTCGCGCCACGGACGCAGATCGGCCAGTATCAGACGGGTCTGCGCGGATTGCTGCAACTTATAGGGCGTAGCGTTCAGCTGGCTGACCAGCATCGTGGTTTCCAGTCCCTGTATTTTGCCGTGGCTGATGATGTCTTCATTCAGCAGGCTGCGGATCTCGTCGAGCAGCTTGCCGGTTTCCAGTAGCGCCGCCGCACGGGAAGCTGCGCTGCCGCTCGCCGCGCCACGCTGCAATTCATCCAGCTTGGCAAGGTAAGTCTTACGCGCCTCTGTGCTGATTGCATCATGAGACAACACCGGAGTCGGCACACCGACCAACAGCGCATTCAATACCATGAGCGCCGTCAGCAGACTACTGCTGACGCGACGTACCGAGCGCGTCATGCCGCCTCTACAGGCGGCATCTCCAGCTTTTCACCCAGTGCGGCTGAGCGCGCACCGGGATGCACACTCATGCCAAGCTGGCCGTCAAGCGGCACACGCAGATGCAGCGGTTTTGCCTCTTCGAGCAAGGTCGCGGTCACAACATAGGCATGATGCAATGGCAGGTTTTCGCGCGCGACAAGCACATGAGTGCCATTGTCCAGCATAACCTGCAAAGGTATCGGGTTGTACTCTTCGAAGCCCGCACCACCGGAAACCATTGCTCTCGCATCGCTATAGGACAGTACAGCCAGTTTGGCTTGATCAGTCTTTAAAAGACTCGCCACACGGCGCAGGTCTCGAGCACGGCTGACCATGGCCTGCGACAGCGGCAGCCGCTCTAGCAGCAATGCCACCCACTCGTCACCGAATGAGTCACCCTCGAGATCACTGCGCGACGTCAGAATCTGCAAGTGCTTCTTGCGGAAGATGTCCCACTGACGGTAGGGCGAGTGCGCGTGAGCAGCACGAAACGGTATTGCCAGCGCTACCGCGACCGATGCGGCGCTCAGTAGCCATGTTCTTCTGTTCATGCGATTCATAGTAGTTCAGTTCTCTGCATTCATTGTCTTGCAAAAGAAAAGAGCGAGGACAGGCCTCGCTCTTTTCAATCGACAGATCAGCTCATTACTTCTTGAAGATTTCCATCGGGCAGATCGTGGTCACCGCATAGTTCGGCACGTCCACCACGTTGGATACGCGAAGGTCGCAGGCGACGCTGGTCACCACATAGGCTTGCTCGGAGGTCAGGCCCTTGGTTTTCTGCAGCCAGTCAATCATCTGCAGCAGCGAGTTGCGTGCTGCGAGCGTGAGATCGTTGGACAGATTGGTCAGCGGCTTGAGCTTCTCGGCACCCAGGTAGGCCCACTGCGGCGGGATCTCGCCAGCTTCCTTGAGCGGATAACCGACCGTCGCGTGGAATGAGTCCGGCTCGAGCTTCTTGAGCTGCGAACCGCCTTCAAACTGCGGCTGCTTCACAACCGATGCCATGCCCTTGCGGATCTCGGTCTGGATAGTCACGACAGCGCCCATCTCGATCGCGGTACCAGCAACCTCGCCATCGCCCTGTGCAAAGTGAACATCGCCGATGAACACGCCGCAACCGTCGATGAAGCAAGGCAGCAGCAGCGTGGTGCCTTCCACCATCTGCTTAACGTCCATGTTGCCACCGTTCTCACGGGGAGGAATGGTGCGCAAGCACTTGTCCTTCTTGCTGCCACTCGGGCCGCAGACTTCTGGTGGACGTGCGCCGGTTGGCTCTGGAGGCAGTGCGACGCCACCGGCAGCAGCGAGCTGGCTTTCGCGAGCGAGCCACTTGTCGACTTCGGCTTCGCCCGGCAGCACGCCGACTGAACCCATGAAGCCATTCATTGGAATACGCACACCAGGCACTTGCTCAGACACCGCCTCGCGACGGTTCAGCTTCCAGTTGGCGATAAACGGCGAAGTGTACTTGTCTGCCAAAAAGCCAAAGCCAGGAACGATCGTGGTGTAGCCATACTCGTCAGGCTGAATGTCGATCAGCTTGATGGCGATCACGTCACCACGCTTTGCGCCCTCAATGTAGATCGGGCCGGTCATCGGGTGAACCAGGTTCAGGTCGACGGCGGTAACGTCTTTGGGCTTGGAGTTGATATTGAGGTTGGAGTCGAGCGCATCACGGGTATGCACCACGATCAGGTCACCCGGCTTGGCCTTGGCCACTGGCTTGATTGCAGGATGATAGCGGTTGAAGCAGTTCGGGTCTTGCTCGCAGTGAGCACCCTTCTTCTTCACTTCAACGATAGTTTGGGTTTTTACATCGGTTGTGTCAGCCAACGCGACCGAACCGACACCTGCTGCGAGCAGCGCAGCGAGCAGAGCTGGGATGAAGCGCATTGCAAATCTCCGGTGATGGGTAAAAAGATTGGGTTTCCGTGCCGTTGTGGCTTTATTTGATACCGAGCCATCTTTTTATGAACTATACAGTCCACTCCCATTGTTGCTCTGCGGCATTGTTTTGTCCAGAGAAAATTTAGCGAAAAGGCCGCCATCGCGAATAAAAACCCTTTTGGGGCGCAGGTTTTCTCGTGCACAAAAAATGACTACGCAGGAACCTGTGGATAGGCCAAAGCCGAAGATTTATTTAGCATTTTAATAGTTTATTGATTCATAGTTTGTTTTTGGCTATACTGTATGAACTTCAGTTCCCGCTTTACCCGACATGCCCGATTCTCTTGCCCCCGCCATCGACCTTCCGACCATGCGTGAGGCGGCTGGTCGCGCGTGCTCGTTAATGCGCGCGATGTCCAACCCAGATCGACTGATGCTGCTCTGCCAGTTGGCTCAGGGTGAACGTCGCGTCGGAGAGCTTGAAGAACTGCTCGACATTCAGCAACCCACCCTGTCGCAGCAGCTGGCCGTGCTGCGCGAGGAGGCGTTGGTGGAAACCCGGCGCGAAGGCAAACAGATTTACTATCGTATCGCCAGCGAGGCCGCACTGGCGGTGATGGATGTGCTTTACACGGCATACTGCGGCCCCACTGAAGGAGATACTCAACCATGAGCATAGATTGGACCCATTTCACGCCCGGTACCTCACTAGTGGGCGGTTTGCTGATCGGTCTCGCATCAGCGCTGTTCATTCTCGCGAATGGGCGAATCGCTGGCATCAGCGGCATTCTTGGTGGACTGCTACGACCCAGCGGCAATGACGTTGTCTGGCGCCTTGCTTTTCTGCTCGGCCTGATCATGGCGCCCGCGGTGGCTTCTTTGTTCATCGCGACATCCGCGCCGACGATCGATGCCAGCGCCGAGATGCTTGTTGTCGCCGGTCTGCTGGTCGGCATCGGTACCCGCTACGGCGGCGGCTGCACCAGTGGTCATGGCATCTGCGGACTGTCGCGACTTTCTCCGCGCTCGCTGATCGCGACACTGGCTTTCATGGCCAGCGGCATGGCGATTGTTTTCGTGATGCGTCATCTGCTGGCCTGATCAGCTGCAACGCTCAGCAAACTTTTACACTGGAGAACCTGATGCAAAACCATATGGACACCGTCGCCTCCTTCATTGTCGGACTCATCTTCGGCTTGGGACTGGTCATCGGCGGCATGACCGATCCCTCGAAAGTGATCGGCTTTTTGGATATCACGGGAAGCTGGGATCCCTCGCTTGCCTTCGTCATGGGCGGTGCGCTGCTGGTCGGCGTGATCGCGTTTCGATTCGCTCGTCAGCGTACCGCGAACTTTTTCGGTGGCGCGGTTCGCATGCCCACCAAAAATGATATCGACAAACGCATGGTGATTGGCAGCCTGCTGTTCGGCCTCGGCTGGGGCTTGGCAGGCTTTTGCCCGGGCCCGGCGATTACATCGATGGGCACGGGTAATTCCAAGGCACTACTATTCGTCCTCGCCATGGTGGCTGGCATGGCGCTATTCGAGGGCATAGAACGCTATCGACATCCGGTGAATGCGGATACACAGCCGCACTAACCCGTAGTACCAAGGTCTGAGCAGTCTATACACTGATTTTTCACCTGACTCTGAAAGGAGCACATCATGAAAAACGTCGGAAACACGGATCGCGCGCTACGCGTGTTCGCTGGCAGCCTGCTGATTCTGCTGGCGCTGCTGAATGTGATCGGAGCCTGGGGCTGGATAGGTCTCCTGCTCATCGCCACCGGCCTGCTGCGCTTCTGCCCCGCCTACACCGTGCTCGGCTTGCGCTCCTGCCCGGTCGAGCAAAAGGAAGAGCATGCCTAAGGTGCGCTCAAAGGGTTTTTCAAATCCTGCGCAAACCTGGGATACGCGCTTCTCGACCGACAGCTACATATTCGGCACTGAGCCGAATGTGTGGCTGTCGCAGCACGGCCATCTGCTCCAACCCGGCTCGCGCGTACTGGCCGTCGCTGACGGCGAAGGACGCAACAGCGTCTGGATGGCGAAGCAAGGCCTGCAGGTCGATGCGTTCGATATCTCGCCGATGGGTGTGAGCAAGGCAATCAAGCTTGCTCGTCAAGCGGGCGTCGAGGTGAATTTCGAGGTCGCCAGCGCTGAAGACTTTGACTGGAAAGTCGGTGAGTACGATGCCGTCGTCGCCATCTTCATTCAGTTTGCCGATCCGGATACTCGCACCACCCTATTCAAGCGCATGACATCAGCGCTCAAGCCCGACGGACTGATGCTGTTGCAGGGTTACACGCCAAAGCAGCTCGAGTACAAGACGGGTGGGCCGCCGCTGGTCGATCATTTGTACACGGAAGCGTTGCTACGCGAATCGTTCTCGGATATGAATATCGTCGAACTTGTCAGCTATGAGGATGTGCTGCGCGAAGGCACTCAACATAGCGGACAATCCGCGCTGATCGGCCTGGTCGCACGCAAACCCTTTGGCTGCAATCTCCGCTGAGGAAGTGCTGATCAAATAACACCAGTAACTTTAGTGGCTGGCTAGCTATCACTGGGCCCGTAATTTTGCTGGACCCCGTGTCACACAGCTACGCTTGCGCCCCATAGAACGGACAATTACTCAGCGTCGGCTCGAGGGTGTCATGCATTCATTCCGGGACTCTGTTCGGGCGAGAAGCGTTCAGCGCGAGCCGCGGCGCGCCGCTCAAGTTGGCCTCCTGCGGGGTTGTCACTCCATGTCGTAGCACCGCGACGCATCATCGTACCTTGCAGTCAACCGGGTTCCCGAACTGCGCACCCCCAGAATAAGTGCACCACAGCCTCGAGCAAGCCAGTGATGCAACACACACTCTCTCATCGCGAACTAATGCGGCACTGAAGAGACACATTCTGCATCCCACCGTCGCTATACCCTGACACAAGCATCCGGCTTGGATAGCCGCCTTGAAAGGCCACGCCGAGATAGTCGAACCGCTGATCCAAGTACAACGGCGGTCGCAGCCATATCAGTTGCGGCGACTTCGCCAACCTCTCTACCCTGTAGCTGTAGTCCCTGCAACAACGTCGGACCCCTACTCAATTTAATGCCGTCCAGCCGACAAAAACTCGTCGTAGGAAAAAACAATCGCGATAACTGCGGCAACTACTTTATGGCAGCGACCGGTAATACCGGACAGCACAGAACCTAGACTAATTCATGGGTACCCATACATTGGTCTACAGCACTAAGAACCTATCTCGCTAGGTCGATGGCAAGTGTGTAGCCAGAGTTTCGTGCAGCATGCGGCACGCTGGCGTAACGGGTGTGGCTTACCAGCCACTGCGCGCCCTGCGAGGGGCAGTAGCGCAGAAAGTACCGACGTACGGCAACCTACAGCCAACGCCACCAACGCCACCAGCGGCCTAACGAGATAGGTTCTAAATGATCAATTCATCAAACGAAGGGTACACATGAACGCGACATCCCCCAATTCACCAGTTCTCAATCAACAACCTGCTGTGCAAAAACAGCAGCAACAGCAGGATACTCAGCCCAACGGAGTCCCACCGCAACTCAACACCTTGGATAAAGAAGACAGCGACAAAACAGATCTGCAAAACCAATGGGTCAAAACAAGCACGCAAACATCCGGGCCGCCGCATCTGCGCGTCAAGCAAGCGATCAAAGACTGCAACTCGACCGCGCTCGCCGCAGCACTCGCCGAGGGCGGGCCAGATATGGTGAATTCATTAGATCCCGAGAGAATGCTCACACCGTTGATGATGGCGGTCGAAACGGGCTCATTGGATATGGTCAATGTACTTTTATCTACCGCTGGCATTCAAGTCGATGCAACGAACGAGTTGGGATATACAGCAGTTTATCTGGCGTGCAAACAAGGTGAGTCGCTCATCCTGGAAGCCTTGCTGGAGAAAGGTGCAAATCCAGCGACCGTCGACGAGTTGGAGAGCACCCCATTCATCGCTGCCTGCAGCTCTGGTCAATTGAATTGCGTGGTCTTGATAGCTAAACAGACCAGCCAAGCGCACAAAAATCGACAGGACATGACCGGCATGACAGCCTTATTCTGGGCTGCAGCCAAGAGGCACTCTCACGTGGTCGATTTCTTGATCCGTAATGGCTGTGATCTCAATACCCTGGATAACAAGGGCTGGCCACCATCTTTTCATGTAGTGAACTCTTCGATGCCAGCACAGGAAAAAATGCGTCTACTCAAGCTCATGAAAAAACATGGCGCAGATCTTCATTATCATTCACTTGATTCAGCCAACCTTTTCAGCATTGCGCTTGATAAGGATGATGCAGAAACGCTCAGCGCCCTGTTAAACATGGGCATCGGCAATTTGAAGGACAAAGACCCAGTGATTCACGCAGCAGAATACGGACTGACAAATTCCTGCCACTGCTTATTGAAGCATAAATTCAAATTTGAAGTTTTCGATCGAAACGGTTACACACCACTGATGTACGCAGCGCGGGGCGGTCATTGGGAAATTACAGAAATGTTGATGTGCTCCGGAGCGGACCCTAAAATCAAGAACTCCTTTGGGCAAAACGCACTGGATCTGGCAGCGATGTATGGACAAACCAGGGCAGCAAGTTGCTTTCTCCAGCACTGCGGTCATTCTTTGTACACATCACCCAAGACACTGAGGAACCTGCTGGCGCTAGCTGTGGAAAACGAGACCTGGAGTATTATCGATTTTCTGCGGGAGAAAGCTATCTACGATAGCAGCACCAATCAGCTTCTTTTTGTGGATGATCATTTATGATTTGTGACGAGTGACCCTGTACAAAAAACACAAGATCACCGCTTGAAACCACTGACACCAGCCCGCCCGTAAGCTTTGATGCCTGCCAACGGCGGGCATCGCTTCTCACTCACCTTGCTTGCCCCTTATCCCCAATCGCTCCAGCAAAGCCTTATCCTGCTCGACTTCCGGATTGCCGGTCACCAGCAGCTTATCGCCATAAAAAATCGAATTCGCACCCGCCAGATAGCACAGCGCCTGAATACCATCGCCCAGCTCGCGGCGACCAGCAGAGAGGCGCACTCTCGCCTTCGGCATCGTGATACGCGCCACGGCAATCGTTCGCACGAATTCGAGCGGATCGAGCGCTTGCTGATCGGCCAGTGGTGTGCCTTCAACGGCGACCAGATGATTGATGGGCACTGACTCCGGATAAGGATTCAGGTTTGCCAGCTGCGAGATCAATCCGGCGCGATGCTCGCGTGTCTCGCCCATGCCGACGATGCCGCCGCAGCAGACCTTTAGCCCGGCCTCGCGCACATGGCCCAGGGTATCCAGACGATCCTGATAGTCGCGGGTGCTGATGATGTCGCCGTAAAACTCGGGCGCGCTGTCGAGATTGTGGTTGTAATAATCTAGACCGGCATCGGCAAGGCGCTGCGCCTGCGCTTCTTTCAGCATGCCCAGCGTCGCGCAGGTTTCCAGTCCAAGCGCCTTGACGGCCTTGACCATGTCTTCCACCGCATCCAGATCGCGGTCTTTGGGCGAGCGCCACGCAGCACCCATGCAGAAGCGGGTCGCGCCGCTGTCTTTTGCTGCCTTGGCGGCTTCGACGACTTCGTCGACAGCCATCATCTTTTGTGCGTCGACACCGGTGTCGTAATGTGCCGATTGCGGGCAGTAGCCACAATCTTCCGGGCAGCCACCGGTCTTGATCGACAGCAGCGTCGCCAGCTCGACTTCATTTGCATTGAAATGCTCGCGATGCACTTGCTGCGCGCGCCAAAGCAGATCATTGAAAGGCAGCTCGAACAGCGCAAGCACATCAGCAACGGGCCACACATCGCGCGCGGCCGCAAGCTCGGCGACTTTCTTGCGCGCGGAATGCAGAGTAATGGGTTGGGCGACAGTGGAGGACATTCGGTGTTCCCGGTAACTGAGTTCAATAAATTCTGACGATATGAAGCAAACGGATTTGGACTACCTCAGCGCGTTGCCGGCCAGCCCGGCAGGCGCGACGCATCGATGCTGGCCGCCGCCTCGGCTGCAGATGCCACTGGCATCCAACGCACCACTCCCAGCAGTGGCGCAGGCAGGCGTTGCGACAATGCATCGAGGTTGGCTGCCTGATGCGGCATCGCAGGATCAATCTGGTTCGCTACCCAGCCAACCAGTGTGAGCCCTCGCGAGGCAATCGCTTCTGCGGTCAGCAGCGCATGATTCAAGCAGCCCAGGCGCAGGCCGACCACGAGGATAACACCAAGCTGCATCTCAACGGCCAGGTCAGCGGTATCGAGATCATCATTCAGCGGCACCCTGAAACCGCCGACACCTTCGACCACCAGCGCATCGACTTCTGCCGCTATCTGGCGGAAAGCGTCAGTCACGGTGGGGATGTCGATGCTGCGGTCCTCCAGGGTGGCCGCGATGTGGGGCGCGGCGGCCTCGCGGAACATCAGCGGACAGACCAGCTCCACCGGCAGTGACACGCTGGATTGCGCGCTCAGCATCGCCACATCCTCATTCCAGAGCTGGCCTTCGCGCAGCTCTGCGCCGGCGGCAAGCGGTTTCATCCCCGCCGCACGCAAGCCCGCAGTCGCCAGCTTGTGCACTAGCGCGGCAGATACCAAGGTCTTTCCAACGCCGGTGTCGGTGCCAGTGACGAAGCAGCCGAAACGTAGACTCATGCACCCTCCTTTATCGTTCAATGTCGGCAATCGCTGCCATCAATCCGTCCAGCTGAACCTCGGTGTGAGCGGCAGACAGTGTCACTCGGAGTCGCGATGTTCCTTTCGGCACCGTGGGCGGCCTGACCGAGCCTACCCAGTAGCCGCGCTCACGCAAAGCCTGTCCGGCGACCATGGTGGCTTCGTTGTCTCCGATAATCACGGGCTGTATGGCCGTTGATGAGCACAGTAGCCGCCAGCGCGACAACGTCATGGCCTGCTGCCACTGCGCGACACGGGCAGCCAGCGCCTGACGGCGCTGCCTTCCCTCATCGCCCGCGATAATCTTCAGGCTAGTGAGCAAGGCGTGCGCGAGCGCCGGCGGCGATGCGGTGGAATATACATAAGGCCGGGCTCGCTGCACCAGCCACTCGATGACGGTCTCGTGCGCGGCGACAAAGGCGCCGGCGACACCCGCCGCCTTGCTCAAGGTGCCAATCAAAACGATCTGAGAAGAGTGCAACGCAAAATGTTCGAGCGCGCCTCGTCCCTGTTCGCCAAGCACACCAAAACCGTGCGCATCATCAACGATCAACCATGCGCCGTAATGCTCGCACAAGGCCAGCAAACCAGGCAGTGGCGCCATATCACCATCCATGCTGAATACGCTGTCGGTGACTACAAGTTTATTCTGCGCCGTGCTGGCAGCCAGCAACTTGGCAAGCGCATCGAGATCACTATGCGGATACACGCTGATCTTTGCGCGAGAGAGCCGCGCGCCATCGATCAGTGACGCATGATTCAGCTCCTCTGAAAAAATCTCGGATTGCTTGTCTGCCAGTGCTGCGATCACCGCGAGGTTGGCAATGTAGCCACTGGAAAGGTACAGCGCACGACACCGCGCCAGATGCGGTGACATGATATCGGCGAGCGTCTCTTCCAGCAGGGCATGCGCCGTCGAATGGCCGCTGATCAGATGGGATGCGCCGCTGCCAGTGCCATAACGGGATGCGCCTTCGGCCAGCGCCTCGGCGATGCGGGTATCACCGGCGAGACCGAGATAATCGTTACTGCAAAAGGCGGATAACGGCCGTCCGTCGATCATCAGCTGCGGACCGCAGGCCGATTCGACGGCCCGGCGCTGGCGGATCAGGTGCTGCTGCGAGAGCGCATCCAGCCGCGCACGCAATAACTCCAACAGCGCAACATCACTGCTCATGCGATCCCGTCAGCCAGAATGGTTTGCGCTTGCTCAAAAAAGCCTGAACGCCCTCGCGCCCCTGCTCGGAACTTCGGATCTCGGCAATACGCCGAACCGTATCGGCAATGAGCTCATCATCAATGGGTTCGCAAGCAACATCACGGATCAATCGCTTCGCCTCATCCAGCGCATGCGGGCTGCAGGCCAGCAAGGCATCGGCGAGTCGGGTGGTTTCCGTGTCCAGCGATGCCTCATCGACGGCTTCATGCACGAGACCGATTCGCTTGGCTTGGGCGGCATCGAATCGTTCCGCGGTAAGAAAGTAACGTCGCGCGACGCGCTCGCCGATTGCACGGATCACATAGGGAGAAATCGTTGCAGGAATGAGCCCCAGCCGCGTCTCAGACAGGCAAAAGCCTGCGTTTTCTGTGGCTATGACCATATCGCAGGCCGCCACCAGCCCAATTCCACCGGCATAGCAATCACCCTGTACGCGAGCAATCACCGGTTTGCTGCAGCGGTAAATGACTTTCAGCATCTCGGCCAACGCACTGGCATCGGCAAGATTTTCTTCGTCAGTATGGCCCGCCATTTTTTTCATCCAGTTCAGGTCGGCGCCCGCACAGAAGGCTTTGCCTCGTGCGGCAAGCACGATCACCCGAATGTGACGATCCTGATCCAGTTGACGAAAGGCGTGCGTTATCTCGGCAATGGAGAGTTCGTTAAACGCATTACGCACATCGGGACGGTTCAGCCAGACGGTGGCCAATTGCGCGCGATGCTCGATCTCGAGCGTCTGATAAGCCATAGAATCTCCGACGGTGCTCCAAATTTGCTGTGTCTATTTCAGACCATCAACCACGCGAGGTGCCCGGCTTGATCATGGCTTCCGGGTTATCGAGTCGCAGCCGAGCCCGATCAGGTTCGACAGCGGTTAATGGCGCTGTTTCCTTCAGGTCCCGCATGCAGCGCACAGCCAGCTCCTGATACTCCACCGTGCCGCGACGCTTCCATTCAATCTCTTCGTCTGACAACGTTCGCGCGACCTTGGCGGGCATGCCCATCACCAGACTTTTGGGCGGCACCAGCATGCCGGTCTTGACGAATGACATCGCCGCGACAATTGAAGATTCTCCAATCACCACCCCATCCATCACCACCGCGTTCATGCCCACCAGTGCGTTACGACCAATGCGCGCGCCGTGGATCACGGCACCATGACCGATGTGCCCATCGACTTCAATCACGGTATCACTGCCAGGAAAGCCATGAACGACACACGTGTCTTGCAGGTTCGCGCCCTCTTCCATGATCAGGCGCCCGAAGTCGCCACGCAAACAAGCCAGTGGACCAACGTAGCATCGTGGACCAATGATCACATCGCCGATCAGCACTGCCGTCGGATGCACAAAGGCGGTCGGGTCGATGACCGGCGTCAGGCCCTCGAGCGAATAGACTTTGGCCACGATAGTTCCTTGTCCTTGTCGGTCCTTGGTTGTCCTGGTCTTAGCGACGCGGCTGAATGACGATCTTGCCAGTCACCTTGCGCGATGCCATGTCGATCAGCGCCTGCGGCGTCTCGGCCAGTGCGTAGGTCGCGGACACATGCGGGCGGATCTTGCCAGCGCTGTACCACGCGAGCAGTTGATGCATCGCCTTGATATGGGTTTCCGGCTCGCGGCGTGCGAAATCGCCCCAGAACACACCCACCACGGATGCGCCTTTCAATAGTGGCAGGTTCAGCGGTAATTTGGGAATGTCGCCATTCGCAAAACCGATCACCAGATAACGGCCGCGCCAGGCGATGGAACGAAATGCTGGCTCGGTGTAATTGCCGCCGACCGGGTCATACACCACATCCGGCCCTTTGCCATCGGTGGCTTTCTTGATGGCCTCTCGCAAGTCTTCTTTGCTGTAATTGATCAGCACGTCGGCGCCGTGCTGCTTGCAAATCGCCAGCTTTTCATCGGTTGATGCCGCAGCAATCACGCGCGCGCCCACGGCCTTGCCGATCTCGATCGCGGCAATGCCAACACCACCAGCGGCACCCAGCACCAGCATGGTCTCGCCCGCTTTGAGTGCGGCACGATCAACTACCGCGTGGTACGACGTGCCATAGGTCAGGGTCAGCGCGGCAGCCGAATCAAAATCCATCGATTCCGTCATCAGGAACACGGCAGACTCAGTTACCGCGATCTGCTGCGCAAAGGCGCCATGAGGGACAAAGGCAAACACCCGATCGCCCACTTTGTATTTCGATACGCCCTCGCCTGCCGCGCGCACCACACCCGCCAACTCATTGCCGGGGGTGAAAGGCAGCTCTGGCTTGAACTGATATTTGTTTTGTATGATCAACACATCCGGGAAGTTCACACCAGCGGCGAAAATATCAATCATTACCTCGCCCGCTTTCGGCGAGACTTCAGGAAGCTCTTCGACGACCAGCGTCTCGGGCAGACCCCAGGCCTTGCAAACCACGGCTTTCATGTTGCTCCTCTTGTTATTGTTGATGGGGGTTCGAGTGCGAAGGAAATTTATCCAAACTTCGGCGTGCGTTTCTCGATGAATGCGCGCACGCCCTCCTTGCCATCTTCGCTTTCGCCCGATGCATACATTGAATCGCGCTCGGCCTCAAGCTGCTGCTCCAGTGTGCGGTGTGACGCATGATCGATGAGTGACTTGATGCGCGCCTGCGCGGCTGCCGGCCCGTTCGCCAGCTGGTGGGCGAGTTTCAGTGCCGCCGCATGCAACTCGTCATCCGGATGCACGGCATCGATCAGCCCAATGCGCAGGCACTCCTCTGCGCTGAATGGACGGTTCGTGAGGAAGATCTCTTTTGCGCGCGCAGCACCGGCACGGCGAGTGATAAACCAGGAGCCGCCGACATCTGGCGTGAGGCCAATCGCCGAATAGCCGCCACGCAGTTTCATCGAAGATGCCGCCAGCACAAGATCGCCGCACAAGCCAAGGCCGATGCCACCGCCGCCAACGGCGCCGTTCAGCGCACAGACCACCGGAAAACTGAATGATCTCAGCACCGTCATCGCCGCATGCACGGGTTCGAGCAATTCGCGCAAGGTGTCCGTCAAAGGACGCGATGCATCGGCCATGCTGTTGACATCGCCGCCGACACAGAACTGCTTGCCCTGCGCCGTGATCAGCAGTGCGCGCACTTGCGGGTTTTCGGCCACCTGCTCGATGGCGCCTGCAAAAGCACGCGCCATGGCGAGGTCAAGCGCATTGCCGCGTGCGGGATTGGTGAAAGTGATGATCGCCAGGGTCTGGTCGAGTTCCAGCGTCAGCGGCAAGGACATGGGGTTGGCTCCATCAAAAAATACGCCAGGTGAACAAGGCCAGTCAGTCTAGCGAGCCCAGCCATCCCGCATTTTAACAAAGCGGAAAGCTCGCCTTGAGCGTGAGCCCGGACGGTTCAACACTCGCCAGCACCAGTTCACCCTGATTCGCCAACACCCGCTCTCGAATTCCCGCCAGACCGAGTCCCGGCGAAACATCCTCGGGCATACCCTTGCCATTGTCCGTTACGACCAAGTGCAGTTGACCCCGCTCTCGATCGCACGCCAGCGAAATCGAGACCCGGGTGGCACTACTGTGCCGCATCACATTAGTCAGTGCCTCTTGCGCGATGCGGTATACCGCGACCGCCAGTCGTAGCGGCAAGGTCTCGCCTTCCAGCGCCGTGTGCAGATGACATTCGAGCGCATTCTCTCCGCGCGACTGACGCTGCCGCACCAGTTCACGCAAGGCTTCTTCAAGCGCGATGCCGTGCTCTTCATCACCCTGCAGACCATAGGGTCGCAATTGCGCCAGCAAGCTGCGCAATTGCGACAAGATGCTGCTGCTGTTATCAAACATCGCCTGCGCGCAAGACGCCAATACGGGCTCCGTCGCTGTCTGTTTCAGCAAGTACGATGCATCGACCTGCATCGCAGTTAGCCGCTGACCGAATTCATCATGCAGTTCATGCGCAAGTTTGCGGCGTTCGTTTTCCTGCACATCCTGCAAACGATGGAGCAACTCTCGCTGCTTGGCTATCTGCTCGGTCAGTGCGGCGGCAAGATGATTCAGTGCCTGTGTAATCTGGTTGAGCTCGCGTGTGGCGCAAGTCGCTATGCGTACACCATAATCGCCAGCTTCAATGCGGGCAATACCCGCCAGAATGTCGTTCAGCGGAAGCAGCGAACGGCGCAGGCTAAAGGCCAACGCCGCAATCAGTACAGCCACAAGCGCTGCGAACAGCATCAGTTGCACCAGTGCACTGGCAATCGCCTCGGTGCTCTCTGGCTGCGGATTCGGCTCCAGCCGCACGGTCACGATGTCACCGTCGGGACGCCGCAGCGACAACGCATACACCGGCACATTGAGCTCGCTGAGAACGAAGCGATTCAGCCACGGCAGTTCGCTCGTCGGCACGGGTTGCGGGCTGGCCGTCAGCCGCTGGCCCTCGCGATCAAGCAGCGCGACATGAAAGTGCCTGAGCGTATCGTTGCGATTGAGCGCATCAACGCGTTGCGCATGCTGGTCCAGCGGCATGTCGTCCTGCAACGCCGACAGTGCTGCCAGCAATTGCCCGACACGCTGGCTGCCCTGTATCTCGTCGGCAATGTCCTGGCGGGCAGTAAACAGAGTCAGCACAAATGCCAGCGCCAGCATCAGCAGGCCGACACCGCCGAGCCTCAGCAGAAGTCGCGTCAGTAGTTGCATGTTCGGTTTCTCATTATTAATCGCGAGATGATTATACGGTTGTGCATATCGCGGTCGGCAGACTCGATCTAGAATAGCTTTTGTCTGCCTTCACTCATCATGCCCGAACATCATGACGGCTTGCCTTATTTGCGCGAGGCGCTGATCTTCCTTGCGCTCTCAGGCGTGCTGATTCCTCTGCTGCAGCGCTATCGTGTCAACCAGATGCTGGGCTTTCTGGCGGCCGGCGTGCTGCTGGGTCCATTCGGCTTGTGGCTCTGGGTGGGCCAGCTACCCTGGCTGCAAAATTTCACCTTTCTGAGTATCGAAGAAGTCGTCGCGCTGGGCAAACTGGGCGTACTGTTTCTGATGTTCAGCATCGGCCTCGAGCTGTCTGCGGAGCGATTGTGCGAGTTGAGGCGCTGGGTCTTCGGCGCCGGCACTGCACAAGTCCTGCTATCGGCGCTCGCGATCGGACTCATGGCCACAGTGTTCGGGGGCGAGACAGAGGCCGTCATCGTGCTCAGCTTGGCGCTGTCGCTGTCGTCCACCGCGGTGGTGATGCAATGGATGACAGAGCACCATACGCTGGATAGTGATGTCGGACAGGCGAACCTTTCCATCCTGATGTTCCAAGATCTTGCCGTGGTGCCCATCCTGCTGCTGACCGGCATGCTGGCCGCTGGAGATACTGATCGTTGGCTGCCGCTGCTGGCGGGCGCGCTCATCAAATCGGTGCTGGCCATCCTGTTGATCTATCTGCTGGGGCGGCGTGTCATACGGCCTCTCTTCAAGCTACTGGGCAGAGAACATCAGCCCGCCACCTTTGTCGCGCTCATTCTGTTGTGTACGCTGGGGGTTGCGGGTCTGACAGCCTACGCAGGGCTCTCCATGGCACTCGGTGCTTTTCTCGCCGGCCTGATGCTGGCAGAGACAGAATTCCGGCATGAGGTCGAGGTGACGATTGAGCCCTTCAAGAGCCTGCTGCTGGGATTATTCTTTTTTTCAGTGGGCATGCAGACCGATATGCGATTGCTGCTGTCGGCACCTATTCTGCTGCCGCTGTCGGTGTTGGGCCTGATGCTCATCAAGGCCATCGTACTGGCACCGCTGCTGCGCATGGGCGGACTGAGCTGGGGCAGCGCGGTCGAGGGCAGTTTCATGATGGGACAGGCCGGTGAGTTCGCCTTCATCATCGCTACCGATGCCGCTGCGCGAGGTCTGTTCCCTCAGGAACTCGCGCAGTTCGTGCTGCTAGGTGTCGCATTATCGATGTTCGCGACGCCACTTGCCGCGCGCCTTGGGCATCGTCTTGGTCATGCCTGGAAGTGCAAGCATCATGACGGCGCACCGCTGTCGCAAGCCAGGGTCGCCTCAATGAAGGATCACGTGATCATCGTCGGCTTTGGTCGCATGGGGCAATTGGTGGCAGAAGTGCTCGCCGCGCAAAACGTGCGCTACGTGGCGATCGATATCGACCTGATGCGATCAACCAAGCGCCATCCGCTAGGCGAGCCGGTCTATTTCGGTGATGTCAGCCGCCCCGAGCTACTGCACCGTGTGCATGCCAGCAGCGCAGCAGCCATTGTGTTGACCATGGATCATCCGGAAGCCGCGCTGCATGCCGCCAGCACAATACGACGTGAGTTCAGCGAGGTGCCATTGCTGGCTCGCGCACATGACGAATATCATGCACGCGCACTCAGCGAGGCCGGCGCGACCATGGTGATGCCCGAGGCACTGGAAGCCGGCTTGCAGCTAACATTCTTTGTGTTGCAGGCGATAGGCATTGAAGGAACGCGCGCTGCCGAGGCAATCCGACGGGAACGCGAGAACCGGCTGGCAATGGCTCGATGAACTGCTCGCACTAGAGCTCGCCGAAGCGCACAAGCCGCACGCCCGCGCTGTGGCAATCTTCAGCGAAACGGGTGCCGGCAAGATAGTTGAACTCGGCTGCGCGCGCATCACTGATGGGATCGTCAAAATCGACGGTTGGACGCCCCGGATGCACCATCAGCAAGGTGCCGCTGGGCACATCGTGCAACCACCTGCGCATGCGCTGCTCGAATTTTGCCTCGGGCTGGAGTGCATACAGACCACCGAATTTTTCGGTGATGCGCAAGCCCTTCTGCTGGGCGGCTGCAGCAAAGCCGCGGCACGCTGCGCGCAGCACGAGTGCCTTGCCCGGCGTTCCGCCCGAGTCGACCAGCCGGTCCGGGGAACGAACCCAAGGTAGACGACTGCCCGGCAGCCAGTGGGTATCGATGGCTGCCATCATTGCATCACGAATGACTGGAAACGCATGTACATGCTGATGCCCATCGAGATAATCCGGCAGGCGCTTGAAGTATTTGACGAACAAATCGATCTGATTCAAGAAACGCTGCAGCACCCAGTCACGCGACACCATCCCCAGCTGAGTGAGCAACAGCCAGTACAGCAAAGGACGATTGCCACGGGTATTTTCGAAAGGATGGGTGAGGTTCAGATGAATACCGATGTCGGCATGCGACTGCAGCTCGCGCAGACGCCAGCTGCTCTCAGGCCAGTCCGGACCTTCCGTCAGCACTGAGGTGGCGGATACCCTCCGACATGCGATCAGATCGAATATGCCGCTGGAGATCTCTTTCGATTGGCCAAAATCATCAGCACATAGCGCAAGCTTGCGCGGCCTGTCTCTCATGTATTCTCCCCCGGGGCGAACGCCCAATGCCGCGCTGTCACGAAAGTCAGTGCGGCCACCGCCACCAGCACAATGGCCAGTGCGACGCGATAATCCAGAGGTGTGAAATGCAGCAGCGCCCAGTACATGAGCTCATTGATGATGAAGCTCGTCAGTGCCACGCCAAAGAAACGAACCCGCGAACGCGCAACAGGGGCCTGCTGATGGCTAAAGGTCAGCCGCTGATGCCCGGCATGGCTGACCTGAAAGGCAATCAGAAATGCAATGATGTTAGCGATCAGTGGATCCAGTCCGAGCGGAACAAGAACCAGCGACACGCAGCCAAGATGCACCAGCATCGCAGTGACACCGACCGCCCCGAACCAGAATAACTCCCGATTCATCGGGTATCGCCATCGCGCGGCAGCACCGAACTGCTGCGCGTGATGCGACTGATCAGGTACGCAGGTCGCTGCTTGACCTCGGTGAAAATACGTCCGATGTACTCGCCGAGTATGCCAATGGACAGCAGCTGCACGCCGCCCAAGAAAGTAATGGCGACCACAATCGTCGGCCAGCCGCTCGTATCATTGCCGAACAACAGCGTCTCGATCACGATGTACAGTGCATACGCAATGGACGTCAGCGACACCACGCCGCCGATTACCGTCCACAGCCGCAGCGGCACATTCGAAAATGCGGTCAGTGCTGTCGCGGCGAGCCGTAGCAGACTGATGAAATTGAAGCTGCTGCTCCCATGCCGACGCGGATCGGTGCGCACGCGCACCGCCCGCCGCGTAAAACCGACCCAGTTGTATAAACCCTTCATGAAACGATTACGCTCAGGCATGCTGTTCAGCGCATCCAGCAAGCATCGGTCCAGCACGCGAAAGTCCTGGGTGTTCTCCGGGATCTTGTTGCGCTCACCCAGATTCACCAAGCCATAGAACACTCGGGTGAATGCACGCTTGAGCATGGTCTCATCGTTGCGATCGGAGCGCACCGCATACACCATGTCATAACCCCGGCGCCATTGCTCGATGAATGAAGGAATCAATTCGGGCGGATGCTGGAAATCACAATCAATCAACACAGCCAGATCGCCTCTTGCCTCCGCAATGCCAGCAGTCAGCGCGACTTCCTTGCCGAAATTACGCGACAGCTGGACCAGCGTCACGGGCAAGCGATCAATGACGCTCATGACCTTTTCGACCGTGGCATCGTGGCTGCCATCATCGATGACGATCAGTTCATGCCTCAGGTCCATACCCTTCATCAGGGTATGCAGGGTGTCCAACATGGGAAGAATATTGCCCTCCTCGTTGAACGCAGGCACAAGGCAGCTGACCAGCGGATCGGTGGGTCGCTCCGCAGCACGCAGACGCAGCATGAACTCGGAGACATTGTCCTCCGCCGGTGCGTCCATCTTGGTCACTGGTTCTGGTGTCATGAGGAGAGATGCGTGATGCAAGGATCAGGCGCGCGCTGCTGCAACGCAAACATCGCGGACTGTACTGGCAGCGCGATCACGGGTCAAGCATGGCAGCACCCGCTCAGTCATCGCACCGACCAGCGGGCGGCACGACCACCCACCGAACAGTCAAGTTGATCGCCGGCTGCGAAGGCAAGCGGAGTTCAGTCTCTGCCTCGGGCAGGCCGGGGTTCATCTCGCGCAGCCAAGGCCCAGGCTCCCGCCCTGATTTTTCAGGCGCCCACAGCAACACGTAGCCACAGGCCTGTAGCCGTTCAGGACTCACCCAGGGTGATATGCCATAGTCGCCATTGATCAGCACATCGGGAGTCGACCTCCCGAAAAAAGCCACATTTCCCGCCGCCCAGGTGGAGCCCACCACATAGCGAAGCGGCACCCCGGTTTTTTGCTGCCAATCGTTCTCGATCAGACGCGCCAGTTCCGGTCCCGGAAAATTCGGGCGCGACAGACTCGGTCTCAGCTGCGTCTTGTAGTAGACATTGCCAGCGTAGGCTGCCATCAGTAAACCCTGAAACATCACCCACGCGACCAGCCACCGCCTTTGACCTAGCATCTCGAACATGACCGGTCGCCAGCAGACCAGCGCCACGCCAATCGGCGTGAACATCATCATCGCCCACATGTCGCGCAACGGTCGACCACCAATGAGCGGTACCGCGAGGCTGAGTAACAGGGGCACAAGGCTGGCAGCGCACAGAACAACAGCTGGCGATGCGAATGATGACAAACCCTGTCGTGAAGTGGATATCACCGGCGCCTGGGTTGCGCGATGTCGGTACATCAACCATGCAGTCAGTAACAGCATCACCGAGAGAATGCCCAGCTGGGCAGCAAGAAAAGACACCACCTCGATGAAGCGTCCAGACAACGATAGGTGCTCGCTCATTCGTCCCTGAGCGTAATGGAGCGGCTGGAAATCATGATTCAGCAGCCAGATCAGATGAGGCGCTGTCACCATCACCGTCGTCACAACACATAGACCAACCTTGCCAACGCTGAGGTGGCGTCGCGAATCGGTATCCAGTAGCGGCCAGATCATCATGAACAGATACAGCAGTGCGGCGCTGTACTTGGCCAGAGCGCATACGCCGAGCGATAGTCCGAGCAAAAAAAACCAGATCATCTGACCGCGCCGCGTTGCCATCCAAAACAGCGTGATGGACAGCGCCCATAAGGGGATCTGAATCACGTTGTGATTGAATTCGGGTATCAGTACATTGAAATAGAACTGTGTCGCCGTCAAGAACAAGGCCACGACGGCCTGACGCTCGTCGAGGAACTGACGAGTCAGCCACCACAGCGAAACCAGCGCTGCAACGATGCATAAGGGTCCCAGCACCATCAAGGCCAACATATGTTTGCCGGCCAAGAAGATCGACGCTGAAATCACCCATGCCGGCAACGGCGGATGTTTGTAATAGCCCGCCTGCGGATGAAGGCTCCAGACGAAGCCCTCGACCATGTCCAGCGGCGGACTATGATGGGACAGCGTTGCCACCAGCGGCCACAACACGACATACACCAGCAGCAACACCAGCAACGCCGTGCGTGTCGATGGTTGGTCTGGAGTGAGGCGTGGGCCGGTACCGGCAGGGAAATGATCGGTTTGCAAATCAGGACCGAAAGAATATTAAAAATCGTGCCGGTTGATTTTATCTCAGTCGCCAGAGGGTCCCGGTAATGTCGCCACTGATCTCAGGATACGGCGCCGTGGCTACCAGAGACAGAACTGAGCCCCGTCCCGCAAGAGCGCGCAGGGATTTCATTCGACCTGAACGACAAGATTTTTGACATATTCCGACATTATCAAGCGCTCAACAAACGAAACGCTCTCGCGCTTGCCGACCACGTTCATTGAATTGATAAGCAATTTGGTGCACATTCGCGAGGCCTGGGGTATCATGATTTGTGCGGAAAATCAATTTAATATCAACCCCATAACGAGGATGTGACGCTGTGAGCAAACGTACCCGCCCCGCAGATGTTTATTTGCGCTTCCTCCAGCTGGCAGAGGCCGTGCGTGGCATGCCCTCCCTGCCGCCGCTGGAGCCTCTCGAAGAACGTATTCTCGAACTGATTGCCTACGCCCGACAAAAAAAAGAAAGGCTATCGGTCAAAGACCTGATGGGCAGGCGTGAACTAGGCTCGCCGGCGATGCTGCACGGTCGCCTGAAGTCCATGCGCGAGAAAGGCTGGATATTGCTGGCCGAAACCGAAGATGCGCGCCGCAAGCAGCTTGAACTGACCCAGGCAGCTCTACTGCATTTCGACAAGCTATCGAAGTGCCTGATGCAGGCAGCCAAAAAATCAGGGTAGGCTCTTCTCCCCCTGACAATCCAATAACTGCAGCGCTAGCGCGACCCCACCGGGGTCGCTCATTTTTTTAGTGTCATATAAATAGCCAGCGCGATCACCAGCGCCACCCCGAGCTCCAGTCCAACCATTACCCATTCCACCGCAGACCTCCTCGTATACGCGCGCTACTCGCCAGAAACACTGCACGCTATCTTACCCCTGACAAGAGCTTACGGCAGAGGCTGCGCGCTACTCCTCGCCGAGGGACACGCCACGAAGGACACTATCCAGCGTGCGCCAGAGCGGACGAGCGCCGCGCGGAAAAAGACCACGGACGAACTAGAATCCAGTGCCGCAAGGATTGTCATGTCATACATAAAAGCTGAAAACTTGTGAAAAATCAAACGTGAGAGAGGAGTCAGACGCGACATTCACGGAGTTCCGCAAAATTCTCGATCTAGCGCAACCCGAAAGATGCCGACGGAACTTTGAGCCTTTGCACAGGTCTGTGTGCACTGCCACAAGGAAAAAATGATGAACGAAGATCATTGGGCCAAGGAATTTCTGGATGACGCGCATTTGCATGAGCGCGAAGACAGGCTGGCCCGCTTCGATGCTCACCTGCCCTGTCTTCTGTTCGAGCTCGAGCGACAACCCGAGGGGAGTCTGCGATTCGCCTTTCTGTCTGACGCCTGCAAGGACCTGCTGGGTATCCCGCGTGATCTCCTGTATGCAGATACCATGCACTTGCTGAGCCGACTGACTGATGAAGACCATTCGGCACTCCTTGAGGCGCTTGAGCGGTCGGTGGCTCAGCTCAAGCCACTCAATTGGGAGGGTCGACTACGCATCGATGCCTGGAAAGATCTTAAATGGATCAATCTGCGTGCAACGCCCACACGCCGTACAGACGGAGCGCTCTGCTGGACTGGCGTGATGACCAACATCAGCCAGGCCAAGCGGCTGCAGGAAGAAATCCGTCAATCAAGAGAACAACTATCTGTACTGGCCGCGCACATCGAAGAAGTAAAAGAGCAGGAAAGGCGGCGTATCGAACGCGATCTGCATGATGATCTTGGCGGCAATCTGAGCGCACTAAAGATGATGCTGCAACACGTCTGGAAAAATCTGCCCTCTGATCCCTACCTCGTTGACCGCTACGCCTACTTCGAGAACCTGCTCGACTCATCGATCGCCTCGATACACCGAATCTCAGCAGATCTCCGACCGGGCATTCTTGATGCCGGCCTGGTCGCGGCACTCGAGTGGCTGTCGTCCGAATTCGAGCTGCAGACGGGTCTAGCCTGCGAATTCCACTGCAAGGATCTGGATATTTCGCTGGATGCAAAGCTGGCAACAACACTGTTTCGAATTGCGCAAGAGGCCTGCAACAACATTAGAAAACACGCTGATGCCAGCGGCGTCGAAATCTACTTGCATGATGACGGCAGCGAACTGCTGATGGAAATTATCGACAACGGTGGCGGCATCAGCAATGAACAGCGCGACAGTCCGCAATCTTTCGGCCTGCGGAGTATGGAAGAGCGCGTCGCTGCCATCGGAGGCTCTCTCAAGATTATCTCAAGATCTGGCAAAGGCACCATGGTATCCGCACGAGCGCCGGTGCTGCGCGGTGCCTGATATATCTCGCGGCGACGGTGAAAAATAAAACGGGATATGTACGCCGACACACTGACCGATTCCATGCTACGAAAAGTGCTGGTCGCTGACGACCATGCGCTGATTCGGGAAGGCCTGAAGCAGATCATCGCCGACAGCGGAGAATTTATCGTGAGCGCAGAAGCCGCCACCGGCGCGGTCGCGCTGCAGCGCATGCGCGAACAGACGCTGAATCTTGTGCTGCTCGACATCTCACTCCCGGACCGAAACGGGATAGATGTGCTGAGACAGGCGCGCCGTGAGATACCTGGTCTACCCATCTTAATACTGAGCATGCACCGCGAAGATCAGTATGCGGTGCGCGCCATACGAGCCGGCGCTGCCGGCTATCTGAATAAACAAAGTGCGCCCGATGAGTTGATTACTGCCATGCGCGCTGTCGCAGCCGGACGCAAGTACATCAGTCAGACTCTGGCACAAGAGTTGGCTCATCACATCGATCAGGGCGGTGTACAGGTAATGCACAGCACGCTATCTGACCGAGAATTTCAGACATTAGTGATGATCGCTTCGGGAAAGACGGTCAGTCAGATTGCTTTCGAACTATCACTCTCGGTAAAAACGATCAGCATGTACCGCTCTCGCCTGCTGCAGAAAATGCGTATGCAAAACAATGCCGAGCTGACGCATTATGCGCTCAAGCATCAACTCGTGCCTGACATGAACTGATCTCTTTGCTCAGACTGACGCCACTCAGCCAAAGCCATGCAAGCCACGGAACAGACCCGCCGGATAATCAGGGATTCATATCGTCGCAGTGACCCGCAGCGCATAGTGCATTGACAAAGCATTAAACAATGAAACATGGCCCCTCCAGAAATCACGCAAAGAGACCCTCTGGAAATCTCCGTTTTATATTAAGCCAATGATAAAAATTACGAGTCTTCTCTAACACACACCTCTTTCAGTAATGCTCATGAAAGGAGCCGACCGTTGAGCGTTCAACATGCCGGGAGAAGTACATCCTACGACGAGCCCGGTAAGGCAGGCCGAAAAACCGATACGCAAGACTCGAACTTGCCCAGTCAGACCTGTGTTGATTTTGTCAGTATCGGTATGCCAGGTGCGGTAGCTGCCACGCCAGAGCAAGAAAAAATAAAGATTTCAAGCAGTGGCGCCAAATTTCTTCTGGTGGGCGAATTTTTCGGAACGACCGAGGGGCAGGAACTGGAACGGCATTTGTCGATATCTGGTCAGAGCGGTATTTCAATTCGACTTGATCAATTAGCCGGACACAACAAAGAAGAAAAAATCGCCACCCTGAAAGCACTGATCACTGCTCTGACAAAAGAAGGATATTTGACTTCTGATACTGAGATCTATATCACTCCTCATGGAAGTGCGAATAATGGCAAATTAGATATTTGCACGACCGGAAATGATTTTGATATCGACGCCATTGAATTACTCGGGATTCTGGGACGAGGAAAACATGATCTCCCGAGTAGTGGCGTAGTGCATTTTGCCGTTTGTGAGTCCAAGCCCTTGCACAAGACCGTGCAGGATTATCCCCACCAATTTTTGTTTTACAGCGGAAGTCACTCCATCTGGAGTGACTCTACGAGTGAGATTTTGAAATTTCAGCTGGATTTTTCATCTCGCCAAAATAAGCATGCAACCTCAGCGAAATCTCTTTTCGAGTACGGAGGAAAACACTCCGGCAGTGATCTTACCCTGTCGGGTAATGGAAAATTAACGCGTTTTCGTATCAGCCCAAAAGTCAGCCTTGCTAACGATGCACGAATCGCGCAGATGGGGCGTCACATTCGATATAAATTTGCCCAAGGAAGTTTTCAATCTGTACTGAGACTATTGAAACGCTTCGGCATCGATAATTTGAAAAATCTTGTCCCTGAAATGAATAACATTGTCATTGATGCTTATATGTCAGAGAAAGAAAATCGTCACAAACTAGCATTACTTCTACTGCTTGGATTTGATCCCGACACAGCTGACTCACAAGGACAGACAGCACTTCACAAGGCCTGCTACTTTGGCGATGACACTGGCGTCAAATTTTTACTGATGAACGGAGCCAATCCCAATATTAAGGACAAGGATGGAAAAACAGCGCTTCATCTTGCCCACTCTCGTGGATTTGATGACATCGAAGCTATTTTTGATGATGTCGAATCAGGGAAAAAATTTCCCATGCTGGATAAAGATTATGTCTTTTTTCATTTATGTAACATGGGCGAGCAAGCAATCGCTTGTCTTGCCGTTTCTCGATACAAAAAATTCGAGGTAACAGATTCCAGAAAAAATACCGTACTGATGTATGCAATCAAGAAAAGGCAAAAAGATTTCGCAAAAACTCTGATCTATTCCGGCGCGCCAATTGACATGATCAATACTCTCGGAAATTCAGCAGTACACCTAATCTGCGCTGCGAATGCACCAGCAGAATTGATTCGGGAGATCCGGCTTAATTATGGCGACAGTGCCAATATGAATGCCCGAAACCACCGGGGCTTCACTCCATTGATGTATGCAGCCAGACGCGGCTTGCTCGCTCACGCCAACAGGCTGATCAACTACAAAGCTGATATCAATTTACAAAGCCATAAAGGAAACACTGCTTTGCACATGGCTGTCAGTCGACACAATGTTGAGATGATCACAACTCTGCTCGACAGGGGTGCAGACCGCAACGTCCAAAATCACAGGCACCAAACGCCAATGGACAGAGCCGCGGCGCTCGGTTTTACTGACATCGTTCACCTTCTGAAGAACTACACCCCGCGCCAGTAGAGATGAATCACGTCAATCACTGAGTGCGTCGCGACGCAGTCGCTTGCAAAAGGCCAGTAACCGCATGAATCCGTTCAGGTGCTGAAGCAGTAGCGCCCGCCAGCCCACCCGCATGCGACGAGGGTGGGCTAGAACCTGCGCAGACTGCTGCTGCTCAGATCACGACCAGGGTCACAGGGGCTCTCCGTGTACTGAGTTTGCACTATTGAATCGTTGTCCACCTAAAGAACGCCCTCCCGCTGCCGTTAATCCTTACAAGACACACATACTGGCCCGCACCAGACCGGGCCCGCACCAGGAAAAGCCATGAAAATCAACGACTCGACGGGCAGGCTGTCGCCCGCCGCCCCGATCAGTGAGCGCATCACCCCCGCAGGGGTTGGTAGTGGTCGCGCAGGCGAGAGCGCCGGGATCAGCGCCGAGCAGGTCAGCCTGTCCGGCCCCGCACGCGCGCTGCTTAGTGATGGGAGCACGCCGGTGGATACCGGCAAAGTGACCCAGATACGCCAGCAGATTGCCGAGGGAAGCTATCGCATCGATGCGACAGAAATCGCCGACCGCCTGATCGCCGCAGCACGCGAGTTTTTCACGCGCCGCCATTGAGAAACCTGGACCCACACGGGTCATGACAAATTTACAATCAAGGCGTCCTCAGCTCCGCCTCAATCATTTTCTTCTTTTTCCCAGCTCGGGAAGGCGAATGGCACAGCCCGCAGCGATATGCATGATGCAGATCCAGCGCATGTCCGACAAAATGACCATGGCATTGGCTGCACTCGACCAGCCTGAGCATCTTGCTGTCGTAGAAGCGTACCAGCGTCCATGCGCGAGTCAGTGACAGCAAGGGTGCCTCACCGGAGGCTGGTGGCAATTGTTCCAAGTAGAGTTGGAAGGCTTTGATCACGGCTTCAATGCCCCTGAGTTGCGCATGCTGTTGCAAATAACGATAAATATTCAAAAACAGCGAGGCATGGATGTTGGGCTGCCAGGTCATGAACCAGTCGGCCGAGAAAGGCAGCATGCCCTTGGGCGGCGATTTGCCACGCATCTCCTTGTAAAGTTTGAGAAGCCGCTCGCGGGAGAGCGTGGTCTCGGTCTCGAGCAATTGGAGACGTGCACCCAGTTCGATCAGCTGCATCGCAAGCTGTATCTGCACACTATCGGCTATCACACTTTTTCTGATCACAAACCGTCTGCTCACTGAGAGTGAATCATCAGACGATGTCTTCAACTGGCTGTGCTGCCATCAGTAGCGCCATGTGCGCATGCGATAGCGAGGCATCGTGATGCGTGCGTGTGAGCATGCCGAGGATAGCCTGATCATCGACGCGGAACCGAGCCAGCATCATGTTGCCCGATGCAAGGCGTACTACCTGTGCGCTTGATAAACCGTCCAGCATATCGACCACCTCCGCCGACAAACCTAGTCGAAAGATCGCAGCCGCGCGATCCGCTCGTATCATCTGCCGGGCAAGCATCAGGTAATTCAGATTGGCATCCCTGATCTCTTGCAGAATCTCGTTTGTGTTCATGCTGTTTCCGCGTGTCGTTGTGGATGCGAGCAGCTCTCACATCATGGACAGTATTCTGAGCGTGCTTCAGCAGCAAGGGTAGCAGTGCGGATCGGTATTTTTTGTGAGCGCTTGGCGGGAGGTTTTGTCGGTGTTTGTCTTACATCGTCAGATCACTAGGTCATAACTCGTAGCTGTCTCGCTCGCCAGCTAGCACCTGCTCCACCATCTTTCGGCTCAGGCTCGGCGAGAGTAATTCAATAAACGTATACACGTAGCCGCGCAAATACGCTCCTTCTTTGAGCGCAATGCGCGACAGATTCATGCCGAACAGATGTCCGGCAGGGATAGCGCGCAGATTCGGGTCACGCGCCGCGTTGAACGCGAGTCCAGCAATGATGCCAACGCCCATGCCGAGTTCGACATACGTCTTGATCACGTCAGCGTCGATGGCTTCAAGCACGACATCAGGTTTCAGATGGCGACGCGCGAAGGCCTGATCGATCTTGTTTCGTCCGGCAAACGCGGTATCGTAGGTGACGAGCGGATAGGCAGCGATCTCCTCCAGTGTGATGCTCTTTGATTTGAGCAGCGCATGCTCGGCGGGCACAACCACCATATGCTCCCACTGGAAGCATGGCAGCGATACCAGACCGTCTATTTCGGCAATCGCCTCGGTAGCAATCGCCAGATCGGCCTGATTGTTCAGCACCATCTCGGCCACCTGCTTGGGATTGCCCTGCAACAGCGACAGCCGAACCTTAGGGAATTTCTGCGAAAACTGCTGCACCACGGCGGGCAAGGAATAGCGCGCCTGCGTGTGGGTGGTGGCAATCGTGAAGCTGCCAGAGTCCTGCGCAGCGAACTCTTTTCCGATACGCTTGAGGCCCTCGACCTCTTGCAGGATAACCTCCACCGATTTCAACACTTGCCGGCCCGGCTCGGTCAGCCCGCGGATACGCTTGCCGTGGCGACTGAAGATATCGATACCCAGTTCTTCTTCCAGCTCGATAATGGCCTTCGAGACCCCGGGTTGCGAAGTAAACAAGGCTTTGGCGGCCTCGGTCAGATTGAATTTCTGGCGGACGGCCTCGCGCACGAAGCGGAATTGATGAAGGTTCATCGTAACTCCCTCGACCCCGAGCTTGGCGATTGCTGGCTAAGGTCTTGAATAAAATTGATTTTTTCTGTCGATTGATGCTATTTTGAAATTTTTTTATCGGCCTGCTTATAGCTGGCGATCATATAAGCAAATAAATTCTCTATCGTTTGGAATATAGACGAAGTTTATTAGCATTTCGGCTTCTTCGTGCGAGGCTTTATGACTTTGTCTTATGTTGTTTCTGGTTTTGCTGTGGGCTTGCTGGTCGGCCTGACCGGGGTTGGCGGCGGTTCGCTGATGACCCCCATGCTGACCCTGCTGTTCGGTATCAACCCCACCGTGGCCGTCGGTACCGATCTGGCCTTTGCATCGATCACCAAGTCGGCGGGCACACTCGCGCACCGAATTCGCAATACCGTTCACTGGGACATCGTGCTGCGCCTGTGCATCGGCGCCCTGCCCGCCGCCGTGGTGGCGACTCTTGGACTGAAATATTTCGGTGCGCTCGACAAGCACATCGGCCAGATCATTCGCTACGCCATCGCCTTCTCGGTGCTGCTGACGGTCGTGGCGATCGTCTTCCGTGGTCGTATGGTGGCATGGATGAATGCACACCCCGATCGGCAGCTGCATGGCCGCAGACAAGCAATTGCAACCATCGTAGCCGGCGCTGTGATCGGCACGCTAGTCACCATTTCGTCGATTGGCGCGGGAGCGATCGGCGCCACCATTCTGGTGCTGCTCTATCCCCACCTGAAGCCTGCCGAAGTCGCCGGCACCGATATCGCCTACGCAGTGCCACTGACCGCCATCGCTGCGCTTGGCCACTGGTGGCTGGGCTCGATCAACTGGGAACTGCTGTTCACACTATTGCTGGGCTCGGTACCCGGCATCACGCTGGGCTCGCTGGTCGCGCGCTCGGTACCCGAAAAATTCCTGCGCGGTTTGCTCGCGACCACGCTGACTGGCGTCGCCGCCAAACTGGTGCTGTAAACGACGCTGCTAACAGACTCCTCAAGGACTACTCATATGTATCGCTACGATCAATACGACCACCAGATCGTTAAAGAACGCGTCGCACAATTCAAGAGCCAGGTCGAGCGTCGCCTGACAGGCGAACTGACCGAGGATGAGTTCCGGCCGCTGCGTCTGCAGAACGGTCTGTACCTGCAGCGTCATGCCTATATGCTTCGCGTGGCGATTCCCTATGGACTGCTGTCGTCGACGCAGCTGCGCAAGCTGGCGCATATCGCTCGCGCGTACGACCGTGGCTATGGCCATTTCACGACGCGCCAGAACATTCAGTACAACTGGATCGAGCTAGAGCAGACACCAGCAATCCTCGCAGAATTAGCGTCGGTCGAGATGCACGCGATCCAGACCTCGGGCAACTGTATCCGCAATATCACCTCAGACCAGTTCTGCGGTGTGGCAGCGGATGAGCTGGCCGATCCGCGTCCGTATATCGAAATACTGCGTCAGTGGAGCACCTTCCATCCTGAATTCGCTTTCCTGCCCCGTAAATTCAAGATTGCCGTGAACGCCGCAGCAGAAGATCGCGCGGCCGTACAGGCGCATGACATCGGCCTGAATCTGGTGAAGAACGCCGCCGGTGAGCTGGGCTTTCAAGTGCTGGTTGGCGGTGGTCTGGGTCGTACACCGATCATCGGAAGCGTGATCCGCGACTTCCTGCCGTGGGAACATCTGCTCACCTATATTGAAGCGATCATGCGCGTTTACAACCAGTACGGCCGTCGCGACAACAAATACAAGGCGCGCATCAAGATTCTGGTGAAAGCACTGGGCGTGGAAGAATTCACTCGTCAGGTCGAAGCCGAGTGGGTCGATCTGAAAGACAGCCCAAGCACCATTACCATGGAAGAACTCAATCGCGTGGCCAGCTACTTCACGCCGCCCGCTTACGACACCCTTACTAGCGACGAAAGCGTATTGCAAAACCTGCGTCACGAGAACAAGGCATTCTCCAACTGGGTCGCTCGCAATGTGCGCCCGCACAAGGTAAGTGGTTATTCGATCGTCACCATCTCATTGAAAAAAACTGGTATCCCACCGGGTGATGCAACCGATGCACAGATGGATTTCGTGGCCGATCTCGCTGACCAATACAGCTTTGGCGAATTGCGCGTCACGCATGAGCAGAATCTCGTGCTGGCCGATGTAAGGCAATCCGATCTACTCGCCGTGTGGCAGGCACTGAAATCCCAAGGCCTTGCCACACCCAACATCGGTCTGCTGACCGACATGATTTGCTGCCCGGGTGGTGATTTCTGCTCGCTGGCCAATGCCAAGTCGATTCCGATTGCGCAGTCAATTGCGCAGCGTTTTGACGATCTCGATTTCCAGCATGATATCGGCGAGATTGAGTTGAATATCTCTGGCTGCATCAATGCCTGCGGCCATCATCATGTGGGCAATATCGGCATTCTCGGTGTCGACAAAGATGGTTCGGAGTGGTACCAAGTCTCGATTGGTGGCGCGCAGGGCAATGACACCGCCATCGGCAAGATCATCGGACCATCGTTTGCCGCTGGCCAGATGCCGGAGGTGATAGGACGCCTTCTGGAAGTTTACGTGCGCGAGCGCATCGAGGAAGAACGCTTTATCGATACCGTGAATCGTATTGGCGTCGATCCCTTCAAATCCCACGTGTATGCGGCCCCTATTGAAGAAGTCGCCTATTCTTTAGGAGAAGCCACCTATGCCTAAGATCATCAAAGACAAGGCCATCGTCGCTGATGACTGGCACCTGCTGAAGCTGGCCGAGGGGGAAACACCGGAATCGGCGACAGTCCCTACGGGCAAGCAGATCGTGCCGCTGTCGGTGTGGCTTGCGCAAAAGACGACGCTGGCTGCACGTGACGATATCGGTGTCTGGCTGGCGCCGGACGAGCGCGCAGAATCGCTGCAAGACGACGCTGCGACATTGCCACTGATTGCAGTGGATTTCCCCAATTTTGCCGATGGCCGAGGCTACTCGACGGCGTTCAACTTGCGCACGCGCATTGGCTTTACTGGCGAGCTACGCGCGATCGGCGACGTGCTGCGCGACCAATTGTTCTACCTGCAGCGCGTAGGCTTCAATGCGTTTGCCACCCGCCCGGATCGCAGCATCGAAGACGCACTCAAAGGCTTGACGGATTTCTCTGATGTCTATCAGACCTCGTGGGATCAGAAGACACCACTGTTTCGTCGCGCGACCCGACCGACCGCCGAGGAAGTCCAGTGAGCATCGAGTTTAACTCCAAGCTCGCCGCGACGCGTGCGACGCTGGACCGTATCGCTGCCGAATTCTCCCCGGCAGTGTTTGCCTCCAGCCTCGCTGCCGAGGACATGGTGCTGACCGACCTGATCCTTCGCGCAAAACTCCCGATCAAGGTGTTCACACTGGAGACCGGCCGTCTGCACAAGGAAACGCTGGGCATGGTGGACCGCATTCACGAGGTGTATGGCTACGAGGTCACACTGTACAAACCCGATACCGCTGCGGTCGACACCTACGTAAAACTCCATGGCCTGAATGCGTTCTATGATAGCGTCGAGATGCGCAAGGAATGCTGCCGCATCCGCAAGGTCGATCCGCTGAACCGCGCACTTGCTGGCAACACCGCCTGGATCACGGGCCAGCGCCGCTCGCAATCCACGACGCGCAATGAACTCGCGGTGCAGGAAGACGATCCCGCACACGGCATGCAAAAGTTCAATCCGCTGGCCGACTGGTCGGAAGAAGATGTCTGGCACTACATCCGCAGCAATGACGTGCCGTACAACCCGCTGCATGACCAAGGCTACCCATCGATCGGCTGTGAACCCTGCACTCGCGCGATACAGCCTGGCGAAGATATTCGCGCAGGCCGCTGGTGGTGGGAACAGCCGGAGTCAAAGGAATGCGGGCTCCATGTCGTGGACGGCAAACTGGTCCGAACCAAAGCCACTCAGGAAGCGTAAGAGCGAAACTCAAGAGGTACAAGCAAGATGAACACCCCTGTAGACAAACTGTTTATCGATGCGGCGAGCAATCGTCATCTCGACTGGCTGGAATCCGAAGCGATTCACATCATGCGCGAGCTTGCGGCAGAGTGTGGCAACCCGGCGCTGCTCTTCTCGGGCGGAAAAGACTCCGTCGTGCTGCTGCGGATCGCAGAGAAAGCTTTTCGTCCCGGTAAATTTCCCTTTCCGCTGGTGCATATCGACACGGGGCACAACTTCGAAGAAGTGATCACCTTCCGTGACCAGCGCGTGGCTGAACTCGGCGAGCGCCTGATCGTCGGCTCGGTTGAAGATTCAATCAAACGCGGTACGGTACGCCTGCGCAATCCTGACACTGATTCTCGCAACGCGGCGCAGGCAGTGACGCTGCTTGAGACGATTGCTGAGTACAAGTTCGACGCCTGCATCGGCGGTGCGCGGCGCGATGAAGAAAAGGCCCGCGCGAAAGAGCGCATCTTCTCTTTCCGCGATGATTTCGGGCAGTGGAACCCGAAAGCACAGCGTCCGGAACTGTGGGATTTGTATAACACTCTGGTTCATCCCGGCGAGAACATGCGCGTGTTCCCGATCTCGAACTGGACCGAGCTCGACGTCTGGCAATACATCGCCCGCGAGAAGCTCGCGCTGCCCCCGATTTATTTCGCTCATCAGCGTCAGGTCATACCGCGCAATGGCTTGCTCGTACCGCTGACACCACTGACCCCTGCGAAAGACGGCGAGACCGTCGAGACTCGCACCGTGCGCTTCCGCACCGTCGGCGATATTTCATGCACCTGCCCTGTCGCATCAACCGCGGCAACAGTGAGCGAGATCATCGCCGAAACGGCGGTTACCCAGATCACCGAGCGCGGCGCCACGAGGATGGATGACCAGACGTCGGAAGCCTCGATGGAAAAGCGCAAGAAAGAAGGATATTTCTGATGAACGCCGTACTCGACAAAAACACCACCGCGGCAGACACCAACGCCAATGAGCGCGGTCTGCTGCGCTTCATTACCGCCGGCTCGGTCGATGATGGCAAGAGCACGCTGATTGGTCGGCTGCTTTTCGATAGCAAAGGCATCTTCGCTGACCAGCTCGATGCGATTTCCCGTGCGCGCCACAAGCGTACCGTGGGCGACATGGTCGATCTCTCGCTGCTGACCGATGGTCTCGAGGCCGAGCGCGAGCAAGGCATCACCATCGATGTCGCCTACCGTTACTTTGCAACGCCCAAGCGCAAGTTCATCATCGCTGACGCCCCGGGCCATGAGCAGTACACGCGCAACATGGTCACGGGTGCATCAACCGCCGATGCGGTGATCATTCTTGTCGATGTATCGAAGGTGAAGACCGATGCCAACGGCAAGGCTGAACTCCTGATCCAGACCAAGCGTCACTCAACGATTGCCAAGCTGCTGCAGATCGAGCATGTGATTGTCGCGGTCAACAAAATGGATCTGGTCGACTACGACCGTGCCGTGTACGACCGCATCATCGATGCCTACAGCGAATTTGCGGAGCAACTGGGCCTGAAGGATATTCATCCGATTCCACTGTCTGCGCTCGCGGGCGACAACGTCGTCACCCGCAGCGACAAGATGGGCTGGTATGAAGGCCCGACGCTGATCGAGCTACTGGAATCGCTGTCCGTTTACGATGACGAGCACGCCGCTGCGCTGCGCTTTCCGGTGCAGCTAGTCGCACGCCACAATGGCCATGAAGCAAATGACTTCCGCGGCTACATGGGCCGCGTCGAGGCCGGCACCGTGCGCAAGGGCGACAAGATCGTCGTGCAGCCCTCCGGCCAGACCGCGACCGTCAAAGACATACTCACGCTGGATGGCTCGCTCGAATCTGCATCTGCTGGCAAGTCGATCACCCTGCTGCTGGAAGAATATATCGACATCTCGCGCGGTGACATGCTAGCGGCCGGCAGTGCGCCGGCAACGGTGGTGAAAAACTTCCACGCCGATGTCTGTTGGCTGTCGGAAGAACCGCTCGACCTGCGCCGCAAATACTGGCTCAAGCACACCACGCGGCAGGTGGCAGCAAAAGTGACCTCAATCGATTCTCTGCTCGACATCAATACCCAGCAGCGCTATGAGGGTACCGAGCTCAAGCTGAATGGTATCGCTCGCATTCAGCTCACTGTACAGCAGCCGCTTGCAGTCGATGCATACGAGGACATTCGTGCAACCGGAAGCTTCATCCTGATCGACGAGATCTCGCATCAAACAGTCGCGGCAGGCATGATTCGTCTGAGCTGACACGGGTGACCGACGCCAGCACCCGGGCGGTAACGGAAAGGCCTGCCATCCCCTGAGCCTTCCTCCTGACAAAGGTCAGCACCCATGGCCTTGCACTGCCGACTTTCACGCAAGCGAGTCACTGCCAGAGCAAGCATGGATCCCGGCCTGCGCCGGGATGACAAATTCAAGGGCGCCGGGATGACAAATTCAGGGGCGCCGGGATGACAAATTCAAGGGCGCCGGGATGACAAATTCAAGGGCCCGTCCCTTGAACTGTCATTCTGACGAAGGTCAGGACCCATCGTGGCGCACCACCGACTCCCGAGGAAGCGAGCATGGCTTTCGACACCAGATTCCCCGGCAAGCTCAAGCCAGCCCCTACAATGTCGTCGTGAACTGAATTTTCTGACAGATTCTCCATGCACGACCCGCTTTCCCGCCCTCTGCTTCCCCAACCCGGCAAAGTCTGGTTAGTCGGTGCCGGACCCGGCGCAGCCGACTTGATCACGCAGCGCGGCGCAGCGGTGCTGGGTGAAGCAGACATCGTGCTGCACGACGCACTGGTCACACCGGAGATACTTGCGCACTGCCCACAGGCGATTTTGGTCTCAGTCGGCAAGCGCAGCGGCCAACGATCCACTGCACAACCGATCATCAATGAAAAGCTCATTGAATGCGCGCGCCGCTACGCAAAGGTAGTACGTCTGAAAGGAGGCGATCCCATGCTGTTCGGTCGCGCCGACGAGGAATTGAGCGCACTGGAGGCCGCAGGCATCACCTACGAGATCGTTCCCGGCATCACAACGGCCTTCGCCGCAGCCGCCTCCATCAAACAGCCACTGACCAAGCGCGGCGTCGCGCGCAATGTCGCCTTCTTTACCTCCACCACTGCACCCGGAGAGACAGAAGAAGCCTCGCTACCAAGCTGCGACACCTTGGTGCAGTACATGGGTGGACAAGAGGCGATCGCCACTGCCAAACGCTTGCTCGCTGCGGGCAAGCCGGGATCGACGCCGGTGATCGGCGTTGAGAACGTCAGCCGTAAAGATGAGCGCGTGATGCGGATGACACTGGCACAAATGGCGGAAGGCCTTCCGGAATGTCACGGTCCAGTACTGGTGATGATAGGCGAAGCCCTGCGCATGCGTGGTTGAACAAAAGAAAAGGTGGGTAACAGAGACACTTCATCTCAGCAACATCCATCGATCACCCAGTCGATAGCTTTTCAAGAAATAAAATTCTGATTTTCAAAACACGAACGATCGATACTCCGTGCTTTCTTCAAAGGAGTACATCGTGTTTATCTACAAAACATTCCAGATCCGTCGGATCCTTTCCCTCGTCCTTGCTTGCCTATTCATCACTCTGACGGGCTGTGCCTCTATCACGGGTAGCAAGAATCAACCTGTCTCTGTTAATGCTGTCTGCGACGGACAACCAGTCGTTGAGGCCAGCTGTACCCTGATGAACGACAAGGGAAGTTGGTATGTAAAAACACCGGGCTCGGTAATGATTCAAAAAGCCTACGGCGATCTTGCGGTGGATTGCAAAAAGGGGGACTCGGTCGCATCCAGCAAATTCAAATCAAACAGTAACGGTGGCGTCTGGGGGAACATCCTCGCGGGCGGCATCATCGGTTACGCCGTTGATGCCAGCAGCGGCGCCGGCTTCGACTATCCATCGACGATGACAGTCACTCTTCCTCCACCGTGCGGGACATCTGTGCAGAAAACCGCTGCGGTGGATTGAGCACCTCAAATTAATAAAAGCTTCTGCGCCCTCTACCCCTATTGAAGCGCGCAGAGATTCTGACAATTAGGTAAGGAACCTCATGAAGCTATTGGTACTTGTCGCGCTTACAGCAGTATTTACATTTTGCTCTGCAGCTGAGACTGAAGAATCATTCAGCGATCTCGAAGGGAGCGCAGCTTCGAAGGAATTTACACCGGCTGAGCGAAAGCACTTTACTGAAGCATTGGATCGATACAAGAAATACGAACTTCACGGTGACTTCAATATACGATCAAACATCGCCTGGCTGGATAACGATCACATTGTTTTCTCAGCGCGCAAATTGCCGGGCTGGGAAGCTGTAGGCGTGGAGCATTCCCGCATCATTGCGATGAATGTCGTCACAGGAGAATACAAAGACACAGGCTACAGAGGAAGGCTGATGTGCCTGAATCATCTGGGGGACATGATGGTTAGACGCGGAGGGGACGAAATTATTCCAAACTTGATGACTGTAAATTACGAATGGCTTGTTGGTAGATGGGGGGAGCCACTGAGGACTATAGAAAAAAAATTATCCACTTTTGTACCCAATTATCTTTGCAAATTTTCTCCATACGGTGATCCGATCTATACGACACCCCGCGAAAAGATCACCACGGACATGCATCGAATCCTGCCACTCTTACAGGAGCATGGCTATTTCAAGGAAAGCGTGAAATTTACAGAAAATCAAAAAATTCATCCTGTCCATTTTTTCAAAGCTGACGGAAGTACTACCTTTGTTTCAAACAAAATTCCGTCACATGGAAACTTTTATTTTGCTCCCTGGATGAATGCATATTTTGAGCCATCACCTATTGGATATGAACCAAGAATCTTCCATCTATCCGGTTATTTTACTCCCCTTCCAACGCCAAAATTACTCGAATACTGGACTAACAGATCTCCGGCAATGGTCGCCACCGGCACACCGACCAAAGCCGGGGTTCTCTGGGATGTACACCAAGATTTTGGATACTGGAAAAAACAAGGTCTTTATCTTTCAACGCCCGAGAGGCTTCTCAGAGTAGACCG
>Ga0315901_10000287_pt1 | contig 76454 bp, 118 predicted proteins | sample LakEriMetagenome_10_FD_203761 | JGI IMG/M metagenome (GOLD analysis project Ga0315901, IMG submission 203761) | Freshwater fungal communities from buoy surface, Lake Erie, Ohio, United States - Buoy 2 MA116 | ecosystem: Environmental > Aquatic > Freshwater > Lake | place: USA: Lake Erie, Ohio... | reverse complement strand
TGTTTATTGTTTGTCATAAGTATAGTCCGTATGTTTTAATGTAGTGTTCTTCTATTTGGTCTTTGGTCATTCCATGGCAATCTAAAGCAAAATTAATTGCTTGATTCTTTTCGATTTCATGATACTTGTTTAGTAATTCTGAATATTCATCAAAAGTTAATTGATTGCATGATTCTTGAATATCGAGCATTTTTACAAATAGTTGCTCCACTGCCGTTTGTTGTTTATTGTTTGTCATTGCTGTTCTTCTTTAATCCAGTAAAAATCTAATAGGGTTCTCATAAAAAAACGCTTAATTAAATTAGGTTTTATGTAAGTAGCAAAAGCAATTGAACAATATGGTTTATTTGTACCTAAACGATACCATCCTACTATCTTTTTTGGCTTTGGTGGAGCGATAGTTGTTCCTATGTCTTCTAACCACTCTTTGCTAGTTTGTTTCATTGCTCACCTCCTCCGTAGGTTAATGGTACCTCAATTACTTGAACTCCGCAATGGTCTGCGTTATCCCATAAAGTTGAATCATCACAATTTAGAATCTCTAATAAATGTCTTGCTTCTTCTTCCATTGTTTCTTTAGTATTGTAGATGATGAGAGTTCTTTTTGTGGTGATTGGTGCTAAATTCATAATATGTTTCTTAATCATTGATTCATGAAATTTTTCTGGGTAATTTTTAAGGTAATCTCTAATTGCCTCAGCAGTGTTTAGCACTTGTTCTTCGGTGTATAGTTTCATTTGTTACCTCCGTAGGTTTCGTTGTAGTATTGTTGTGAAAAATCTTCTGCACTTTGTCGTTTTTCAAGATATTCTAAACCATAAGGCAAATTATTAACATGAATAAACATATCCATTTGAGCATTTTTAATTTCATCCTTTCGCATTGCTTCGGCTTGTTCAAGTGCTTTGTCAATATCAAATCCTCTCAATCTCAAATTGATGTCTTTTTTGATTTGTTCAACCAACCACTCTACGCTACTTTGTTTATTGTCGCTCATTTCTTTGTCTTTTTCGATAAGTTCTTTTAGTTCTTTTTTTCTTTGCTCTCTTAGTTGTTCTCGGTTTTCAATACGCCATTTATTTTTTTCTATTGAATCGGTTTTGTAGGCCGTAGCGACAATGTAAAGTTTTTGAATTTGTGATGATGACGTTGCTATAAATTCAAAGTCCTTACCATTTGAGTATTTGCCCACTATTTCAAGTTGTTCAAGTCGTGTTAATTGTCGCCACCACTCTAGGGCTTCCATTCTATGATTTTGGGTATCACTCATTGTTACCTCCGTAAGTTTCGTTATAGTAATCATCAAAATCACAATATGCCCTTACATAGTTTCCACCACGCGCTTTATAATTGTCCATTGAGGCATCCCAAGTTTTTCCGTGTTGTTTTTTTTCCATCGCTTTGGCTTGTTCTATGTATTTTATCAAATCAAAATTTTGCTCATCACTAAAATTAGTGTCACGAAGAACACTACTAAATTTTTCAATCAACCAATTAACGCTACTTCGTTTATTCGTCATTTCGTTTTTGTCGAAACCCCCCGTGTTGGTTTCCTTGTTGGCTTTGTTGTGAAACCGACTTTTACATAGGTCGTTACAATACTTTTTGTCGGTACGCCCAATTAGTGCGGTATCGCAATTTTTACAAGTGTTCATTATAGAGTTGGTATTTGTTTGAAATCCATGATAAGGTCAATGGGTATGAATATTTGTAATTCAAATCCTCCGTGGTTGCTAAAGTTTAAGAATTTGCCATTCTCAAGAATAAACTCTCTTGGTATAAGCCAATCGTGTTGTTCATCGCGCAAACGAACATGGTCAAACAATTTTGCTTCCTTGAGCAAGTAATGGTTCAACCCATAAGCGTTCATTTTACGGAACAAGTGTTTTTCCCTTTCTCGTTTCACCCAAAGTACCCGTGTTGAAAAATCCAAAGTACCTACGTTGCGCGACCTTTTTTCCGCATTGAGTTGCAACTTGATGTTTGCATACGTTGGGTAATGGTCAATAATCAACTTGTTGCCATTTCCGTCTTTGTGAATGGCTACGCGAATGGGTTTACTTTTTGAGTTCATGGTAAAAATCTTTAGCGTAGTTATGGCCTAAAAGACCTTTTGGCATATTGGGTTCTACTATGGCAACACCCATATGAAAAGCCATGTTCAAATAAATCTCTTCCCATCCATCAAGAATGAAGATTGCATCACGAACGCGGTCTAATGTTGCTTTGTCACCACCATTGTTTTCAATATAGTTCAAGGTGTCGTAAAACATAGAAGTAAGCAATTCACGCTTGGCTTCATTGGGCTTGCGGAGAGAATAATCGTTTTGTTCCATTGGGGAGGTTATCATTACGAAACGAAACTACATCCACTTTTTGAAAATAACAAGTAATTGTATGCAAGTTGTTAGTAAACAACCGATTTTATTTGTGAATCCCCTTAAAAAATTTATTTTGAAAAATAACCGCCAAACTTATCTTTGCAACAATGAAAAAGAGATGCGTGATAAGGGTTGAATATCCCACTAGGGATAAAGAACGCCCACACTATACGATATACAATCCCGAAAACAATGTTGAAATAGCATGGGGTAAGCAAATAGCCGTTACACCTTGCGTTGACAAATATATAACCCAAGGTAGTGTTGTAAAAGGTTATGAGTGTGTGTCACCAAAAACCATGCAAGAACTTGTGGATACCAACACCCCTATTGATGTACACTACCAAAGCGTAAAGTGCGATGTGCCTTGTGGTATGTGTGACGAGGTTGGATGTTTGGGCAAAGAGTACCCGATACAAATAATGAGTAAAATAATCATAGAATGGAAGAAATCGTAAATTTTATCGAATACGCGGTAGAGGATAGTACACTACACCACGATTTGGAAGGCAACCCAAGTATTGACCCCAAGAAGTTGAATGACATCATGGTTGAATATATTACCAAGCGCGAAGCCAAATTGAGAAAGCAAGTCGTTGCCGAAGCCAAACAAGCAATACAAACCATATTAGCAAAATGATACACTTACATTTATTTACCATCGTTTCTCTCGTAATTTTTTCTCTTGTTGGGGTGCTTATCCCAATACACGACAAAATCAAATCGTTTAGTTGGGTTTACTTTGAGAATAGGAATACCTATCAAAAGAAAAGTAAAGTCATCTACAAAGTAATTATATCGTTGTGTATCGTTGGCGCAACGCTAATTACATTTAAGCCAATCTTTGAAAAGACATTCATTATTGTATCGCAACCATTTGTAAATTCGCTAATTGTGTTGGGTTTGAACTTTATTGGAGTATTGGCAACAATGGTTGTAGGGGCGTATGTGGGGAGAGAGTTATCAAAATTGTTGGACAATAAATAGATATTCTCAAAAATAACATTACATTTGAAAACACTATGACAACACAACCAAATTATCACGAAGAAGAAGCCTATCACTTGATAGAGCCTTACGATGGTTCGGGAGAACCAATTCACCATGATGACGAAGACGAAGCGGACATCGTTGAAGACGAAGATGAAGAACTAGAAGAAGAGGAGGCGTACTTATGATTATTGCAATCATCACATTGTTAGTGCTAGTTTTAATTATGGTAGCAAAGCAAACCATTAAGACGAGCCGTTTGGAAAGCCCCGTAGTAGAACACCCCGTAGTTGAGGATGAGGTGCATTTGTTTGCGGAACGACCCCACCATCCCGAAAAAGGAGAGTCGGAATTAAAGGTAGACCAAAAGAACATCGTTATCACCGAATTGATGGTGAATGGCACGATTGATTTTGCCCGTGCAAAAGAACTTGGTATTAAAAGATTGGCGGGCGTTATTTTCCGTTTGAGAAAACACTACAAGATTGACAATGTGATTGTGGATGGTAAATTCTCGCACTACAAGTTAATTAAGTACAAGGGCAACTAAAATTGCCTATCCCCACCATAGTTGGTTAGTTCGGGGCGGGACCGAAATGGGGAACTATATGAGTCAAAAAAAAACCAAACTTGCCCAAATTCTAATCAAGAGAGGTATTTCGCAGACCGAGTTGATTGAGAAGATTCGTGAAACCCAAGGGGTCAATATTGAGAAGTATCGTATGTCCAAAATTGTAAGTGGCCAAATAACCAATTACTTTACAAGTACCGCACGTGCGATAAGTAATGCGTTAGAGTTGCCGATAGAAGACATTCTTGAAAACTAAAGCGTTCTATAAAGCCCTTTCCCAACAACCGCAACTATACGGAGTGGTATGGATATACATTCTTGGTAATGTTGGTGACGAGGTATCGTATGCCGACATATCAAAGAGTGCGAATGGTATTAGCAAATCGTATATTCATCAAATTATTCAATGGGGCTTAAAGAAAATGAAGTTGCACCAAATCGATTTTGAGTATAAGAGTGGGCGTGGTGGGGTAACATTTAATTTTAGCGTTTATAAACCGCAAATAATCGCAAAGGACGAAGCCCTTGTGACCACCATCATTAACCACTTGAATGAAAAAAGTGGTAAGCACTATACCGCATCATCCAAAGACACCATAAAGGTTGTTCAAGCGAGAATAAAAGAGGGCTACTCACTTGATGACTTTAAAAAAGTCATAGATAACAAATGCACAAAATGGCTTAATACCGAATTTGAAGATTACCTACGCCCAATTACATTATTTGGCAATAAATTTAATTCCTACCTAAATGAAAACCCAACCATCCAAAGAGTTAGCACAATCCAAAAAACCATTAGCACCGCTCACGAAACCGCAAGTGTCGATTGGGGCTTGGATAACCAATGACACGGAGAAAGAAATCTATATTGCCCAATACGAAAAAAAGATAGGGCATTTTCAAAGCAACAATGAAGTCAACGACTTGTTGAAAGTTGTAACGACTTGGCGGTTGCACCTTGGGATTCGCGAGGATGCTTCTAAAGAGGAAAACATATTGAATGTCAATTTCATTCGGGAGAACTACAAAAACTATACGCTCAAGGATATTGAGTTGGCCTACAAGTTTGCGCTAGTTGGCAAGTTGAATGTAGATGCCGAGGCTTATGGTAAATTTTCTCCGTTGTATATCGCAAAAGTTCTTAACGCTTATGGCGTGTATTGTTCCGATGTAATGACCGAGGTTTTGAAGCGCAAACGCCAAATGGATGCAAAAACACCACCACCGAAAGAATTAACTTACGATGAGAAAATAGAAAACCGCAAAAAGTCAATCGTGTGGTATTATCACCAAACACGGAACTCGTACAAATATATTGGGGATTATGGTGGCGTAGTATGGGCGTTCTTAACCCGAAACAACATTTTGACAATTGATAATATTGACTTTGAAACCGCGCGGGAACTAGCCAAGGAGATGCGCCTCAATCATTGTAACAATGTATTTAGCAAGTTTTTGGAAAAGATGACCTCCGAGGATAGGCAAAAGGAGTACGACAAGTTGGATGAGATGTATGGCAAGTTTTTCGTTATGCAACAATTTTTTAGAAGCGTGGATAATGTGGAAGATTGGTTATCTAGTTTTACCGATGAACAAATAATACCCAAGAAAAAATGATACTTGATAACGAATGGAGGCAAATGGTAGCCGAAAGGTGTGCCGAAACAATGACTTTGCATTTATTGAATGCGACAAATCCACAATCCGATGATGATTCATGTGCGTGTTTAACTTGCTTGTCAAAAGTGGTAATTGATGTAGTTCTCGATGCACTAGACGAGCAAAGTGATATTGAAATGATGAAAGCAATGCACAATAAAAATATTGAAAAAAATAATGTGAATTAATTATCTTTGAAAATAATAGAATATGGCAATGATAGCACTTGGAATCCCAACCATAAATAGGGCCGATTTACTACAAGAAGCATTGGAGATTTACAAAGAAACTTGGTATGGTCGTCACGTCTATATTGTAGATAATGGACACCAAACAATCAACCTTACCGCATCGAACCAAAGAGTTATGACAATGCCACAAAACATTGGCGTAAGTGGTTCGTGGAACTTGCTTTGCAAAACTTTGTTTGCCAAAGGATATACCCATGTCGCGTTATTGAATGACGATGTTATTTGGCGCAAAACGGCCGATGAAATAGAAGAGCATATTGATGCCAATCCCAACGATTTTTATGTAGGCTTGGGTACTTGGTGTTTGTTTGTTATTCCATTGACTACTTGGGAAAGTGTAGGCAAATTTGATGAGCAATTTTTCCCCGCATACTTTGAGGACAATGACTATTGCTACCGAATGAGGTTGCAAGGGTTGAAGCGTGAAAATTCACCTTTCTTTAATCCCGAAGTGTTTAGAAATTCTCAAACCATCGCGCGTGACCCCTCATTGAACCAAAACTTTGATAGGAATAGAAATTTCTTTATTGACAAGTGGGGTGGTGCGCCAAGTCAAGAAACTTTCAAGACCCCTTACAACCGATGAAAAACCTCCGACTAATATTTATCACTTTCGCTTTACCCGTATTGTTGTTGGGCTATATAATTTGGACAATATGGTTTGAAATAACATTTGAAAGAGTGGCATTAGAAAGTGATGAAGAGTTTTATATGGCCAAATATGTAACTCCTATATTGGTCGGATATTATACGCTTTTATCCGCATATATATGTATTTCTCTTCTATAACCCATGTGCGTTTTAACTATGTCGTAACTACGACTACAAATGAAAAAGTGTTTATTAAATATACCCCAACAACATATGAAAACCGCTTTCCAAGCATACATCGAAGAACTAGAAAAAAATCCAAATGAGGTATTGACAAAGCAAAATGTCATTTATCACGCCAAGCGATTTTTGGAAGTGGAGCAAGACCAACTTGTTGATATGGGTAATCGGTATTATCGCCAATTGCTAAAGATGGGCGTAGTTACCCAAGATGGACTAACAATATTTAAAGCAATCTATAATAAATGAAAACTCCCAAAATTTTTATTTTGAAAATTAACTCACGCCCACCATGGGAAGAGCAAGAACCTAAATTGTGCTATGTGGCCGAATATGAGCCATCGGATAGGACTTACAAAACTTGCGACTTTGATTATGGTGCGCAAAAGTTTACGCTAAAAGATGCGAGTAAAATATCCGCTATCTTGAATAAGATACACCTCAATTACACCGAAATAACTATTCCAAAAAACTATGCAAGTACCACAATTCCAAGTAAAGGGGTTTAATTACAAACGCGCTTTCTATATCGCTATTGGTGTGCTAATTGCCGTATTGTTGTTGTACCTCAAAAATGGCGATGGCGACTTTGACCTCCAACAACAAAACACCTACTACAAAAGTACCATTGACAAAAATGGTCGTGAGATAGTTGAGCAACGCCAACAAATCGTGAGTTTGAAAGTGGCACTCAAAAATAACCTTTTGGAAAAGGAGAAATACATGAAGTCAATTGCAAGTCAAACCAAGGTGGGTACTAAAACCATCATTGAGAAAGTGTTTGTTCCATACGAAGTTGAGAAAAAGATATTCGTGGATAGCAACACCTTTGATACGACTTACTATGTAAAGACCCCCATTCCCGTATCGTGGAAAGATTCATGGAACTTTTTTGGTGGCGTAGTAAAGCACGATGGTTTTCAAATGGATTCATTCGGTTCGGAAAACAAGATGAGAATAACCATTGGTGAGAAAAAGCGCGGGATATTCCGTAAGGCCGAACCAATCGTGGAGATTAAAAACGAAAACCCCAAAACACGCGTAACGGCCATGACCAATGTTACCATCAAACAAAGACCGCCCTTTTATCAAAGGTGGTGGTTTGTTGGAAGCGTGGCCTTGGTTGTAGGTAAATTTTTTCTGTAAAACCCGCACTTGTTTTAATTACATTTTATGACACCGAAAACATATAGAGCGTTAAGACACGATGTGGTTAGAAAGAAACAATTAGAAAATTCTAATGAAGTGCATCATCCTAACGAAAAAACGAAGCAAGTGAAACGAGTGTTATTGAATTTTGATGAAACAAATAAAAATAATATTAAAATACTTGAATTGTTTTCGGGACAAGGAAATCTAACAAAATTGTATGAAACCTATGGGTGTGTTAGCGCATACGATAAAAAACACTTAAAAACGGGCGATAGTTTTTTAGAATACCATAGGTTGATTAGTGACAAAAAAAAATTCACTATAATTGATTTAGACCCATACGGATTCCCAAATAGGTTTTTCCCCGACATTTTTTTACTGATAGATAAGGGGTTTTTGTTTATTACTATGCCCAAACCATATGTTAATATTCTTAACGGAATAACCCAAACGCATTTAACTTGCTATTACGGAACACACAATCCAAGTAAAGAGGAAATAATTGAGAAGATTGGTCTATTTGGATTATGTCATTGGAGAAAAATCGAACTCATAGACGAAATAGATTGTAAAAGTATTTGGAGGTTTGCTTTTTCTGTGGAAAAAGTGAAAGCAACCGAATATACGGGGGTTCGTAATAATGCAAAAAATTTATTTATTCCACCAAGCCCACAACAAAAATTATTCTAATGCACATACACGAACCACATAACCGAGTTGATGTCACAACACCCCAAGGGGATGGCGTAATATGGCTAGTAACCGAGTACGGACACGAAACCGATACTATGTACACCATCATTCTAAACAATGGCCAAATTTGGCAATTTACACACAAGGATATTGTTGTTAAGGACAATGTGACTTTTGGTAGAGTGTTCACTAAAACACAAAAGCCTAAAGTTGGGTCGGTGATTGCGAATCGCTATCCTTCATCGGTAAATCTTGATTCAAATGCAAATACCCCATGCGGACACTTTGTAGGGGATGGATTAAATACAACGGGTGGCAAGTGTTTGAATTGCGGACATTTCCAAAGCAACCACACCAAAACAATTAGCGCATGGGACTTATGATAACCATTAACAATTCGCAAGAATATTTATATTTATCGCTTGAAACGTCAAGTATGGCAACAATAAAAACTCAAATGACGATAGTGGGTAGTAATACGGAATTGCCCATAGAATGCCATGCCGATTTTTCAAAAATCCCACCACATCTACAAGAGTCATACGCTAGAGCATTTTTGTATGCGTTCAATAAAGGATTTGATATTTATGGAGCAATTTCCCAAGGAGGAGAGTCGAAAAGTTCAAAACCAACCGCACGGGTTCACCATAGCGAAACCTTGCAAGATTTAGAGGATGAGATGCGTAACGACCCTTGGTACAAAAAACTCCGCCATTGGTATTCCCTTAATAAATGGATGTTCGTTTGCTACACAAGAAAATATTGGGATAAAACATTACGAAAATGAAAAGCGCATTACAAGAATTTATAGAGTGGGGTGATGAAATGATGTTGAAATACCCCATGAAGGAACTTGGTTTCGGCCAAGCAATCGACAAAGCCGAAGAGTTACTCAAGAAAGAAGAAGAGGTTTTGATGCAATATTGGAATGGAGGTATAGCGTGTACCGAAGAAGGGAATCCAAGTTTTGACCAATTCCACCAAGCCCAAAAAAAAGAACCCAAAATTTTGAATGGGTATTTACGCGAAACTAAAGTATGGTGGGTAGTTCGTTTGGCTATGTTTGAAATCTCCGTACACCCCGATGATGTTATGAAAATAATGCAATGGAAAAAGGATGGTATTGACCCCGAAGGGAAGTATGTTTCATATAAAAGGGTTATAGAGAAAGTAGAAAACACGGGTGGAAGACCGCTTGTTAGGACATACGCAAGATTGATAGAAGACGAAATATGAAAACGGCAATAGTAATAGGCGCAAGTGGTATGGATGGCTCACTCATGTGTGAGTTATTGCTATCAAAAGGGTATATGGTTCACGGAACTTACGCATCCAACAAGCGTTGGGTGGATAATTTGTTTCACCCGAATTTTACGTTACACAAATTTGATTTGAGTAATAAGGATTCCATAGCGCAATTCGTAATAAACAAACAACCAACCGAGGTTTATAACTTTGGGGGGGTTACTTTTTCTCCCGATAGTGAGCGTTTGCCCGAATACACGAAAGTGGTGAATCATTCGGCCGTTTTCAAATTGATGGAGGTTTGTTTTTATACTAATCGGAAGTTTTTCCAAGCGTCATCAAGTGAAGTATTTGGAAATATTAAAGACCAACAATTAAACGAGAATAGTCCGAGAAATCCCCACACTCCTTATGCCGAAGCAAAGAACGAAGTGGATAAGATGATGAGATATATGCGGGAGCAAGGTGGCAAATTTTACACGGCTATATCATTCAACCATGAGTGTGAGCGTAGAGGGCTACATTTCTTACCCGCTAAAATATGCAACTATGTCAAGCAACTCCGAAATGGGGCTACAAGCGAATTGCTAAAATTAGGCGCATTAACATCACGAAGAGATTGGGGGTATGCCCCCGACTTTGTACAAGGGTTTTACGACCAAGTTCAAGGAGAGCCAAGCGAATTGATATTTGCTACGGGGGTTACTTATTCGGTAGAAGATTTGCTTGAAAAAGCATTTGCCCCGCACGGATATGATTGGAAAAAATATGTTTTAACCGATAGTCAACTTGTGCGACTGGGGGAAAGAAACAACATTTGGGGGGATTACTCCAAAGCAAAAGAAACAATTGGATGGCAACCAACAACTAAATTTGACGACTTTATATACAAAATGACACTATGAGCATACATTCCTATTCACAATTTGGCGAAGACGTATTCATCGCCCAACACTTTGAACCCGACTACAAGGGTATTTGCATTGACATTGGGGCAACCGATGGTATAGGTATGAGTAACACCTATCACTTTGAACAACATGGTTGGAAGGCGATTTGCGTAGAAGCGAACCCCGCGATGATACCATCGTTACAACAAACCCGTGCCAATGCCGTGCATTGCGCGGTCGGCCAATACAACAACAAAGAGGTGGAGTTCAAAGTAGTAACCCTAGAAGGTGGAAACCAAACGGCTATTAGCGGATTGGAACTTGACCAACGATTGATGCAAAGCCACGCTTTCTTAAATCCCCAAGTGAATATCGTAAAAGTACCCGAAAGGACTTTGGATAGCATTATTGCGGACTTTGATTGGGTTAGTCATATTGACTTTATTTCAATTGACACCGAAGGCACGGAGTTGGATGTGTTGAAAGGTTTTGACATCCCAAAATGGAATGTGAAAATGTTTTGCATTGAGAATAATTTTAACGACCCCGAAATTGAGCAATACCTTGCATTGTTCGGTTATCGTAAGGTTAGACGACACGAGGTTAACGATTTTTACACGAAATGAGCCATAAATTAATAGAATTAGGGAGTATGTACACAAGCGACTTTGTGCATAGTTCCGCGGAGTACGCGACCCGAAAAAAGTATTCACTTGACCTTGTTTGGAATGAGAGGTTGGGTTGCCCAACTTTGACCGAGCAACCGAGTGGAGAAGAAATGTGGGGCAAATATTGGTACAAGAGTGGTACAAACGCATCTATGCGAGAAGCCCTACGCGATGTAGTGGATTCCATTTTTGACCATAAGAAATTGATGGGAAGTAACTATGTGTGGCTTGACATCGCGTGTAACGATGGTACTCTTTTATCTTGGGTAGATGAGAGCAAGTTTTTTCGTGTTGGTATTGACCCGATTGAAGACAAGTATATAGCGGAAGCATTGCATCACGCAAATAGCATAGTTCAAGATTATTTCACTTACGATGCGTGGTTAAAAGCGAACGCCCCCAAAAAAGCGGATGTGGTTACAAGCATTGCTATGTTCTATGATTTGCAAGACCCGTTCACTTTTGCCGAAGATGTAGAAAAGGTGCTTGACGAAAATGGTATTTGGGTATTGCAACTCTCTTACACCCCGCTTATGATGAAGCAACTTGCGTTCGACAATATTTGTCACGAACATTGGGCTTATCACAACTTGACTAGTGTTCAAAGAATCTTGAACCTCGCCAACATGAAGGTCTTAAATGCCGAGTTGAATGATGTGAATGGTGGGTCAATTCGTATTTATGCGGTTAAGAAAACCGCGGATATGAATAGTTTTGGTAGTGCGCCATTACGCGATGTGTGGGCGATGAATATCCAAGCGTTATTCAACAACGAACATCACTATGACAACTTACCCGTGTGGAATGATTTTGCCAACAATGTTGCTATGTTAAGAATGAAAACTACGGATTTTATTGATAAAGCAAACCGAGATGGAAAAAGCGTTTGGGGATATGGTGCTAGTACAAAAGGCAATACTTTGTTGCAATATTTTGATTTGGATAATACCAAAATTGAAGCCATAGCGGAACGCAATCCCGATAAGTGGGGGTTACGCACCATTGGAAGCAATATTGTCATCAAAAGCGAAAAGGAGATGCGAGAGGCACAACCCGACTATGTGTTGGTATTGCCTTGGCACTTTATTTCGGAGTTCGTGGAACGAGAGCGCGAGTATTTAGAAAAAGGAGGCGCGTTCATCGTTCCTTGCCCACAATTTAGAATTTACACCAAGGAGGACTTGAAATGAAAGTGACCATAGGAAACTTGATTGACCAACTATCCATCGTAAACATCAAGATTTGGATGGCCGAGGATATAAAGCGCGACCCCAAAGCAACGGATGCCGATATTGCGAAGGCCACGCGCACCACAAACATTGCCAACCAACAACGGAATGACTTAATCCAAGCCATTGACGAAGAGATGAACGCCATTGCCAAAGGAGAGCAACAAAAACTTTACAAGCAAGGCGATAGTAAAATGTATGGCAAGTAGCATTTTAGTAAGTGGCAAGTTGGGTGATTTGATTCACTCTATGTATGTGGCGAACCATTTGTGGGTTCGCCACGGGCAAAGGTCAAAGATTTACATTACCGAAGTTGTAGAGCCTTTTGAGAATGGTGTTCACAATACCCGAAAGGAGTTAAGGCCGATAATTCGTCAACAAAAGGGGAATGAAGGATTTGAAATTTGGGAAGGTCAACCTATCGAGTACAATACGACTTTGTTTAGAACAAGTCCGCATTTGTATCGGAGGTGTTGGACTGAAATAATGTCGCTTACCTTTTTCCCGAATGATGAACCCGTAAGTGGTGCTTGGATGACTTACAATGAAGTTCGTGATTGGAATGACACCCTTGTCATTAATCGGAGATACAAAAACCCGATGAGCGACCATATTCGCGATTCTTATTTGATGCAAATTCAACAACACGAAAAAACCATATTCCTTGGAAGCCAACACGATTACGATTTATTCCCACTAAAGGATATGTGTCAATTGGTCGTTCCACAAACGATGGAGGATTGGTTTACATACATTGCAAAAAGCAATAGGTTTATGGGAAACCAAAGTGCGCCCCTTGCTATTGCAAGTGCTTTGAACACACCAAGGATTGCGGAATTGCTACCTACTCAATACCCCGATTGGGTTCATTATTGGGGTGAGGATAAATATGGGGATATTTATTTGGTGCAATAGTTTGTTATTTTTGAAAATAATCTATATTTGCATATATGTCACTAGAATATATTCATAAATACTCAATAGGAGAGTACAACACAATCAAAGGAGGTAAAATGTTACTCAAGGATGGTCAGCCTTGCAAGTGCCATAAAGTAGGTGCTAACATTATACCAAACCAACTAACGGGAGATTTTGTACCCGTCTACGAGCATTGCACAACACATTGCACCCGCGCGTTGATTGCGTTGGAAAACGATGGCAAGTTGGTGTTCATTCAAACTTGCGAAGTTCAAGCCCAAAAGTTTCCGCTAGAGAACGCGGAAGCAAAACCCAAAATCCAAATGTTGTAAATATTACCCCTCCCTAGATTATGACAAACGAAAAATTCAGTTTTGATACAATTCAAGATTTCGACCAACACATTCTCCAATCTATACCTAACTACGATATTCTATGGAATATGATTCATAGTATGAGTTCTTATTTTGTAGTGGAAGACACCACAATTTATGACCTTGGTTGTTCTACGGGCAAATTATTGAAGTCATTACCTTATGAAAACTCCAAGGTAGGTATTGACCTAAGTATAAACTTGCTACCAAAGGACAATGATGAACCAATATCTTTTCTTAGCGAAGATTTGAATACAAATTTTTGGGATATAGATGATGCGTGTATAGTGTATAGTATTTTCACCATGCAATTTCTTAAAAAGAGTGAAAGGAGTAATTATTTGGAAACCATTTATGAAGGGCTTGTAGATGGCGGGGCATTGTTTTTATGCGAAAAAATCTATCAAAAGCATGGGTGGTTTCAAGAGGTTTTTTCATTCAGTCACTACGATTATAAAGAGAATAACTTTTCTCCATCGACAATTTATTCAAAAGAAAAAGATTTGCGCTCAATCATGAAGCCAAATACAAATGTCGAGATTTTAAAGATGCTCAAAGATGCGGGTTTTGAAAAGGTTACGACCTTTTGGCAATCTTTTAATTTCATTGGTTACTTAGCGGTTAAATAATATGGAAAGTTTAGAAATATTGCGAAACGAATTGAGTGAAATTGATGACCAAATTATTCAATTATTAAACGAGCGTAGGAAATTATCAAAGCGTATTGGCATCGTTAAAGATGCAACCAATAAGCCCTATGAAAACAAGGAGGCATTCGAGTTGACAAAAAAGAAATACAACAACACCCTTGGAATGTTCGGCACATCTCTTTATTTAAGAATACACACGGATTCAGTAGAAATCCAAACGGAATTATGAACACGAACTACGATATGAGATTGGTACATGAACAATCTCAAAAGGAGTTATTCAATGTCGTTAGTTTATTCGCGGGGGCGGGTGGTAGTAGTACGGGTTACAAACTTGCGGGAGGCAAAGTGTTGGCGATTAATGAATTTTTACAAGAAGCGCAAGACACCTACCAAGCCAACTATCCCGATACTCATATTTTCAAACAAGACATTCGTGAATTGACGGGGGATATGATATTAAACCAAATCGGATTAAAGCGTGGTGAGTTGGATATATTGGATGGTTCACCGCCATGCGCATCATTTTCAACTGCGGGTAAAAAAGAGAAAATGTGGGGGCAAGTGAAAAAATACTCAAGCACCGAGCAAAGGGTAGATGACTTGTTTTTTGAATTTGCACGATTGTTGAAAGAGATTCAACCCAAAGTTTTTGTTGCTGAAAATGTGAAGGGATTAACCCAAGGGGCATCAAGTAAGTTGTTGGGTAGTGACCAATTTGATATGTTTGATAGTCAAGATAGCACCATTTACCACTCGCTTGTAAATTGTGGCTACAATGTTCGCTTTATGGTTTTAAATGCCAAAAATTACAATGTTCCCCAATCGCGGGAAAGGACAATATTTATTGGAGTAAGGAATGACCTAGAAAAGAAAATATCATTCCCGAAACCCAATCAAGAAATTAATACCTTGGGAAAGGCATTTGGAGGCGAAATTGAAAAAATGATATGTAGTGATGGGTTTGCTAAATGGGGGCAAATAACTACGCTTGGACTAGATGATGTTTCTTTTACAATACTAACAAGGGGATTAGGTGCTACAAGAGTTTATCGAATAAAGCGGAAAGGTTTTTACGATGATAAAACCGACATGGAAATCAGCAAAATGAAGTCGGATGATACAAATAGGTTCACGATTGATGAGTTGAAAGTGATATGCTCGTTTCCCAAAGATTACATATTGACGGGGAATTATGCGCAACAATGGGAAAGGTTAGGAAGAAGTGTACCTCCTTTGATGATGAAATCAGTAGCAGAGAATATTTACAATACAATATTACAATAGACATATGACAAAAAAGATATTAGCGTACATGGACTTTATGTGTCCTACGGGCTTCGGAACTGTTTCCCACAACGTAATGGATAGATTGACACCTTGGTTCAAGCGGGTGGGCGTAGAAGTAGATGTAGCGTGTTTGAATTTTGGAAACCGCCAAAGCGAAGTGTATAACGAGCAAATCATGGCCGTTAACCCGCGTATGTTTGCGCGTAACGAAGAGGATTACTATTATCGCGATGGTGTGTTAAAAATGTTGCAAGTGGGCGATTACGACCTATTGTGGGCTATGAATGATGTACCCGTACTTGGGCCGATGTCGCCAATCTTACGCCATGTCCGTCAACAAAAGCAATTCCAAAAACAAAAGGAGTTCAAAATGTTGATGTACACCCCGATTGATAGCGTACCCTTTGCGCGATATTTCAAAGATTTGGATGTATGGGATGAAGTGTTCACTTACACCGATTATGGGCGTAGGGAAGCGGAAAAAGCATTTCAAAAAGTTAATAACCGCAAAATGAAAATTGGTATTATCCCGCACGGAATGGATAGATACGAGTTTCAACCATTGTTTGATAAACAATCATTGAGAGCCAAATACGACATCCCTCAAGATATGTTTGTATTCGGAAACATCAATAAGAACCAACCGCGCAAAGACATCGGTACAACCTTGTTAGCGTTTGCGGAATTTAAGCAATGGTTTGAGAGCCAACCCGTAACCCCCAACCGACCATCAAAAGTTGGATTATACTTGCATTGTTATCACTCCGACAAAACGGGCATTAAAGTGTATGTAGCGTGTGAGCGACTTGGATTGGTAATTGGCAAGGATGTGTTTTTGCCGATAGAGGACAAATACAATAGCAACTCCTATTCGACTCAAGAGATGAATGAGGTGTACAATTGTTTGGATTGTTTCGTGTCTACGACCACGGCCGAAGGGTGGGGATTGACCATCACCGAAGCGATGAGCGTAGGTTTGCCAATTATTTGTGGCAACCACACCTCTTTGACCGAGATAACCGATAATGGCGATTTGGTTTATATCGTAAATGACCTAGTGCCTCACTTTCAAATAGAAGATGCCGAGAATGTGCGGTTGGTATTGCACCCAAAAAGCGTTTGCGAACAAATGATAAACGCTTGGAAAGATAGTGCCACGCGTAAGGTGAGTATTAAAAATTACGAGCATAAGTTTGCGGAGTACAATTGGGATAAGATTGCCGACCAATGGAAATTGTCAATTAAACGATTGCTCAAATTATGAACTACTATTTAATAGGTTGTGGGGTTGATAGCCCCACCAACTTGGTTTTGGTAAAAGCCAATACCTACGAAGAGGCTTGTGAAAAGATAAAAGAGAAGCGACCAATGTACAATTCGTTCTATAATGCGACCATAGAATAAAGGAATCGGTCATTCACAAAGTTTTTTCAAAAAGTTCTTGTTATTTTTAGAGATAACATTACCTTTGAATTGTCAAACAAATATTCAATATGTTAAACCAAGAAGATGCACCAATGAGAACGGAAGGTACTCAAGTGCGGGATGTTGTGGTAAGCCAAGTTTACCGCACCACCAACTACGAAAGGTTTTCTTTTATTCAAGGAAACCGCCAACTCAACAAAATGCACCAAGAGAGGTTGAAAAAGTCAATTGCCGAAACGGATTTGACCGAAACCAATCCAATTTTGGTGAATGAAAACTTTGAGATTATTGATGGCCAACACCGATTTGAGGTGTGCAAAGAACTCAAAAAGCCAATTCATTACATACTCAAGGTTGGGTATGGTTTGCGCGAGGTACAAATGTTAAACGCCAATATGAAAAATTGGAGATTGGAGGACTATGTAGATGGCTATTGCGACATGGGCAAAGAAGAGTATTTATTCTTGCGTTCTTTTATCAAGGAACACAAATTGGGAATGACAAACTCCGTACAATTACTTTCAAACATGGGTGGTGACAAAGCGCAAAACATTATGGATGGTAAAATGACCTTGCCAAATAAAGGAAGAGGTGCGGTTGTGGCGGGTTGGGTTAAACAAATAGAACCGATGTATGGTGGCGTAAAGCGGAGGTCTTTTATCAATGCGCTTTCCAAGTTGTATTCAAATCGTCAATTCGACTTCAAACAACTTGTCGCAAAGTTGCAATACCAACAAACTAAATTAGTTGATTGCACCGATACGAAAGGTTACTTAACTTTGTTGGAGGAAATATACAACTTTAAGGAGAGGGGCGAGAAATTGCGTTTCTTCTAAATAAGAGTGCGGGGTGGTGTAATGGTTGCATCCGTGGCTCATAACCACGAGGTAGTAGATTCGATTTCTACCCCCGCACCAAAGGTTAGCCAACAATAACCCGAATCACTTGGGGATTCAAAGTTCCATGTACTGTTTGGATAAATTAATCATTTCTTAATATCGAATAAAGGGGGGTGTTGGACTCCCTTTTTTCGTATAAAAGAAAAGGGCGACACATTCCGTATCGCCCGACTTCCCAATCTTGGGTTTGCGCAGACAAACATCCCTAACAAGAATTACTTCTTGTAGATGATGTAGCCGAGCAATCCGATAATAACCAAAGAGTGTACGTTAGTACCGCCAAGGAAATTAGGAGATTTGATGTCTAAGAAACCTGTCATTTTAGTTTGTGTCAAATGATTTATATTTGACATACAAATATGCTCAAACAATAACTAACTTGCACTATGATTTTATCTTATTGTCAATTATTTTGATGTTGATAAATTAATTAGCATAGTATGTAATTGATTTACAAGAGATAATCATTGTTGATAAACATATATAATTGAAAACAAAATTTAGCAATATCAAGTAAAATCCGATGGTAAATAAATACTTAAAAGGGGGCAAAAGCGAGGGCATGACTTTGGCTCAAGTAGCAAAACTACACAATATGAATGCCGAGCAATTAAAGCACCAATTAAAAAAGGGTATTAAACACGAACTTGAACACACCGAGAGCGTTGCCGAAGCAAGGCGAATAGCACTTGACCACTTGGTAGAGTTCCCCGACTATTATGACCGATTGGATAACATTGAGAAAATGCACTTAGGTGGTGATATGTCAAAGCATTTAGCACCCAACGGGAAACCAAGTAACCTAACACACGAACAATGGCATTTAGTTCGCACACCCAAATTTAAGGCGTGGTTTGGCGATTGGGAAAACGACCCAAAAAATGCGAGTAAGGTAGTGGATGAGAATGGTGAGCCATTGGTGGTACATCATGGGGCTATTGTTGAAACCAACTTTGATATATTTGATTACCAAAAAGCGGATTTAGGTTTTCATTTTGGCACGAAAGAACAAGCAAAAAATAGAGTAGAAAGTAAAGGAGTTTTGCCAAAAAGAAAATCAATCGTCAATTCATTTTTCCTAAACATAAGAGTTTTATTTGAAATGAGTGATGCGGGAGAATGGCAATATCCACAACGATATATTGATGAGTTAATATCCGATAACATTATTGAAGAAAAAGTTGCAAAACAAAAAGGGTTTTTATCTTTATATAGTCGAGAAGATAATGCTATCATTAGGGACTACATTAAATCAAAATATGGTAGTTCGGTCGGGTTTGTGTACAACAACAAATACGAGGGGAAAGGCAAATCGTTTATTGCGCTATCTCCAAATGAAATCAAGTTAGCCGATGGTAGTAACACAACCTTTGATGGCAACAATCCCGATATTCGGTTTGCCAAAGGTGGGGAAATAGAAAATTTAATAGACCAAGGTGAAATTGAACTTAAAGTATATCCAACCACACCTAAACACGCAAATTTGTATGGGCTTAAATCCGAAAATCCTTTGTACATTCAAACTATATTTATTTCCGAAAATCAAAGATTAAAAGGTATTGGTAAAAAGGTTTTGAAGTATCTGAATGATTTTGCTATAGAAAATGGACACGATGTAATGTTTGGTCATATTACACAAAAAGCATCTTTTTCAAAAGATGATTCAATAGAATCAAATTTGGATGATGTTGCTATGATTAAAAATTGGCTACAAAGTAACGGATATGAAATATGTGAGGGCAACAATGATTTTTACAAGGTCGTGAACAACCCCGATATTAGATTTGATAAGGGTGGTTTAATTGCACCCAACGGAAAGGAAAGTAACTTAACGCCCGAACAATACAAGTTAGTGCGTACACGCGAATTTAAGGCGTGGTTTGGAGATTGGGAAAACGACCCAAAAACCGCAAGTAAGGTAGTGGATGAAAATGGTGAGCCAATGGTGGTTTATCACGGGACAAAATATACCCAAGAATTTTACGAGTTTGACTTAGATGCGATTGACGAGGAAAATGTCAAAGCGTTTTTCTTTTCAAAAGGATATGAACACGCTAAAAGATATACTTTTACCACGGGTAGTGTCAAACCATTTTTCCTAAAAGCCATTAAATTGTTTGACCCGAAATCACTTTCAATAAGTGAGTCAAAAAAGATTCGTTCTATTTTTAACGAAAGTGTAGTACAAGATTTTATAGAGTACAATTATTTGGATGGCTTGGATGAATGGAAATCTAAATATGATAGTAATATGTCGGATGAAGATTTTTTATTTTACATATTAACTAAAACCGATTCAAGTTGGGGGGTCGTAGAGTTAGAAGTAATGCAAGATTATTTAAAATCAAACAATTACAATGGATTTATTACATACGAACAAGTCAACAATCAATCAAAACCTAACTTAAATTATGGCGTTTTTGAACCAAACCAAATTAAACTTGCCGATGGAACGAATACCACATTTGATAGTGGCAACCCCGATATTAGATTTGACAAAGGCGGTCGCACAATAGCACAAACACCCGCACCCGCATCCGATAGAAGGTATGGTAGCAAAACCAACACCAAAGGAAGCGCAAGCGATAGTCAAAATGCTAAATCAATTAAGTTCAACGATGCGCTAGAAAAAGCCATTGAGAACAAGGTTGATGAATACAATGAAAAGCACCCAAGCGACAAGGTTAGTTTGTCAACCGCAAAAGCGGTGGTTCGTAGAGGTATGGGGGCATATTCAAAATCGCATCGACCAACTATCGGTGGCGGTGCGCCTAATTCACGACAAGCGTGGGGCTTGGCAAGGTTGAATAAATTCTTGTTGAAGAAGGCGGGCGTGAAGGTTAAAAGCGCATATATTCAAGACGATGACTTATTGAAGTATGAGCAAGGTGGCGAAGTAGTCGCAAAAAATAAGGATATTCGTGGTAATTTAAGTAATATGGACAAAGAAGTAAAACACACGATGGGAAAAGCGGGTGGATATTTAGTAGGTCGTAGACATTCCGAAGGCGGAATCAAAGCAATCAACAAAGCAACGGGACAACCCTTGGAAATGGAAGGCGGGGAAGTCGTTATCACACGCAATGCCGTGTCCGATGGCACTACACGCGAATTTGAAGGTGAAATGCTTACCAACCGAGAAATACTCTCTCGTATTAACCAAAGCGGGGGTGGTGTATCGTTTGAGGATGGTGGCGAAATTATGGCGAGTGGAAATCAATACAACTACGGGGGTAGAATGATGTCCGACCACGATATTTTGAGCGAAATGGCCTTGGGTGGAGAACTTGATGAAATGGGAGAAATGGATGAAATAGAGTTTGAGTATGGTGGCGATGTGACCGATTTCAAATTAAAAAATAAGATTGTATTCCCAACAAAAGGGGTTGAAGAGTTTTATTATGTCAACATATTTGACAATCCCGAAGATTTGCAAATATTTAGAGCGGAAATTTATAATAAATATAGCGGTAGACCAGTTTTTAAGAGATTTACAAAATGGTCAAAACTTGAATTTGTTGCAAAGACGAGTTATCAATACTACAACCGAAAGGATTTTTTGACTTTAATTGAACCACAAGACACGAGTGCTACTTATGGTTCTCCAAGGACATTTAGTCAAATACCGAAAAAATCCATGCTTATACCTCGGATGCAAGGCACTATGGCCATGTATGATAGGTTTACGGCCATTTTGGACAATGGCCTACAAAGTGTGCCATCTCAATATAATACGGATACAAGAACTAAATTTGAATGGCTTGTGAGCAATCGCGATTTTCAAAATCAAATATTAGAGTTTTTTAATGAGTATGAAGCATTAGAGCCAAATTTTGTTTATCAAGAAGGTGTTAAAAAGAAAGTGACCCGCGCCAAAAAAGAAGACAAGTTCCAATATGGTGTTAAATCATTAAAATTTGGTAGTAGTTATGATATTAAAGCATACAATAATAAACTAGTAAAAAATGACGGCAATAATTCTTTAGTTGATTTAATAAGTAAAATTGTAAGGGAATATTACACTACCGATATAAATAATCCAAACGCACCTTTTTATGAAGACCGATACTTGGATATACCCGTAAAAGAATTGGTAACAATTCAAAAAAATACGGGTATTGAAATGTCGTTTGACCCAAGAATAGGTATGCGTAATCTAGAAATGATTACAAGTCAACCATCAAGAACATTATTGTTAAACAAAAAACAACAATATGGAGTTCCAAAATTAATTATAGATAGAGTAGAAAATTTAGGTGGCGCAAATATACTTTACTATTTATTCGATAAAATGGGTTATCAGTTTTACAATGACCCAACAACTTGGAAGAAGTGGTTTGAAAGTGGAATAATTGATTTCAACATCAAATTATCAATAGATGATTATTGTAGAGTAGTTGGCTATTTATTGGCGAGATTTTGCAATGAAAATGATTTTCCTATCATAAGGCCAATTTACAATATTGATGAAGAGCCAATGATGATAGAGGATGTCAAAATGGTATTAGATTTTGATGACTTTGAATTAAAAATATATGAAGGTACTATATGGTACAATTGGCTTATGGTTAGTGTGCTTTATTATAGAGCCAACTATGTGAGCCAAACATCCAAGGCGAAGGGAAGTATGGAGGTACGAATTGAGCAAAACTTGAAAGTTGGTGACAAAGTGGAAATTTCGGAACAAGAAATGCAAATTGTGGGTTTCCAAGGTCGTGATGAAAATCTTGATTTATTGCGTGGTGAAGTAATTGGAATCCGTTCCGTACCCGCAATGAAAAGACCCGCAAATCCCGAAGGCAATATGTACACAATTCGGTATTTTGTCCCCGACAAAGTTGGTGAATTAAAAGGAGAATGGGAAGCCAAAGATTTGGTTTTGTTAGAGGCAAGTGATGTGGTGGAATTGGAAAAACCGCAAGAAGTTCAAAGCAAAAAACCACCCGTGGGCAAAAACAAAAAGCCTTTGGGTAACAAGAGCGAGTTGGACAAGAATATTTACGACTTGCAATATCTTATCTCTATAACATCGGATTTTGACTTTGAGGTAAAAATGAAGTTGCGTCAACAATTGACCGAGTTCCAAAAACTAAAAGACATCATTTACGCTACCGAAAACTCCCAAGATTTGATAAAGTCCTCAAGCGCAAATTATGACGGGAAATACGCTATGGCTATTATACAAACAATGCTTGATGCCGATAGTGTCACTTTGAGAGATAGGCCCGATTTCACGCCCCCATATGGCGATGGTTTTCAACCAAATGGTCAAGAAACATTGTTGGATAAATACAATTATGATTTGGCTCAAACCACAATTTTTAAAGAGTGGTTTGGTGATTTTGCAAGTGCATATGACTTTAAGGGATTGTCGGGATATGATAATATCGTACCCGTGAGTAAAGTGATGACCGAAGGTTATGAGCCACTTGTGGTTTATCAAGGATTAGGTAGAGCGTTTGAGCGTGAAAGGTTTGATTCTTTTCCAACATCGTATTTTGCGGTCAATCCCGATTATGCCGAATGGTTTGCTACGATTAAGGGGCAAAGGAATGCAACTCAAGGATATGTATTGCCATTTTTCTTGAACATTAGAAACCCATTGGATATGACCTATTTTGGTATTGATAAAATAGAACCAAAAGATTTCTTTGACTACTTATTTGTCAAGACGGGTCAAACGGCCGAGCAATTAGGTTTTGATGCACGTTTTTTACAACCAAATGTGCCACCAATGGAAGTTTGGGCTTACATCCGTAACTCCCCAAGGGCTATTGAAGCAATCAAAGCGCAAGGTGTTTATGATGGATTTCATTTTTATGAGAATAACCCACAAGCAACGGGCAACCAATATCAAACGGAGGTATGGACTACATTCTTCCCGAACCAAACAAAACTTGCAAGTAATCAAAGAAGCAAAATGCTATATTCCGCCAACCAAGGTTTCTTGATGGCTAAGGGGGGTTTAATTAATAAATAATCATGTTATTAGATAAAAATAATTTAGAGAGTTCTATCGTGTCATATACCCTTGATGGGTTTTCGTTGACCGCAAAAACTTGGACTTATGAAAACAAAGCCACTATCATGGTTTTGGATAAAGATGCCAAATACAACCAAGATTTCTATTATGTAATGAAGGGGGGTATTCCAAGCGCGGGTAATTCCATAGAGAGTATGGTTGCGGAAATGTTTAGCAATCCATTTGATGCGTATGCTAAATTTCAAGATTTGTTGAATGAAGAGGATTCACAATCACCGCCACCACCCCCTCCACCCGAAGACCAAAAAATACCAATACTTTTAAAAAACAAGAAGACCAACCAAGTAGAATTTAGAGAGGTTGATGGAACTTTGCAAGTAGGGGATGAGGTTTTGGCGGAAGGGTTTATTGTTAGCAATAGCAAAATCAATTTAAGTAGTGACGACACTTTTGAAACGGAAATATTTGTCAATGGGGAGAACTTTGAAGCCATTCTAATAAAATTATCCAAATTGGATAAAGATGGCAAGGATGGATATTTTATTATTCCTAAACAACCCGAAGGCCCGCCACCCGATGGTCCGCAAGGTCCGCCACCCGAAGGCCCACCGCCCGATGGTCCGCAAGGTCCTCCGCAACCACCTCAAGGCCCACCGCCCGAAGGCCCAAATGAAGGAGGGGAAGGAGATAATACGCCACCCGAAATTCAAAACGAAATTCTAAGCGATAGAGTACGGGTAATTTCCGAGGTGAGTGGTATTGACCAAGATATAGTAAAAAATAACTTTAGAAGTGTTAATTTAGCGGTAAATTTCTTATCGGGAATTAATTTCAAAGAATTACAAAATAGATTGGGAACAAATAAGACCGCATACCAACTAGCACAAGAGGTATATCAAGAAGTAAGAAATTCATAATTAGCAAAAAAAAATCAAATGGATAATCAATCAAACATAGCGAGATTAGAGGATTTGGCAAAAAATTCTCCCGTACCGCTCGTGCGTGAACAAGCACAAAAAGAATTAGAAAAACTTGCATCCATCGGAAGCGTTCAAGTTCAATCCGCAAACGCGGGTGTTACGGGATTAGACCCCGAAGTACAAGCGGTATTGGATGCCTTGAACATGGCCGTACAAGGCGGTGGTGTTGCCAATCTTAATGACATTAGACAAGTTGTTATTGATGAGTTAGCCAAGCGCAAAATCAATTTCAATGACCTTTCCGATAGTTTGAAAGCGTTGTTGAACTCAACCCGTAAGGTTGAATTGACTATCCGCAACATCGCATCGGTTAAGACCACGACTACTACTAATAACGATTTTTTGACACGCCCTATCATTCAAAAGATATTGAGTGATATGCAAGCGGAAAACAATGTTTATTTGTATGGTGGTGCGGGAACGGGTAAAACCTTTAGTGCGGGGGGTATTGCAAAAATCTTGGGTTGGTCAATCATCACAATCAATTGTAACCAATTTACATCTCCGATTGATATTATTGGTGGTCAAACTATTGATGGGTATCAAGAAGGTAAATTCACGATGGCTTGGTCAAATGAGATTATTGATGACAATGGCAATATGACCAAAGTTGATGGTTGTGTATTGTTGTTGGATGAGTTGCCAAAAATTGACCCCAATACTGCGGGTTTGTTGAACGAAGGTTTGGCAAAAATTAAAGAATATGACTTTGACCCTAATACGGGACAAAAGTTGCCACCATCTATTTTGAATGGTCGTGGTGAGCGTAAGTATAAAGGGAATGTCTTCATCATGGCTGCAGGTAACGTGCCATTGAACACCATCGACCCCGACTACGAAGCCAACTTTAAGCAAGATTTGTCTTTACAAGACCGATTCATCGGTAGCACATACAAGGTATTTGTTGACTATGGGTATGAGTTTGGTTCAATTATGAAAGGATTCGCCTTTATTTGGATATTTGGAACAAAACTCCGTGAGGCCATCATTCGTTTGAATGCTACAAACCAAGCGTTTGTATCTATTCGTTTGATGCAAAATTTGAAGTCCACTTACGAGGTATATCGTATTGAAAAAGAGAAACTAGAAAAAGGCGTTGCAACTGTCATCACCAACCCAAAAACACTAATCGACTCATTAAATACTTTCTTTGAACTTTTCAAGCCATCTACTCGTCAAGCATTGATTGCCGAATTGGATATTGATGCCTTTAAGCGTATTGTAGCCGAAAAGGACAAAATGCCTTACGACCCAAGTGCGCCAAATTTCAACACTCAACAAGAGGTTGATGAAGCCAATCAAATGATTGCTAATTACGAAGCAACTCAACTTACACGGGTTATTTAAGGTATGGGGTTTTTCAGTAGTTGGAGGGGAGTCCCAATATTATGTTGGGCTTATGACACGCCCGAAGCGTGGCAAAATGCTATTGGCGAAACTCTATATAAACAAAAGGTAGATGAATACCGAACTATTTATGAAAGTGAAATAGGCCCTATCATTTTTGATATGGGTATGAAGTTCAACTTGGGAGGTGAGCAAGATAAAAGTCGTCTTGAAACTACATCACGCCCAATTGGGGTTTTTGATTTTTCGTTAGCGAGTAAGGGATTATACCGAGTTCAAGAATATTATTCGCAAGAACTTGAAACGGATTATCCCGATTTATTTGCAAGTTTTGAGTTACCATCGGGGGTAGTGCCTCCTAACCTTGTAGATAATGTCACCATCGGTGGTATTAAAAGTTTTGTCTACACATACAATGGCAAAACCTATGTATTGGATAAAAGACAAAAAGGCACGACCGCTTTACAAGATGGGGACAAAGATGCTAAATTAAAATTTGCTACAACCACCAAGGATGTTTATTTGAAATTCAAACGAACGGGTGGAAAAGTCAAGTATGCGGAAATTTATAGTTTATTTTATTTTACCTCGTTGGAGGGTGAAGATGAGTATGCCATTCGCCAATTACCCGCACTAATGACCGCTCAATATTTTGAGTCAATAGGTATTAAAACAAGAGTTTATATGACAAGGTTTTGTAATCCTCGGGAGTCCGTTAATTTAAGACAATACGATAGATTAACAAATGCCGAGTTGCCGATGTATAGGGAATTAGTTAAAATGATGGGAAGGGCATCATCTACTAACGATTTCATTTTTGCCCCGATAATTGTAAAAGATTTTGGACAAGATTTAGATTGGGTGTCATCGCTATCGGTAAGTCAAAACAATTCAGGCAATTTGTACCAACCAATTGTCAATCACATGATGAGAATGGAACTTGAGAGAAATATTGACCCTTATGGATTCCCCGACCAAACGCAAGAAAGATATTTGGAAGCATTTGCGCGGTACAAGGAGAAATACCAAGTTTATGTCCAAGCGGGAATTTGGAAGAGTAAAGAAATTCAAGAGGATTCCCAATTGTTTTTCCACTCTCAAAGCATAAGAAGTTATTTATCAAGTACGAGAAGAATTTTTACATCCGCTATAAGAAACAATTCTAATATTCAAGTAAATGGTGATTGGAAAGACATTCTTGAAAATAGTGTTGTTGCGAGAACATTTTTTGAATGGTGGATGAAAATATGTGCGGGGAGATGTCGTGATACCTTGATGGTTATGAATGCGAAAGAGCCACGTAAAGAGATGCAAAAAATCATAGATGAATTGAGAATAAGTATTGATGATATAAATTCTTATTTAACAATTGTTGTAGACCAAACCTTGCAAAACAACGCTCTTGAAATGGCTATAAAAAATGACATCATTCAAAATAATTTGGTAAATTCAATTCTTGCCGAAGAAGGGCTATCTACAAATTTCAATCGCGAGTATAATTATGAGAACTATTTGAATAGAATTATTCAAGATGCAACTACTTACGCAAGTCAACCTTTGTTTGCTACCGATGATGAAACTATTAGCCGATTGGATGAGAGAGCGGAATTGCTATATAATGATATAAAATTGAGAAGTTAAAAAAATGGAAATTACTCAAGCACAAGAAATTGGATTAAAAAAATTGATGGCTAATATTGCCACCTTTGCTAATCTATATGGTAGCATTACCAACTTAATGATAATGACAAATCCAAATTTCCCCACGTCCATATTTGTAAAATATGACAAGCAATTTGGCTTGGTAAAAGATAGGAGATTGGAAATCAATATTGTAGAAATACAAGATACGGGCGAGTTGGTTGTGTTGAACGATGTGTTCAAGAATATCTACGAGCGATACACTTTCTTGGGCGAATGCACCCCAATTGAAGCGAACGAATTAATAGTAATGTAATGGGAGTTTTAGAAGCATTAGGCGGTTGGCAAAATGTCAATCAAGAGAAATTAGAGCAAATCAAGGTGGACAATCCCCCTTTGTATAGTGCTATATCAAAAGCCCTTAATTTGTTGGCCAAAAAGTTTGGTGGAGAGGACATTATTATTCAAAAACCAATTGAGGTAGTTGACAAAAAGCCAACTCCTATTAGAAAGGAATCCGATTATGCCTTTCTTAAAAGAATGGAAATATTAACTTTGACCAAAGTGAATGCGGTTACAAGTAATAATATTGTCCGCACTATTATGAATGAAGTGGGTTTGGAAGATGATATTTCTCTTCTAAAAAACTTTGAATCGTATGTGCAAGAGAAACTTGATGATTTAGAAGCGCTAGATTTAGTGTCAAGAGTAGCGGGTTCTATATATAAAATTACTAATGCGGGTCAAGAATATATTAATAGTTATGAATTGCAAAACAAACAAGTTGAGGAAATAGGCCCAAGTGATGAAGACCTCAAATTGGAAATGTTACTACGGATGGCCGATTATTACGATGGTGGTGACTATAAGTTATTGAGCCAAGATGATTTAACCACAAACGCGGTTAAACATCAATTTGACATACCCCGCAACAAATTTTTTGGTATTGTAGTAAAGTTGTTGTCGGATAGGCTTGTTGAAACCGACCCAAGCAAGAATACCGACTCTATTCGCTTAACCAACAAAGGCTACGACACGGCAATGAATTGGTTTGAGGAGAATTTGCCCGAAGATGGACAATTTGAAGTCAATCCAAACGAAGAAGAGCCGAGTGAAAATTTAGACGTTCCATATTTGCGAATGATTAAAAAATTGAAAGGGGAAAAAGGCGATTGGGTGACTATTGAAGACATTTTAAAAGAAAAGGGTGTTCCCAATGTGCTTACAAAACAAGAATACATTGATGCTCAAAACACGATATTGGATGATTTAGAAAAAAGAGGTTTGGTCACAAGAGTACGCAACGAGTATAATGTAAGTCCTAAAGGTCAAGATTTATTAGCCTTAAATCCCGAAGTAGAGCCGAGTGAACCACAATTAACCGATTTGCAAATAAGCATTTTAGAAGCGGTGCAAGAAGCGAGCGCAACAAAAATAGGTGATGGGTTCGTTTCAATAAATGAAATTTCGGGGTACATTAGGGAAATGATGCCCAAAAATTATTCGGTGTATCAAGACGATTTAACTCCCACTAGCCCAAGTTTACAACAAGATTTGGATTTGTTGTATGCCCAAGGGTATTTAGAATTTAGATTTGCAAGTATTGGTATAAAAGGTTACACCTATCGTTTAAGTCAACAAGGTAAAGACGTACTTGATGGTTTGAAAACACAATCACAACCACCACAATATATTTTGCCTCAACACCGAATGGAGGGTATTCTAAAACAACTATCCGAAGTAATTAGCAAAACACATGATTATGTAACAATTAGTGAACTTTATAGGCAACTATACGATGTGATTGTCCCCATAACTTACACCGAATATGGTTTGAGTGGTGAGCCGACTTTAGAAAAAGATTTACAAGTCATGGAAGGCATGGGGTTGGTCAAAAGCCAAACAAATACTTTTGGTAGGGAATATTACATAGACACTAAAGGAAGCGAATTGCTAACTCAATTAAAATTTGAAGAAGCCCAAAAACAAAAAGCGTCAAGTTTAAGACCATCACCTAGCGAGAGCGCAACTATTTACCCTGTGGGAACTAAGCGATTTGGAAACGATGGAAACGAATGGCGTGTTACAATTACGAAAAGCGGGGTTCAGCGTTGGACAAAAGTTGGTGAAATACCAAGCGATGAACCCGAAGTTTCTCAAGAACCACCCATTTCCGAAATCACCGAAGATGAAGTAGATTTGGACTTATTAGAACAACAATTAAATGACGACTCTTTGGAGTTTGACCTAAACGAAGAAGATTTAGATAACTTAGAATTTTAACCCGATGAAAGAATCAACCAAAAAGAAACTTGACTCCATTGATAAATCAAAAATCAAGGTACAAGAGTCAAAAGATTTACTTGCCAAAATTGAGAAAGCACTTAACAATGACAAGAACGAAGAAAACCAAGCCAAGGCCGAAAAGTTATTGGATGTATTTATAGCGAAAGCAAAGGCAAAAAATGCGGACATTTTCAAGACCGAAGAACCCGCAAAGCCTAAAACCCCCGCTCAAAAAAAGCAAGTTGCTCAAGCGACAAAGAGCAAGTTGGATTCTTTGATGGACACGATTGCCAACGACCCTTTATTCAAGGACTTTAATAGTGCTAGAAGAAGCAAAGGTGGTGGAAAGAGTGACCCATTGATTGATAGCGAAAGAAAGGCACGCGAGAGCGGTAGGAGAGTTTCTCAAAAGGGTTGGAGTAACCAATACGGCAAGTCAAAAGGAGGTCGTAGGTACTATGAGTATCGCGAAAACCGCATTGATAGAAAAGCCCCCACCTATGGCTCTAAACCTTGGTTAGAAGATGGTGGATTGATTCACCCAAGCGATAAGTTTCAAGAAAAGTATTCCGTTATTGAAATCAAAGGGGATGGTTCAAGAAGAGTACACAACACTTTCCCCGACTTTGAAACGGCTATGGTTTTCGCTTCGTTAAAGCGTAATGTAATGCCGAGTAATACCCGCATCGTTGTTGAAGACGAAAAGGGTATAACGATGTATCGTAGTTTCATGAATGGTGGCTATATGGCCGATGGTGGTCAATTGACTGAAGAAGATTACAATAATGCTTTTGAGTCAAAAGGTTATTTAGATGCGGAAGATTTTGCAAAAATTGATTCTACCATAGAAGCCAAATATTTAGACCGAGATAGAAAATCGGGAGTTCACGAGAAATTTACTAAATGGTGGTATAATGGAGGTAGCAAAATTGCGATGGCCAAATATGGGAATAATGAAATTGAGGCGTGGGAAAATGCTTATGAAGATTTCAAAGATGACTATTACAAAATGGCCAAAGGTGGTAAAATCGTAGACCAATATGATGGTAGAACCCCCGAAGACATTTGGAACAACTTGACAAAATCTCAAAGACAACATTTTTTGTATGACCACCGAGATATTATTGAAGCGTATCGCGGAGATGAAGAATTAAAGAATAAAGAAATTATTGAAGCATACAATTCCGATTGGAAAGGGTTGGACAAAGACATTAAAAATAGATTTGCGAATCACACAAGGGAGGGGGAGTATGCCAAAGGTGGCTACATGGCCGATGGTGGTAAAGTTAAATGGCAAGATGTGTTTGTGGGTGACAAAGCATTGGTGATAGAAGAAAACAAAATGGGTTATGTCATTAAGCCTTATGGTCGTAGATTTCATTTGAAATTCCCCGATGGTTCGGAAAAGACATATTCCGCGGAAGAGTTGGAGTTTTTCAAGGATGAGGAATACGCCAAAGGTGGGCAAATAATGTCCTTAGAAGAATTTAAGAAAACACTTCCCGATGTAAGAAGCCCGTATTGGGGAGAGGATAATATTATGTACAAAGCAAAATACAATCCATATGCTGATAGAACACAATATTTTAAAAATGGTAGACGTGGTGGTAAGCCGATAAGTATTGATTATGCTTACAAAGAATCATATCTGTATTTTGCGAATAAAAATGCAAAAAAACCAACGGGCGATTACACCAATAGAAGGGACTTGAAATTAATCGTTATTAAAAACCCCAATAAGAGCGGGTCAAAGGATTATTTAACAATTGATAAAAAGGATTTCCTTGACGGGTTGCACAAAATGGAAGATGGTGGTAGTTTGTCAAAAGGCTACACCTACATCAAAAGAGCCGATGTTAATCAAGTGGTATATCGTGATAGCAACAACAAAGAAACTATTGAGTTCAAGCCTAAGAATGGATTTTGGGTGAGCAAAAAAGCACTTGTAGATGCGGGGATGAATGAAACAAAAGCCAAGTTTGACAAGAATGAGGTTGCCAACCAATTGACCGCATTATCTAATGAAGCGTGGGACAAATTATCAATTCAAAGCGGAAGTGAAATTTACGCATCCGACACCTTGCAACAAGATTTAGCCGATGAGTATCAAAGGTTGGGGATTAATAAAATTTACAAGCAACTTACCAAAGCCGAAAGGAAAAAAGTAAGCGATGTGCTTACCGATGAGAATGAGCATAGTTTAAGAAACTACCTTGCCTTGCGTGGCTACAATGGTGAAGCGGAGTACAAAAACTACGTTAAAATGTTTGAAGAAGGTAAGGCTAAGTTTGGCTACACGTCTAATTGGAATCCAAAAAATGTGGATTTGCCAATAGTGCCATTTGCCGAAGGTGGCAAAATTGGATTTGAGGGACTTTCTAATAAGGTTGCCAAGAATTACGAAGGCAAAAAGGTAGCCCCCAAATATCAAGATGAGTATGGTAAAACCTACGACAAAAAAGAAGCCAAGGAAGTTGGAAAAAAAGTAGCGTCAAAAGTGTATCGCCAACAACTTGCCAAGATGGAACACGGAGGCGAACTCCCCGAAGATTTGGGCAAGTATTTCATCAAGACCCGTAGTACAAAGGTTATTCCTATGTCGAACATAATTCCGCTTCGCGCGCGTGCGGAGGGTATCGCTAATGCCGAGAAATATATGAAGATGGCTTACGATGGCAAAATGGATAAGCGCAAGCCTATCACTCTTTACAAGAGCCAAGGTAAGTATCGCGTGTACGATGGCAACTCTACTTATGCGGTAGCCAAAGCAAACGGATGGGAAAACATTTGGGCGGAGGTTATCAAGAACCCAAATATGAATACCAAAGAAAAGCGTGGGGTGGATATTTTCACAAAAGCAAAACAAATACGCAAAGAGGGTGAAGCATGGAAAGATGCTTTACAACGTGCAAAAGCAATGAAATAATGAAACTATTTACAAAAGCCGACCAAGTAAAATTACAAAGCCAATGGGGTTTCGGAAGTGACCTAAAATCCCAAATGGTATTTGTTAAGATTTTTGAACCTATGCGTAGGGTGTTTTACTATGTAGTAAACCAAGACCCAAACGACCCCGAAAAAATCTTTGCAATAGAAAAAACCAACAAAGACATCAAGTTGGGGTTTTTCCGCAAGAGTGCTATTGAAAACGCCAAATTACCCCCTTTTGGGCTACGATTTGAGCGCGATATGTACTTTGACCCTATCCCCGCTCAAGAATTGATGGAAGGGCTATTAGAGGGCGGATATTATGCCAAAGGTGGGGAGGTTGTCGTTAGCGTAAATGAAAAGGTTTACGACAAAGGGCAATACCGCGCGGTTTTTGGGGATTTTGACAAAGATGGTATCAAAAATGTCGATGACCCGAATCCATACAAGACGGGAGATGAGAAAAGCATTGAGCAAGTCAAATTTTCGGAGGTTCTAGAAAATGTCATTGAGAATCAAAAGATGATAAGAAAGCCAATGATGGATATTGTAGAGCGATTGAAAAAGATTGCTCCCAAAGGTTCAAAAATCATCGCCCGTACCAAAACTCCATATTCAATCTTGAACAAGTTGGTAAACAAAAAGATGAATAATCTTGAAACCACCAACCAAGGTGATGTAGAGGGATTAACGGATTTGGTGGGAACAACTATTTTGGTAGACAATTTCCGCTCACTAGACGCTTTGAAAAAGAAAATACTTGCGGGTGCTATCGGTGATATATTTGAGTTTAAGGACTATTACGAAAACCCCAAAGCGGGGTATATGGCGTACCACTTTATCACTTTGTTTGAAGGTGTGGCCGTAGAGGTTCAAATTAAGACAAAGCGTATGAAGTTGCTAAACCAAGCATCGCATTTTGCATACAAGGATAGGACTTTGGATGCAAGCAAATTGTTATATTTAAGTCAACTTATGGATAAAGCGGATAGAGGCGATAGAGAGGCACAAGCCGAAGCCAAAGACGTTTTGTCGGATAGGTATAAACTCGCTTACGATATGTACGTTGACAAGAGTAAGTATGACGAAAAAATGATTAAATTTGAAGATTAAAAATAAGACAACATGAATAGAATTAACGAAGTATTGGCAAACATCGGGTGTGGCATCACCGACTTGCCTAAGCCATTCCAAGAGAGAATCGAATCTATCAAGAAACTTGCAAGTCAAGTAGACGAAGCCCAAAAAGAGTATGATGAGAACCCAACCGAAGAAGAAAAAGAGAAGTTGGATGACATCGGAAATTTCTATGAAGATTTCGTTCTTGAAACTTGCGACATGATTGAAACTTGGAATGAAGATGTAAATGAGAAAAAAGCCCAAGCGGAAAAGAAGGCAAAAGAAGAAGAGGAAAGCAAAAACAAACCTCCAATGCCGAAACGAACGGATGAACCCGCCCCGAAGAAAAAGGGAATGGGTCTAGGTGGTATCATTCTTGGAGTTGCGGTTTTGGCTATCACAATGGGTGCGGTAAACACAATGCGTAGTAAGTAATGGAAGTAACGGCTAATCAAGTATATCACCTTTTTGACCCGCAACCCGTTCGGTTGTTGGATGTGGTATTTGTAGGGCCGTTAATTATTTATGCGGGAGTTGAGGGCAACTTTGACCCCGCAATAAAATTCTCTCTTATTGCGGTTGGGTTTGCAACCATTTTTTACAACGGGATTAATTATCATAAGAACTATCATGCCGTACAAGATAACTAACTATACAAAAGCCCAAGCCAAAAAACTTGGTGTTAGCGTGAAGCCATCTTCCGTGAAAGGGAAAAAGATAGATGTCATAAAGGGCGGTAAAAAAGTAGCATCGGTAGGGGCTATCGGTTATAACGACTATCCAACTTTTAAAAGGTTGGAGGAACGCGGTCAAGTTCCAAAAGGAACGGCCGAAAAGCGTAGGAAATTGTACAAAACTCGACACGATAAAGATAGAAAGGTCGCGGGTAGTCGCGGTTTTTTTGCCGATAAATTACTTTGGGGGTTAACATTATTAATACTTGCTTTATGATGGAAGAAATTTGGAAGGATATTGATTTCACAAATGGCGAATACCAAGTGAGTAATTTGGGGCGTGTGAAATCTATGGAAAGGTTGAGGGTAATGAAAGACGGGAGAAAAAGGATTTTCCCATCTATAATGTTAAAGCCAAGACATAACAACCCTTATTACGCTATTTCTATATATTCTAAAAACTACGAAATACATAGATTAGTAGCGAAAGCATTTATACCAAACATTGATAATAAGCGGTGTGTAAATCATAAAGATTGCAATAAATTAAATAACTGCATTGATAATTTAGAGTGGGTTACACATTCTGAAAATATACAACACGCTTTGCAAAATGATAGAATACCTCGGTTTTTTGGAATTAAAAATAAAAATGCAAGAGCAATTATTCAATATGATAAAAATGGTTGTTTTATTAAAGAATGGGGTTGTATGTCGGATGTGAAACGGGAATTGGGGGTTGATTTGTCTAATCTTATCAAGCACATGAATAAAGACCCCAAGTTTCATTCGGTTAAAGGATATGTATTTAATTACAAGTAAAACAATAAGAGTATGAATTTTAATAACGACAAAATTGAAAAAACATTAGTTAACAAAGGATATATGTTCTTTGTAGCGGGTGAGTACAATGTTAACATTGTAGGAGTGCGCAATAGCGCAACGGGTAAGCGTGTAACCAACGCATTCGATGATTGGATGACCATTTCCTATTTGGAAAATGGCGTATGGAAATACCATGAGTGGCCTTGCACAACCGACAATGGTGCGGGTACGGCTCGTGTAGTTGAGGGGCAATATCGTGGCTCTCACATCATTCGTAAGCACCAAGGTAAGTATGACGCGGTTTGTCAAGATAGACCAATTAAGGTTTACCGCGATTATGTTGCGGATGGCGTATATGATGAAACAAAAATCCAAGAGGGCGTGTTCGGTATTAACATCCACAAAGCGGGTGCGGATAGCGTTCAAGTGAACAATTGGAGTGAGGGTTGCCAAGTATTCAAGCGTGAAAAGGACTTTAACGAGTTTATGGAAATTTGCAAAAAAGCAATGGCTATTCAAGGCAATCGTTTCACTTACACTTTGATTAATAGCAACGACATCGCTATTGCCAATCCCCCCGTAGTATGACCCAAAATCAAAAAACCATAGCATTGGTTTCTTTTGTTCTCCTATTAGCGGGTGGGGTGGGGTATTTCTATTTCCGTAGAAAGAGTACCCCTATTCAAGGAGTAAACGAAGAAGACATTGCTCAAATAAAACAAATTGAAATTGTATGAGTTACGCGATAAAAATTCCCGCTACAACCAAGCAACACCAAGTTCCATCGGGGCAACCCGCTTGGAAAGACCAAGCCATTTCCATCGTGAAAAAGGTTAAGAGTAACTATATGCCACAAATGATTCAAGCGAGTAATTATAGTGGTGTCCCCGTTATGATTTTGGTGGGTTTTGCTTCGGTAGAGAGTGGGGGTGCAAAGAATGAAACTTTGACGAACGCAACTCCATCAATCATGCAAATTAACCCTACAACCGCATGGCAAACTCTTAAAGACCAACTTGATAGAGAGGGTGTTACTATTGGCAAGTTTTACCCTTTATACAATTTTATCCCATCGGTTTTTACCATTAAAAAACCATTGCCCCAAAACTTTTGGAGTAATAATAACGCGAAGATTAGGCAAAATCCCGCGAGTGACTATTTGCAATTAAAGAGTGTTGAAACGAGTAGCCCAATCATAAGAAACAAACTCATTTCCGATGTTGGTTTCGCAACTATGATAGGGGCGGTTCACCTTGCGCAACTATTCGCTAAAACCATAAGAGATAGCGGACAACCCCGACTTGACCACATTATTGTGATGTACAATGCGGGAAGTGGTCGCTACACCTCTAAGATTAAGAATACAAATTTATTGACGGCCGATACTACAACGCTTGTAAACCAATTGGGAATCAAGACATCCGAAGATTACATAGTTAAACTTATGGGTGTAAATGGTTTCCTTGATGTTCAAAAGCAAAGATTAGTATAAAAATGAGTGCAATTAAAAAACCAACCGCAAACCCACTCCCCATTTCGTTTGAACAATTTAGGAAGAACCCCGTAGCGGGTGTAGCGTTCCTTGCCTTGGTGGGGGTTTCGTACTTGTATTATGATGTGAAGTCATCATACACCGAACAACTTGAAAATAGTAACAAGAAAATTGATGCTCTTGATACTAAAATTGACAAACTAGCGTATGCGCTAAAAAAGTCCGATTCGGCACTTGCATCCGCTATTACCGAACTCCGTATTATTAACACCATGAAAAAATTATGAAACACATTCTATTTATTTTCCTAGCCATAATTATTGGGTTTGAAATATTCATGCCATTGGGTGCGGTGAACCAACCGCCCGTGGATGAAGTTGAGCAAATGCTTAAAAAAATTGAGGGCAATCTCCAACTTGCATCGGCCGTTACATCGGTGGCAAAAGCCCAAGGCGAAAAACTTGTAGAGAGCAAAGTTCAAGAGAAAAAAGAACTCAAAGAAAATTTAGAAAAAGCAACCGAAGAATTAAAAGTTGTTGAAGCCAAAGTAGAGGTATTTTCCGCGCGGATGATTGAGGTCGGATTAGATACGGGAGTAATAGTTGGAGAACCCGAAGAGGCTAAGTTGGCGGGGCCTTTGTATGAAGAGTGGCTTGAGTATAAAAAGAATGGTGGGGAGTCCGATTTTGAGTTCTATCGCCTATATAAAAAGTAATTGTATATTTGTAATATGACCAACAATCAAAAGACACTAATTTATATTGCCATCGGTGCGGTATCTATATTTGTGGTGTATAAACTAGTGAAAGGTAAAAATACATTAGATAATACAATTCGTACTCCCGATGGTCAGCCCGTACCACTTATTCCAAAAGACATTAGCGATGATTCTATGGCTAAGGTTAAAACACTTTTGGAATCGAAACGTGCTAAGTATGAAAACTTATGGAAGCAATCGGGTAGTAAATTGTCTTTTAAAGATTGGTATATTGAAAACGCTGAATAAAAATTAACAATATGAAATTTCTTGAACTATTAACCAAATACGCAACCCCGATTATCGCATTTTTGATTTTGCTATTGGGCTTTAGCGTTTTATTCTCTATCATTTTTTGGGATTTCCCAAGCGACCAAAAAGATATTTACTACACCATTAGTGGTGGCGTATTATCGGTGGTGACTATGATTGTAAGTTACTACTTTGGTGCAAGTAAAATTGACACACCTAATACGGAAAAATAATGCCATACATAGTAAAGTCGGGTAATAAAAACTATTTCGGTGAAGTATTCACATCGGAAAAGGAAGCAAAGACCGCCAAGTATTACGCGGTGGTAGGGGCTAAGACCAACACAAGTGCGTTCAAGGCAATGGATGCAAAGATTGTCAAAGTAGCAAAAACCAAAAAGAAAAAATAATATGGACACTCAAAAAACTAATTGGCCAATGGCGGTTCTAGGACTTGCCTTGAGTTTGGGCGTTATCTATGTTACATTTTATGTAGCGGGTAAAGCGTGGAAAAAAGCGTAAGCGATGCACAAGGTATTTTCCGAAATCGTTAAATCTACCGAGGGGAAATACTCCAATGGCGTACTCTATGCGGGGGCGGTTGGATTGATATTGTCCGATATTATCCCGACTCCCGCAGACGCTCTTTATTTTCACACGGAAAAGAAACTCCGTGACAAATGGAAAGCGGGGGAAATAACCCCACAAAAGTATTGGTCACGAACCGCAAGTGCGTATTACCTCTACAACCCAATTTGGTGGACACTAGTATTGGGTGCAATGTATTACACAAAGGGCGATGTTCGCGATAAAGCCAAGATTGGGTTACTCGTAGTTGGTGCGGGGGCGGTGATAGGTGTTATCTACCGAAACTACAAAAAGGACATCAAGGAGATTAAAAGAGAGGTTATCCAAGCAACCGAACCCAAAGTTGAATTTACGGGAAAATCACAACCCGTAAAGAATGGTCAATATCGGTCGGTAATGCGAAGAGGTAACATCATTAAATTTATAGCATAATGGAAGCAACAACACAAGTGGCAACGGGTGAAGCGATGAACGCTACCCAAGTGGCAAATCCCGTAGTACCGCCAACGCCCGTACCTTCGGCAACGGAAATGGCCCAAGGGGGGAATACAAACGATGGTGGTGAACAAGCCCCCGAAACCAAAAACGATGGCTCTCAAGATTGGGGTCAATGGATAGCGATTGGTATTATCGGGTTGACACTTACCTCGTTAATCATGCAAATTCTAACAAATCGCAAAACCATGCTCAAATTGGACAAAGACGATGCCGATATGAGAAAAGACATCAACGAAATAAAGATGAATGTCAAAAAGACAATGGGCGATAAGTATGAATCCTTGGATTAACAACGTAACGTATGGAAACCCCGTAGATGAATTTTTGCCCTATTTAAAAAATGGGGCGTATCAATCCGTTTACGAAAATTTAAAGGACTACCCTTTCTCACCCAACGATAGCGAAGCAACACAAGATGAGTTGCGCGAATTAATCGCGTATCAAAATACCCCCGAACAACAAGACGAAAAACTTTTAGGGAGGTACATCGCTTACAACGATGACTTGGTGGGCATTTTTAAAAAATACGCAACCGAAAAGATTGGCGTAAACCTTGACAAAGAAATTGACGAACTAAATGAAGATTCTAAATTTCTCCTACTCAAATTAAAATTTCATTACCAACGACCTCGCCCTTATCAAGTGGCTCAATATTACAAGGCGAAGTTGTTTCCATACAAAAGCATTACGGCTATAAGCCCCTCTTATCCGAGCGGACACTCTTTTCAAGCCCGATTGTTTACCGAACTCCTTGGGAATAAATATCCCGAACATTATGAGTTCTTAAAAAACTTGACACACGATATAATGATTAGTAGAATGTTTTTGGGTTTACACTTTCCAAGCGATAATGACTTTGGGGTGTTTTGCGCAAAAGCAATTGCTCAATCAAAAGAATTTACGACCAAATATGGACTATGAGTTTTTAGTTACCCCAATGGGTAAACCCCGTATGACGCAACGGGACAAATGGCTAAAGCCACCCCGAACCCCGATACTTAAATATCGCCTTGTGAAGCAAGGAATTGAAGCATACGCTTTAATGCACAAATTTGTGTTAAAAGACGATGTAAATGTTATATTTGTATTGCCAATGCCGAGTTCATGGTCAAACAAAAAGCGTTTGGCGATGAATGGAAAGCCACATCAAGTAAAACCCGACATAGACAATATGTTGAAAGCGGTGTTTGACGTGTTGTGTCCGCAAGGCGACCAAGGTATTCACTCCATAGTGGCAAAAAAAATATGGGGCGAAGAGGGTAAAATAATATTTATTGACAATGACAACAACGAAAATACGGGAAATTGAAAACCTTTTCTCCGCAATAAGCGATACACTCTCGGAGGTCGGTCTTATTCAAACCATTTCTATTTTAAAAAAAGGAAGTCAAGGGGTTCTTTGGAAAAGTGACCTATCATTGGTGGCCAAGGCCGTATGCGAAGCGTATGACATACCAACGGAGGTTCTATTCGGGAAGAGTCGTAAGTACCCAAGGAAATATGCCTTTGCGTGTTGGGTTTACATTTGCTATGTTGACCTAAACTATGGCTTATCGGACTTGAGCGCATACACACACTCATCAATGTCAACTATTAGCAAGGCCAAGCAACTAATAGAAGATTACCCCAACGAAACCACGTTTGACAAAAAAATTCACGAAAAACTACTAACTAGTAGAAAAAACTTGGGTAAGTATTTAGAAAAGAACGATTTCGCGGAAAAAATTTAATAACGAATAAATAAGTAAATATGGAAAATACGACATCATTTGAAACTAATGCGGAGTTCCAAGCGGACTATAACCCGTTACAAGAGAATGTAAAGCAACGACCTTATACGCGACCCAATGTTGAGGTTGTGGATGCGACCCCTATTGCCGAACCTATTTTTACACCCCCAACTTTTGAGGAATTGCAAAGTGGGTTTGATGCACAAAATAGTGGAGGACAAGGTGCTAATATTGACGATAGAAAAGTATGGGGTCAATCCGATGAGGACATGGGTAGCGCGAACCCTTATGTAGAGCAATTGGATAGAAAAGACCAAAAGGCTGCGAGTTCCGCTCTAGCCGATGCCGTACTTGATGGGTATTCTCAATTGAACGGCTTTGGTAACAAGTTGATTCAATTTGACGCAAACAAGATTGAGGACTTGATGCGCAAAGGGGAAATAGACCCCAACATCACTTTGCCAATCAATGGGCAAAACATCGGTATTCTTGACTATGTAAACGAATACAATTCCCAAACCAAGGATGTAATTTCGGTAAGCCCCGAATTTATTGATAAGGTAAGACCCGTATTGATTCGCGTATTGATGAAGCGCGGTATCGGTATGACCGATGAGCAATTGTTGGCTTACTATTTCGGTGTGGACATTTTGACCAAAGGTGCAACTATATATGGTTTGCGTAAACAAAACGCTTCATTGTTGGAAGCATTAAAGGATATGAGTGGCGGTGCGCCCCGTAGTACCCCACCACCAAGTCAACCTACACAACCCACACAACCTACTCAACAATATGAAGAACCCGCACCCCAACCCAAAAGAGAGGCAAAACAAGAGCGTGAGTATGTTGAACCCGAAGAGGTTGTAGTAATAAAAGAAGAGCCAATTCAAGAGGCGATTGTAGTAGACGAGCCAATTAAAAGAAGCCGTCAAAGACGACCCGCACCCCAATTCGGTGATGAAGCCATTTTACAACAAATGGAAGATATTGCCAAGGGTGATGTAAAGCCAAGGGGTAGGAGGAAAAAATAATGAGAGAGCCACTATTGGGTGTTGCCATTGGCCGTAAGGGCGTAGGAAAGTCATGGACAACCGACAAAGTAATAGCCAATTATGTTGCGGGAAACCCCGCAAGTGGTATCTTGGGTCGTAAGGCCCTTATTTTGGATGTAAACGATGAGTACACCCACATTAAAGCAATTGGGTTAAGAGATTTGATAAGGTTTTCGGTTCACCCCGCGGTTGAGGCTCGTAGGGTGCGCCCCTTTCATCCCGATGGTAAAAAAATGACCTTGGATGACTTAGCGCAATCACTAAACATTATTCTAGATACATTTAGTGGTGGGCTATTATTGATTGAAGATATTAACCGATTCGTGAGTGATATGATGCCTCAAGATTTGATGGGGGCTATCGCTACAAACCGCCACCGCGATTTGGACATTATCTTACACTACCAAGGTATCGGTCGTATAGGGCCAAAGGTGTGGCAAAACATCAATTGGTTACGCTTTCACAAAATCACGGAAAGTGCGCAAAGACACCAACGGAAATATGAAGACAAATATGAGTTAATTCGTATAACCGAAATCATGGTGAATAGTCAATACTTTGGTGGCAACGAGCGGTTCTACCAATATGTAGATTGTGAGAATATGAAATTACAAGGAAAGGTAGATGAGAAATTATTTACCGAAGCGTGTAAAGATTATTTAAATGAGAATTATCGAAAAGTAATTAGTCCATTATTGCAAATTCGTGGTGTTGGGTCTAAAAAGAAATACACTCACGATACGGCTATCGCTCACGAGTTGGGTCGATTGAAAAAGATGTACTTAAAGTAAATAGTACGCAAACCCCCATTCTTATTATCTTTTAATAATTAATCGCAAGTAAAATACTACTTGCGATTTTCTTTTATTGTTAACCTCGTAGGTTACTACTAATTTATATAAAATAAATTTGCTTTCGACTTGCGAATGGTCTGTGCCTATGCAAGGAAAAAGAACAAAGAAAATGAACATTGAATCAATCAAAAAACTCGCTTATGGTGTAACCACGATTGTAGTGGGTGTATTAGTAGCCAATCAAATTCAAAAGGCCATTGATAAAGCCCGTGTATCGTCACCGACACAACCTTAATTTATTTTAAACTTTAAAAACACAAAAACAATAATTATGTCTATTCGCAAGTATCTCGCAGACGCACAAAGAAATGCGCACGAGGGTTTCGTAAATGCCGATGGTTTCTTTGACGATGATTTGTCATTCACCGCTTCGGAAGATTTCATGAGTGCAAATGGTGACGTTATGTCCGCCTCTGCACCAACTTCACAACCTTACATCATCAACATCACTAACACTGGTTCTGCCGTGAATAGTTTTGATGTGTTGGGTTCTTATGAGTATATTAGTTCGGCTAACTTCAACACTAGCGGTAACTATGTTACGGGCGCGGTTACTATTTCTAGTGCCATCCCTAACGTGACTTACCAACAGATGTTGTACCAATTCATGAACAACCCGTTCTCTATTGGTTTGACTTATATTCAATCCGCTTCTTCAACTCAATTGTTGGAAACTATTAGCGTTCAAACTAAAGACGCAAATGGTAACTTGGCACAAAAGCCCCTCATCCCCACTATTGACCCTTACCAGCAGCAGTCGACAGTCCTTGCGATGCGGTACGGGTATAGAATCGATGGTTACACCAAATTGATTCTTAACTCGGTATTGGCTTCAACTAGCGTTAAATTGTACTTGTACCCAAGTGACAACATCAATTTGGCTCGTGGATTGGCAGGTAAGGCCGTTTCTCGTGACTACGCAAGTCCTGGAATCGTGCGTTCACAACCCGTTAAATTGGTAGGTTAATTTTAACCAACAACCAAATAGAAAGGGTGGGTGTATTTCGCCCACCCTTTTTTTATTGCTAACAAAATGACTACCGAGGAAAGATTGGATAAACTTGAGGGCCAAACCAAGTGGTTAATGCGACTTCACACTAGCGGTGTGGCATTTGCATTAATTGTCATAGGCGCATACATAATCTATAAAAACAAATGAATTTTTACGAATATATCGCAAAGGCCAACCCCGTAGGGGCTAAATCGGTCATACAACAATTCGGCTATCGTGTCGTAGATGGTAGACGAATGGGTGATAATCTTCGTATGTTGGTCGCGCAAGAAGGTGAACCCGCATTACGAGCAATTGCCGAATTGCACCCCGATAAAGATTTGATTCTTGAGGTGTTCGCCCCCAAAGATGGGGATTGCGGATGCAAAAAGAAAGGCGAATCGTTTTTGGGCGCGGATGCTACACTTACAAGTGCGGTTTTAGGTAACAACCAACAACAAATGCAAAGCGATAGTACGAAACTCGCTATGCAAACCAATGCAATGTTAATCGCTGCTACGATAATCATCGCTGCAGCCATAATCGTATCAAAGAAATGAACCAACAATTATCACCGAAGCAAGTTTATGCTATTACGGCATTAACCATTGATGAGAAGCCAAACGAGGTAGTTCGCATTATCCGTAAGCACGGAGTGATGCTACCCGCAAACCCAACTAAAAAGCAAATTGAAACCGCCTTTGGTAGTTTGTTGCCAAAGAGTGAGCCATTCCGTAACGACTTCGCTAAATTGGCGGGTGGTGTAGCAATGGAAAGTTATTCTAATGCGGTTGGTGACGATTTGCCATCGGGTCGTGGTATAGGCGGAACTAGTTCAAATGTAAACTTGTCAAATATCCCAAATCCTATTACATCAACTTCAAAACCTATTACTACTTCTTCAAAAAAGAGTTTTAAAGATACCGCCTTTGGTGGTTTCCTTTCAAGCGTATTCACGCCCGAAACTATTCAAAGTGGTATTAACACGGGTTTGAATGTTTGGAGTATCAAGCAAACGGGTCAACCCGCTTCAAATGTAGGTTCGGATATTGACTTAGGTCGTGGGGAGTTGAATCAACAACCGCCACAAACAAGAGGTATTAGCACAACCACTATGGTATTGATTGGTGTGGGTGCAATTGCTTTAATTGGTGTAGCCGTTTACTTCTACAAAAAGAAATAATCTATGAGAGCCAAGGTATTAAAATCTTTCTATCCTCTTTCTAATAATAAATTGGGTGGGGTCGAAATTAATAGCATTACGGGTGGCCAAATTAGAGAAGGTCAAATTATAGAGGTTGAAGCCCCTCTTGGGGGTGTAATAAAAGAGGTAAATTATAATGGTAAAAAGTTAATAGTTGGAACGGATGTAGAATTGATTATGGATGCACCACAAAACACGGCAATTACCAAACAACAAAAAGGTAGTTTCTTGTTTTATGGCGCACTTGCCATATTGGGATATATCGTTTATAAAGTCGTAACAACAAAATAATGAGCGAGTTCCAAGATGCACTAGACAATGTGAAAACCTTGAAAAGTCAAGATGCTCACGATACATTCATCCAAAAAACCCGTAGTACCATTAAAGGTAGCGCGGTTGGAGTGGTTGTAGGTCTTATGTATGGTTGGTACTACAAAAAGAACCTTTATGTGACCGCTATTTTAGGTGCGGTTGGTGGAGGTGTAGTGAACTACTTTCTATTTTACAAAGATTGATATGAATATGAAAAAAGAATATTGGATTGGTGGAATAATTTTAGCGGGTGTTGCCCTCTACTTGATTTCCCAAAAGGATGGGGTACTTGATAGTGCGTCAAACAACAAAGGTGAATCATTTGATAATTTTTCGGGTGAGGACGACTCTTATGCGGATATGGCGGTAGAAAATGTGTTTCCGTCAACGCGCACATTAAACTTAAACAACTTAAAAAAATAATACTATGAACAAAACCACTAAAACTGTATTGACCCTTGCCGTAGTTGCGGGTGTACTTTACTTCGTTTTCAAGAAGCCAAAAACCGAGGCTTAATTAGAACGAATCGTTAAGGTTAGGGTGGGTTTTTGCTCACCCTAATTTTTAATTTAAAAAACCTTATTTTTGAAAAGATGAATAATAATAATTTGTTATTGTATGGTGCGGTTGCCGTTGGTGCAATCTTTTTGTACAACCGATACACTAAAAAGCCCCAAGGTCAAGAAGAGCAAGGTGGCGGTGGCGGTGGTGGTGGTTTTGGCCCTATTGGCCCAATGCCTCCTTTGCCTCCAATTCCTCCGATTGTAAATCCCAATCAAGGGCGTGTCATTGATGGGACTTTGTTTAAGAAAGACACTACACCAACCCCCGCTTCAACTTCATCCACAAGTGTGGGTGCGCAATCGGGCGTAGGTGTTAGTAACACGGGCGGTATCGTTCCAATTAGTCAAGGTGGTAGTGCAACCCCTACATATAGCACGGGTAGCGTATCACAATCTCAAATGTCTACGGGCTTGAGCGGTGGTTTGGTATTCAAACCTTTCGATGGTGATATGGGCGGTCTTCGCTTAGAAAACCTTGTTCGCTCTTGGAATAGACCTTAATTAAATGACTATGATAAGCGCAAATCGTCTATGGAAAAGTAGTGGCTCTAATTTGCCATTCAAAGATTGGTTAGAAAGGGAGAAAGCCAAAGGTGAGTTTATACCTAATATTCAAGCACAAGAAGAATTTAACAACGCGGATGGTGGTGAAGATACTGCTATTGCGGATGGAGGCGACTTTTTTAAGAAGAAGATTGAGGTTGGTAGCGTCATTGGAAAAAATCTTCTTATCATAGGAGTTGTAGCCGTAGGCGTGTATTTTTTGTACAAGACATATAAAAACAATGCTTAAAAAGAAGGACATAGTAACCCTACTCGTTGTTGCGGGTGTAGCAATAGTCATCTATTCTAATAGGGGGACTTTGAATCCCGTTAAAGCACCTTTGGATGCCGATAATGGTAACGGAGATGCGATTACGCGAGCATTAAATAAATTGAAAGTTGGTGGTGTGGATGTGAAAGCAACCCCCGAAGAAGTTAGGAAAGCGGTATGAAATATAGAGTAACTACGGATTATGCGCCCCTCACTTTGATTGTGAAAATCACTACGCCAAAAGCGGAAAAGATTCACATTAAGGTGTATGACTCTTCCAACTATGAGAGAAAGTTCACCGAGCGTTGGAAAACGATAAATGGAACGGAAACTTTCCATATTCGTATGCCCCTTACGCCCGATGTGACTATTATCGAAGCATATAGCGATAGATTAGGTCAAGGTGTGAAAAAAGATGACGAAAAATCATTCACCATTGATTCGGTTGTTAAAGCACCACTAGAGCGGAGAATTGACTTGAGCGATATTGGGAACGCGCAAATTCGCAATTTTGTGGACTTTGCACAAAAGTTCTCATTCAATGCGGGGACTTTGGCTACCAACACCACTTACCAAAGTGATGACGGAAACTATTTCATCAACTATGTTAAAACCATCGTTGGTCAAAATGGTCAAGTGTTAACGACACCCGCGCGTATCGGTCGCAAGAGCGGTATGATTCAAGTTTCAAAGACCGCGTTTGATAAGTTCACCATTCCTATGCGAATGGCTATCTTGTTACATGAGTTCTCACATTTTTACCTCAATGAGCGTATTGATGATGAAATGGAAGCGGATTTGAACGGATTGTTAATTTATCTTGGGTTGGGCTACCCAAGGATTGAAGCGTACCAAGCGTTCTTGGAAACCTTTAAGGAAAAGCCCACACAACAAAACAAAGCGCGTTACGACTTGATTAACAAGTTCATTAACGACTTTGAAAAAATGAACATGGTAATACAATAAAGAGATGGCGGTAAACACATGGAATATCGTTCCCGACTACGACCGATGGGGTAGTGACAGTTGGTGGAATTGTGACGAATGGATAGCGTGGCACAAGCGTTTGAAAGCGCATTTCGGTGCGGAACGCGCGAAACTTATTTGGAATTACGCCTACGCTCAAGGTAGTGACTTTTCGGGTCATTGGGATTGCCGAACATTCAATAGCGCATTTCGCTCTTACGCAAGAGCCGAGGGATTAGATACTTATGCAAGTGTTAAGATTCCATTCATACCACAAGTGTTAAATATAGCGGGTAGTGGTATAGAAATACTTGATGACACATCAAATGTTATATCGGGTATAGGAGATAGTATTGCAAGTGTATTTGGAGGCAAGGGTACTACATTAAAAGTAATTATTTATGGAGCATTGGCTTTGTCCTTGGGCTATTTAGGGTATAGGGGTTATGAATTAATTAAAAGCAAATGACCGATAATACAAAAAAGATATTGACCTATGTATCGCTAGGATTAGTGGTAGGAATAGTTAGTGCCGTTGCTTATCGCAAGTACAAAAGTAGTAAAGGGGCATACACTTCAAATGCAAAAACCGATAATTTGGATGCGGAAATGGAAACCTTGATTAAAAAGATTTCGGAGGAAAAGAAATGAAAGTCAATAAATACATATACCCCCTCATTGGAGTTGCTATAGCGGGAGGCATTTTGATGTTGTCAATTAAAAGCAAAAAGGGCGATGATAACGCCCCCGTAGAACCTACGCCCGAAGAATCACTTCGTCAAAATGATAGTGGTAGAGTTACTAATGCAAAACAAAAGATTAGTGCTATGAAAGCGGGTTTAAATGTTTTTAAACCAACAACGATTAGGGTTTTGAAAAGTGATGGGTCTTTAGGCAATACTTATAATGTCCGACAAGGCAAGTTGTATTCAAAAGAATATGTAAAAGGGGTAAGAAAAGATGGATATATTATAGTTCGCGATGAAGAGGTTGGAGGCAATTTTTTTGGCTTCGGTAGTTTTGAATCGGATGTACTTATTAACCCTTATTTTGTAATAGCAATATAAAATTATGAAAATGAAAATAGATAAGAATACAAAATATGCTTTATACTTTGGTGGGGCTTTACTTGCCACATACATCGTAATCAAACTTGTTCAAAATAGCAAGGGTGGCGATGGTACACCGACCCCCGAAAAAGAAGTGGTTTATACCGATAAGTATTTGGCAACTTTGCCGTTGGGTGTAGAAGGTTTGACTTGGGGTTCAAAAATCCCAAGCAAATATTTACCATCGTTTGATGCTATTGCAAGTGCAAAAACCGATAGCGCATTCAAAGCAAAAGTGGCAAGGGTACAAACCTTGTTAAATCAACGAATTGCTTCATTAGGTGGTGGTTATCCAAAAATAACTACCGATGGATTAGCGGGGCAAGAAACCACTAAAGCGATGCTATATGTAGCGAGTAACTATGGCAAATTGGATTTGTTGCCATTGACTAAAACTACGGATATTGATAAATGGTTGACTTTCTTCAATGTGAAGGACACGAACACTAACCCAAACACAAACAAATTCCCTTGGGAAGGCTAATAAAAAAAACAAAATGGAAATTGATGTATTTTACCAAAACGATGATATGTCGTTCGGATTTACGGGTAGCGAAGCACCACGAACCGATGAATATGCGTTCTCAAAGAAGGCCGATTATGGTTTTCCCGATGTAGATTATTCTTACGCTACGGGTCGTGAAGGCGATGTAGAAAAGTGGTGGCCGTTAACGGATGCCGATAAAAAAGATTGCAAAGTGTTGGAGAGTAAAATTTCCGCGTTAGAGCGTACTATTTCCACGGAAGAAAAGAATATGTCTACCTACAAAGCGGGTGACAAGCGTGTTAAGCAAGAATACTTAAACCTTTACAAAAAGCGTTTGGACTTTTTCAAGAACGCATACAATGATGCGGGATGTGAACTTGCCAAAACCGAAAAGGAGAATAGCGAGTTCAATAAGTTGTTAGAAGGCGTTACGGGTAGCACCGATACTAGCAAAACGGGTACTTACGCCCTTGTTATTGGCGGGGTATTGGTCGTTGGTCTTGTAGGGTTCTTGATGTATAGAAAATTCAAAAAATAAGCCATGAGATTAACTTGGACAAATAGTGAATGGGACAACTTTAGCGGTGTCGCTTCAAAGGATAACTTAATAATGTTGGAAGCGGGTGATGACTTTTTGAGCGCAACGGGTGACAATACAATTATAGATGACAAAACACTAAAAAGTCGTTTTAGAAATCTTAATCCTCTTTCGGCAAAAAACAAAAAGTGGGAAATACTTACCGAACCTACAACTTCAATGCAAACAAATGCTAAATCATATTATAATGGGATATTTAAGTATGATGCAAAAACATCGTTGGATGTGTTAAATTCATTATTGGAAAAAGCAAATTATGAATTAGGTCAATGGCAAAATAATGAGAATAGTGGTCAAAACTCAATACGCTATTCAAACTCACTTGATGCTTCGGAAATAAACACTCTACAACAAGCGGGTAAGGCAAAAGCAAACATCCGTGCATTAAATCAAAATATAATTCCCGAACTACAAACCGCTATTGCTAAAGCGGTTGCTTTAAAAGAAAAAGCGGATGCGGATGCAAAAGCGAAAGCCCAAGCCGATGCCGATGCAAAAGCCGAAGCCGAAAGAATTGCCAAAATGAAATCGTTGAACGACCAACTCATAAACGCTAAAACGCCCGAAGAAAAAAAATCGGTACAAGCGCAAATTGATGCGTTGGCGGGTACGATTACCAAAGGGGGTTCAAAATACCTCACCTATGGTATTATTGGGCTTGTAGTGGTTGTAGGTGCATATATGCTATTTAAAAAGAACAACTAATGGTAGACCAATTTGAATCATTTTTCCAAAGCACGGGTGTTGACGAAGAAAAGTTCAACCAAGATGTAGCCAAAGCCAAAAGTTTTGGATTGAAATTCCAAGAAACCTTTCAACCCGAATTTGGGAGTGCGGTTGAGGAAATGAAAATGCGTAGTGAGCGTTTGAACGCCAAACAACCCGTTGTGTTGGGTATTCCCAACTCATTTACTTATTATTTCATCGTGGTGGGGTTGACATACCTTGCCTATAACTTAATTACCGACTAATGAAAGCGAACAAGGTTTTATTAATTACGGGTGCATCACTTGCGGGTGTCGCCCTTGCACGATATATCTATCGTAATGTCCTACTTGCAAACCAATGGGATTATTCCGTAGATGGATTTGTATTGACCCAAGTTACCCCACAAGCAAAAGGTGTGGTGTACTTGACTTTCATTAATAAGAGCAACTTTAAAGCGGTCATTAAGGATTTGGATATTAAGGTGTTCTCATCAAATGCTCAAATCGGTTCAATTACCGAACCACAAGAAACCACTATTGAGGCGAACGGAAAGTCACGCGTTAAGATGACAATAACTTTTGACCCCAAGGCGGTTTTCAATAATTGGAAAACTTTGGTAGCAAGTGCATTGACTACAAAAGATTTGCCATTGGACTTTGTTGGAACTTTCAAGGTTAAAACCTTGTTTGGGTTTACCTCTATTCCCGTTCGTTTTTCAACTACGGGCAAAGAGTTAAAATCGCTATACGATACATACTACGGATAATCTATATTTGTAGTAAATATCAAATTATATGTTAGGAGAAATATTCGGAGTAAAAATTGCAAAAGACTTTATCAAGGGCATCAAGTCAATTGCGACCACACAAAATGTTGAGTACACAAATGTTCAAATTCGTTTGACGTTTAGTGGGATTGAAGAGTCGCCAATTAAGTTTCAAAAGTGCTTTAATTGGCAACCCGACGGGGAAGTTACTTATAGACGCATCATGAATATCAACATGGATTTGTTGGGTCAAGAAGCGATGGTGACACCCGTAATTCTACAAAGCATGGTTAAACAATGCCGAGAATTAGAAATAGACGCGGAAAAGTTTAGCGTGTATCTCTTTGCCAAGGACGAACAAATAGGTGTTGCGATATATGATGGTGGTACTAATAAAAGAGTATGCCCTATCGCAAAACTATTTGAATAATGACACAAGTAACCAAAACACTCGCGGGAAACATAGAGGTATTAAGTGCCAACGGATTATCAACTTTCGTTGACGATACCGATGGTCTATTAAAATTAAAAGATACCAATGGTGTCGTACAACCTATAACCGACTATACGGGCGGTGGTGGAGGTGGTGGCGTAGATGGTTCTTTACGGACTTTCAATTGCCAACCTTTAACCTCTTCGCTCACTTGTATTAGCGATAGTTGTGGGAATATTAGCCCATTACAATTATCTACTTGCTTTATAACCAACAAGGGCAATAATAATTGTCTTACAAATACCGCGTTTGGAGAATTTGCATTATCCGCAAATACGACGGGTTCGGGATTGACCGCATTTGGGTATTACTCATTGAATTGCAATACCACCGCTTTTAATAATTCCGCGTTTGGTACATCTACATTGATGTGTAATACAACGGGAACTCAAAACGTGGGATTTGGGTTTGCGTCACTATGTAATAATTCAACGGGTCAAGACAATACTGCGGTTGGTTCACAAACACTTCGACAAAATACTACCTCAAGTTATAATACCGCTATAGGTTCTCACGTTTTGAGGGCCTCTATTACTGGCTGTAGAAATACGGGCGTAGGAGCGCAAAACTTACGCAATAACACTACGGGGTGTAATAATTTCGCGGGTGGCTCACAAGCCATATTTTGTAACTCAATAGGTAGTAATAATACCGCTGTTGGTACACAATCACTATTCTTTAACACCGCTTCTTGTAATAGTGCGGTTGGGTATCGTGCAATGTATTGCAATACGACGGGGATTAATAACACCGCCGTTGGTACTAACTCGTTGTATAGAAATACTACGGGTTGTGGATTGAGTGCATTTGGTAATGATGCTTTAAAGTGCAATAGTACGGGTAGTAATAATACCGCTATCGGTGTAAATTCTTTATTTTCAAATACCACGGGTGGTGGTAATACCGCTATTGGTAATGACACTTTGAAATTTAATACGACAGGTAATCAAAATAGTGCTTTTGGATGTAGAGCATTAGAAGCGACATCAAGTGGCTCTTATAATGTTGCCTTTGGTAATGCTGCACTTTTGTGTAATATCACGGGAGCATTTAATACGGCAATTGGAATAAGTTCATTGCCATTAAATAGGACGGGAAATAGCAATGTTGCTGTTGGGGCTTCGGCGATTGAAAATAATTTTTGTGGCAATGACAATGTGGGATTAGGCACATCAGCATTACGATTTAATATTTGCGGATGTAGCAACACGGGAGTGGGTACAGATGCTTTATATGGGCTTACAACGGGTAATAGCAATGTTGCGATAGGTCGCTCATCAATGATTAATACGGTAACGGGTTCAAATAACACCGCAATTGGTACTCAATCTTTGTTTGCAACAACAACCGCATCTTGTAACACCGCCGTTGGTTATCAAGCGGGATATTCAAACACAACCGCCGTTAACAACTCATTCTTCGGTTCTAATGCGGGTCGTACAAATACCACGGGTGGTGGTAACACCGCTATTGGTACTTGTGCCTTTAATTTGAACTCTACGGGAACGGGTAATACGGCATTGGGTTACATCGCGCTTCAAAACAATACCAACTCGAATAACACGGGTCTAGGTTATCGCTCTCTTATTTGTAACACAAGTGGTTCGCAAAATACGGGTGTTGGTGTGGATGCTCTTTTTGGCAACACAACGGCAACGGGTAGTGTGGCCGTCGGGTATCAAGCGTTGAATTTTAATAACGCGGACTACATTACGGCCGTAGGGTATCAAGCGGGATTTAACAATACTATTGGAACAAGTAATGCTTTTGTTGGAAACCAAGCGGGATTTAGTAATTGTTTGGGTAGCGGGAATACGGCAATTGGGACTTGTGCTTTAAGAGCAAATACTACGGGAAATAATAATATTGCGATTGGTGTTAATGCTCTTTCGGGTAATACTATGGGTTATAACCATATAGCAATTGGAAATTCTGCTTTAAGTAATACTAATACACAACAAGCAAATATAGCCATCGGTCACGAATCAATGTTCAGTAATACTGATGGACAATTTAATAACGCTATAGGTGATGATTCTTTAAGGGCAAATACAACAGGTGAATTTAATAATGTATTGGGACGTTTTGCAATGTTGGGCAATACAACGGGAAGTTTTAACGTGGCATTAGGTGAACAAGCACTTAGTGGAAACACAACGGGAAATTCAAATAGTGCTTTGGGTGTTGAAACTTCATCTAACAATTTTTGTGGTTCAACTATTTTAGGTAGAGGAGCAACTGCAACCGCTTCCAACCAATTTGTAGTCGGTAGTTCAACAACAAACGCGGGTAGCGTAGTATCACAAGTCAACACCTCTACAAAGTATTGGGAGGTCGTTATTAATGGAGTAACACAAAAAGTATTATTAGCATAAAAAAAATAACTAAATTAGCAATATGACAATTTTTACTTGGGTAGTAGATACCCTTTGGACACAAACAATTGATGGGAACACCGATTATGTAGTAATCGCTTCTTACAATGTAACGGGAGTTGATGGTGCTTACACCTCATCTCTTTCTAATACCGCGCAATTCTCAACCGCGAGTGTTTCTCCTTTCATCCCTTACGAAGATTTGACTAATGACATCGTTATTGGTTGGATTAAGCAAGAGTTGGGTGAAAACGGAATTATCTCCATTGAAGCGTGTATTCAAGGACAAATTAATTCTCAAATCAATCCCCCCGTGTCGCCTCAAGTGACACCTTTGCCTTGGAGTTAATATAACGCCATCTTGACTTTGGTGAAATAACACCAAATAACCAACCTTAGCCAATAATTTATATGCGACAATCGCCCACCTTGTGAAAACATTGTGGGTTTTGTTGTTTTATATTCTCAAATACTACTTGCACACTTTCTAACTTATTCATAACTTGCGACATCAAATGTTTCAAATATGAATATTATCTTTCAAATTGATGGGGGATTGGGTAAGTGCATTATGGCTACGGCCGTTTGCGAAACAATCAAAAGACACCACCCCGAAGCACGACTAATTGTCGTTAGTGGCTATCCAGAGGCGTTTATTAACAACCCTTGGGTTGATAGAACTTACGCTTTCGGGCAACAACAATACTTTTACGAAGAGTTTATTGCCAACCAAGAGGTTAAGGTTCACGCCCACAACCCTTATTTGGAAACGGCTCACATTCAACGTAGCGAACACTTGCTCAAAACTTGGGCTAAGATGTTCGGCTATCAATACAATGGTGAGTACCCACAACTTTACTTTACCAATCGCGAAAAGGAGTTCTTTGCTCAAAAGTGGGCTTCGGATAGACCCATTATGGTTATTCAAACCAATGGAGGTGCGCCTAATCAAGAAACAAAGTATTCATGGGCAAGAGATATTCCACAAGCGACCGCCCAAAAGGTAGTTGACCATTTTGCCAAAGATTATTTGATTTGCCATATTCGTAGAGATGACCAACCCGCATTGAATAATACTATTCAAGTGTCGGATAATTTCCGTTCTCTTTGCGTATTGTTGATGGTATCTCAAAAGAGGTTATTGATTGATTCATTCGCTCAACACGCTTGTGCTGCGCTTCATTTACCATCCGTGGTTTGTTGGATAGGCAATAGCGAGGGGTGCTTCGGTTATGATACTCATACCAACATCAAATCTAACCCTTGGACAAAGAAACCCGAATTGAGAAACGCTTACCTTGGGTTGTTTGACATTAGCGGAAACCCGCTTGAAATTCCCTACAACAATGAATCTGAGATATTCGATGCGGATGTTTTGATTGAGGCCGTAGAAAAATTGTAATTTATGGTAGAAGAAATTTTTTTTAATTCGAGCCTACCCCGAAGTGGGTCGACTTTGATTCAAAACATCCTTGGAACAAGAGATGATATGTACGTTACGCCTACGGATGGCACATTGGAGTTAGTATATTCATCCCGCGCAACATATTCGGAAAGCCCCGAATTTAAAGCCCAAGATGCGGAGTTAATGCGCAAAGGATTTGCGCGATTTTGCCACGATGGTATTTACGGATGGTATAATGCGGTTACGGACAAAAAGTATGTCGTTTCAAAGAGTAGAGGTTGGGGCATATACCGCCCATTCCTTGAAACTTTTGTAGAAAATCCGAAAGTGATTTGCATGGTTCGTGACCTACGCGATGTATTTAATTCATACGAGAAGATTTTCCGTAAAAACCCCGACAAGCATGACAATATTGTTAATCACGCGAACATGACGGGTACAAGTACACCCAAGCGAATTGACATATGGGCAAATAGCCAACCTATTGGTCTTGCCATTGAACGATTGGCGGAGATTATACGCCAAGGATACGATAGTAAAATATTGTTCGTTAAATACGAGGATTTGTGTTTACGCCCCGAAAACGAGTTGTACCGAATTGAGGAATTTTTAGGTATTCCGCATTTTAAATATGACTTTGATAATATCCCTCAAATCACGCAAGAAGACGACCAAGCGTACGGCATAGCGGGGTTACATACGATTCGCCATAAGGTTGAGCCATTGATTAGCGATGCGAAGCAAGTGTTGGGTCGCGATGTGACGAATTGGATTTTTGATAATTACCGATGGTTTTACGATTATTTTAGATACTCAAAATGATAACATTAGAAAATAAAGTGGTGTTGGTTCGTTTCAATATGGACTACCCCGAAAATTCGCCAAAGAGATGGCGCGTAATAGTAGGTGAGATAAAACCCGCCTATGATGGTGAACACAATTTTGAAAAAATGGAGGAGGGCGAAGTGTTTGCCGTAGACCATTTTAACGCTATGTGTTCGGTAAGTAGTTGGAGTGGTATAGTTCCTAGTGGACTTTACAATCACCATATGTTGTTAAAGGGAGAGCATTTTGATGTTCGCCAAAACGAAAATGGTGAAATTATAGCCATCGTTGGTACTATCGTAGAAGAAGCGAAAGTAGAAGCCACCGAAGCGGTTACGCCCGTTAATCCCGAAACCGAATTAGACGCGGAATGATAATTGTGTTCTTCGGGCAACCCACAAGTGGGAAAACCACATTGTGCAAAGCATTTTTCTCTTGGATAAGAACCAAGAGCAATTTCCCCGTGCGTACACACTACATTGATGGCGATAAGTTGCGTTTAATCTTTCAAAACAAAAGTTACACACGCGAGGGTAGGATGCAAAACCTTACCCTTGCGAGTAATATTGCTAAATACGAAAAGTCGTTGAATGACATTGTTGTTATGGCTTTCGTATATCCCTACAAAGAAGCGAGAGAGCATTTAAGGTCGTTGGGTGAGAATGTTATCTTTATCTATTTACATTACGACAAAGCGGAAAATCGTGGTCGTGAGAAATTTTGGGTAGAGGACTTTGAAGAACCCATTGGCGAAGAGAATGTTTACTCCATCAATACGGGGGATAAAAATGAGGAGGTGTGTTTGCGGGAAGTTGTTGAAATATATAAGTCAAATATTAAATATATAAAGAGATGAATAAGAAATATGCCCTATTCGTAGGAAGATACCAAATGCCCCATATGGGTCATCGGTATTTATTTGAAACTAAAATCAATCAAGGTATTCCCGTATTGGTAGCGGTAAGGGATGTACCCGTAGATGAGAAAAACCCTTTTACGTCCGAAGAGGTGGTGCAAATGCTTAATAAAGAGTTCTTTGACCATTTATCAAACGGAATGATGCGCATTATGATTATCCCCGACATTATGGCTATTTGCTATGGTCGCGAGGTGGGGTATTCTATCGAGCATATCGAAGCCCCCGAAGAGATAAAAGCCATATCCGCAACGGAATTACGCAAACAAGCGGGGTTGTGAAAAGAGCCATTTACAAAACCATTACCTATCGTTTGATAGGTAGTGTTTCTACATTTGCCATCACTTATATTTTCACGGGCGAGATTAAAACTAGCGCAATGGTGGGGATGTCCGAACTTTTATGGAAACCCATTTTGTACCTAGCGCATGAGTTATTATGGCAAAAAGTACCCAAATAGGGTAGTATTGTTTAATCAATGGAATAGTATATTTTTGTGATAACTTTATGTTATTGCTTAATAGAACTATGACTATTCGTAAGGAGGCCGATTTTAGTACCGCAACTTTGTGGACTTGGTTTTTAAGGGTAATGATGGGCGTTGTATCATTTTTATTGATTTCGCTATATCAAGATTTGAAAAGTTTGATGGTTAACATCAACGAAATGAAAGTCATGATGGCGCAACAAGGAAAGGATATTGAATACCTAAAAGAGGGGTATTCGGACTTTAAGCAAGAAACACGAGGTAAATTAACAAAATTGGAGGAAAAAAATTAATGGCTAACGAGAATAATAGCAATGTTGACAAGGCGGAAAAAATTGCTAACACCGCACAAAAAGTTTCGGCTTACGGGCCAATAGTAGGGCAAATACTTGCCACTCTAGGAAGCACCGCGGTTGGTGTTTATAGTGCTAAACAACAAACTCAACTACAAGAGAAGTTGGGTTTGCTCACTATTGAAGAGCAACGCAAATTGAACGAGCAATTGCTCAAGACACAAGACAAACAAGCCAAACTTGCATTGATTGAAAATGCGATTAAGCAAAAGGAAAAAAGCAAACGCTTACCCCTTTACATTGGGTTGGGCGTATTTGTGTTGGTGCTTGGTGTTGCGACTTTCGTATTAATTAGGCGTAAAAAAGCGTAAAATGAATATCCCACAAAACGTAAAAGAGGGCTTATTGATAGTCGGCATTGTTGCCGTGGGTTTGTTTTTTCTATTGCCCCGTAACAAAAAGGGCGTAGGAAGCCCCAAGGTAGCCGACAATGGCAAACTCAAAAATATGGATAACGCCAAAGTGGTGTTGGATGCGTATTTGAATGCGATGGAAGCGGGAGAAAAGAAAGCGGAGTTGGATAAGTTGAACTCCATCTTTGCCGAAGAGTATGGGCTACGGGTTTTCAAGACCAAAAATGGTAAGTTTGTTGCCCGAACTACCGATGGCACGGATGTATTAATGACCAAATAATGCCTACTAGTATTGCGCCTATCGTCACAACCCAAGCAACACCTATCGTAAGCGTTACGGGGGCGAGTGGTACGTCTTATGCGGAAATACAAGCGAGTATCGGTACATCGTTCAACTACCTAGTAAAGAACATATACCAAAAAGCATCAAGTTTTTCGCAATTGCTACAACCCGTTAAATTGAGAAAGTTTAACAAGTATGGGGATAAGCACGAAATGAACCTACAAATGATGATTGACCCATATCAAGAACAATCATCTTTGAATCAATCGTTAATGGGGCTTGACTATATCTTTGATAGTAACAATGCGTACTTTGCATCTATTGAGGGCAATACAAGTGTGAACTATCGAATTGATGTGGAAACATTCGGTCAAAACGATTTAATGGCGGGTCAAACCAACTTTGATGACATAGAGTTCCTCCAAGATTATATTAATGATTTTTAATTATCTTTGAACAAACAAACAAATAAAAAAATAAAACTATAAATTATGGCTATTCAAATTAACAAACCATTAGTAACCCAAGAGGGTTTTGCCGTCACGGAGTGTTTCGGATTTCTATCTATCTATCTAATTGGCGACCAGTGGGTTAACATCGCTTACTACAAGAGCGAAGCGGATTATTTGGCGGGTAAGCAATCTTTGAACATTCAAGAGTTGCCATCACGTTGCGGATTGACTATTAGTGCGGAAACCTTTTGGGGAACTCAATTGGCGACCGACATCACCAACCAATGTATCGCTCAAATTGAAGCGGTTATCGGTACGGGAACTTGTACCATCGTAACTTTAGAACCTTAATACCATGCCCGTTAATACGCTCCAAGGACTTAATGCCGAAACCATTACCCCCGATGACAATAACAATATCACCTTGGGTGGTTTGCCTATTGAGGGACTTGACAATGGGGTTTGTCCGTATGTAGGAACTACGGGCAATTTAAAGGTAACTATGGTAAGTGGTCAAATCGTGACATTTACCAATGTTCAAGGTGGAACATTCATGCCCATACAAATTAAAAAGTTATGGTCAACGGACACCACCGCATCTAATTTTATTGCGGTTTATTAAAAAACAATTATGCCCATAGGACTTGCATTTATCAACGCGATTGGGTTTCAACAAAATTTTGGTGGGGGGTTGCCCGACAATGTACTATTGTGGAGTAACTCACCTACCGATTTTTTCATTATTGAGGCGAGTGGGGGATTCATCCTTATCTCGTAATATGTTATTAGTTGTTCACGGGGCAAAGAGTTGCCCAACCTAAATTTGAAATTAACTAACGATGGCAAATAAAACTATTGCGGGATTATCATCATTATCCTCCGCCTATATAAAATCATGTTACTTACTACCCGTATGGGATAGCGATGCAAACATTACTAAAAATGCTTGTATAGGGGACTTTGTAAGTTCCCAAACTCCGTATGAATATGGTACGGGAACTTGCTCGGCTCAATTAAGGGGTACGGGTAATATTGCATTGGGGAATTTTTCTAATATTGGTGGTGGTTGCGCAAATAGCGTTCTAGTGCCATTTAGTAGTATTTCGGGTGGTGAATCTAACCAAATTACTTGTGGTTTTAACCATTTTATTGGTGGCGGTTGTAACAATACAATTTCTCAAGTTAGCAATGCGGGAAGAAAAGCGAGTGTTATTGGCGGTGGTATGGCTAACACAATTTGCGGTGGTAATGCGGGGCCAAGTGTAATTGGTGGTGGTTATTTAAATAAATTGTCGTTTAGTGCTTACACATTTATTGGTGCGGGATATTGTAATGTTGGTATTTGTAGCGGAAGTAGTTTCTTAGGTGGGGGGGATTTGAATACATTAACAAGTTCTAATTACTCGGTTGTTGTTGGTGGTAGTACCAATACTATAAGTAGTTGCTATTCAATTATTGGTGGTGGTCAATTAAATAACAATACGGGGAAATGGGGTTCTATTATTGGAGGAGGTTGTAATATAGTTAGTAATACTGCGGGTGTTGTCGGTGGTGGTTTTCGTAACAATAATTCGGGAGGATATTCCACTATTTCGGGAGGATATTTAAATACAAGTAGTAATCAATATGTTTTTGTAGGTGCGGGATGTTGTAATACCGCAAGTGGTAATAATTCTATTGTTGTTGGTGGTTCATCGAATAGGGCTTGTGGTGCTTGTTCCATAGTAGGTGGTGGTCAACTTAACCAAGCCATCGGTGCATTTAGTTCGGTAGTTGGCGGTTTTTCAAATTGCGCGAATCTTTCTAATTCATTTGTTGGTGGGGGTCGGAATAATAGGGCAAGTGAGGTTTGTACGTTCGTAGGTGGGGGTGCAGAAAATACGGCTAATACTTGTGGTAGTGCAATTTTAGGAGGTCAAAAAAATACGGCATCGGGTAGTTGGTCAACTATAAGTGGTGGCTATGGTAATAGTATATCTAACGCGGGTACTTTTTCAAGTGTCGTTTCGGGATTTAATAACCAAAGTTGTTCTACTACTTCATTCATTGGTTCGGGACAATCCAATATTACAACGGGAGGTTTATCGTTTATTGGTAGTGGTCAAAACAATAGAGCGTGTGGTTGTGCATCATTAGTAGTAGGTGGTTGTAGTAACATTGGTAGTGGAGATTTTGCATCCTTAGTAGGTGGTTTTGTTAACTGCGCTACGGGAGTTTTCTCAAGCGTTGTTGGTGGTTGCGCAAACCTATCTAGTGGTATCTCCTCGTTTGTAGGTGGGGGTAATGGAAATAATGCTTTAGGAGTATGTTCTTTTGTTGGAGGTGGTGCGTGTAATAAGGCTTGTGTTGGAAAAGGAAATGTTGTTGTTGGTGGTGAAATTAACACGGCATCTTCGGATTATTTTTCAGCCGTAGTTGGTGGTCGTAATAACACCTCAAGTGGAAGATATGGCTTAGTTGGTGCGGGTACGAATAACACCGCAAGTGGATATGCTAATTTTATTGGTGGTGGAAAATCTAATGTGTCAAGCACTTGTTATTCCGCAATTTCTGGTGGTTTACAAAATACGGTAAGTGCGCAATATTCTTTTGTTGGTGGAGGTCAAGGAAACACGGCAAGTGGTTACTTTTCAATTATTGGTGGAGGTCAAAGTAACCGAGCGTGTTGTTCTTGGACATCCGTTCTTGGAGGTTGTGGTAACTGCGCCACGGGCATTTTTTCAAACGTAGTAGGTGGTTGCGCTAACCGAGCAACGGGTTATGCAAGTAGCGTAGTTAATGGTGGTAGTAGTACCGCGAGTGGTACTCGTTCTTTTATTGGAGGTGGTTTTTCTAATCAAGCAACTTGTGATTATTCAATTGTTGTTGGGGGTACGCAAAACGTATCTTGTGGTCTTCTTTCGTTTGTAGGTTCTGGGGCATCAATAACCGCAAGTGGTGATTATTCATTTGTTGGTACGGGTTCAGTCAATTCCGCGACCGCACTAGATAGCATTATTGTAGGAGGTAGGTGTTCAATAAATTGTGGATGTCATTCATCTATAGTTGGCGGTCAAGGTCATGTATTATCGGGTAATTATTCGTTTATAGGCGGTGGTTTGACAAACAAAGCCACAAACATTTATAGTGCGGTTGTAGCGGGACAAAATAATTGCGTATCGGGAACAAGATGTGGTAGTGTAATTGTTGGTGGTGTTTCAAATAAAACTACAAACTCTTTATATGCATTTATAGGAGGTGGTGTGGGTAATATTATTTGCAACGGATATGATGATGGCAATCAACAAGGAATTACAATTGTAGGTGGATTAAGTAACCTTGTAGATGGTAGTATTACTACTCAACAAGGTGCGTTTATAGGAGGAGGTATTTCTAACCGAATTTGTGGTGATGCAAGATTTGCGTCTTTTATTTTAGGTGGTAGTTGTAATATTGTAAGTGGTTATAATTCGGGAGTTGGTGGTGGTTGTTGCAATTGCGCCATTGGTGTTGGTTTTGACCCTTCTGCGGGAAGTTTTATTTTTGCGGGTAAATGCAACAAAACAACAAATCAATCAAACATTTTTGCGGGACAATTAAATAACACAACTCGTCCAAATGCATTTATTGGTGCGGGTTGTCAAAATACTGTTAGTGGTGATAACTCCGTAGTAGTAGGTGGTGTATTAAACATCGCAAGTGGTTATTGCTCAATTATAGGTGGGGGTCAAAGTAACCAAGCAAGTAATGATTGGACATCTGTTCTTGGTGGTTGTGCGAATTGCTCCACGGGGGTTTTCTCAATGGTCGGAGGCGGTTGTGCAAACTTGTCGAGGAGTTATGCTTCTACAATAAGTGGTGGAGTTGGCAATATTACGTTTAGTGGATATTCCTTCCCAAGTATTGGTGGTGGTTTCAAAAATAGTGCGGAGGGGTTCGCGGTAGTAGGTGGTGGATGTTGTAATTATGCAACTGTGGCTTCAACTATATCGGGTGGTTATTGTAATAAAACAGAATCAGTTGGTAATACTATTGGTGGTGGTATTTTAAATATAATTTGCGGAAATACTAACTATAATTCAACGATTAGTGGTGGTAGTTTTAACTGTATCTGTTGCAATGCTCAATATTCAACTATTGGTGCGGGTAGAGGTAACTTAATTTGCAATAACGCTTGTGGTTCGGGAATTGCATTTGGTTGTCTTAACCAAGTTTTAAACGGATGTTGGGCATCGATATTAGGTGGACGTTGTAACATTGCCACGGGTACATATAGCGGAGTAGTAGCGGGACAAAGCAATTGTGCTACGGGTGATAATTCATTTGTAGGTGGAGGTTCTGATAATAAAGCAACGTGTCGTTTTGCTTTTGTTGGGGGAGGAACTCTTAATACTGCTTCTTGTTGTAGGTCAACTATAGCGGGAGGAAGGGCAAATACTGCTTCAAATGATTATACTTCAGTTTTAGGAGGAGGCGCAAATAATGCTACGGGTCAAATCAGTACTATAGGAGGAGGGTATGCAAATACCGCAAGTGGTTGCTATGGGTCGGTATTTGCGGGTGTTGCTAACATAGCGAGTAATGGAGATACAATTGTTGCGGGAGGAAGAGGAAATTCTGCATTGGGTTGCCAATCAGCAGTTTTGGGGGGTTTTTCAAACATTACTTGTTGCGGTAGGTCAGTAGTTGTTGGCGGTGCTTTTAACTGCGCTATTTCATTATATAGTGGTATAGTAAGTGGATTTTCTAACTGCGCGGGTAATACGGGGGCATTCATTGGGGGTGGTACAAATAACTGCGCCACGGGTGCTTATTCATCCGTATTGGGTGGATGTGGTAATACATCATCGGGATGCTACTCGGCAATTTTAGGGGGTTGTGGTAACACGGCATCCGCATATAGTTCATCCGCATTAGGTGGTTATGGTAACTGCGCAACATCTTGTTTCTCTTCGACCATTGGTATTAATGCTTATTCTTATCTTTATGCTCAAAACGCTTTATCTAGTGGTCAATTTAGCATTGTAGGTGACTCTCAAACTTCTACGCTTATTAGTAGAAGGGCGGGTGCATCAATTGTATCGGGAGGCACATTCACTCTCTCGTTGGATGGAACGGGTACTACCAACTTGATTATTCCTCCTACGGCTAAAACATGGGCTATACGGATTCAATATAGTGCGCGTGTTGTAGGCACATCGGGTACAACTACGGGAGTATTGCTCAACGATTCTAAAACTCAAACACAAGAAGTTGGCCTTAAAAATGTTGGTGGAATAACAACAATACTTTCGGGTTCACCAAATAGTGCCATCGCACTTGAGGATGCGGGTATGAGTTCGGCACAAATGGGTTATAGCGTTGGTGCATCGAACGAACTCGTGATGACCTTTACCGCACCCACTTTTGGCGGTGGTGGTAACTTGACTATAAAAGTAGTTGCGACATTAAATATCACGGAGGTACAATAAACTATGCCCACCAAGCAAATCAATATCAATATAACGAATACTCAATCGTTTACAACGCAAATTTCGTTGTTTGGTGGGTTACAAGACCCTAATAGGTATAGCGTTAATGCAAACACGCTATACACTTGGGACACATCATTGGTAAACTTTGGTGCTAACGCCACATTTACGATTCAAGCGAAGCGTAGTGGTGCGCCTACATTCAATACCATCCAAGGTAATATGAATGGCTCATTTGCGGGGCTTGTGTACGGCTTAAACCAATTGAACATGGGTATGTTTTGGTTTGAGGTGATTGGTTCGTTACAAACGATTTATACGAGTTCGGATTATTACGAGTTTGGTAGTTTGGATTTCCCCGTATAAATAAAAAACCACCTTTTTTAAGGGTGGCTTTTTTGCGAAGGAACAGTCCATTCAAAAGAATACTAAATCAATCTAACTCAATGGTTTTACCAATTTTGTTGGTATCATCGGAGCAAATTTACAACTACGATTCCATTTTATCATAGATAGTAACAACTTTTTGCTCTTCTACAACGATTTGGTTATCGTCATCAAGTGAGAGTACCTTACCGCCCTCTACCGCATCGTCATACTTAACCGCCATCTTACCTACATAGTCCTTTGGCAACAACTTTGACAATTGCTTCAAAACAATCTTTTTAACCATCCAAAAGTTCGGGTCTTTTTTCATATTCCAATACAAGTCATTGGGGTTCTTGCCCGAATCAATATGTAGTTGGAGTTCCGTTTTAGACATCACCTTGAATTGTTTAGTGCCATCGGATAAGGTAGCCACTACATACACATAGGTAAGCGTGAACGCATTTCTAATGGGGTCTTTGGGCTTATGTATCAACTTTGGCTCTAATCCCAACTCATACTCAAATTCATCGCCCTCACACACTATCTCCGCGCTTATTGAACGGACAAACCCGCTACGCATCAAAATGGTTACGATACCTTGGTAGCCAATGATGGGTTTGATAGAATCTTTGAAAGGAACAAAATAGAACTCACCCAAAGCATCACTCGGCATTAAGCCTAGTTGAGCGCAAAAGATAATACTAGCAAAAAGCGATGTTGGGTTCTTGACAAACGCTTCCATCATTTTCGGGTTCTTTTTAATCTCGGTCAACACCACTTGTTTGAATTGGGCGGTGTTGATGTTGTGGGATGACAACAAGTCCTTGAATACTTTTTTCTCGTAAGCATCCATTTGGGTGGTCAATAGGGATAGGGTTTCTTTGCTCATTTTTCTATGATTAGTTTTTTCGTTTCTTTTAATAGTCGCTCTTCGGCTAAATCTTCGGGGGTAAACCCGTGCTTATCCATTTTGGCTTCAAGTTGTACCAACTTGTGTTCAATTATGCCCCGCGCTTGTAATTTGGTGTGACGGCTCATAAGTGCCTCAAAATATTCTTGTGCGCTCATTTTAATTTTGCATTATATCGTTCTATGACTTGTTTGTTAAATAATCCCCTACGGATATAGTAGGTCACATAATCCCCAACCTCGATTTGTTTGTAGTCCTTCGGTTGTGTTTGAATTTCCATTAAACTTGAATCGTTGGCGATAGACACCCGATAAAAAAGTTGCCCTTGAGCATTTTGGATTACATACTTTCTTTTTACCTTGCCCAAGTGGGTAGTGATTTCGCCAAAAAACGCATTCACAAGGAATAAAACCGCAAAAAACCCTAGTAGGTAAAGAGTTATTAGAATGATGTTGGATGTAGATATTTGTCGCATATCAATAGTAAATTGGTACAATAGTAGGCAATAACAAAGCACTTGGGCAAGTGTCCACTAAGGGGCAATCCATACATTTTTGTAGCGATGGCGTGGCTTTCCAAGAATCGTTGGCGATAAGCGAAGTCATACCCTCGCGTACTTTCTCAACCCCGCGTTTGTGGAGTTCAATTTTGGTGTCATCAATTATCTCATGGAATATGCGCATATCGCGTGGGTCTTGCGTAGCAAACACCCAAAAGTAAAAGTCAACGGGTTCGCCCAATATCTCTTCGGCAAGAATGGAATAATGCACCCCTTGAATCATAATTTTGTCTTTTTGGGAAAGGAAATCTTGATGCCACCCCATATCGTTCCACTTGTCATCTACCAACCCGCTATACTTTAGGTCAATAATCGCTTTACGCCCGTTCCAATTAACAAGTAAGTCGGCCGTTCCCGACATGGTATCGCTCAACATTCTCCAACCCACCTCAAGAATCTCAATATCAAATTGCTTAATGAGTGCGTTGAACAACTCGGCACTCCCGTAGGCGCGTTCGTAGGCGGAGGAAAGTTTCTCATTGGGTTTGCCCTTGTAAACCAATTCGGGTTCGGGGGGTGTGCCATCGCCATAGGCGGGAAGTCCGCCCGTAGCCACATACTCAAAGTATTGCCCAAGGCGCATAGCATCGCTAGATGGGAAATTTATTTTGTTGACATACTTAGCCTTCAATACAAGTCCGCATTCGCCTCCTTGCTTGTAGTTGGCGTAATCTTTCATCATTGATTGACTAACCTTCAATCCATTGGTTTCCATTCCAAATCGTTTTTTTATTGTTTATGATTTTTTCGGACACCCCCACTACAAGGGTTTCCGTAGTTTCCAAGCGAATATTCATAATCTTGTAGCCCCGTTCCATGTAGGCGGGGTCGTTACAAATATCTTCAAGTTTTGCACGAGCCGATATTTTGTTGGTCGCTTCAATACTTATCGGCTTATCCATATCGTTAAAATAGTAGCGGTATCGTTTCATTTGATAGTATTTTAGGCAATCTCCGTGTTGGTGATAATGGTAAATTTGAATAATGCGTTCGTAATGTTCGTGTTGTCAATAAATAAGGGGGTGGGAGAGCCACCCCACCCCCTATTTTTAACTTAAAAACTACCAACTTGTAACCTCGATGGTAGGTTCGTAGTTTTCAAAAAACTCCTTACCGACAAACTTGATGTGTTGCTTGAGCAACTCAATCGGTAAAGTGTAATTGGTCTTTTCTTGACCATCTCCGTTGTCAACATTCCCAAGAATGAGGGCGTTGTTACAAAAGGTGTGGGGGGTGTTACCAACCATGAAACCACCAACAATGTTGTCCCCTTTAAAGAGGGCCTCTTCGTCAACCCACATGGAGTCACCGAATCGTTGGTTTCTTGGGGGTGCAAAATTCATTGCAACCTCAACCAATTCGCAACCATTACCAATTGCGTCATAAACACCTTGAAGTCCTTGTTGGGCGACCTCTACCTCGTAAATCTCTTGTGAGGCAACATCAATCTTGATGGCCTTCACCTTTAGGGTGGAACTCATATCGTTTGTTTTGTTTTCTAACACGATTCAAAGGTAAAGTTATTTTTGAGAATAACAAGAAAATAAATCAATAACTTTGTGAATGACCATTTCTTTGAGTGAGTTGACGTTTTTGGTCTTGTTTGAACTCCAACATCGTTTTCCCAAACTCATCCATTGCGGGATTGTAATTGTCCTTGGGGAACATTTGGTTAAACCAATCTTCAAAGCGCGGGGCTTCTTGAATTTCAATTTCGGATTGCTTAAAAAAGCGGGCAATTAGGGAGGTTATATTTTTCATAGTTACATTTTGATTGTGAATGGTTCTAGGTCGGGGTGCGTGGTTTGGCAATAGCGCACCAATGAATTGTAAACTTGGATAGCCGTAGAGCGACTATCCGTAGTGGCCACCCCGTTAAAAAACATAAAGAGTTGGTTAATAGAATGGTCGTAAGCACCAAACCCAAAATTCTTTTTGGGGTACTTGGGTACAAACGCGCGGAAAGGGGTTAAAAGTGTGAATGCTTCACCACCTTCGATAAAAGAAATCATCCCGTAGTAATAGCCATTGACCAACAATTCTTTGCCCCCTTCAAATATCTCTCGGTTATCGGACAAAAATGATGCTTTATCGTCTTCGCTCATGGCGGACAAAATTTCCGCCTCTACGAATTTATCGTGGGGGAAAGGGGTGAGTTCAAAAGTTTTTCTATTGCGTTCCATTATCTTTGAAAATAACAATTCAAATATACAACTATTTTACAAATCCGCATCGTTTTCGGAATTTTCTTTGTCATCGTACACTAATTGTTTGTATTCAAACCCCCGTGCGTTCAAATACTCATAAACCTTAACGCGGTTCTCCGTGGTATCGCGGTAATAGATACAATCGGTGCGGTAGGCTTCAAAGTCATTTCCCAACAAAATAGCCAACTCCCCCATCATCTCGTAACACTTGTAGCGAATCCATCGGTAAATGGTTTTTAGGCGGGCATCTTCGCTTTCTATGATTAGGTTGGTGGATTTTTCTCCGCCCTTATAACTTTCATAGATAAAATTCCTACCCAAAACCGCGAGTGACGCAAGGCGCACAACTTTATACTTGGGGTCATTACACTTATCGTAGAGTGATGGCGTGATAATACCAAGGTTGTAGGCAATAACCCAATAGGCACTATTGACATCCGTACCCGTTACCATCCCATAACTATCGTCATATTCGTAGTTAGTTACATTAACGGGCAACTTTTGAGGTAACTCAAGTTTGGGGTCTTTTGACAAAAAGGCTAGTGTGTCGCGCTTCACCGCATTGAATATCCATAGTTGGTTAGGAGGGAAGTTCAATTCGGTCTTAACACGGGATTTGTAGACATACTCCACACCATCGCTAATTACGCTTATCATGTAGTTGGTCTTACGAAAATAAAAGTCCTTTTTGGCTTTCTTTAACTTTTCAACCAACACCAAAGGGTTAGCGTTCTTTTTGAAAATTTGGGTTACGACCTCAAGTGTTTGATTCTTCTTTGTCATCTCTAATTATTTTCAAAGATAACATATTAAAGTAGGTTGTCAAGTGGAATTTTAGATTTCTCCACCGCGTTTGAACTTACTCAAAGCGAGGTTGGTTTGCTCGGTAATTTCTTTCATACGGGCCTTGAACTCCTTTTTATCGTAAATACCCTTATCAAAGAACCTTTCCGCATCATCAATAAGTTTTTGTTGCGTGGCCATAATTTCCTTCACGTTCTCTTGACGTTGGAGTGCTTCGCTTTTTACCTCGGTGGCGGGGGCTTCTTTGGTCTTCGGCCGTTCGCGTAGGCGCATGGATTTCTCCTTTTGCTTCTTGCGCCTCTCTTGCGCCAACTCCTTTTTACGGGCAATAACGCCTTTCAATCGCGCCCTTCTTTGCTCTTGGGTTTCTTTGGGGATTTCTACACCAATACTTTCCTCAAAGGTTTCGGTTGGCTCAATCTCTTGACCACCCGCGTTAAGAACGAATTGCAAAAAATAACTCTCGGCATTACCATCGTCTTGGAAACCTTTTCTCACCATCACACGGCCGTTCCATTCCGCGTTGGAGTCGTTGTCAACAACCTCCCGAATCCCTTCGTAAATTTCGTTTACTTGGGTCGCTTCGTATTGGTAATCTTGTAGGTTGAAAACACCCGTAGAGCCATAAACACCCGCGTTAATATCTACCCGTAGTGGTTGGTTGTCTACAATAGCCCGTAAGTCCACATCCAAATAGTCATCTAGGTCGGCCCACATAATCCCCGTGATGTCACCGATAGGGATAAATAACGGATTGTAATATTGAATGGTGGGGGTGGTCTTGAGCAAGTCGGCTACGAGTTCCCGAATGTCTTTTACCTTAACGTCCCTTGGGTTTAATCCGCGAAAAACGGGCAATACCTCAAGTTTAACGAACTCCATCGTTCGCTTGTCGTCAACATATAACTTTTGCTTTTTGAGTTCTCTTGTCGTGTGTCGTACAAGTTTTTCAAGCAACTTTGTGGCATATTGTCGCTTTCTTTCCGCATTTTCTACCTTTGGTACGGATGGTCTTTTGGGTGTTGGTTTCTTTTTAGCCATAGGGGGAGGGCAAAAGTAATTTACATTTTTTAGTTTCAAAAAATTATTTTCAAAAACACCGCGTCACCCCTTGTAAACATTGGGAAAAATTCATTTAGAGTTGACGACCAACTTGAATTTGGTTGTCAATTGCGGTGACACAAAATAGAACTATGTGAAACTAATTGACACGATTTTAAGCAATAAATACAAAGAACCCATTATATTTGCACCCATAAGTCATTAGGGAGGGCTTCGTTTGAAAACGCAATAAGGAGGGGCAATTGTCCCTCTTTTTGTTTTTGGTTTAAGAAGATTTTTGGAAAAGATAAAGGGAGGCCAAGAACAAATGGCGCAATGTTTACAAGATACCGCCTCCCTAAATCGATGGACGGCAAATATATTGTATTTTGGTTTCTAATTCACCAATCTTGCAACGGATTTTGAAGTTAATATTCATCACATAAAATGATTAAATTTGCTTTATGGGATTTTTTGCAAATCTATTAAACGACCCATTGAAGCCAAGTAACGGGCGGTGGTTATTCGTGGGGGACTCACAAACCAACACAATGGCGACTAACTATGTCAATCAATTGAAAAACTTGGTTGGGTTCACCAACTACAAAATCATTCAAAAGAATGGCGCACCAACAACTTGGATGCTTACCGAACTCAATAAAGAATTGGCCGTTAATCCCAAGTATGACTATGTGGTTATATGGGGTGGGTACAATGATATGTACGGGGGTTTACCGCCCGAAACCGCTAGAGTATCGGCATTCAATAATATCAAAGCGATGGTCACTAAAGTCAAAGGCGGGTTGGGAAGTTTGGGCAAACAACGAAAGGCGATTGTCGTAAACCTTCATTGCGATTCATTGCGTGGTGAGAGTGTCCGCAACAAAGCGAACGAAGCCCAAACGAGTATCTTGTACAAAGACATTTTTCGCACGGGTGCAAACTATGTAGTACCTACCCGTACACTCACGGGTGGTTGCCCTCAAGATTTGGCTACGCTACAAACGAATCGCAAAACCTTTTGTCAAAAGAATGACCCGTTGTGCCACTTGAATCCCGTGGGTAACAAAGCCATCGCCAACAACATATTCCAAAAACTCAAATGGATTTAAGAAACGTGTTCATCGCCCTTGGTGTAGTAGTCGGCATTTACCTTGCTACTACGCTTACCAAAATCAATCCGAAGGGTAGGAGAGTTGCCGTTATTGGCGATTCTCATTCCGCGGGTAAGGGTTGGGGATGGCAAGACACGCTTTCATCAAAGTACAATTTTCAATTGGAAAACCTTGCCGTTACGGGCAAGTCAACTCCTTGGATGGTAGAAACCCTAAAGAAGTTTTATGCGGATGGCAAAACGGCCGACATCGTATTGATTTATGGTGGGGCTAACGATGCTTTCGGACAAACCAAAGAGGCGGACACGATTAAAAACATTCAAACTATGGTGGACATGGTTCGTGACAAAGGCGGTAAAGCAATTGTCCTTGCGGGATTCAATTACGACAAGGCGGTGAAGCCAAATGTAACGGATAATTACTATGGTGGTATTGCGAAGTATATGCGCATTCAAGATTTAATTAGTAAGGACATTCAAAATGCGGTGGTTGTACCGCGTTGGGAAGACGTAACGGCTAAAAGCGTAGGTGGGGATGGTTTTCATTTACCCAAGTCAAGCCAAACGCTATTTGCCAATTATGTAGCAAAAAAGGTATTTATATGAACGCTCAAAATAAAAAGATAATCACCTTTGCGGTGTTGGGGCTTGGAGTCGTGGTTGGGGCAAACCTTGCGGGTTTTCCTCTTATTAGTTTCCGCGGGATGAACCGCAAATGGAGGTACACCAAATACCCATTGATTTGGGATATAGTGTTGAGGGGTGAAGCCAAAACATTTAATGACTACAACTACTACACAAGTGCGGGTTTGAAGTCCAAAATTAACGCCAAAGACACGTTGCCATTCTCGTCCAAATTATTAACGGACATGACGATTGGCGAAGTGATGGGCTATCAAAGTATGTCAAGGTCGGGTAAAGGCCAATTGTGGGCTACGGGGCATTTTCAAGTGATTCCTAGCACTTTACTCGGCATTTATGGCAAAGCAAAATTGAACCTAGATTCTATGTACGATGAACGCAACCAACAAGCGATTGCGGATGCACTCATTGATGAGAAAACCATATTGCGTAAGTATCTTAACAAAGAGATTGAAGATAACGAAGCCAATTTAAAGCGGGCAAGTTTGGACGTGGCGAAGATTTGGTCAAGTGTAGGGATTCCTTATGCAACCAATGGCCGTGCATACAACCAATCGTATTACAAAAGTGATAAGGCAAGTGTGAGTTCCGAAGCGGTACAAGAGGCACTACGCAAACAAAGAAATAGTTAACATGGATATTAAAAAACTTTTACAATCAAAGCAAGTCGTTGCTATCTTGAAGCAACTATGGGCCACCTTGGGTAAGAAGTTGGGTGTAAAAATGCCCGAATTGCCTATTGAAGAGGAAAAAACCCCCAAAGTCACAAAAAAACCCGCAACCAAAAAGGCACGGGTTAAAAAGGTGAACGAGGATTGATTAATCTAACGACTCGGAAAGTTGCAAAGCAATTTCCCGTAGGGTGCGAAGACCCGCAACGTGGATAGCGATTTGTTCGTCTTCCATTGTTGATTTTAAATCCTTGGCGGTATCGTGAATGGATAGCAATGCTTGTGAGAAAGCGTCAAGTAATACTAATTTATAGATTTTCTTTTCGGCCGTTTTAAAAGAATACATAACCGAACTACCAAGAGTCGCTACGCGTCTTTCCGTACATTTAAAGAAATCAAAAACCACACCATCTTTGGTGCAATCATAAAAATCTTCGTTGTTCTCAAATTCATTCCAAATGCGAACGAGTTCTTCGCTAATCTCTTTGGCAATTCTATCGGTGTCCATAGTGTTTGTTTTACGAAACAAAATAATGTTATATATCATTGATACACAATCGTTTTTTAGCAAATGTGCGGTTTTATTTAGTGAATAACAAAATTTTACTCGATTTATGGTTTTGGCGGGCAATTTGATATATTTGCACCTCATCACTATGGTTGGTCGCTCAATACCAACCAAGAAGGGGGCTTGTGTGAAGACAAGCCCTTTTTTTTTATCTTTGAATTATGAAAGTTTACTCTATCAATGAAACCACCAATATTCGCAACAACAATTGGGTCAACAATGGTTTCTTTATCAATAACATATATATCCGCGTTTACGGAAAAAATAAATATTTGGGCAAAGTCATTCAAGTAGTAGATGACTATTGGTTAGCCGAAGACAAAAAAATTGCGGATATGGGCAATGTCAATAATAGGTTGGTTGGTGTAACTCAAGACCCAATTCTTAAAAAGAGCGTTGAGCAAGTCAATGATTCAATTCAACAACTTGCTAAATCCGATAGCAAAGGTCGTAAATACTACAAGTGGTATTTAATCCAACTTGGGGATGGCCTAGGGGGTTTGACAAGTGGTCAAAGAAAGTATGTGCGAGAAGACGTGGTGAGAGTGGTGCGATAGCGTTCACTACATCGTTCGGTAGGTCGTTCGGTAGGTCGTTCACTACATCGTTCGGTGAAAGTGGCAAAAAACATTGATTCCATTGGGCTTATCGTTCGGTACATCATTCGGTAGGTCGTTCACTAAATCGTTCACTACATCGTTCGGTGAGTGCATGAATTTTTCCAAAAATGGAGGGGGCGTTAAAGGTGGTTTTTGGGGCGGTTGTCCGCATTTTATATATACGGCATTGATGATTATATTTGCTTATAAATGAGCCAAATAACCAAATCAAGTCGCACGGACATAGAAGTGCCTTTTGCTAATGGTGTAAGTACCTTTATAGATGTCACCGATGGCATACCAAAATGGAAAGATACCAACGGGTTTATTGAGCCAATAAGCAATTATATATTTTCAACAACCTCATCGGGAGGGCTTTATTCTCAAACGTCACAATCTACACCAATAACAAATACAACTACACCCACATCACTCATTAATGGGGGCGTGGGGTCTTTGTCCGTTCCCGCAAATGGCTTTCAAATAGGAGATTCGTTTGTTGCAAAGTTTTCGGGTATTATATCGTCTTTAAACAACGCGACAATAGAAATTTTTATTAAGTCAAGTGGTATTACTTTGCTAGATACGGGCATAATTAGTTTAGTGACCACCACAAATAAAATATGGGATATGGAAATTGATTTTACCATTCGCAACATTGGTGTAGCGGGAGTTGCAAGTGTGGCAACATCGGGGCGGTTTAACTATAACAAAAACTCAAATAATCTTGCCGAAACTTTTAGTTTCTTTTTTGCCAACTCAACCACTTTTGACACTACCATATCAAACACTTTGGAAATAACCTTACAATGGGGTAGTGCATCTACATCTAATTCGGTAGAAACGGAATTGTTCAATTTATACAAAGTTTATTAATCAATTGTTATTTCCGTAGGTAAAACTCGTTTACCAAAGAAAGTGGTCGTTTACAAACTTCCACTTTTATTTTGTTGTGAGTGGTTGTAGGTTCGTGTTGTCAAATAAAACACACAATGAAAACCACCCCTATGACCACCGAAGAAATCGTTAGAGTAGCCCCAAGCGTAATGCAAATGACCTCTAAGCCCCAATTGTCCGAAAAGTACATTCATGTCCCCACAAGCGTTCTCATAGATGATATGAAGGCCCTTGGTTGGGATGTAGTAGACGCGAAGCAAGTAAGGTGTCGCAACAACGACAATGTACCCTATGTAAAGCATTTGGTGACTTTCCGTAACCCCAATCTTATGATTCGTAGTAAGAATGGTGATGACGTATGTCCCCAACTCCTAATCATCAACTCACACGATGGGTTGTCATCATTTCAATTTAGAGCGGGTATATTCCGTTTAGTATGCTCAAATGGTCTTGTGATATGTACCGAAGAGTTTGGGTCGGTGTCCGTGCGCCACAAGGGGTATTCCTTTGAGAAAGTGCAAGCCATCACTATGGATTTTGTAAAGCGTATGCCCCAAGTGATAGAAACCCTTAACAAGTTCACCCAAGTAACCTTGACTGAAGAGCAAAAAGTCCAATTCGCTATGGAGGCGATAGGTATTCGTTACGAAAATGGGAAGTCGGTAGTGGATGCACACCAATTGTTAGTCCCCAAGCGTCTAGAAGACAACGGGAATGACCTATGGTCGGTGTTGAACACTATTCAAGAGAAATTGGTACACGGGGATTTTTACGCCAAAAGACCCAACTCATCAAGAGTGCGTAAGGCAAGGCCAATCAAGAATTTCAAAAAGGACATTGAGTTGAACGAAAAGTTATTCAAACTCGCCTATCAATATATCTAATCACCCCACCCCGCCATAGTGCGGGGTTTTTTATTGGGGTACAATCTCGGCATTCACATTTCCCACCACAACTCGCGAATGACTTTCGTAACAAATCCTCACTACTTTTTGTTACGAGCCACCCACCCGCGACCGACCCGCGACCGACCCGCGACCG